>Ga0315533_1000023_pt1 | contig 174672 bp, 142 predicted proteins | sample SalMarSW160130MG_FD_203081 | JGI IMG/M metagenome (GOLD analysis project Ga0315533, IMG submission 203081) | Salt marsh sediment microbial communities from the Plum Island Ecosystem LTER, Massachusetts, United States - Salt Marsh Sediment SW1601-30 ...
TCGGGACTCAATTGGCTGCCCTTGCTTGAAGGTACGTTTTTGAACCAAAATAGACCGACAAATACTAAAAGTCAAGAGAAATGTCGTTTAATTTCCTTTATATTACAATTTAGCCGATAGTCATGTACTACGAATTTATGAATAGATCGGGTTAGACCCCTTAGAAATTTCGCAGCTTCAAATCATCCCATTGGCCTCAACCCATTCCCTGGCCTCCCTGAGGCCAAAGCCAAGGTCTTCTACCCGATGGCAGTCTGAACCAAAGGAAACCGGTCTAAGTCCGAAATCCTTTGCCATAAGAAGGATCTCTTTGCTGGGATAGAAATCGTTAAAAGGTCTCCGTAAGCCAGAGGTATTTACTTCAAAACCCACCCCGTTCTGGCGCATAAGCCTAAATACCTCATGAATGTAATCCCGATAAATCTCCAATATCTGCGGCCCATACCAATCATAGCCATACCTCTTATAGACATCGAGATGGGCAATCACTGGAAATAGTCTGCTTTTTACAGCTTTATAAAGGACATCAAAATATGCTTGAGAAAATTCGGATAATTCCTTGTTTTTAAAGTAGCTTGAAGATTCGATCGAGGAAGCAATGGCGATATGGTCGAGACAATGAACAGCCCCTAAGATGAAATCGAAATGATTTTGGGAGAGGAATTCCCTTAACTTATCCTCGATCTGTGGGGAATAATCGATTTCTAAACCAGCCTTTACATTTAGACCGGAGCTACTATATCTATCCCTGGCCTCCTCTATCTCCCGCCAGTAGTCCCCTATCCAATCCGAATCGAACGATTTAACCTTCCCCCCCACCCTGACGAAATCATCCAAATCTTTCCTTAAAGGATCGGTGTCATAATGGACAGTAAAACATATCTCCTCTATCCCCAACTCCACCGCCCTCTGGCAATAGAGATCAATGGTAGCGTTAGCTTCTACATCCTTGGAGTAGTTGGGATGAACATGGCAATCAGCTAATTTCATTTTATGGGGCTATCGTTTTAATCTTCACTTCCACTTTCCGTTGATACCCCCTTCACCACTTCCCAAAAGCGAGGTGGCAGAACCCCGATTCTGCCACCCTCCCCTCTGCCTTAGCCTGGCTTTGAATCGGATCAACTTTTTAGTCAAACCTTTAAATCTGTCCCAGTCAACCCTATTGACTTTCTTCATATTTATCCTCAAGTTGTTTCCATATGTCTTTTGAGTACAAAGGAAGAAGTTTTAACTGTGTTGCAGTAGTATGTGGAGTTATCTCCCTATAAAGAGTTCTCGCATACTTATTCATCAACTCTGAGTTAAGGATGTAAACTATGTCTTCCATCTTGAACTTCGCGAAAAAATCCCCTTTGGGGAACAAAAGATAAACATCTGAAATCCATGGATACTTTTTTGAATCAAGAGCAGCTACTACCCTTCCCCCTTTTGTATGTCCAACTGCAATATGCTCTTTAAGGTAAAAACTCTTTAGAGTTTTTACCTTATCAGATTTAATCCAATAGCCAGAAAAGTTAGTTTCATAATCTATTTTGAAGGGTTTTAGATTTCGCCCATTTAAAATCGGTAAATACCCATCCAGAAGCTCAGTAGATTTAAACAACTCAGATGTTCTGTTCCTTCGGTTTGATCCACCCGGTTTGTTCGAAAATTTTAGCACATATGGGTTTTTTTTCACCTCAGGACTTCTTGCAGAGATATAAATATCAAATAAGTTTCCCAGCTTGTAAGAAGCTCCTCGCTCCATTTCTTTAGAAAAATTGTCCTCAAACTTAATAATCTCGCCGTGATATTCACCCCTTGAAACTGCCAAGTCTCTTTCCCCATTTGAATAATCCCATAACTCCAACCCTTTACTCCCCTTTCGCAATTCAAGGATAACAGTGCAAACTTCAGCATCTTTGAAAACCTTTAAACCCAAATAATAAACTATGACTCTACCGTTATAAGCTAAAAATTTTCTCAATTTCTTAAACTCATCTAATATCATCCAAGTCGCTGGAATGATAAATACCAATTTGCCTTCTCTTTTAAGAAGATCAACTGATTTTTCTATGAAGAGACCATAGATATTATACTTCCCATACCAGGTTCTAAACAGACCTTTATATTTCTCTTTCAATTCTTTTGTTACCGGTATGGGATAATGTTTGTTTTGGCCCATTATTCCATAAGGGGGATTCCCAATTACAAGATCAAAGTCTGGATTAAGTTTTGCAAGGAGAAAATCTTCCACTAAAACAGGAATCTTCCCATAGTTCCCTTTAAACCCACGGAGTTGCAGATAGGAATATACATAGTCATTAACTTCATCAGCGATTTTCTTTGTGCTTTCTACCCCGAAAATATTTTTTGATAAATTAATCTCCTTTGGATTATTGAGAATGTATCTTTCTAAAATTCTTGCCAAAAATTGTCCCAGACCACAAGCTGGCTCCAATGCTTTTCCAGTCTGGAATCCGCTTATCTTCACCATTAAGTCAATAACTTCATCAGGAGTAAAAAATAATCCAAATTCTTTCCGCACATCCTCATATTTCCTCAGTATTTCAAATTCCATAAATTTGTGATCCAGTTTTTCATCTAATTTCAGGGAGGTCTGCGTTTCCATATCATCCAATCTTTTGCATTTTAAAGTTCCACCGAACCCTTTTACCACTTATAGCTAAGGCCCAGGAGGCCATTTATCCCTGGTTCTCTGTAGTCTTTCCAGATTTCATATCTGCGATTAGCGAGGTTATTTCCCTCAAAAAACACTTTAAAATGATCGTTCAAATTCTTGTTCATTTTGAAGTTAACCAGATAATAAGATGAAAGGCGTTCATCTGAAATTGATGAGCCATATCTCCTGCTGTGATATTCGCTCTCCAGCCAGCAGTTTATCCCCCATCTCAGGGGAAAGTCCAAGGCCAAGGAGATGCCAAGCTTCTCCCAATAGGGGATATGCCAGGTTGATAGGCTATCCCCTCTGGTTAGATCAGCATCTCTGAGCACAAGGGAGAACTCCACATTTAAATTTGGATAAGGGGAAAATCTGAGGAACAGGTTATTCTCTAAGATCCTTATCTCAGGAAAGGATCCAAGCCTAAAGAGACCGGAATCCCCTTCCCAGAAGAGATAGTCCCTGATTTGTTGGTGAACCACAACATCCCTGAGGAAGAGACCCCCCTTCACTTCATACTCCATCCCCAAAGATACCCTTACCCTCACATCCTCCCACCTCTCCCTTTGGGGAAAGTAGAAGTATGGGTTCTGAGAGAAACTATCCCTGAGTAAGTGGGGGGTGAGACCGCCTGATAGATGGAGAGAGAAACCTACCCCTCTTTTGGGGATATAGTTTAGGTGAAAAAAGGGAGAGAACCTCTGCTCTTTCCCCCCTTGATGGAGAAGTTGACCTTTGAGACCGACCCCCAGATGGCCTTTTTTCGTTAAAGGGAACTGACCTTCAACCCTCGCCTCCCAGAGGTTTTCCCTGTTTTTTAGTTCGAAGCTACGCAGTTGGATGTCAGAGAGAAGAGATATATTCCGGTAGCTGGTCAGCCCCCCCAGTCTGACACCCCAAATTCTCTCTCGCCGAGATGAAGAGGAAACCCCACTCTCTCTATCCTCTGCCTTATCCTCTTGGTATCCCAGACCTACCTCCCAGCTATACCTTCCGTTTCTCTTTATATCAAAGTTTAAATCAACCTTTTGAAGTTCCCTTCTCCTTTGGGGATAGAACGAGCCGTAGAGACCGAATTCCCTTTGACTGTAGCTCAGGTTTGAGGCCAGGTTAAGCAAATCGGTAAAGGAATATCCCAAGGAAGTCCCCATCCCCAGGTTCCAATGATCGGCGTATCTCTCGTGTCCTCGACTGCTCTCATAGGATAATCTCAAGCGATAGTTAAAATCGTTAACCGACTGAGACCTCCAGCCGCCAAGGCGGAAGGTGTGGAACCGGCCATATCCGGTGTAGACCTGGTTTAAGAAAGGCCTCAAGTGAGTTGATGCGGAGGATAACCTTGGAAACCTTACCTCAGTTAGTGGCTTGAATGACCTAAGCTTAGGATAGGCAACCTTTATCTCCCCTTCGCTTAACTTTACCCCCCCCTTCTGTCTGGTTACATCCTCCCCATAGATGATCACATCGGGAATCCTCACGGTATATTCAGCAGAATCCGGAGGGATAACCCTTGAGCTATCCTCTTGGGCAAAGGCCCCACTGGCTCCAAGAGCCAGAAGGACAAAAAGACAAGTTATTAGAATCTCTTTATCCAATCGCTTCATGAATTTAGTCGCCTTTGGTGGAACTTTTCTGACGGGATAACAGGATTTACAAGATCTTTATCCAAGATTACACAAGAAGAAACTGAATGACACCGAAACCACTGAAAAATTGAAAAATCATAATGCACATTCTTCTTCAGGGTTTCTTACTTTACCAGTGATTTTCAGGGTTTAATGAACAACACGGGGTTGTTATTTATCCTGTTCCTCCTGTCAATCCTGTCTAAAAATGGAATCCCTTTACTATTAAATTACTTCCCTTTAAGGGAGTCAAGCCTGGCCTTAGCCTTCTCTCTGGTTTTCTCCCCGTAGTTTCCCTTCAATATGGAAAGGTAGATCTTTTTCGCCTGGGCCCATTTTCCCTCCTTCTCATAGAGGGAAGAGGCCTCGAAGAGGGCCCGGGCGGCCCAATCAGGATATCCGGGGTAGAGATATTTGACCTTGAGAAGCTCCACCACTGCCTTATTCAGATCGCCTTTCCGGGAATAAGCTAAGCCAATTTGATATTGGGCCTGGGCAGCCAACTCGTCTGATCTGTCCTTAATCACCTGCTGGAACCGTTCCAGGCCAAGGGAGAACTTCCCCTCGTCTATGAGGATCTTACCCATTTCCAACCTGGCCCTGTAGGCCACTGCCTGACCTTGGTTCCCCGCGATTATCCTCTGAAAATGCTCCTTGGCCTTCCCCACCTCGTTTAACCTGAGATAACAGATCCCCACCTGAAAAATGGCCTCTGCACTGGAAGGGCTTTGAGGAAAACCCTTAAGCAGGAGCTGATATTGGGCCAGAGCGTCCTTAATTTTCCCCCCTTGAAAGTAGATCGTCCCTAACCTGTAAATGGCCTCTGCGGTTTGAGGATGGCGGGGATAGTCCTTAACCTGAGTCTGAAAGGAAGTGATTGCCTGAGCAACCTTCCCTTCTTTGAGTTGAGACAATCCAATCCAGTACCAGCCCTCTTTAGCCTGCGGGCTTCCCTTATAGAGGGAGAGAAGCTGCCTAAACTCCTCTTTAGCCTTAGCAAACATCTTCGCATTAAGGTATAGCTGGCCCTTCTTTAGCTGCAGCCTGGAACCCAACCCTGGCTGAAGGTGTAGGGAGATGAAGGAATCGGTTACCGCTATGGCCCGATCAAGCCTCCCCTGCTGCAGCAGACAGTATTGGATACCCTCCACGGCATCGCCGACCAGATCTTCCTGGGGGGATTTGGAGATGACTTCCTTATACTGGACGATGGCCTGATCATACTCTCCCAGGTTGTAGAGACAATCTCCGATGAAATAGCGAACGCCATCTACTAAACCGCTTTGTGGGTAAGTCCTCAGTAACTTTTTATAGTCAGAGATGGCTGCCTTAAAGTCGGAAAGCCTGAAATCACTCTTGGCTTTCATATAGAGGGCATCATCTGCCAAGGGGGATTGCGAGTAGAGGGTAGAAAGGCTATCAAAGTTAGCCTTGGCCTCCGCGAAGAGGGAAAGCTTATAGTTGGATTGTCCTATCTTGTAGAGGGTCTCTGCCCTCCTCTTATCGGATAAGCGGGCGGTCTCCTCGTATGCCTTTTTGGCCTTTGGAAACCTCTTTAAATTGAAGTAGCAATCGCCAATCATTAGTTGGGCATCAACCCGGGTGGCCAGAGGTGATTTAGGGCCCAAAGCCTTACCGAACTCATCCAAAGAGAGCCAGAATTTAGATAGTTTAAAATCTGACCAACCCATACCATACCAAGCCCTGGGGATCTTATCTGAATTGGGGAAGCTCTTTATAAAATCCTGATAATTTCTCCTTGCCCTCTTATATTCACCAAGCTGGTAAAAGGACTCCGCCAGCCAAAGTTTGGCCTCCTGAGCTAGATCACCCTGAGGGCCCTTTTTAGTGAGATCGCTAAAGACTTGAGATGCTAACTTGTAGTCCTTAAGTTGAAAGAGACACCACCCCAGCTTGAAGCTGGCCTTGTTAGCTAAATCGGCACCGGGTTTGAGATTTAAGAGGGCCTGGAAGGAGGTTTTGGCCTTCTCCAACTCCCCTTCTGCAATCCAACACTCACCACTCATATATTGGGCAGATAGGCGGATATTCGCCTGGGGATAATCATCCCCAATGCGGCTAAAGCTGAGGTTTGCCTGGGTATAATCTCCCTTTTGGAATTGGATAAGGCCCAGTTGGTAGAGGGCATCTGGGACCTGATGGCTCGCTGGATAGTCGAGGATAACCCGCCGGAAATCTTGGATGGCCAAATCTCTGTTCCCTTGGCGAAGATAGCACTTTCCCCTCTCATACTTGGCCTGGGGGGAAAGTGAGCTTTGAGGGTAAACCTTCAAAAGTTGGGAAAACCTCTTGATTCCAGCCTCATAGTCCCCAAGCTTTAGATTACACCAACCCAGGCCATACAGGGCTTGCGGTTGATACCCGGACTTGGGAAAGGCATCCAAAAAACGGGCATACTCCTCTTTGGCCTCTTCATATTTGCTCTCTTGATATAGATTTTCCCCCAGGAGAAATCGGGCCTTCTCCGCTTCCTGGACCCCCGGATAGTCGTCAAGGGCAGCTCTGAGGGCCTTAAGGGATTGGGTATAATCCTTGTTCAGATAGTACATCTCCCCTATCTGAAAACGGGCCGATGGTATGAGCTTACTCTGAGGAAAATCAGAGATCAACCTTCGATAGTCCTTAATAGCCTGGTCATATTCCCCCTCTTCACCCTTTATCCAGGCTAAAGAGTAGAGGGCATAATCGGCCATATCGGAATTAGGATATCTACTCAAGAGGCTCTCGTAAGCCTGGATTGCCTTTCCGGAATGGCCCAGCTTATATTCCGCCTCTCCCAACCAATAGTAGATCTTTGCTCGCAAAGGGGTGTGGGGATTTTGGGAGAGAAAACCCCTTAACCAGGAGGCTGATCCTTCATAATCCTTTAATCTGAACTTACACTCCCCAATGCGGAGGTTGACCGTATCCCGCAGATCAATAGCCGGATAATTGACCAGGAGCTTCTCATAATCGGCAATTGCCTGTTTAAACCCACCCAAGAGAAACTCCGATTCCCCCTTGTAGAAGAGGGCCTGAGGGGTATGGGAGCTATGAGGATAGTCTTGGAGGAACCTAGCAAACCTTTGGGAGGCCAACTGATAGAGGCCATCTTGGTAGAGACCAAATGCGATGGAGAAATCTTCCCTTTCACTTCCCCAGGCCAAATGAGGGAGCATAACGCTCAGCAGAAGTAGCAGAAGGAGGATAATTAGACTCAGCGACATCTTTCTACCCGAAATCATAGATCCTCCCTCCCATCATTACAGATTCTTGGTAGCGGCTAAGCCTCTCCATTACCTCTGCCGCCTTCTCCATCCCATATATCTCCTTCCTCAAGATGGAACCTTGAGGGAGACCTTTGGTGTACCAGGCTATATGTTTTCTCATCTCCCTTACCGCTCTGAACTCTCCCATCTCCTCCAAGGCTAGGTCATAATGCTCCAGACAGAGCTTGATTTTCTCCTGGAAGCTCGGCATCTTAGGTGGGCGCTCTCCCTGCAAATGGGCCTCTGCCTGAGAGAATATCCAGGGGTTCCCCAACGCACCTCTACCAATCATAACTCCATCGCACCCAGTTGTCAAGATCATCTTTTGGGCCCTCTCGGGGCTACGCACATCTCCATTGCCCATAACCGGAATGGAAACTCTACCCTTTATTTTGCTTATTATTCCCCAATTGGCCTTTCCAGAAAACTTCTTACTTGCTGTGCGTCCATGAATAATCACTCCTCTTATCCCATAGTCCTCAGCAAGCTTGGCTAATTGTAAGGCAACAATGGATCTACTATCCCATCCTATCCTCATCTTCAAGGTAACCGGTATGGGAGTGGCCCTCACCACTGCCTCGATTATCCTGCGGGAGAGGTTGATGTCCCTGAGAAGGGAGGCCCCTGCCCCTTTCCTGGTTACCTTGCGGGCGGGACAACCGAAGTTGAGATCGATGAGGTCAGGCTTAACTTCGGAGACAATCTGAGCGGCTTGGGCCATAACCTGGGGGTTTGCGCCCAACAACTGGATACCGATGGGTCTTTCCTCCTGCCGAAACTGCAGCATACGCAAGGTGCGATGGTTTCCTCTAACCAACCCATCAGCGCTAATGGCCTCACTAAAAACCAGGGCCGCCCCATGTCTCCTTACTATCCTGCGGAATATCGAGTTAGTCACCCCGGACATCGGGGCCAGGAGAAACTTCCCCACAAGGGAGACATCACCTATTTTTAAGGTCTTATCCGTTGCCAATATACCACACCCTCTAACTATCTACAAGCCTTTTTTCATCCTAAGCTCAAGCCGAAAAAGCCGGCCGAGGCCACTAAACCCTGGCTGTTTGGGAATCAAACTTATTACATAAGCATCAAAGCTTAGCGACCTTGGGGCGGAATCTATAGAAGCAAATAAACGCGGATCATCAGGATTTATAACAAATGAATGGTCAGATGCCCTCACCTGACCGTTTCCCACCGAGCCGTCAGGTACCCTCACCTGAAGGCAAGGGAAAAGCGGGGCAGAATCAGGGTTCTGCCACCTCGCTTTTGGGAAGTGACAGCTTAGGCTGGCCGCGCGTTTGCAATTTGTGAATAGAGCGGGCGGAAAATGGAAGGTTTGAATCTCGAATTTTTTAGAAATGCTCAGCCATCAACGGCAAAAATACTATTTCCGTGGGCAAATGGCAAGGAAAAAATATGGAGAAGATCTATACTTAAGAACTCACTCCCCACATCGGCCCCTTGTGACCTCGGTTATATTCCTTCCTCCCCTGGCGGGAGGAAGTTAGGAGGAAGGGGGTTAGTGCCGTCAGGACTCTGGCCCTGACGGAAAACGCAGGCTGAAGTCTGCGACTACCAAGAGGGGAATGAGAGCGAGGGAGTTTCACCCTTATCCTTCGGTATAGTTTCGCGAGATGAGGAAAGATCTATGCCTACTCACAATTGGCTAACCGCTGAGAGCTGATTGCTGATCCCTGAGCCCCAGATAGCTGAGCGATCTAGACCCGGAGGAACTTCTGGAGGTGGTAACCTTACGGGGTTTTCCGTCCAAAAAATAAAAAACCTTGACAAGTCCACTTTGACTTGTTATTATTATTTACAAATGGGGAATAAGAGGGTATTTCTTGGTATTAACTGGGGAGACAAATAAGGAACCCATTTAGTTTGTGACTCCGACAAGTGGAATCAGTGTAAACCGGGGGGACACGAAGCCAGGGGGGATCTGAAGTTGTTCTCAAAGCAGACAAATTTCAAGGGCCTTTTTACCAATCTTGTTTATCAAGGGTTTGGGGGGATAGCCGGCTTGCCAAAGAACCATAAGGTAAGCCGGTCTTTTATTTGAGGAGAGTTTCATCCACAGATTATGTGGATTAAGAAAAAGTCAACTGGGGCTGAAAGAGAACTTAAACTGACCTATTCGTAGGCTATTCAAGTATATATAGCTTGTTGGGACTTGAAATTTTATGGATGATTCAGCAGGGATAGACTCCAGGTTTCTCCACTCCCTGTGAAAAATATGGGAAGTGCCCCTGTATCAAGCTAAGATTTAGAGGCAATCAGCAGATAAATGATACAGGCTAAGAGCCCTAACATCGGTGTGGGTAGCCTTGCGTGCAGGACCAGGGGCGGTAAGTCGAAGACACAAGCGCGGCCTCTCTTCTCTTAGAGGGGTGAGTATGGTTGTCCCTTTTTCGTTTGCAGGTTAGGGCAATCATGAAGAGCGGCAGCGAAGCGAGTAGCAAGGGTATTGCAACACTGTCGGATGTAAACAATAATATGGGAAAAGAAAGGAGGGCCTATGGAATTTAAAACAGACCTTTAAGGATTTAACATGACCACAAAGAAAAGGGGGTGATAAACCGCTAAACATCAGGCTCATCTGGGAAATTAGGTGAAATGGCCAAGAACTTGTCTTTGGGGTATATTCAATAAACCACAAGATATCAGGCAAGACAAGTATTCGTATAGATGTCCATAACTCACTTCACCTAAATCCCTATATAAGTCAAACATCAAGCAGTTATTTTCAGGAGGTAAAAAAATGAAACGGGGAATAATAGGTATCTTTGCCTGTTTGCTGGTGACCGCTGTTGCCTTTTTAGCAATAGCAGGTACTGGGAACCTTCGTAAGGTTGACATGCACAACCCAGCCCTGGTAGACCAGAGCAGCACCGCTCATCTGTCGGCTGAGCAATTCAGGGAGAGCAAGGATGTGCGTCCTCCAGCTGTTATAGATTTCAAGGCTGACGATACTCTGTTTTACCAGCGTCCGTACCAGCCGAATGAAAGCTGGACTTTCCATACCAGTGATGATGATGCGGGATACAGGTGCTATGAGAACTTTTGGGATCTTGCCGGCCGCATCTGCGACATCCACTGGTGGGGCCTCAGTATGGTGTACCCTTGGGCTGATTGCGACCCTGCGGGTATGGTGTTCGAGATCAAGTTCTATTCGGACGACCCTACAGATACTGCTCAAGTTAACATGCCGCCGAGTGATGTGGTTTGCACGTACACGAATGTGACACCGTCATACACTTATTATGACACCTACGGTGATTTCACTTGCTATTACTTCTCGTTCGACCTGGATCCGTGCTGCGACCTGAGGGATGGTTGGGTTTCCATTCAGAGTACGTACAGTCCCAATGACTGTTGGTTCCTGTGGTCAGGCTCTCCGCCTTCGGAGGGGGACGGCTTCGCCTTCCAGGAGGGTGGCGATCCTATTGTCAATGACCTCGCCATAGTCCTGACCGGCAAACCCGAAGAAGAATGGCCTAACCACAAGATGCATTTCCCGCAACTGCCGGATTTGGAAGGTTGGGATGTGAATGCTACCTATCCCAAGACCCTGGCTGACGACTGGCAGTGTTCACAGTCCGGCCCGGTGACAGACATCCACTTCTGGGGTTCCTGGAAGGACTTAGATGGCAATCCTGGCACCGATGACTTTCGCACTCCTATGCCATGGTTCATCCTCAGCATCCACCGCAACATCCCTGCAGATCAGGATACTCCCTGGAGCAGGCCGGGTGAACTGCTCTGGGCGTGGGAAGGGGAGATCCCAGGCATACCGTTCGAGCCGCCCGCCATGGAGCACTGGTATGATCCGAACACTGACTCGTCCTACTGTAACGACCACATCGCCTACTGGCGATACGACTTCTTCTTTGATCAAGCTCAACCGCCAGCAGAGCCATTCATCCAGGATAAGGATTCCATCTACTGGTTGAACATCTCCGTCCCCTATATGATTATGCCATTCCAGTGGGGTTGGAAGAGTTCACGGGACCACTTTATGGATGACGCAGTGTATACCGACAACGCTCCTGTGGGACCTTGGTCTCCAATGGTCGAACCACCAAGATGTAACTGGTTTGATGTGTATTTCGACTCGCTGGGAGAACCTGAGGATATGCAGTCGACTAATTATTACGGCAGCGGATGGTACAAATACGAGTACTGGTGGAATATGTGGTTCTATGATAACCCGTTCGCCTACGAGCGACCGAAACAGATCTACCTTGATTTCTGGGTCGAGCCAGTCGGTCCTCAGGCGTATGCCGAATTTGCTATTAACTGGTCAACCGACCTATGGTCGCTGGAGGGGGTGCCTGGCAGACCGCCTCTTCCTGGGGAAGACGAGGAGCTCTACATTGGGCGTGAGATCTTGCCGGTGGAACTGGGACCTAACTTCATTGAGTATGTGATTCCCTACTACAACCCGGAGTGGGTTTCCATCGATTTTGTAGCCCAGGACGTCATAATCAATGGTTGGATCTGGCACGAATGCTACCAGACATCGATGGATCTGGCTTTTGTGATCACCGGAGGTGAGGAGGATGCCGAATTCATCCGGGGTGACTATGACGCCAATGGGGTGTTGGCCATGCCGGATGCCCTTGGGCTTCTGCTCTATAAATATCATCAACCTGGTGGGGTCGCTCCTCCCTGTGAGGATGCTGGTGATTACGATGATAGCGGAGAATTGGCCATGCCAGACGCTTTGGCCCTTCTGCTCTACAAGTATCATCAGCCTGGTGGGGTTCCACCACCACCACCGTATCCTGACTGTGGGATAGATCCTACGGATGACGGTCTTGGGTGTGATAGTTATCCTCCCTGCGGAACTAAGGTTGCCAAACCCCTCATTTCTTCTGCTTCGGCAAGTGTAGAGAATGCCTCCAATGTGGTCAAGCTGGGAGAGGGTTATCTGGCTGAGGATGGCTTAGTGATAGTTCCTGTGGAGCTGACCAACGAGGCTGAGCTGAGAGGGTTTGAGTTTACGGTCAACTTTGATCCTGCCCTTCTCACTGCAGCGAAAGTAGGCGGTGGCGATGGTTATGACTTCTTTGCACCTTGGATAGACAATGAGACAGGGAAGGTCACCATTGGCTGTGTTCCTGATCTAAGTATGCACAAACCATTTACACCTGGTCAGAGGGTAGTGGCCGAGATAAGCTTCCAGCCCAAGGGTAATGCTAGCTTGAGCCTATCTGATGTGGCCTTGTATGGATTAAGGGCTGAGGTAGTAGATGCTCGGTGGATTGATGGCATACTGAAGGCTGGGGTTGGACTACCCATGCAGTTCGCCCTGCAACAAAACTACCCCAATCCATTCAACGCTATCACTGAAATCAAGTACGCTTTGCCGAAGGACTGCTTGGTGAGGCTGGAGGTCTACAATGTTGTAGGTCAGCGGGTAGCCACGCTTGCTGATGGAAAACAGAAAGCCGGATACAAGGTTGCCAAGTGGCAGGCGAGTTCCTTCTCCAGCGGCATCTACTTCTACACGCTTAGGGCAGGGGATTTTGTGCAGACGAGGAAGATGATCCTGCTGAAATAACCTGACATTTCCAGCACCTACAACCTGAAAAGGGAGGAGATAATAGCTCCTCCCTTTTTTATTTCTTTCGCCTTACAAAAGGTGGTTAGGTTTGGGGTTCCGCCTCAGGGGATAAAGAACTTGACGCGGAGGGTGAGATTTCGTATCGTTAGGCAGTGGTTTCAATTGTGAAACCCAAGTATATAAGTGAGACCAACAATAGTAGGTAATGAGAAGGAATTATCATAATGCCAATAGAACCTGAAGTCAATAAGAACCAAACCTATTTTGTCCTTTCCAAGGGGAGAATGGTTTCCCACTACAGGATTCTTGAGAAGATCGGCTCCGGGGGTATGGGCGTGATCTACAAAGCTGAGGACACCAAGCTCAGACGCACCGTTGCCCTGAAATTCCTCACCCCGCATATGTTAGGAACCGAGGAAGAGAAGGCCCGCTTTGTTCGTGAGGCGCAGGCCGGGGCGGCATTGGATCATCCCAACATCTGCACCGTTTATGAAATTGATGAGGCTGAAGGACAAACCTTCATCGCCATGGCCTACCTTGAAGGCCAGAGTTTGAGACAGAAGATCGAATCTGGCTCTGTAGGGGCGAACGGCCGTTCGCCCCTACCTATTGACGAAGCTCTGGATATTGCCATTCAGGTTGTCGAAGGCCTGCAGGAGGCCCATGAGAGGGGGATTGTCCATCGGGACATCAAGAGCGCCAACATCGTGGTAGCGACCAAAGGTCAGGTGAAGATTATGGATTTCGGGCTGGCCAAGTTGGCCGGGAGGACGAAGATTACCCAGACCGGCACAATCTTGGGCACGGTGGCCTACATATCGCTAGAGCAAGCCCGTGGGGAAACGGTTGATCACCGCACAGATATCTGGTCATTAGGCGTTGTCCTGTATGAAATGATCACCGGACAATTACCCTTCAAAGGGGAGTATGAGCAGGCAGTGGTCTATTCGATTCTTAATGAAGAACCGGAGCCAATCATGGGCCTCCGCACCGCGGTGCCGATGGAATTGGAGCGAATTGTGAACAAGGCCCTGGCGAAAAACCCAGGTGAGCGCTATCAGCATATGGACGAGATGAGGGTTGATCTGAGAGCACTCAAAAGGGAGGTCGAAACCGGGACTTGGAGAGAACCAACTTCCAAACCACAGCCTTCACCCTCCATCGCCGTGCTGCCGTTTGCTAATCTGACTGCGGACCCAGAGCAGGAGTACTTCTGCGATGGCATGGCAGAGGAGATCATCAATGCCCTGACCCATGTGGAGGGCTTGCACGTCGTTGCTCGCACCTCGGCTTTCCTTTTCAAGGACAGGAAGGAGGATATTCGCGAGATTGGCAGGAAACTAAATGTGGGAACCTTGCTTGAGGGCAGCGTGCGGAAGGCGGGTAACAGACTGCGCATCTCGGCCCAGCTAATCAATGTTGCTAACCGCTACCATCTCTGGTCAGAAAGATACGACCGTGAACTAACGGATGTGTTTGCCATTCAGGATGAGATATCCCTGGCAGTAGTAGAGGGGTTGAAGGTCAAGCTCTTGAGGAGAGAGAAGGTGGCGATTGTCAAGCGTCATACCCAAGATCTGGATGCGTATAACCTGTATTTGAAGGGCCGCTACCACTGGAACAAGCGGTATGAAGAAGGATTGAGGAAAGGACTTGAATATTTCCAACAAGCGATAGCTAAGGATCCAGACTACGCCCTGGCTTACATTGGAATTGCTGATTGTTACAATGTGCTGGGGGCCCATGGCTACCTCCCTCCTAATGAGACCTACCCAAAAGCGAAGACAGCAACCTTCAAGGCACTGGAGATAGATGACACCCTCGCCGAAACGCATGCCTCCCTGGGGATCTGCAATCTTTACTACGATTGGGACTGGCCTGCTGCCAAGGGGAGATTCAAGCGAGCCATTGAGCTCAACCCCGGCTATGCGACTGCCCACCACTGGTATGCCATCTACCTATCAAGCATGGGCCGGGTGGAAGAGGCCATCGCAGAGATGAAACGAGCACAGCGGCTTGACCCGCTCTCCCTGATCATAAACGCGGCAACGGGATGGATGTTCTACCTCGCGCGCCAGTATAAACAGGCGATAGAAGAATGCAGGAAGGCACTCGAACTAGACCCCGATTTCACCAGCGCGCTCTGGACCATTGGGCAAGCTTACGAGCAACAAGGGAAGTATGAGGAAGCCATCGCTATGTTTGAAAAGGCGGGGACCGGAAGGACGCTTGCCCATTGCTATGCGGTAGCGGGCAAGAGGGACAGAGCACTGAAAGTGCTCAACGAATTGGAGGAGCTATCGAAACAAGGGTATGTTGACCCGTACGACACCGCCTTGATCTATTCGGGATTGGGCGAGAGCGATCAGGCATTCGAATGGCTGGAAAAGGCCTATAAGGAGCACGACAGCCGTTTACTTAAGCTAAAAGTGGAACCAGCGTTGGATAGCCTGCGCTCGGACCCGAGATTCGCCGCGCTGCTGAAGAAGATGGGCTTGGATAATTGAATTGAGATTAAGCTAACGTAACGGTTCACGGGGGTCAGTAGTAAGCAGTCAGGTATTCATTAGTTATCGGTTATCAGTTATCACGGATTTTCCCTGATCCCTGGAAACTGTTGCAATTTTCCTCTTTTTTTACAATGAATTGAAGGGATTTGAAAAGCTTTCCCTTCCCTTCCTTTCAACTCTTTGTAACTATCCACTTTCAACAATAATCGGCATCAGGCTTGCCCGAAACTCCGCCCAGGGGAGATGCCTCCCACATATCTTCGCCCGATTTCTGCTGTTTTATCCAACACCTGCTTTGACGGATTAATAACAGCCAAATCCTAATAATCCTGGAAGTTGTTCTGTTTTTCCTTGCTCTTTGTGGATGTTATCATCCACAAAAATACCTTCCCTCAGGGCAGGCTCCCTGACGGTACGAGTAAAGCTGTCAGGAGGTAACTCCTGACAGCACACTTCTATACTTTTCCCTGATCCCTATAAACTGTCATTTCTTCTCCAATGACTGGACATAGTCCCGCAGGTTCTTCTTGTCTACAGGGGAGACAAAGAGAAACCGGATGGCCACAAACTTCTTAAACCCAGGATCTTTACACTTTTCCACAAAGATTACCTCTCCATTCGTGGGGCTTATGGGAAGGTCAGGAATATCCAGGTAGACCACAAAACTCCGCCCTAAAAGATCCTTATCCCGGGCCCCCTTAAACTGAGGATGAACCGGGTTTATCCTTGCGCCCAAACCATTTTCGTTAATTCCGGTGGTTAAACCCTGAAAGATGATTTGTCCCTCCTGCTTTAAGGTGAGATTCAATCTTTTGCTCTTTAACCTGGATGGCCTTCTGCGATCACAGTGCACCTCTTCCCTTAACTCAGAGACTTTCACCTCCCCACCCTTTCCCTTTACCCTTACCCTCTTCACTAAAGTTCCGTCTTCCCAAATGACGGTAAGGGTCCTTTCCCTCCTCTCCTCCATTCCCTTCTTTATTTCTTTCTCCACATCCTTTAAGAAATCAGAGAGACCATTCATCAAACCTCCTCGCTCTCTCTTTTAGGAACTCGGCTCCCTTCAGGCAAACTCTATGGGACGCAGATTAACGCAGGTCCTCCGGATTTATAAAAATTATCCTACAAAATCTGAGTCCAAAATGGGAATTCTTATACTATCAAGTTTTTCTGAGCCAAGGATGAAACACAGACTCTGTCGTCCTGTCCCCAGTCATAGTTTCTTTAATTCTTCATTCTACATTCGAAGCCCCACTGGCTTCGGTGGGATAGAGTTCAATCAGTTTAAGGACTATCAAGGCGGAATTCCGGGCGGCATAGTTGCCAAATTCCTTGATTACCTGATGGGCCCGCTCGTCGGCCCGGTCAGAGTTGCACCTGATCAGAACCCAGGGCACCCCATAGGAGGTGGCTACCTGAGCCACTGCCCCACCCTCCATCTCGGTGGAGAGGGCCCCAAAGCTCTGGTGGAGCCATCGGCACTTCTGGGAGGAGGCGATAAATTGATCACCACTCACTACTACCCCTACCCTTACCCGGGGGCTACGGTTCAACTCGGGAACCTGGGGCAATCTCACCTCCTGACTTGCTCTTTTGGCAAATTCTATCAGCAAACTATCCGCCTGAAAGTAAGTTATCCCCACCATAGTGGTCCCCCTCATCACCGGAACCGGAGAGGGGACAAAACCGCGGGAGAGATCTGAATTTCCTGGGTAAGTCTTCCCTCCTACCCCTCCCACTGGAACTACAACCCCAAAATCGTGTTCCGCTGCCCGGGAAGATATGGTTATGTCCCCCACCTGAACCGAATCGGGCACCCCGCCGGCTATGCCGGAAAATATTATCGCCCGAGGGTGATAGTGGTCGATGAGCAGGTTGGCCACCACAGCGGCGTTGACCTTTCCTACGCCACCAACAGTAAGCACCACCTTTTTACCCTTCCACTCCCCCTCACAGAACTCCCAAGGTCCCAGTTTTACCTCCTCCACTGTGGTCAGGGAATCCTTCATTAGCTTAAGTTCTTCCTGCATAGCACTGATCACCCCGATGGGCTGTCTCTCCCTTTGGGAGCACCCCATCAGGGCTAAAAACGCCAACAACCAAATTATCCTTTTGATCTTAACCCCCTTTGAAGAATCTCTTCGTTTGCAAATTCTGTGATAATCTGACCACAAAATTAACTATATTAACTATCGGTTTTCAGGAATCAGCAAAAAGCAATAAGCAAATTGTCAGCGGTAGCTGATTTCCCTGACTACTGTCAACTGATCCCTGTTCACTGTCAACCGTCTGCAGAGCCCCTCTCTAAAAAGGCATAGGCATTGTGGTTATGAATGGACTCCTGGGTCTCTGTTTCCACCGCAAACCAGGTTATGTTCGGATCATTTAAGAGCTTCTCCGCGACTGATCTGACCACATCCTCTACAAATGCCGGGTGGTCATAGGCATTCTCGGTTACCCACTTCTCATCCTCCCTCTTGAGCAAAGAGAAGAGACCGCTGGAGGCGGATGCTTCCACCAGGGAGATAAGCTCCTCTATCCAGATGAACTCCTTAAACCTCACCTGTAATCTCACCTCTCCTCTTTGATTGTGGGCCCCGCGATCGGAGATCTCCTTGGAGCAAGGGCAGAGGGTATTTACCGGCACCCTTACCTCAAGGAGAAAGTCCTCCCGCTTGCTTAGGGAACCTATAAACCGGCAGCCATAGCTCATCAAAGACTTTGAGCCGCTTACTGGAGCTTCTTTCTCTATAAAGTAGGGGAAGTCAATCTCCAAGTGGGCAGAGGCAGCCTGAAAGACCTCTCTCATTTTCCTTAAGATGGGGCCCATATTCTTCATCGTTATCTGGCCCCGATACTTGTTGAGTATCTCCACAAAACGGCTCATATGGGTGCCGCGGAAGTTGCGGGGAAGGTTAACGAACATATTTACTCGGGCTACGGTGTGCTGCAGCTTGTTGGCTCTATCCAGGACGATTATGGGGTAGCTCAGCTCCTTCACCCCCACTTTGTCGATCTCTATTCTCCTTGGATCTTCCTCACTCTGGATGTCCCTCATCCAGCCTCCTCATATTTTATACCAGTTTACGGAAGTCGGGAATCAGCAGTCAGCTATTAGCGGTCAGCAGTCAGTTGTCAGTTGTGGGGAATTTTCCCTGATCCCTGGGAACTGATCCCCGGGAACTGTCACAACACCGCATGACACCGAAACCTCCGCATTGATTACAGTCCCAATTTAATAACCAGGGATAACATTCCAACCATGGAAACTCACGGAATGGCTCATCATCAATGGCCAATTAACGCAAATGAAACCAGAATATCCTGAGGTGTAAATTCCCATTGATAATTGCTCATTAATCATTGACCATTTCTTTGCCAGTCTGTGTTAATCCGTGGGGTTCCGTGGTAAAGCATCTTCATACTCCAAGGGATCCGGGTATCCCGCCTCCTGAAAGGCCTGCAACCTCCGCAGGCAGCTATCACATTGGCCGCAGGCCTTTGGCCCTCCCCGATAGCAGGACCAGGATAGTTCGAAGGGGGCCTTTAAACTAATGCCCAATTTGACGATTTCGCCCTTATTCATCCCGATAAGGGGAGTCTTGATCACTATATGGGTATTGGGCTTAGTACCCAGCTCTATCGCTCGGTTCAAGGTGGTATAGAATTCTCGGCGACAGTCAGGATAACCCGCAGAGTCCTCCTCCACCGCTCCGATAAAAATTGCCTCCGCCCCAATCACCTCACCCCAGGCCACGCCAACCGAGACAAGCTGACCATTGCGGAAGGGAACATAGGTTGTTGGTATCTCATCGGCAAATCCGGAGGGGATCTCTAAGCTCTGATCAATCAGGCTCGTCCCTCCAATCTTCTTCAGATAACCTAAATCCACCAATAGCTTATGCTCTACCCCATAAAATTCGGCGATCCGATTGAAGGCCTCAAGTTCCCTTTTCTCTGAGATCTGGCCGTAATTGAAATGGAGCAGGGCCAGCCGGTGAGTTTGATTGGCCAAGGCCAAAGCAACAAGGCTATCCATCCCCCCACTGAGCAACACTATTCCCAAGGGTTTCCCCATTTAATGCCCCCGCGCCTCGTTTCCCCAGATGAACTTCTGCAACTGAAAGCCGAGCCTTAGGGCTAACCCATCCGCCAGGATCCATTCGGCCAAATCTTTCAAGGGAAGGAACCCCTGAGCCGGGGAGAAGATCACTTTTGTGAGCTTCAGAAGAGAATACCTCTCTACTATCTCCTTAGCCCATTGGTAATCCGATCGATCCGCCAGAACGAACTTTACCTCATCTTTGGGTCTCAACTTCTCCACATTCCCCCACTCCATCCTATTTGACATCCTGCTCTGGGGTGGTTTTATGTCCAAGATTCGGATCGCCCCCTGGGGGACCCTGCTTATATCCAGGGAACCATTTGTATCCAAGAGGACCATATATCCCTTTTCTAAAAGCTGCTCCATAAGGGGATAAACCTCCTCCTGCAAAAGGGGCTCTCCGCCAGTGATCTCCACCAACTGGGTAGGGAAACTTGCCACTTTTTTTAAGATCTGGGGGAGGGAGAGATCAAATGGCTCCTCCTCATAGGAATATTTCGTATCACACCAGGAGCACCGCAGGTTACACCCCCAAAGCCGCAGAAAGGTGCATGGACTACCGGCCCAGCTCGATTCCCCCTGGATGGAGTAGAATATCTCACTAAGCTTCACTGTAGGTTACCCGGTAGCCCTCCGTCTCCAAGACCGTCACCGAGTTCAAGGTTAAGGGGGATTTAATCAGAGGCTTTAGCCGATCGTAGATGCACTTGGCCAAGGATTCAGAGGTAGGATTAACCTTTTGAAAATAGAGAAGCTCGTTCAGATCCCGGTGATCAAACTCCGAGATTACTCCATCCACCAGACCCTTAAGTTTCTTGAAGTCCATGGCCATCCCCAGCCTATCCAACTCCCCCCCTTTCACCATTACCTCCACGCCGAAGTTGTGGCCATGAAACCGGGCACAGGGACCATCATAACCCATAATCCGGTGGGCAGCGGCAAAACTGCTCTTTACGGTAAGATAATACATCAAACCGAACTTAGCTCCCTTTGGGCAGACTTTTCTGACAGGATAACAGGATTTACAGGATTCTTGTTTATCTTGTCATCCCGGCTATAATTAAAAAGCTTCCCTCGGACTCCGTTAAATCAGAGTCCTTACAATAAAAAACCCCGACAATTTGAGATGTTAGCTAAGAATTTATGAATAGATCGGATTAATGGGATTAACATCATTTTTATTTATCCTGTTCATCCTGTCAATCCTGTCTAAAAATGCGAATTCCTATACTATTCAAGTCACGTCTGCAATGTAATATTAAGGTCTGGCCGATTAAAAGTCAAGTGGTTTTGGAGGTTGTAATCCTCTTCATCCAATAGTAATCCCATCCCCCCTCATAGCGACGGATAACACCATTCTCCATCTCGATTATGCGCTGGGAAAGCTTCTTTAAGAAGTACCTGTCATGGGAGGTGAAGAGTATGGTCCCAGGGAATTGAAGCAGGGCCTCCTCAACTGCTATCCGCGCCTCAATATCCAGATGATTTGTCGGCTCATCCAAGATAAGGAGATTGCACTGGGAGAGGAGAAGCCTGGCTATGACCACTTTCCCCATCTCTCCTATGCTAAGTTCCCCAACCTTTTCGTTAACCCGGCCCTTCCTAAACTTCAGACACCCAAGGACAGTTCTGGCAAAGGTCTGGGCGACTCCACTTCCCAAGACCTCCTGCAAAACGGTATGCTCCGGATTGAGGACCTCCCTCTCCTGGGGATAGTAACCGATCCTCACCCTATCCCCCAATCTTATCCTACCCCTGTCGGCATCCTCCAGACCGAGGATAAGCTTAAAAAGGGTCGTCTTCCCTGAACCATTAGGGCCAATGACGGCTAAGTTCTCACCATTGCGCAGGGAGAAGCTAAGTCCAGAAAAGAGCCTCTTTTCCCCATATGATTTGGTCAAATCCTCAACCTCACAGATTAGTTCCCCACTTGACTGGGGGAGGTCAAAGTCGATCTTAATCTTCTTCTCCACCCAGGGTTTTTCCACCTTCTCCTTCTCCAACAGGTGTTGCATCCTTTTCTCTACCGCCTTGGCCCTCTTGGCCATCTTTGCGGCCCGGTGGGTAATATAGCCCTTTGCTCCCCCTCCCCCAATCCTATCCTTCTCCCTCCTTTTGGCCCATACCTTCCTCTGCGAGGCTTCCCTCCTCATCTTCTTGACCCTTCTCCTCTGTTGTTCATAGTCCTCCCAGGCTTTCCTCTCCTCAAGCTTCTTCTGTTGTTGATAGAAAGAGTAATTTCCAGAATAGATTTTTAAGGATTTTCTATTAAGCTGCAGGATTTTGTCCACTACCCGATCCAGAAAGAACCTGTCGTGGGATACAACCAGAACCGTTCTCTTGTAGGAGCTCAGCCAACCCTCCAACCACTCCAAGGCCCTGATATCCAGATGGTTGGTGGGCTCATCCAGAAGGAGAAGTTCTGGTTCCTTGAGGAGGAGCTTGGTTAGTTGGGCTTTGCTCTTCTGGCCGCTGCTCAGCAGATCATAGGGAGTGTTGAGATCATGCTCACTAAATCTTAGTCCATAGAGGACCAGTTGAATCCTGTTCTCCAACCCATAGCCTCCCATAGCCTCAAATTCCTCCTGCAGTTGCCCGTATCTTCTCAGGACAGAGTCCTCGGTGGAGCCTTCAAGGGTTTCCATCTCCCCCTTTAAGGCTACCAACCTGGGAAAGGCCCCCTTCACCTCATCCAAAAGGGTCAAAGAAGAGGATTGGATTGGAGTCTGCCGGAGAAACCCGATGGAGATCCCTTTCTTTGGCCTGAACACCTGGCCTCTGAGGGGTAGGACTTCACCATATAGTATCCGCAGAAGGGTTGTCTTGCCCGAACCATTGGGGCCAATAAGACCTATCTTTTCCCTTCCGCTCAGTTCGAAAGAGACATCCTCAAAGATGGGTTCTGGCTGGCCTTCAAACCCATAGGTAACACTTTTGACCTGTAAGTTGAACATAGCAAAAAAATCCACGGAGGTAATCCGTGGACTAGTTAAGTTTTAGCGATTATTCTGTCCGTTGTCTTAGCTTACGGTATCTTCCTCCTTTATCCTAATTCATTCACAAATTCTGACTACCAAGACATTAACTCACTAAAAATGTAGAAAACAAGAGCAATTTGGTTTGCGAACTAAGTCACTATGCTGTGAACTTTTGCTTTAACCTCAAAAGCGAGGTAGCGGAACCCCGATTCTGCCACCATCAATGACCACGGATAACCACGGACTTGCACAGAATAGAACACGAATATGAGAACGTAGATCGTTAAACTCTGTGTCCTTTGCGTCTTTGCGGTTAATTGAATTATTCAGGCTAATGGCTTATATTTAAGCTAATATCTCCATTTGAAACAAAGGTAACAAACATCTCCCTGGATGTCAAGCCAAAAATCGAGCTGTCAAATCCCTTGATCTGAGAACCTAACGCCCCTCGGACAGGCTTTATAGGACGCAGATAAACGTCGATCCTCCGCTCCTTGTGGATGTTATCATCCACAAGTGAATATTCCCTCCTCCCTCAAGGCAGGAACCCTACCAACACAGACTCCACCCAATATTCTGCTTGACTCTTTTGCTGCCCACCCTTATTTTTAGGGCATCATTAACCCGACCCATTCATAAATCAGCATCAAACCCCAAATTGCCCAAGCCGTAGGGGGCAGGTTTCCAAACCGAGCCGTGGGGTGGAGGTGCATAAATGGCTCTCTCTCCATTAAACGGATGCATAATCCTATTTTGAAAATGTTCTGCCAGTTGGTCATCATTTTATGAATAATTCAGGTTGGGTTTTGATATGGCTTAATAGTATCCTGTAACTTAATGACCTCTTATGGAATTTTTCATTAGTTTATTTTTTCACTTTTCATTCATCTTTATGATAACACCGAGCAATTTCGGGGGACAAGGAATGAAAACAATTGGGCTTATTGGTGGGATGAGTTGGGAATCATCAATGGAATATTACCGAGTCATCAATGAGGCCGTCCACGCTAAACTTGGTAGCCTCCATTCTGCCAAGATCATTATGGCCTCAGTTGACTTCGCCGAAATAGAGCCGCTTCAGCACCAGGGAAAGTGGGAAGAGGCCACAAAGCTAATGATTGCCGCCGCCAGAAAGATAGAATCTGGAGGTGCGGATTTCCTTGTCATTTGCACCAACACTATGCACAAGATGGCTGCTGAGGTGCAGAGGCAGATCAACATCCCCTTGTTGCACATTGCCGATGCCACCGCTAAGCAGATAAAGGCTCAAGGTATAGGAAAAATCGGCCTTTTGGGAACCAAGTTTACCATGGAGGAAAATTTCTATAAAGGCATACTCATCAACAAACACCGCTTAGATGTCATTATCCCCAACGAGCAGGAAAGGGAGATTGTTCATCGCGTGATCTATGAGGAGTTGTGTCTTGGTGAGATGAAACCATCTTCAAAAGCGCAGTTCATTGGTATCATGGATAATCTCATTAGCAACGGTGCCGAAGGCATTATTTTAGGTTGCACAGAGATAGGCCTGCTGGTGGGAGAAGAAGACAGCCAGGTCCCATTGTTTGATACCACAAAGATTCACGCTTTCGCTGCCGTTGAATATGCTCTGGAGGAGTTATGAGCAGTTGCGTATTCTGTGAGATCTTAGCAGAAAAGCTCCCCTCAAGCATCATCTTCAGGGATGATCTGTGCTGTGCATTGATGGATATTCAGCCCGTTAATCCAGGGCATGTGCTGCTCATCCCCACCTATCATGCCCCGTCTCTTGCGGAACTTGATGAAGAATCAGGAATTCATATGTTTCGAACAGCACAACGCATCGCAAATGCCTTAAGAAGCAGTGGGATCAAATGCGAAGGCGTCAACTTCTTTTTAGCAGACGGTTCCGCCGCAGGCCAAGAGGTTTTCCATGTCCATTTGCATGTATTTCCACGATACGAGGGCGATGGATTTGGGTTAAGGTTTGGACCGGAGTATGGCAAAAGACCTACAAGGGAAGAACTCGATACTATAGCCAATCAGATTCGTATTAAGCTATGAGTGAGATGGACTCCCCTCTCGCCGTCAGGGAAGGGCACATAATGGCTGTTCGCATTTGGCTACACGAGAACATTGGGGATGAACCAGGCTGGAACGCTTGGGGGCTTGATTTCCTTGGATTCGCTACATGGGCCCCCACCAGGGGCGAGGTCCTGGGACGGGTGCCCACCAAGCTTGAGGAATATCTTGGTTGGCTCGATAAGCACGGCCTTTCGCAGCCAAATCCTGGCCCAGGGATCGAGGATATTGAGCATGTTGTCGGCAACGAGGTGTTATTCGCTGTCGATCGTTATCCAGCCACACCAGATGAAATCGACCGAACAATTCGGCTGATCGGATTCTCCCGATGCGATCTGCTGGCGACGATCGAGCCCTTATCAAACGAAGTGCTCGATTGGAACCCTCCGTATCGTAATTTCGCTGGCTGGGCAGACTGGCGGACGATTCGCGCCAATCTTGCGCATATCGCTAATACTGAGCTTCACTATTACCTTCGACATATCGGGTATAAACCGACGATGCCACCGGTTAGGCCCGATGACGATTGGCGAGGTTTCCTACCTCGAAGCCGCGCCGAAGTTATCGCCTATCTCGAACGGCTGAAGAGTTCAGCAGATCGGGCAAGGGTCAAGGAAGACAAGGGCGAGTATTGGTCGGTGCGTAAGGCACTCCGCCGCATGGTCAGGCATGAGTTGCTACATTGGAAAAGCATCCAGCGGATCGTGCGCGAGTACAATGCGAATTACGGATCGGGGACCACTGCGGATTAGCGGTGATCTGTGCAAAGCGATTTAAAATGGGGGTTCGTAAGCAAATGTTTTGAGATCTTCCTAGCGCGGCAAAGCCACAACCAAATAATTCACCGCAAAGTCGCAAAGGACGCAAAGTTTAAAGATTATTAACTAATCGTTTTATTTCATCTTTCCTTTGCTTTTTATTTCCTCTGCGATCTTTGTGGCTTTGCGGTTGCTACTAAAAACTTTGTCAAAAAAACAAGATCTTGCAAGATTGTAGTATATTGATACTTGCTTTTTTCACACTTAACAAGCACATGCAGCAGACCAGCTAATGTCCGCCTCTGAGGAGGCCAGCGAAGCTTCGCCTCAAACCATCCAGCTATGGCAGCATAAACTGGGCGAAGCTTCGAATGTAAAATGAAGAATGTAGAATTAAGAATGAAAAAACCTGAAGGCGAGGGGTCTGGGTCTAAGCTTATTGGCCACCTCTTTCCTCCTGCCCCCAAAACTTGACACAAATTTTAAGAAGTTGCCTTATGAAGGAGGCTAGTGTTAGGTGTCGTGATGCGTTATCGTAAAATCCACATCATTGGTGGACCCAGTAGCGGCAAGTCATCCGTTGCATCCAAGATCTCAACTGCATACGACATCCCAGCTTTCGATCTGGATGACATTTTCTGGGATCGCCGTGCTGATCGCTATGGTATAAAGGCACCTAAGGAGGAGCGAGATCGGGCTTTGTTGCGGGTCTTGCAGCATGACTCCTGGATTATTGAGGGTGTTTACTATCGATGGTTATCCCGTAGCTTTGAAGACGCCGGTCTCATTATCATCCTTACTCCATCAGTGTGGCTGCGCGACTGGCGAATTCTCAAGCGCTTTGTCAAACGCAAACTGAGTCTCATCAAATCCAAAAAAGAAAAACTGGCTGACCTTTGGCGGCTCATCAAATGGAATCATGGTTACGATACCGACAATCTTCAGCGAGCTCGCGCGTTTATCGCCAAGCTCAACCATAAAGTTGTTGACTGCAAGACAACAAAAGACGTATTCACGGCACTGGAAAGTTGACATTTAACCGTTTACTGCAACTGACCTGCATTTCGCTAGCGCTCACGCAGCAGGTGAGCTCAAAAGGTAACAATATGAAATTCCTGCCACTCGACTCGGAAGACCAGAAGCTAATCGAAGCCGCAAGAGACGCCCTACGGAGGAATTACCGTCCTGTAAGGCACACGGTGGGAGCTGCAGTTTTGTGTTCCTCTGGCCGCATCTACACGGGAATCAACATAGAAGCATGCGGTTATGGTCCTTGTGCTGAACCCATCGCTATTGGCACAGCCTTTACTCACGGTGAGAGGGACATTCTTGCTATTGTTGCTGTATGCAAGCGGGGCAATGAGTATCCTGTTCTTTCACCTTGCGGAAACTGCCGTCAACTATTAGTCGACTACGCTCCGGAGGCAATGGTCATTTTTAACGACAATGGCAAGGTTCTGAAGACACCCGCACGAAACCTTTTACCTGGTGCTTACATCAGCGATTTTGACGATGGTTGATTCGTCGTTACACCTGATTGTACTAAGGAAATTAGGGACACTTCCCATTTTCCCTAGCAACTGAGGTTGACAAGTCGTGAGGAGCGGGCTAAAGTCCTATTCCTACAAGCTCGAACATCGACATCGCAAAATGCCTCCCACAATACACACTTCTACTCAGCTTTATCCGATGGTTCCCTTGAGCTGGAGGCAGCTCCACCAGCACCAAAAAAAACAAAGACACTTTATGAACTGGATCGCTCCGTATTGGACTGTAGATCTTTGTTTTAATCTAAATTTTATCAAGACTTTGAGACTTGGTGCCTTTGTGGCATATAAATTATTCAGCTAAGTTTGTAGCAAAAGAATAAAGAAGGCGCCGAAGTTTATCAGGGCCAAGGCCCAACAGGTTCCCGGAATGCCCAAGATGGGCAGGAGAAAGGCTGAGGCCAGAAGCGCCCCTAAGCAGGAACCCACCAGATCAAGACCATAGACCAGGCCGGCAGATTTGGATACCCTCCTTCCAGACCTTAGATAGAGTTTGTTGGCCAAAGGGAACTGAAACCCACCTAAGAGTCCCCCACCCAGGATGAGCAGGGGGAAGAGGAGATTTGCCCCCCAAGAAGGGGAACCTCTGGAGGAGAAGAGGGCAAAGGTAGCTAAGAGAATCAGGGGATAGATGGCCACTAAGAGCTGGGTGCCAACGAAAACGAAAAAGGGCGAACGAAATGACCGTAACTTGTAGGTGGACAACCCGCTTCCTATGGCCAAACCAATCATATAGGCGGTGATCAAAAATCCCAACTTGTAGTAGAGAAAGCCAAAGAATACTTGAAAGGCAAGGATGATCATCACCTCAAAGGCTATCTCCGCAAAGCCCATACTCATCACCGCTAAAAGGATGGCCTTTCCCTTCAGCCTCCTTCTCCAACCCCCGAAAAGGAGAAGAAGGAGCAACATAGGTGCGGCAACCCAGAGGAGATTCATCTTGGAGAAGAAGAGGAAAATCTCCTTGAAATTACGGCTAAAGAAGGTCGCCCAAAGCACCATATCGTTGTAATAGGAGATGGGATAAAAGTCCCTATTCAGCTTGGATGATTCCCTTATGTTCGAGAGCAGATACTCCACCCTTTCCTGCGAAAGCTTGAAGGGAAGGTAATACTCCCGCACATATTTAGCTTTTATCCCCCTCTGTTTTAACCTTTTGATTAGAACTTCAGGTTTGTAGGTGAGCACCCCGGGGGCCTGGCAAGCTATAAACCGGTTCAGATCCCCGGGGATGACTACCACATCCGGGAATACCTGCTGCAGCGAGGAGAAGATACTGCTGAGGTAACGGGAGAGCTCTGGACCTATGTAGTTTTCCGAGGAGGTGACGGTGAGAGAGATTATCCCCTGGGGGTTAAGTATTTTCCTTGCTTCGTTAAAGAACTCAACTGTGTAGAAACGGTTAATCTGGGCGGTGTATGGATCTGGTAGGTTCACGATGATCACATCGAAGCTTTCCCTCGCTTTCTTCACCCAGAGCCGGCCGTCGGTGTTGATCACTTCCACCCGGGGATCGGAAAGATTCTTTACCTCTTCGGGAGGAAGATATTCCCTGCCCAGTTGGATGACCTTTGGATCCAGCTCCAGATAGACCACTCTTCTGATCCCTTTATCCTTCAGGATCTGCTCCAAGCTCCCCCCTAACCCACCACCAAGGAGAAGAACCTTTTGGGGCGAGGGGTGCTCCAAGAGGGCGAAGAGCACCGATTCCTCGGCAGTTAAAATATCGGGATAAGTAAAAATTAAAAGCCCGTTTTCAAAGAGGCTCACCTGTTTCCCTCTCCTGGTCAGGGCCAAATTTCCATAGACGGTATCGGTCGATTTGACGAGTTGGAAGCCTTTCCATTGAAATTCCCTGCTCAACTGGCTCAGCTTTGAGGCTTGCGGGAAGAGGAAAAGGACAAAAAGCAGGAGGCAAAGGGAGCTGATCTGATAGCTCAATTTTCCTCCCTTCCAGTAAAGCAGAAAGGAAGAGAAGAGAAGGATGGAGGAGAGGCAGAGGGCCATCTGCAAAGGGGTGAGCAAATGGATAAAGACATAATTGAATAGAAGGCCCCCCACAGATGAGCCAATCGCCTCCAAAAGGTAGACCTTGCCCAGAAGAGCTGCCCTTTCCTCCCCCTTTTTTTGGGTCATCTCACTGCCTAAGGGGAAGAGCCCGCCGGAGATAAGGCAGAAGGGGGCCAGGGTGAGAAAGGAAATCAGGAAGATGGGGAGAAAACCAAGGATCTCTCCGGGAGAGGCCCCGACAATAAGCTTGCTTCCCCTTACTCCCACTATGGAGATTGGCAGAAGGAGGGAGAGGATAACTTGCAGGGTGGCAAACTTTGTTACCCTTTCTCTCCATAGCCTGGCCAGTTTTCCAACCAGTAAAGCCCCAGCAGAGGTCCAGATAAGCCAGTTGGCCAATACAACCCCAGTGGAGAGCTCATTCCCATAAAAGACGACTAAGAGCTCCCTCATCAGGATAATCTGCCCTAAGATGGCGGCAAAACCGATGAGGAAAAGGGCAAAAATTATCCTTTTCTTCACAATCAAACCCTATTAAATTAGAGAACAGTTCACCACGGACTATCACAGCGCGGCAAAGCCGCAACCAAGCAAGGGCCACGGATTACACGGATTTCACTGAATCTATAGAACATAAATGACACGAATAGATAAATTTACCACAGAAACTCACGGGAAAAAGCAATTAAGAATTGAGAATTAAAAATTAGGTTTATGCTGGCTATTCCTGATTCCCGATCCCTGTTTTTCTGTACTTAGTCCGTGGTTATCCGTGGTGAATTCACCACGAATCTCACAGAGCTATATAGTCCAGGCAGGTTTTGGAACCTACGGGAGGTTTATAAACCTTATCCTGTTTATCCTGTCAATCCTGTCTAAAAAGGAGACTCTTATACTTTTGAAAAAATCTAAACAATAAAGGGAGGAAAAGCAAGGGGATTTTGGAGATGGAAAAGGAGAACGAATTTGGGGAGAAAGTCAATAGGATAGTGAAAAAAGATCCCAGATATAAGCCCCAGAGCTATGCATTCGTAATGGGCGCCCTCGATTACACCCTACGCAAGTTGGAGAAACCAAGGCATATCAGTGGCCGGGAGCTTTTGCAGGGAATCAAGAAATTAGCCAAGGAGGAGTATGGCCCTACCGCCAAGCTGGTTTTTGAGCATTGGGGAGTAAAAACCACGGAAGATTTCGGCCATATCGTTTTTAACCTAGTGGATGCGGGAATTATGTCCAAAACAGAGGAGGACAAGATCGAGGAATTCAGGGATGTATTCAACTTCACGGAGGAGTTTGAGGGGAAATACAAGATGAAAGTGGATAGGGAAAAGCTCAAATGAACGAGATCATCAGTATCATTACCGACTTCGGCGAAAAAGATGGCTGGGTGGGGACGATGAAGGGGGTTATCTTAGGGATTAACCCAAAGGCAAAAATAGTGGATATTTCTCACCAAGTAACACCAGGGGATATACTGGAGGCCTCCCTCATCCTTCAGGTCTCTTTCCCTTATTTCCCCCAGGGGACGGTTCACCTCTGCGTGGTAGATCCCGGAGTAGGCTCTAAGAGAAGGGCGATTGTGGTGGCCACTCCTCGGTATACATTTGTAGGCCCCGACAATGGCCTCTTTACCCCCATCTACCAGAGGGAGGATTTTAAGGCCGTGGAGATAACCAACCGGGATCTTTTTTACTCCCCCCAGCCAAGTGCAACTTTTCATGGTCGGGATATTTTTGCTCCGGTGGCCGCCCACCTCTCCCGGGGATTAGCCGCAGGAAAAGTCGGTCCCCAGATAGAGAATTTGATTAGGATCGATCTCCCCTCGCCTCTGGTCGGTCCCAGGGAGATAAGGGGGGAAGTAATTCACATCGACAGATTTGGCAACCTGACCACGAATATAACAAAAGAGCTTTTTGAGAAAAATGTCCGAAACAACCCCTTTAAGTTGAGGATCGGGAAAAGGGTCTTAAAAAGCCTGAGCTCATCCTATACCGATGGCCCCAAAGGCGAGCTACTGGCCATTTGGGGAAGCTGGGGCTATCTGGAACTCTCCGTCAACCAGGGCAGCGCCCAGCAACTCCTCTCCACCTCCAAAGGAACCAAACTTACAGTTAGGTTTTGAATCTGCGACAATCACACTGATTATTCTTACGGTATTGTTATGCTATAATCGTCACTGAACTTAGCCGTAAGTGGCGGGGCTTTTTTGACGGGATAACAGGATTTACATGATTTTTGATTTCTACAAGAAAACACCGAACGGCACCGAACCCACAGAAAGATCATAATGCACATTCTTCCTTAGGATTTTTATTCAGTGATTTTCGGTGTTTAATGAATGTTGTTTATCCTGATCATCTTGTCAATCCTGTCTGAAAATGGGAATTTTTAGGTAAGATTAGGCACCTTCTGGCAATTTATTTTCTCTCCCTTAAGGAGGGAGAGAGATTATATGAAGTTAAACGAAAGACTATAATTGAATAAGGTAAAACAGGCTTTTTCAGCTACCCTCATTTAATCCTTGACTTTTGAAAAGAATAGGTTTATCCTTCAAAAGTGGAGGTCATCTGTTTTTTCAGAATGAACCATAGCGCGGCAAACCCGCAACCAAACAATAGCCACGGATTGCACTGATTTCACTGATACAACACGAATAAATAAATTTACCACGGAATCTCACGGAATCACACGGGAAAGAGCAATTGAGAATTAAAAATTTAGCTTATGCTGGTAATTCCTGATCCCTGATTCCTGTTTTTCTGTGCTGTTCCGTGGTTATCCGTGGTGAAATTACCACGGAATCATCAAAGAGGCTCATCATCAATGGTCAATTAACAAGTTAAGATGTAATAAAACCTTAAAATCCTGACCTGTTATTCTTCATTGATAATTGATCATTGCTAATTGTCCATTGACAATTTCTTTTTCAGTCCGTGGTGAATTCACCATAATTTTAGGCTTGAGGTCAAGATCCAATGGGGACTAAAACTTTTAAATAAAGGGGGATAGGAGAATGGCTCCAGACAAGAAAAAAGTGGTTGTAATTGGGGGAGAGCAATACGCCGTGCCTGCCATTAGCAAATCGCTGGTGCTAATTGTTGTTCTGGTTATCGTGGGATTGATCTTAGTCTTTACCTCCTTCTATCAGGTGGGCACTGATGAGGTTGGGGTAATCAAACGATTTGGTAAGTATGTAAACACAACCCAACCTGGTCTCCATTTCAAAACACCCTTTGGCGTCGATAAGGTAACCAAAGTGCCGGTGCAAAGGGTGCAAAAGGAGGAGTTTGGATTTAGGACAACCAGGTCAGGGGTGAGAACGGAGTATCAGAGAAGAAAACCCCTCGAGGAGTCATTGATGCTCACCGGGGATTTGAACTCGGCTGTGGTGGAGTGGATCGTTCAGTATCGGGTCAAGGATCCGGTTAACTACTTGTTCAAAGTCAGGGATGTGAAAACTACCATACGAGATATTTCTGAGTCGGTTATGCGCCAGGTGGTGGGGGATCGAAGTGTGGATGAGGTCATCATTCTCTCCCGCAGAGAAGTGGCGCTGACAGCAAAACAGCGGCTGCAAGAGATTCTGGATACTTATAAGACTGGAATTCATCTTGTGACTGTGGAGCTGAAGGATGTTAATCCCCCTGATCCGGTGAAACCCGCTTTCAATGAGGTCAATGAGGCGAAACAGGAGATGGAGAGGACGGTCAATGAGGCCTGGGAGACTTACAACAAGGCCGTTCCCAAGGCCAGCGGTGAGGCGGAGAGGACTATTAGACAGGCCGAGGGCTATGCGCTCAACAGGGTCAATCGGGCAAAAGGCGATGCCAACAAGTTTTTGGCTGTTTGGAGGGAATATAGTCGATCCAAGGATGTGACCAGAAGGAGACTCTATCTGGAGACCCTGAACGAGGTTTTGCCCAAGCTGGGGAGAAAATACATCATCGACTCCGAACAGAAGGGGTTGTTGCCCTTACTGTACCTCGATGAGAAGGGGGGGAAGAAATGAAAGCAAAATGGATTGCCATAGGTGTTATATTATTTCTGGCCCTTATCATATTGGCCAGTGGTCTCTATACAGTAGATATGACCGAGCAGGTGGTGATTACCCGATTCGGGAAACCAGTGGGAGATCCTATCAAAGAGCCTGGTCTGCACTGGAAGAGGCCTTTTGTGGAAAAGGTAAACTCCTTCGAGAAACGGATCCTGGAATGGGATGGCGATCCCAATCAGGTCCCCACCAAGGACAAGAAATATATCTGGGTGGACACCTATGCCCGGTGGAAAATCGCCAGTCCCCTAAAGTTCTTTCAATCCGTACGGAATGAACTGGGGGCCCACGGAAGGTTGGATGACATTATTGATGCCGCCACCAGAGATTATATCACCTCCTACCCGCTGCTGGAAATAGTTAGAAATTCAAACAGAGAGATGGCCACCGCCGAGGCCGAGATGGAGTTGGCCGAAGAGGTAAAGATCCCCATCGAATGGGGCAGGGAGAAGATAACCCGCCAGATAATAGAGAGAGCATCACAGATGGTGCCGCAGTACGGGATCGAGTTGATCGATGTGAGGATAAAACACATCAACTATGTGGAGGAGGTAAGGAAAAAGGTCTATGAGAGAATGATCTCAGAGAGAACGAGAATAGCCGAGAAGTACCGTTCGGAGGGTCAAGGGAAAAAGGCAGAAATAGAAGGCCAGATGGAGAAGGAACTGCAGAGAATTACCTCTGAGGCATATAGAAAGGCCCAAGAGATCAAGGGGAAGGCCGATGCCGAAGCCACCAAGATCTATGCCCGAGCGTATAACAAAGATCCTGAATTCTATTCATTCCTCAAGACTCTGGATACCTATAAGCGGACCATCGATGACCGCACTTGGTTAATCCTCACCACGGACAGCGATTATCTCAAGTATCTGAAAAGCCTGGCGCCCAGAAGGCAAAAGAGGTGACTCCAAAATTTTGAACTTAGCCATAAGCGGCGGAACTTTTCTAACAGGATAACAGAATTTTTATTCATTCATTCTGCCCATTATTGTAAACCGCATTTGGATGGTAACATTCGAATCGGCTACTAACGGCACATCTGAATTGGGGGAGGGCGTTCAGTTGAACGCCCCTACAACAAACCTTTCAAGAGCTGTCAGCCCCGTTCCAATGGGGTTCCTGGTGGAAGAGGTAACTCCTGACAGCACACTTTTGATTGACATCAGGAGATGTCTCCCACATCTTATCCACTGTGGATGATAACATTCACACCGAAGCATATGTAGACCCCAGCTATCTATCCATGGGAAGCTTATTGCTGATATAACAGCAATTATGTAAGATTTTGGTTCTGAGGAAAAATAGTCACCCCTGGCAGCCCAACCAATCAAACACTTTCTACTCCAATCCCTTCACCCAAATTGATTTCTCTTGACATATCCTTATCTGCTGAGTAATTTACCACCATAATGAAGGAGAAGTTAGACATACTCATTAAGGATGCCGAGGAGCTTTTAACCCTCAACTCCGGGATGAGTGGCCCGCGCATAGAGCATCAGATGGAGGAACTTGGTCTAATCAGCAAGGGCACCGTAGGAATTAAGGGGGGAAAAATCATCTCCGTAGGGACTACAGACCAGGTGCTGAAAGAAACTGAAGTCGACGAAAGGACCAAAGTCATAGATGCCTCCAGAAAGGTGGTTACCCCAGGACTGGTGGATCCTCATACCCACCTTGTCTTTGCCGGGACAAGGGAGAATGAGTTTGAGGAGAGGATTAAGGGTAAGACCTATGAGGAGATAGAGACAAGGGGTGGGGGGATTAGGGCCACGGTGGGAAAGGTTCGCCAGTCAACGAAGGAAGAGCTGGTGCAGCTTGCCCTTCCTCGGTTGAAGAGGATGTTAAATTATGGAACAACAACTGCTGAGGTAAAAAGCGGTTATGGATTAAATTTAAATGATGAGTTGAAGATTTTAGAGGTCATTAGAGACCTCAACCAACTACAACCGATAGAACTCGTCCCCACATTCTTAGGGGCTCATCAGGTTCCTGAGGAATATAGAGGGAGAAGGGGCGAATACATAAGACTACTCACAAAAAAGGTCATTCCTCAGGTAGCAGAGAGGGGATTGGCAGAATTCTGTGATGTCTTCTGTGAGGCAGCAGCCTTCAACAAAGAAGAGTCTAAGGAGATACTCTCGACCGGCAAGAGGTTCGGTCTGACCCCGAAGATTCATGCCGATGAGCTCTCTCCTTATGGTGGAGCGGAGTTAGCCGCTGAGGTGGAGGCAATAAGCGCCGATCATTTGGTTTATACCTCCTTACGAGGCACAAAAAGGATGAAGGAGGCTGGGGTGATCGCAGTTCTCCTCCCCGGAACATCCTTCTTCCTCAATTCGCAGAGATATGCCCCAGCAAGAGAGATGATCCAAGAAGGGGTGCCCATAGCTCTGGCCACAGATTTCAATCCTGGAAGCTGTATGACCGAATCAATGCCCCTTATTCTGAATTTGGCCTGTTTGAAGCTTAAGCTCACCGCCGCAGAGGCCATAGTGGCTTCTACCATAAATGGAGCCTATGCCATAGGCAGAGGAGAGAAAGTGGGAAGTCTGGAGAAAGGTAAACATGCTGACATTGTCATCTGGGGATTTCCCCATTATCGTATCCTTCCATACCATTTTGGGGTAAACTTGGCCAAAACGGTGATCAAAGCGGGGAAGGTAGTAGTAGAAAGGGGAGCGAAAGGATGAAGAGAGTATATCTCCTCCTCCCCATCATAGCCATTTTAGCCGGTTGCGGTTGCTATTCCTTCTCCGGTTCCACCCTTCCCTCTCATATCAAGACAGTTGCCGTGCCCCTTTTTACAAATCGCACGACTCAATATGGGATAGAGGAAAAATTAACTGAAAGCCTAATCAATGCTCTGGTTAGGGACAATACCCTCAAGGTAGTTCCCGAAGGAAGGGCCGACTCCGTACTCCGGGGGAGCATAGTGGATTACAAAAAGGAGGCCTATACTTTTGATGAAAACGAAAATGTGAAGGAGTATATAGTGCGCATTTATGTAACTGCCTCCTTTGAGGACCTAAGAAAAAAAAGAGAACTCTGGAAGGAGGAGAAGTTAGAGGGATGGGGGTTCTATCTTGCCCAAGGGGAGACTGAAGACGATGCCCAGGAGAGGGCAATAGCTAAGCTTTCTGAGGATCTGGTGAACAAGCTAATCGCCGGATGGTAACCTAAGCTACAAATGTAAAATTAAGAATGAAAGAAACTATTGACCACGGAGTCTGGGATTCAGCCCGTCTTCCTTTTCTACTATCTGCTACATTAAAACCGTAAACCGTCAGAATTGGGATTCTGACGGCTCAATAGGGAAATAGAAACTGAGGTAGCAAAATCCCTGTTCTGCCACCTCAGCTCTAACTAAGCCAATAACCGAAATTTTGTGGTTTATAGACTGCGGCCCGATTTGGCAAAAATCATATGCAAGGCCAGCAAAAGCAGGGCCACTCCAAATATTTTTCTTAAAAGCTCATCGGAGAGTTTAACGGCCATCTTCGCCCCCAACAGCCCCCCCACAAAAAAACCCAAACAGACAAAGGCCGCCACGGCCAAGTTTACATAACCCTGTCTATAATAAGTCCAAGCAGCAAGCAATCCAATGGGTGGGATCAAAAGGGCCAGGGTCGTTCCCTGAGCTTGATGTTGAGTCAAGCCAAAGATATAGATCAATGCCGGCACGATAATCACCCCTCCCCCAATTCCAATTAAGCCACTAATAACCCCAGCGAAGAGGCCAAGCAGCACATAAAGAGAAATATCAGCCAATTTCGCCCCTTGGTTAAATAAAGTAACCTCCCATTTCACGATTCCATCAGGGAAGCAGTCTGAAGACTGAACCCCAGGCTTTAAGGGAAATCCCAGCGAACAGGTCTAATCCGACCTATTCATAAATTAGCATCAAATTCTAAATAACCAAAGGTTTTTGTTGGAAGGACTCCGCTTTATCGAAGTCCAAGGGAACGGACAGACATAAATGTCTGTCCCTACAGGACAAATACATAAATCCTTGGCTTCGAGAAAGTTATGCCAATTCGTTATCAGTCTATGAATAGTTAAGGTTAAAGACCAGTTCCTACAAATAAGTTCTCCGATCCTGCCACAAATTATATGAACAAATCGGTTAGCTCTATAATCCCAAAAGTTTCTCATACTCCCCTGGGGTCTCCAATATCTCCATCGCCTTCAGCACCTGTTTGTCACCCTTTAACACGAAATCCTCATAGACCGCCTCTTCACCCCAGAGTTTGGAAACAATCTCCCTCTTAATACCCATCTTGATGTAATCAAGGCTCTTTTCAAACTCCTTCTCCTCGGCCGCCAACACCTTCGCTCTTAATTCTTCTATAATTTTTTCCGTATCAGGGCTATAATCGACTTCCTTCAAGCTCTTCTCTAAATCTTCAAGCTGACCTTCTGCCTTACTGGTGTAATGGAAATTTTTCCTTCCCATAAATTCCTTGAACTCGGCTAACATCTGGTCAGTAACTTCAAAACCCTTCTGTAGACCCTTATGCTTGGAGGTGTAGTCAACTGCAAAATCAAAGAAAAGCCCCTTCCTGCTCAATTCCAACTCCAGCCGATTGAGTTTAGGGAGTTCGCGGACCACATCCGGAGTTATGCCTCCACCTCCATAGACCGTTCTTCCCCCCTGGGTCTTGAAGACTTCCTTCTGCTCTTCCTGCGTGGTATCCTTCTTCGCCTCTTCCTTCTTTTGGATACATCTCCCACTGGGGATGTACCATTTAGCTGTGGTTATCTTCAGGGCTGTGCCCGCAAATGGTGTTCCCATGCCCGGCTTAAGCACAGTCTGCACCGATCCCTTGCCATAGGTACGGGTTCCCAAGATTAGGCCCCGATCCCAATCCTGCACTGCCCCGGAGATTATCTCTGATGCGCTGGCGCTTCCCCCATTTACCAAGATAATCAAGGGTTTATCACCATAGAGAGGAGGAAACCGGGAATAAAATTGTCTGTTCTGCTTACTCAGTCTCCCTTTGGTATAGACAACCATTTTCCCCTTGGGGAGGAAAAGATCCGATACATCAACAGCCTGACTGAGTAATCCCCCTGGGTTATTCCTAAGATCCAAGATCAGGCCCTTTTGCGTCTTCTTCCCTGTCTTGATCAATGCTTCCCTAATCTCCTTTCCCGCATCTTCCGAGAAACGGGAGAGCCTTATATAGCCTACCCCATTGGCCACAATTCCCGCATAGGGCACGCTCTTTATCTTAATTACATCCCTGGTCAAGGCGAATTCCAGGGGTTCGTCGACCCCTTCCCTCTTTACGGTTAAGGAAACCTTGGTTCCCTTGGGCCCCCGCAGTTTCTTTGCCGCCTCCTGAGTAGTTATCCCCTTGGTGGATTCCCCATCTATCTTTGTCACCATATCCCCGGCCTGAATTCCCGCCTTGTAGGCAGGCCCTCCCTCAAAGGGAGAGATAACCGTGAGAACCCCTTCCCTCAGCCCAATTACCATTCCCACCCCACTATACTTGCCATGGGTCCCGATCATCAGCTCCTTATACTGCTTCTGTTCGAAGAATTGTGTATGGGGATCCAATATCTTCAACATTCCCCTGATACCGGCATAGATCAAATCCTGCGGTTTTACCTCATCTACATAGTTGCGGGTAATCTCAACAGCCACCCGATCAAGGAGCTTGATTCCGGCATAGAGGTTGTCCCCGCTGGCATAGAGATAAACCCCTATCCAGCCAATAAGGAGCAAGCTAATAAGGGCCCCCACTCCCCAGATGGTATATTGGTTCCTATTTTTCATTGTTCTTCCCCCTTTCTGATCTGTCCTTCAGGAAGATATTTACCGTATCCTTTATCTCCTTCTCTACCTCTTCTATCCCCCTTCTTCCATCTATCAACTTAATCCTTTTCTCCGCCCGGGCCAGGGAGAGATACCCTTCCTTGACCTTGACAAAAAAATCGAGATCCTGAGACTCCAACCTGTCTGGGGAACGACACCCCGCGAGCCTCTTCAGAACCATCTGGGGATCGATATCCAAGACAAAGGTCAAATGGGGGGAGAGCCCTTGGGTGGCCAATTGGTTTAACCTTTTTACCACCTCTGGGCCTATCCCCCTCCCATAGCCCTGATAAGCCACCGAAGAGTCAGAAAACCTCTCGCTTATCACCAAAAGGCCCTTTTCCAAGGCTGGTTTGACCACTTCGGCCACATGTTGAGAACGACTGGCCAGGTAGAGGAAAAGCTCGGTAAGCCCAGCCATCTCCGGATGGCTACGGTCCAAGATAAGCTCTCTGACCCTCTCCGAGATGGGGGGGCCACCCGGCTCCCTGGTCACCAACAGGGGGATTCCTCTCTCCTGGAGATAGGAGGAGAGCAAGTGGACCTGGGTTGACTTCCCACAGCCATCAAGGCCCTCAAAGGTGATCAAAAAACCCTTCACACCTGAGTTGGCTGCTCCTTCCCCCATCTACTTCCCCTATATCTGAGATAATTGGCCATAGACCTTGAGGATTCATCGATCCCGGTGGCCAACCAAAGGCCAACCAACCCTAAGCCCCAGAGAAAGCCCAGGGCCCAGGCCCCAAATATCTCAAAGGCCAGGACCCCAACTGTGGTCAGTATCATTAACCACCTTATATCTCCTGCCCCCCGCAAACTTCCGGATATGACGATATTCAGAGCCTTGGGCACCTGGATCACCGCCACCAGACCCAGAACCAGGACCCCTAAGTGGATCACCCGGGGATCTGAGGTAAAAAGATACATTATAGGTCTGGCCAAAAAGAAGAGAACCGCAGCAACTACCACCACAGTAAAGAAGACAATACGACTGGAGATGGTCCCCACCCTTCTGGCCCTTTCCTCTTGATTAGCTCCCAGGCTCTTGCCGGTGAGAGTCATTGCGCCCATTCCTATCCCCTGATAGAGCATAGAGATAACCGCCTGCAGCCTTAAGAGCACCTGATGGGTAGCCAAGGCCACCGTGCTTATCCGAGCAGCATAGCTCATCACGAACATTTGGCCGGTAACCCAGACCATCTGCTCCAAGGTGATGGGGGCCCCCATAAGAAAAAGCTGGCGAGAACTTCTCAGGTTGAACCTCTTTAAATCCCTCATTCTCAGGGAGAGAACGGAGCGATGGGACAAGAGAAGGGTAAGGGTGATGGCAAACCCAATGCTGTGTGCTATCCCTGTGGCCAGGGCCGCTCCCTTCACTTCCAAACGGGGAAAACCAAAGAGCCCGTAGATCAAAAGGGTGGTCAGAACTGCATTTATTCCATTTACCGCCAGGCTCACCATCATAGAGAGATGGGTATCCCCTGCTCCGCGCAGAATCCCCACGGAGACAAAGTTGACAATGATCAAAGGCCCAAAACAGGCGATAATCCTCAGATAGCCAATACCCTGGGAAGCAGCCTGTGGCTCGGCCCCTAAGAGGGTCTTAAAGATCAAGGGAGCTGCAAAATACCAAAGCGCCGCAATCCCCAAGGAGGCTAAACCACTCATCATTACAGATTGCCCTAAAAAGTGGTTGGCTTCTTCTACTCTCCCTGCTCCCAGGTATTGACTAACGATTATCGAGCTGCCCATAACAAAAGTGAGCAGGAGAGTGGAGGTGAAGATAACCACTTGGGCAGCCATTCCCACTCCAGCTAAAGCTGCAGCTCCCAGATGCCCCACCAACATAGCTTCTATCATCCACATCAGCGTCTGGGAGGAGAGGTCAACCATCGCGGGGAGGGATGTCTTGAGCAGGACTTTCAGGGGTGAACCGGGCAACGAACAGGCCTTTCAGTCATATAAAATTTTGAGGTGGCCTGGGCCACCTCAAATTCCCTTAGTTCCCCACCGCCGGGGTTCCTTTGCCTCGAGGAGCTGGCTTTGCCTTCTTAGGGGCAGTTCCCTTGATAAACTCCTCCACCATTTCCCTGGCCTGTGAATCGGTAAACTGCTTGGGAGGGGATTTCATAAAATAGCTGGAAGGTTCAATAACCTCCCCAGCTATACCATTGTCCATTGCCAATTTACAACATCTCACCGCATCGATGACTACCCCAGCGGAATTGGGGGAATCCCAAACCTCCAATTTGAGTTCCAGATTCAAGGGGACATCTCCAAAAGTTCTTCCCTCCAGCCTAATATAGGCCCATTTCCTATCCTTCAGCCAGGCCACATAGTCGCTGGGCCCTATGTGGACATTCTCCGCTCCCATATCATAGTCCAATTGGGAGGTTACTGCATTTGTCTTGCTTATTCTCTTTGACTCTAACCTCGATCTCTCCAACATATTGAGGAAATCTGTGTTCCCTCCCACATTCAACTGGCTGGTCCGCTCCAGCCTCACCCCCCTCTCCCGGAAGAGCCTGGTCAGGACCCGGTGGGCAATGGTGGCACCTACCTGCGATTTTATATCGTCACCGATAACCGGCAGTCCCCTTTCCCTGAACCTCCCTTGCCAATATTCCTCCCTGGCAATAAATACGGGAATGCAATTAACCAGACCACATCCCGCCTCCAGCATCTGCTCCACATACCACTTGGTCGCCTCCTCGCTACCCACTGGGAGGTAGTTAACCACTACATCTGTCTTGGTTTCCTTCAATATGCTTACTATATCCGCGGTGGGGCCAGGTGCCTTCTCAATGATCTGGGAGAGATACTCCCCCAAACCGTCATGAGTCATCCCTCTCTCCACCTTCACCCCTAATTTGGGGACATCCATAAACTTATAGGTACAGTTGGGTTTGGCGTAGATCGCCTCAGAAAGATCCTTGCCCACCTTGTTCTTGTCAATATCAAAGGCGGCAGAAAACTCTATGTCCCTGATGTGGAAACCACCTAAATTAACATGCATCAGACCGGGAACAAACTCGTTCTCCTTGGCGTTTTTGTAAAATTCTACCCCTTGCACGAAGGAAGAGGCACAATTACCTACACCGATTATGGCTACCCGAACCTTTCCCATATCTTTACCCCCTTTCTCAAACGGACAAAGTTTTCAACCTATACTTCCAAAATCATAGCTAATCCCGATCTGTATCCAGGTCACCGTTCAGTCAAAAGGAGAAAACCAGCTGGCTTTATAAAGCAAGATCTTAAAATTTATGTCATGGTTTGCAGCCAGCAATGGTAAATTGTTCACCCCATTAGATAATCTTATATCTAATGGGGCAAGGATTGAAAATTGAAAAAGGCAAAACAAAAGGCGAGATGTAGGCTTAACGAGGTGGAAGCAAAGGTAATTTTTACTTTTGCACTTTGCATTTTTCAATTTGAAATTCGAAGCTTCGCCCAGTTTATACTGCCATAGCTTGACGGTTTGAGGCGAAGCTTCGCTAGATAGGTTATCTATCCTTCTCCACCCTCTCCTCCATTGTCTTCCTGAAGTGAAGCACCCTCTGAATTACGGTTATATTGGCAAAAATGGCTATAATCCATAAGGCTAACCTAAGAAAGAGATGTGCAGTATAGGGAATGCTTCCCAACATTGCCCCCACGCTCAAATAGGTCATCCTCTCCTCCCTCTTGAACATCCCCACCTTACACTCAATTCCGAACCCCTCAGACCTGGCCCTCACATAGCTCACCAAGAAGGATCCTATCAGACCCAGAATGACAACCCAGAGAAGATGGGAAGACCGCCAATAGAGGGCCAAACCAAGGAAGATAAACCCCTCGGAATATCTATCCACAGTTGAATCTAACAGGGCACCAAACTTTGATGCCTGATTGGTTCCGCGGGCCAGCTTTCCGTCTAAAAGATCACATACCCCGGCCAAGCCAACAAACAGCCCCCCCCAAAAGAACCTTCCTATACAAAAGAAGTAAGCGGCGAAAAGGCTAAAAAGAAGGCCGAGGAAGGTGAGTATGTTGGGGTGGATCCCCAACTTCTCCAAGAATCTGCCTATAGGCTCCAAGAACTTAAGAAAATCCCTTTTGACCCCTTCACTCAGAAAGCTAAATTCAGCCATACTACCTGCCTTTTAAAATTTTAACCCTCAAAAATACCATCTCATAATTGGCTTGTCAAGGGAAAAGCTCAATCCTTCCCATAATTACAGTTTATCAATAGATCAGCTAACGAAGCCTCGAATGTAGAATGAAGAATTGGGAAGAAAAGAACTATTGGCCGCCCGAGGGTAAGCAATGGAATTGCCCAGCCAGCTCCCCGTGCTCTTGGTGGATGTTATCATCCACAAAATCTTTCCCAGGAAAGGAGCTATACCTGCACAGGAAGATAACTCCCGAAACTCATCTACTTTTGTCTGTTGACTCTAACCATTGTGAACCGTTACAGAGGGGAATTTTTCCCCTTGACAGGGGCGGTGGAAAAGAATATCTTAAGTCACCACAAATCAATGGGGAGAGATTATGAAAAGTAAAATGATTACATTTGGGGGTTTAGTTTGCCTGCTTCTGCTTAGTGGGATAGCGCAGGGAATTAACGATAAGGCGGGCACATCTGCCTATCAATTTCTCAAAATTGGCCAGGGGGCAAGGGCAGTTGCTATGGGGGGGGCCTTCACTGGCTTGGCCGATGATGAAAATGGCCTCTACTGGAATCCCGCGGGCCTGGTTCAGGCAAAAGGCAAAATAGCCACTTTCTCCTACAACAATTATTTGGCAGATATTCAATCTGGCTTTTTAGGCTACCTTTCCCCCTATGGGGAGGCTGATGCCTTAGGCATAAGCCTCCTCTATATGAACTATGGCGAGATGGACAGGATGGATGAGGAAGGAATAAAACAAGGAACATTTGGGGCCAGCGATATGGCCTTCTCCCTAAGCTATGCCAAACCCATTAAAGATCGCCTATCTGTAGGGATAAACGGGAAGATAATCTATGAGAGGATAGAGGACTACCGATCAGATAGTTATGCCATAGATTTAGGAGGCCTCTACAGGTTGGCCTCAGGGAAGACCCGGTTTGGCCTGATGGTGCAGAACTTAGGATTTCAAAGATCTGGCCTGACATCCGCACACAAGGATCCCTTGCCTACCACCCTGCGACTGGGCCTCTCTCACCGGCTTAAAGGTTTGCCCCTATTAGTTGATCTGGACCTGGCCAAGCCCTGGGACAACGATCTCTACTTCTCCCTGGGAGGAGAACTCTATTCCCTGAGGCCCTTAATTCTCAGGTTCGGTTACAATTATCAGAAAAGTAAAGCTGATGGGTCAAGTGGAGATAAATTAGCCGGTGGCTCCTGGGGATTGGGAATCCGCTGGAGGAGGTTCCGATTTGACTATGCCTATGTCTTCTCCTTTGCCTGCTTAGGGGGGAACCACAGGTTTTCCATCTCAAAAAGCCTTTAGGGAGGGAAGTTGCTTAAGGAGGAGCTAATCTGGCAAGCCCTCCAGAATGTCCTGGATCCGGAGATCGGGTTGAGTGTGGTGGATATGGGCCTGATCTATGAGGTAAAGGTAAAAGATGAGGGCAAGGTCTATGTAAAGATGACTCTCACCGTCCCTGGCTGTCCAATGCACGCCCTTATCGCCCAAAATGTGAAGAACGAAGTGGAAAGATTAAATGAGGTCAATGAGGCTGAAGTCGAGGTCACCTTTGATCCTCCTTGGACACCGGAGAGGATGTCCCAGGCCCTGAAGAAGAGATTTGGTTACGCATAAATGGTATGTTCCCTATCTTCCCTTCTCTCCACTTAGCCCGAATCATTAACCAACCAGTAGTGGATGAACTTAATGTCTTGATTTTTAAAGATTTATGCATCGTTCTCTAGGGACAGACCTTCAGGTCTGTCCGCTATCCTTCGGATTCCGATAGATTGGAGTCCGAAGGAATGAATTTCTGTCAGGGCAGAGCCCTGACATCACGGTAAAAATCCTGTCCTTAGAGCAAGAAGCCACCGCGATTTGAGATGCCACCTGCGAATTTATGAATAATTCAGGTTAATGGTTCGGGGTCCCTACTTTTCCCCTTTGATTATCAGATATATACAAGAGTTAACCTAAGCGGTGCTCAGTTTAGGTCGGGCAAATGGGCCCCTAGCCAGGGCTCTACAAGTAGTGGTTCACCCATTGGGCAGTTGGGGGTGTAGTTTTTGGGGTGGGGAACATTCCGATGAGGGATACATTGGAAACTTGAAGGATGAATATCGAAATTGAACTTGAGGAAAATGGTCGGTGGATAGCCGAGATTCCCGATCTTCCGGGTGTGATGACCTATGGGCAGAGTCGTGACGAAGCGATTTCAAAGATCAAAACTTTGGCCTTGCGTGTAAGGGCTGATCGATTCGAACCCAACAAGACAATTCCTGAATCGCGTGAGACCTTTGCGATACCGATATGAATCAATGGTCGTCAACCAGAGCTCACCTTGTGCTTTCCGCACTGCTGCAAATTGGCTGGACGGTCAAGCGTCAATTTGGAACATCCGGCCGAGTTCTGTCGTGACCTGGCTGGCCCGATTGTGGCTTCGCATTTCACGGCTGAGAGTGGCAAAAAAATCACTGGTTTCGTTGGAGTAGTAATTATGAGGAACACAGAACAACAGACGCTCTTTCCTACTGAGAAGCAGGGTCCAAATAGTTCGCAGGCACGCAGACCAACCACTGAGCCTTTTGGCAGGCTAGATAATGATTCCTCTTTGCGTTTAAGACTTCTTCCGCTCTGTCGGCTTAATTTTGGCGATGTTTGGGAAGATCCTGTTCGTGGGCACCGCGTCGGAGTTTTGGATGTCACCAACCCAGAACACCTCAAGTATATCCTTGGTGACCTCCGACCTACGTTGATCGTTAACGATCCGCCTTACAATGTGGCGGTGGGAAATGCAAACACAAGGAGTATCTCGAAGCAACCGCTACCGCAATACATTGAATTCTCCCGAAAATGGGTATTGAATTGTCTCGCTGTCACGGCCAGGGATTGTCACTGGTACATCTGGATTGGAGCTGATTATAAAGACGATTTCCAACCTTTACCAGATTTCATGATCATGATGCGGGAGTTTTCCCAGCTTGCGCCAAGGAATTTTATCACTTTGAGGAACCAACGAGGATACGGGACACAGAAAAACTGGATGTGGGTAAGACAAGAGCTTCTTAATTACACTCAAGGCAATCCATCTTTCTCGGTAGTATATACCGATATTCCCAAAATCCTCAAGGGTTATTATAAGACTATCAACGGGAGACGTACTGAGAACTTGGAGAGGAGTAAATCCGAGAACATACGCCCAGGAAATGTCTGGGTCGACATTCAGCAGGTTTTCTACCGGATGGAGGAGAATGTCCCAGGTTGTTATGCACAAAAACCACTAAAAGCCATCGAACGCCTTCTCTTGACAAGCAGCCAAAAAGGGGATGTGGTGCTGGATTGCTTTGCTCACTCCGGCACAACATTGCTGTCCGGCGAACGAACAGGAAGACGGGTTATTACATTTGACATCGATCCAGTTTTCGCTGAATTATCGATCAGAAGACTTGAGCACTTTAGACAAACAGGCAAAACTGGATGGCAATGGCACAATCCTTTCCCTGAGATAAGGGACAAACATGACGCAGCGACAATTACGTGAGTACCTGAATCGCCTTATGTCGTCTTTGCAGAAAGAGGATAGAGCTCTGTTGGATGCCCGTCTCAAAGGACTCGTTTCGGTTTTCCCCTTTAACGAGTATGAGTATATTCTCATGTTTCTCCGCGATCGATCGGTGATTACTTTCCAGGCTTATGAGGAATTAAGAGACAGCTATGTGTCCAAAAACAAATACCTCAATCTTTACGGGCTAGCACCCCGTATTTTTGGTCAGATATGGGCAGAACAGCATCTTCAGGATCTTGACAGACGTTTCAGGAAAGCTAACAAGACCGTTGATCCTGAATACGAAGGTCAGTATGATCTTTGGATCGAGGGTCTCAGAGTCGAAATAAAAGCAGCCCGTGCGATAGATACCAAGAAAAGAGGGGACCTCGTGTCAAAAGCGCTTAGATACGACTCTGATCGCCCCTTCTGGATGAATTTCCAACAGCTCAAGTTGGATATCTGTGATGTGTTTATCTTCACAGGTGTGTGGGTTGATCGAATTCTCTACTGGGTCCTTTCAAACGATGAGGTCAAAGCCAATCCGTACCTGAGTCATCAGCACCGGGGAGGTGTTGAATACCAAATCGGAATAACAAACAAGAACATCCGCGATTTTAACAGATTTCTCGTCCCAGGATCAAAGGTCGTTGACCGCATCCTCGAAATCGGGCGATGACTATTATAATCATAACTGCACTGCAAAAAGGCCGAAAATTTGGGTAGTCGCAACCTTTAGGTTGCGTAAGTGGTTGATTTATCCAACTCCTTTTCGCGGGCTAAAGCCTGCGACTACCGATTCTATGGTTCTTGCAATAAAGTCAATCACTTGATATCAAAACAATCCAACAGGGCGCTGCATTGGGCGGCAATTCCGCTAGGCGCCACAGTTGGTGCCGATCAGGCGTTCAGTTGGCCTAACAAAGGGCTCCAGCCAACGTTGAGGATGGCGCAGCTCAACCTTAAAGTGGCCGTTAAATGCTTTTATTTTGGGTGGCGGAACCCCGTTTTGCCACCCAATTTTTTGGGCCGTCAGATGAGCGAAGCTGACGGCTCGTGAGGTTAGGATAGAAAGGAGGCAAAATTTTATGGAAATATACGCTGCAATAATGACACTTGCTTTTGTGGGATTCTTCCTTACCACACTGACTCAGTCCCACAAAATTGAGAAGTTCCAGGAGATTGATGTTGAACGGATTAACATCGTCGGTGGTCAGGGCAGGAAACATCTGGTTATCTCGAACCCTGAGAGATGCCCTGATCCAGTGGTCAATGGTAAGGAATTGAAGGGTATGAGGAGCATAAAACCTTCGGGGTTGATCTTCTACGATGCGAAAGGCAACGAAGTCGGCGGGTTAGCAACAGCGCAAACCGCGGGTGGGAAAATTTCCTTGATAGCTTTCGACTGGGCGATGGCGGAGGCTATCGGTTTTAACCGTTGGGAGAGCGATGACGGCAAAAAGCATTCAGCTTCGTTTCTGATCCTCGACCCACCACCACCGGGGGTGAAAATAGAGGAGGCAGCAAGCAAACAAAAGACTCGCGTCATCATTGAGGATGACAACAAGGATGCCCGAATTATCCTCTCCGATGCCGAAGGCAAAGAGCGCATCAAACTATTGGTTGATCGGAAAGGAGAGGCGAGCATACAAATCCTCGACAAAAGCGGGAAGGTGGTTTTCAGAGCCCCGAAAGAGGAGTAATCCTAACGGAGCAGGTGCACAACCAAAAAATCATTGGGCATCGTTACTCGTAGCTCGTTTCTCGTTATCCCCAAACCCTATACTTCTACCCTCGCTGAAACGGGGGGTAAGAGGACCTTAGCCCTCAATAAAAAGGGCCTAAAGGCCCTGAACCCATACTAAAGTGCGGTAGAAACCCTCTACTCAAACTTGCCTGATAAACTTTGTCAAAAAACAAGATCTGGCCAGATTGTAGAACAGATAGAAAAAGACATCGTGGCTCGTAGGATCCGCGGGGTTTAAGTCTTTTATCATTCGTCATTTCCATCCTCAAAAGAGAGGTGGCAGAACCCCCGTTCTGCCACCTCAATCCCTCTTTTCATACTGGCCGTATTTGATCAGTTTCTCCCTGAGGGTGGATCGGGAGATGCCCAAGCGACGAGCGGCCAATGACTTATTCCCACCTGTATCCTGGAGCACATTTAGTATGTGCATCCTCTCCATCTCTTCCAGGCTGTAATCGAGGCTGTATTGAGTAAGGGGTTCCTCAGCCTCTTTCCCCCTCACCTCCCAGGGGAGATGCTGGGGCAAAACCTCCTCGCCATTAGCCAGAAGAACAGCCCTCTCCAGGGAGTTCTTCAGTTCCCTCACATTACCCGGCCAGTCATAGGCCTCTAAGAGGGACTCAGCCTTTGGAGAGATACTCCCAATTGTCTTCTTAAACTCCTCGTTAAAATGGCTGAGGAAAGAATAGGCCAGAGGAATAATATCATCCCTTCTCTGCCTAAGGGGAGGGATGTGAATCTCCATCACTTTGAGCCTGTAGTAAAGGTCCTCACGGAAGGTCTTCTCCCTGGTGGATTGCATAAGATCCTTGTTGGTGGCCGCTATTATCCGCACATCAACCTGCAAATCCCTGGTCCCCCCCACTCTTTTGAATGTCTGGGTCTCCAAAAACCTCAATAGTTTAGGCTGCAGGGAGAGGCTGAGGTCACCGATCTCATCCAAAAATACCGTTCCTCCATCCGCCAACTCAAAGAGTCCCTTATGCTGGGTCTTGGCATCGGTAAAGGCCCCCTTCTCATGGCCGAAGATATGGGCCTCCATCAGGTTCTCCGGTATGGCGCTGCAGTTTAAGTCCATAAGCGGTTTGCTCGCCCGAGAACCCCTCTGGTGAATGGCATGGGCGATGAGTTCTTTCCCTGTTCCCGTCTCCCCTTGAATAAGCACTGATGTCTTGGGGGTTTGACTGACCTTGTCCACCAGCTCCAGCACCTCTTTCATCCTCCCGGACCTGGCTACAATTCCGGTCTCTGCCCACCCCTCCATTCTACTCCGTTTCAGCCTGTTCAACTCCATCTTCAACTTCTGAGTCTCCAGGCCCTTGGAGATGATTAGTTTCATCTCATCCAGTTCAAATGGTTTATTAATGTAGTCGTAAGCCCCCATCTTCATCGCCCGCACCGCGGTCTCCACATCTGCATACCCGGTCATCACAATAGCAAGGATCATTGGGTCCAAATCTTTTATCTTCCCCATTGTCTCCAAACCATTCATTCCCGGTAGCCTAATATCCAGGATAACCAGATCCACTAACTCCTTCTCCACGGTTTGCAGGGCTTCCTCCCCACTGCTCGTGCAGAGGACATTATAGCCCTCTGCCCGCAGGGCCATCATCAGGGATGACCGCAAAGTCTCCTCATCTTCAACTATTAATACCGTAAAGCTCATCTCACCTGCCTATTTTGTAACGGTTCACAGAGGTCAGGGGTCCGTCAATTGTTGGTTGCCAGTTGTCATGGATTTTTCCTCAATCCTGACAACTGATCCCCGTCAACTGTTAACCTGCTTTTCAGGGGAAGCCTAATGGTGAACTTCGCCCCTTGGCTTGGCTTGCTTTCTACCCCTACCATACCCCCATGCTCCTGGATAATCCTGTAGGAGATGGCCAAGCCCAGGCCTGTTCCCATCGATTTTGTGGTAAAAAAGGGGTCAAAGAGTTTGGCCTTTACCTCCGGTGACATCCCCACTCCGGTGTCCTCTATGATTATCGACACCCAGGTCTCTCCCTCCCGTTTGGCGCTGAGGGTGAGGTCCCCTCCCTGGGGCATAGCCTGCACTGCATTGAGAATGAGGTTTAAAAATACCTGATAGATTTGATTGGGGTCGAGAAGCAACATCGGTATATCCGGGGCATAATCCTTCTTTATCTTTACCTCCTTTTCCTCGATGCTCTTCTCCTGCATAGATAGTACCCTCTCCAAAATCTTGGTGACATCGTAGGGCATAAACTGCGGTTTCTGTGGCCGGGCAAAGATAAAAAGCTCCTGGAGCAAGGAGTTGGTGCGGTTTATCTCCTTTATTATCTTCTCCAAGTACTCACACTTGGGGTCTTGGGGGTCAAATTCGGCCTTAAGAGCCTGGGCGGTGGTCTTGATCCCAGCCAGGGGATTTCTGATCTCATGGGCAATGCCTGCGGTCAACTCACCTAAGGAGGCTAACCTGTCTTTATACCTCATATTTTCCCTCATCTTCTTTATCTCCGTGAGGTCCCTGAAGACGACTATTGCCCCGACCATCTCTCCCTTAACATTCCTCCGAGGAGAGGTGGAATAGCCAATCAAAACCGTATCCCCTCCCCTCTTAATCAACTCCACCTCTTGGTCTATCCTCACCACTTCCCCACTGATGTCATCCCAGTTTAGTATCCTCTTCCCCCCTTCCCCCTTCAAATCCTCCAAGGCTATCCCCTCCACATCCTGGGATTTATAGCCGAGTATCCTTTCGGCGGCCTGATTTATAGAGGTTATCTTCCCCTCCAAATCCACAATGATCAATCCCGACCCCATACTCTGCAGGACAGTATAACTGGAATCTTCCCCTTCAAGGGATTTCTGAGAAAGGCCCTGGAGCCGAGACTGTAGCTCCCGCAAATCCTTGTTCTTCTTGGTCAACTTCTCCAAAAGGATCTTCCCCTCCGAGAGCAGCCTCTTTCTCTCCAGTCCGTTCTCCACCCCTTGGAGGAGATCCCCTCGGTGGGGCGGCCATTTAAGGGCCAGATAGGCACCAAACGCCCTGGCCTTAATCAGATCCTTTTCCTGGGGGCTATCAATGATGGCAATCAGGGTCAAATCCTTAGATAGGTCCCTTATCCTTTGCCAAGGGGAGCCCCGGGGGACCTTGTAGATAATCAGATCAATCCCCTTGACTAAGGAGGGAGCGGCCTGCTCTAACTGGGAAGCGGAGAAAACCTGATATCCAGCCTGGGTTAAGAGCCCCTCCCAATCCGCCCTTACCTCAGGTTCGGAGGCCAAAATAAGCAACTTAGCCAAATTACCTCCCTACTGAGGAGAGAAACTTGATCAAGATAATTACCAGGAGAAAAAGAAGGATAAGCCAGATAAGAGTCCTGCTCCCCCCTGAAGGCAGCTTGGAATACCTTTTGTATCTCCTCAGATTGATCCTGTGCTCTCTCTCCCCCGCGCTTTTCCTCTTCAGATGAAATTCCCTATGTTTTTGCAATTTAATCATTTTTACAAACAATTCTCCACGGAGTTACACGGATAACATTTTTTCACCCAATTTTTCGCAAAGCAAAACATCTATTTCTACTCTCTTTTTCCGTGTTGGTCCGTGGTGATTATTACCGAGCTTCTTAGCCGATAAAGGCCGTGGGGTCAATCCCAGAAAATAACCAGCCTAAATACTTGACAAAAGGTCCAATGATAAACCAGAGAAGGGGAAAATTGAAGACCCTGCCCAAGAAGATCAAGCCTATCAAGACGATAAAACCATACCTCTGAAAAGCCGCAAATTTCACCTCCTCTCTCTGAGGAAGAAGACCCATTAAGATCTTGGAGCCATCCAAAGGGGGGATAGGGATGAGGTTAAAGAAGGCCAGGGCCAGGTTGATAAAGAGGCCAAAGAGAATCATCTCAAAGCCAACGCCGTGATACCCAAAGCCCAGATAAGCCATCAATCTCAGCAGGATGCCGCAGCCCAGTCCGCCCAATATGTTCGCCCCTGGCCCGGCCAGGGAGATCCAGATCATATCCCTTTTTGGATTCTTTAGGTAAAAGGGATTGATGGGCACCGGCTTGGCCCACCCTATATAGACCAGGAAGATCATCAGGGTCCCAATTGGGTCCAAATGACGAAGGGGGTTTAGGCTCAACCTCCCCGCATACCGGGGGGTGGGATCTCCCAACCGATCGGCCACCCAAGCATGAGCATACTCATGGATGGTGAGGGCAAAGAGAATGGGAGGAGCGATGAGAAATAATATTTCAGGTCTCATCTTCCCTCCAGATGTTATGGGCCATCCTCAGCTCATCCTTCTTCGTTCTTACCTCCCCATCTAGCTTGGCCTCAAATACCCTATCCAATATCCTCCTGTAAATGGGCCCAGGGGGAATCCCCATCCCCTTCAGATCATCGCCGGAAAGCGAGAGTTTAACCTTCGACAGTTCTTGCTGCATAATTTGGACAAAACCCGCAAGCTCCTGACTTTCCCTTTGGGCCAGAAGGAAGGCCAAGGCCTCAGGCCTTAAACCCTCCAGGGCCCTGTATATCTGAGAGGGAAGAGGGTGGGCAAGGGCAATGAGTTTATCTATCCTCTCCCCCTTCACCCAGACATCCTCGATGATAATGGAGGTCCTCTTAGGCAGATAGAGGCTCTGGGCGAATCTCAGGGCAGAATCCAGCTCCAACCCCCAGACCAGGGCCAGGAGATAGACCATCCATTTCTCGGCTATCGGGAAACCAAACCGGGAAATACTCGGCTCTATCCTGTTAAAAAGCTGAGTATCAATCTTTATCTCCCGGTTAAAAAAGGCCAAGATGCCAAATTCTTCAAGCCTTTTGATGGCCTTGCTAGGCTCCTTTTCCCGCAATATCAGGATCAACTCGTCGCCTATCCTTTGCCCGGAGACCCTGCCTAACATTCCGGCATCCACTGTCTCCTTAAGAAGTGTCTCCGTCTCCGGCTCTATAGTGAAGTCATACCTCTGTTCAAACCTCACCCCCCGAATTATCCTCGTGGGATCATCGGAGAAACTGCCCTTATGGAGGACCCTGATTACCTTCTTCTTTAAGTCCTCCCTCCCCCCATAGGGGTCAAACAACCTTCCAAATCTATCCGAGTTGAGGCAGAGGGCCAGGCTGTTGATGGTAAAATCCCGGCGATAGAGATCAGCCTTTAGATTCCCCTGGCTCACCTGAGGGAGGGCTCCCGGCCGTTCATAGCTCTCTCTGCGAGCTGAGGCCATATCCAGCTTTATCCCTGGCCAAAGCACCAGCAGGGCAGTGCCAAACCGATCGTATCTCTTGATCTTCCCTCCCATTTTGGCGGCCAACCACCGAGCCAACTCTATCCCATCTCCCTCCACCACCAGATCCAGGTCGATGTTCTTCATCCCTAAGAGAAGATCCCTCACCGCCCCACCCACCAGGTAGACCCCCATCCCTAACCTATCTCCCTCCCTCCCAATTCTTTGCAAACAGTCAAAGATCTTACCCGGCAGCTCCCGGGCCATTAGCGCGGAGAAAGAGCTCATCCCCGGGGATGGAAGGTGCGATGCACCTCTAAGAGATAATGAGTGTCCAAGTGGGTGTAGATCTGGGTGGTGGATATGTCCGCATGACCCAACATCTCCTGCACCGCCCGCAGGTCTGCCCCACCCTCCAAGAGATGGGTGGCAAATGAGTGTCTCAGGGTGTGGGGGCTTACCTTCTTCCCTATCCCCACCTTTTTCACATATCCCTTGAGGATCTTCCACACCCCCATCCGGGAAAGACGCCCTCCCCGGCGGTTCAAAAAGAGATAATCACCTGATGAACCCTTGGCCAATAGGGGACGGGCACTTTGCAGGTACTCCTCTAAGGCCTCCTCTGCCTTCCTCCCTATGGGCACTAACCTCTCCTTTGACCCCTTTCCCCATATCCTTACCAGATCAATCTCCAAAAAGAGATTTGACAGCTTTAGATTCACTAACTCCGACACCCGCACCCCCGTAGCATAGAGGAACTCCAAGAGGGCCTTATCCCTTAAACCAAAGGGAAGGGAATCATCTGGCCCTGCCAAGAGCCTCTCCACCTCATCCTGGGAGAGCACCACAGGAAGTTTCCTCCCCAGCTTCGGGGAGCTAAGCCACTCCATTGGATTGACCTGACAGAGGCCCTCCCGCATCAGGAAGCGATAGAAGACCTTAAGGCAGGAGAAGTTACGTGCTATGCTGGAGGGTTGTAAGCCACATTCCCGCAGGGTCATCAGGTATTCCGCCACCTTGCTTTGATCTGCCTCCCGGGGAGAGGTCATCCCCTTCAGCTCAAGAAAACCTAAAAAACGATTTAGGTCACGGGAATAGGCCTCTAAAGTATTGGCGGCCAACCCCCTCTCTACAGAGAGGTAGTGAAGGTAGCCATCAACCTCCCCTTCAACTATTGGAGAAACGGATTCCATCTCCTCTCCTCTCCTATGGTGGTGGATGGGCCATGACCTGGGTAGACAGTAACCTCATCATCCAAGGTAAGAAGTTCCTCCCGGATAGATTTGAGGAGGACCTCCCAGGAGGCGCCGGGAAGGTCTGTCCTCCCCACAGAACCGGCAAAAAGGGTATCTCCGGAGAAGAGCCAATGCTCCCCGAGGAGACTTATCCCCCCGGGGGAATGGCCTGGGGTATGGATCACCCTCCAAACCATTCCCGCCAGCTCGATCTTCTCCCCTCCCTCCAGGAGCCTATCTGCCAGGGGGGAGATCACCTCCTGGCCCCAAAGAAGGGAGAGGTTTTTCTCGGGGTGGACAAGCATTGAGGCATCATCCCTGTGGATCAAAAGGGGAGCCCCCGTGCTCTCCTTGATCTTCCCGTTAGCCCCTATGTGATCGCTATGGCCGTGGGTGTTGATAATATACTTGATTGTCAAACCCTCTGCCTGTGAAAGTATCCGCTCAGGTTCTGCCCCAGGATCGATGATCATTGATTTCTCTCCACCCTCGGGGGTGACAAGATAACAGTTTGTCTCCCATTGGCCGACTTTTAAGGTGATTACCTCTATCATTGGATCTCATCCAACTTCAGACTCAACTGCACACCCTCAAGCTCTAAGAGCCTCCTCTTCAATTTCAGACCTCCGCTGAAGCCGCCCAATTTACCGTTTTTCCGCACCACTCGATGGCAGGGGATAAGAATAGGAAGGGGATTTAAGGCTAATGCCCTGCCCACCGCGCGGGCTGCCTTTGGATGCCCTATCTCTTCAGCCAGCCAACTGTAGCTTTTCACCTCTCCATAGGGAATAGTTGCCGTCTGTTGCCAAACCGTTCTCTGAAATGGGGTTGAGCCCCGCAGATCGAGCGGTTCAGGGAAGGAGATCTTTCTTCCCTCAAGGTAATTCCTTAATCTTCCATTAAATTCGGAAAAGTTCCCGTCATCCCGCACCAGATCAACCTTCCTCTGGAAAAGGGATGATTGGAGGAGGGCATTAATATCGATCTTGTTCAGGCTTAGATAACAGAGGCCCTCCTGGGTGGCGGCTACGAACATCTCCCCCCAGGGGGTATTGAGGAGAGAGTATTTGATTTTAAGGTAACGGTTCACCACCGAATCTCATGGGAAAAGGCAATTAAGAATTTAGAATTAAGAATTAAAAATGTGGGAAACATGGAAATTCCTCAGCCCTCGCTCTTTGTGGATGTCATCATCCACTGAAAGATTTGGATCAGCTATCTGATCAACCTTGTGGGAAAGGTCTCCTGACCTTTCAAGAGCTATCAGGAGGTAACTCCTGACAGCACACTTTTGATCGGCATCAGGAGATGCCTCCCACAATAAAACTTAGCTTCCTCCAGTCGCTAACTCATCTTCTTTTTCTGATCCCTGTTCCCCGTGAACCGTTTTGGGGGATGAAAGTAGTTAAAGACATTCCGCGCAGTGCTTCTGTTCATCCTCTCAATCCTCTCCAGTTCCGCAAGCCCTGCCTTCCTCACCTCCTCTAAGGAGCCAAACGCCCTGAGGAGGGTTTCCTCCCTCCTCTGGCCAATCCCCTTTATCTGCCCCAACTCTGATCTTATCGTTCTCTTCTTCCTCAAAAGCCGATGGTAGAAGATGGCAAGCCTGTGGGCTTCATCCCTCACCCTCTGAATAAGCCTCAACGCCGGTGAATCCTTAGGAAGCATAATGGAGTCGGATCTGCCGGGGAGGAAGACCTCATCCAATCTCTTGGCCAAGCCTATCACCGGCTGATCCTTCACCCCCAGATCCCTCAAAGCTTTCCTCGCTGCCGAGAGCTGCCCCTTGCCACCATCTACCAGGATAAGATCTGGAAGGTCTGCCTTCTCCTGCAAGACCCTCTTATATCTCCTCCCAATCACCTCTGCCATCATAGCGTAGTCATCTTGCCCGAAGACCGTCCTTATTTTGAACCTCCGATAGGAGGCCTTGCGCGGGGACCCATTTACAAAGGAGACCATCGATCCCACACTATCCGATCCCCTGATATTAGAAATATCAAAGGCCTCTATCCTCCGGGGGGCTACCCTGAGATGGAGATGGCCCTGCAAGGCTAAAATCCCAGGGGATAGCCTCTCCCTGGCCCTTTCCTGCAGCAGCTCCTGCAGGAGGAGCTGGGCATTTTCCTCGGCCATACCCACCAACTTGGCCTTCTTTCCCCTCTGGGGGATAACCAGGTCAACCTTCCTTCCCCTTCTCCTCGACAGCCAATTGGCTATCAATTCCCCCTCCTCTACCTCTTGGGGGAGGAAGATCTCCCGGGGAATATCAGCGGAGTTCAGGTAGGTTCTCTTTAAAAGTGAACCCAGAAACTCTCCATCCCCTACCCCAGAGGGGGTGAGGAGGTAGAAGTGTTCTCTTCCCACCATTGCTCCTCCCCTTACCTTCAAGAGAACCGCCGCTGCATCCTTTCCCTGCCGGGCGTAGGAGACTATATCCCTGTCTACATCCTTTTGGATTACTATCTTCTGAGACTGAGTGACCTTCTTCACGGCGCGCAGTTGGTCCCTGAACTTGGCGGCCAACTCGAAATCTTGCTTCCTGGCGGCCTCCTCCATTGCCCCCTTCAAATGATCCTCCAGAACCCTGTTTCTTCCGGAGAGGAAAAGGAGAACTCCATCTATAATCCGACGATAATCCTCCTCGCTTACCTTCCCCTGACAGACCCCTAAGCAACGTTTAATGTAATAGTTGAGGCAGGGCTTAACCTTAGTTTTGGCCGGCAGTGACTGGGAGCAGCTCCGCACCGGAAATATCCGCCGCAACATCCTCAGGGTCCACCTCATCGATTTGGCATTGGTATAGGGGCCAAAGTATTTTGCTCCATCCCTCTTTGCCCTCCGCACCACTATCACCCGGGGAAAGGTTTCTCCGACAGTAACCTTGATCAGAGGATATCGCTTGTCATCCTTTAAATTCACATTGTAACGAGGCTTATTCTCCTTGATCAGGTTGGACTCCAAGATAAGGGCCTCTATCTCCGAATCGGTGATGATTAGCTCAAAGTCTTCCACCTTAGAGACCATCGCCCTTATCCGCGGGGGAAGCCTGGAGCTATCCTGAAAATAGTAGCGCAACCTCTGAGAAAGGGATTTGGCCTTCCCTATATACAGCGGTTTGCCCCTACTGTCCCTCATTATGTAAACTCCAGGGCCCTGGGGCAAATTTTGCAACTTCGCTTTTACATCCATCCCATAAAAACTAAAGCAAACCAGCCCATTTGTCAAGGGAAAGATTACCCCTGCTGACTGAGCCCCTCAGGGCTACTCAACTTACCATTTCGGAATTACAATTTCTTGATAGGATAGACAGAATGGTCTGGATATAAAAGAATCCTGGACCAATTTGCCCGTTTCCCTTCCCCCATTGTGGGAAAGGTCTCCTACATTAGAGGAAGTCATCATGAACTGTAGGGACAGGCCTTTAGGCCTGTCCAGAATGATAAACCTCCCGCAGATTCAAAATCTGCGGGAGGTTGGTATTAAGCCTTACTTCCAGTGGAAATGTCCCCGGTCATTGCGAGTCCCGATGAAATTGGGACGAAGCAATTTCATAAATCCCCTCTATGAATTGCTTTGGAATTCTATCTCTCGTAATGACATTCAGGGTGGGGTGGATATGCACACTGAGGTAGGCGCTCCACTAATGAATTAAGTAGCCTCTAAGGGCTTCGTCCTGACGCCCCGGGTTTCCCCAACCTCATACCCAGTATTTGGACTCGTGCCTCACCACCCCACCCTTCCTTTTGTTGGCTCTTCTCCATTTTTATTGATTAGATCTTTCGTAACTTTCAGAGTAATTGGGAGTTGTATAACGAACTATTTCGCTTGCAATATCCAAAGATGCAAAATCTGTAGATTGCTAGACAGTTGTTAATTAAAGAATTAGCATTTAATGCATTTTCACTAAATTTTCCGCTCTATAACTTTGAAAAACAGTGATTTAGTAAGCTTTGAAGGTCAAAAGCTGACCATTTTCAAATTCTGCATTCTGGGCAACTATCTGTGAATAAATAATCTATGCCATCAACTAAAATGGAAATGAACCGTCTTATCTTCTCCTCAAAATCCAGAAAATTTCAGAGTCCGAGGCAAGCGGACAGACCTCCCGACAAGCTAAAGGGAATCGGGACAAGTTCCGGTCTGTCCTTACAGAACACACAAAACTCCCATTAGGGAGATTATTCAATTACTTGTCAGAGGTAATCTGTGGAGAGCGGTGGCTGGTTATCTTCTTCTCTCCCCCTTTCCATCTGCTTACAAAGCTCAGCTCATTCCCCTCCCTTTCCACCTCGATGTCCGCTCCATCAACCACATCACCGTCAAGAATCCCCTCGGCCAAGGGATCCTCGATAAGCCTTCTGATCACCCTCTTCAGTGGTCTGGCCCCAAATGAGGGGTCATAGCCCTTCTCCGCCAGTAGTTCCTTCGCCTCCTTGGTCAGCTTGAAGGTGAGCTTCTTCTGCTTGAGCCTCTGGTTGAACTCCTGAAGGAGGATGTCCACTACCTTTACCATATCCTCCTTTGTCAGGGAACGGAAGACGATTACCTCATCTAACCTATTGAGAAGCTCCGGGTTGAAGGTCTTCTTCAGCTCCTCAAGCAGCCTCTCCTTCATTTGTTCATAGAGGGCCCCCTCACCTGTCTTCTGAAAACCCATTGACTTTCCCTTCTCTATCTCCCTGGCCCCCATATTGGATGTCATAATGATTACCGTATCCTTGAAGTTCACCTTGCGGCCGAAGCTATCGGTAAGGGTCCCCTCGTCGAGTATCTGCAGAAGAAGATTGTAGACATCGGGATGTGCCTTCTCGATCTCATCGAGCAGAACAACGGAGTAGGGTTTTCTCCTCACCTTTTCGGTAAGCTGTCCACCCTCCTCATAGCCCACATATCCGGGAGGGGCCCCGATAAGCCTGGATACGGCAAACTTCTCCATATACTCGGACATATCAATCCTTACCAAAGCTTCGGAGTCCTCAAAGAGGAACTCGGCTAAGGCCCTGGCAAGCTCCGTTTTGCCCACTCCAGTGGGTCCCAAAAAGACAAAAGAGCCAATGGGGCGATTGGGGTCCTTTAAACCAGCCCTGGTCCTCCTTATGGCCCGGGAGATGGCCCTGATGGCCTCATCCTGTCCCACTATCCTCTTGTGTAGCTCCTCCTCCATCCGCAGAAGCTTTTGGGATTCACTCTCCTCCAAACGTTGCACGGGAATGTCGGTCATCTTGGAGACCACCTCGGCAATGTCGGAGGCGGTCAAAAGGACCTTGTTCTCCTTCCTCTCTTTCTCCCACTCCTGCATAGCCTTTTCTAACCTCTGGCCTAACTTTCTCAGCTTATCCCGTAGCTTGGCTGCTTTCTCAAACTCCTGATTTTTGACTGCCTCCTGCTTTTTGCCCTCCACCTTGGCCATCTCCCCCTCTATTTCCACAATGGACGAGGGCTTAATCAAGGAGTTGAGATGGGCCCGGGAGCCTGCTTCATCGATCACATCTATGGCCTTATCGGGCTGATACCTGCCGGAGATATATCTATCGGAGAGCTGCACTGCTGCCTCCACGGCATCCTCACTGATCATCACCCTGTGATGCTCCTCGTATTTAGACCTTAGTCCCCTGAGGATCTCCACGGTCTGCTCATAGGTGGTGGGGTCCACCATCACCGGTTGGAACCTCCGCTCCAAGGCTCCATCCTTTTCAATATGTTTTCTGTATTCATCCAAGGTGGTGGCCCCAACACATTGCAATTCCCCTCGGGAAAGGGCAGGTTTGAATATGTTGGAGGCATCCAATGAACCCTCTGCCCCTCCTGCTCCCACAATGGTGTGTAGCTCGTCTATGAAAAGGATTACATTGCCACTGTTCTTTATCTCGTTGATCACCGCCTTGATCCTCTCCTCAAATTGGCCCCGATATTTGGTCCCAGCCACCAAAGCGGCCATATCCAGGGTAACCACTCTCTTTTCGCTCAGGATCTGGGGCACTTCACCGGCAACGATCCTCTGGGCTAAACCCTCCACAATAGCTGTCTTACCCACCCCGGGTTCCCCAATGAGAGCCGGGTTGTTCTTCTTTCTTCTGCTCAAAATTTGGGTTACCCTTTGAATCTCCTTCTGCCGGCCAATTATGGGGTCGATCTTCCCCTTCCCGGTCAGGTCGGTGAGATCCCGGCCAAAGTGATCCAGGGCTGGCGTTTTGCTCTTTCTGCCTGGGGCACCAGCTATAGCCTCACCAGAGGAGATTTTCCTCAGTTCCTCAAACACGGTCTGATAGTCAATATCATACATAGCGAGTATCTGGGAGGCAACGCTCTTGGGATCCTTCAGAATGGCCAAAAGCAAGTGCTCTGTGCCCACATTCTTAGAGTTGGTCATCCTGGCCTCTTGCGCAGCTATCTCCAGCACCCTTCTCGCCCGAGGGGTAAAGGGAATCTGACCAATAGTGAGGGTTCCTCCGGTGGCCGCCACTGCCTCCTCAATTGATTGCTTCAACTCGTCCAGTTCTAAATCCAGGTTCAACAGGATGGAAATGGCCATCCCTTCCCCCTCCCTGATTATCCCCAAGAGCAGGTGCTCTGTGCCTATATAGTCATGCCTCAGCCTTCCCGCCTCTTCTCTGGCAAACTGGATCACCTTCTTTACCCTCTCACTGAACATTCCATCCATCTTGTTCTCCTTTAGAAAGTTTGCTCCTCACCAAGGCAGCTCTCTCTACATCCCTTTCGGGAGCATCAATCACTCGATTTAAGTTCTTTTGCAGGTGGGCCGGTTGGGTCAACAGGAGCAATTGGTTAATGGCCAGAAGGGAGACAGAATTTATTACTCCCATTCCCAATCCTAACCTAAGGGCAGAGAGGAGATTCATCACCTCCTGGGAGGTGAGCACCCGTGCATTCTGCAGAATTCCATAGGCCCGCCAGATCTTGTCCTCTATCTGATCCCGGGCATCCTTAATCAAGGTTTCCCTTGCCTTCTCCTCATAGGAAATTACCTGTTTGGTAATTCTCTCCAAGTTCTCAATGATCTCCTCCTCAGATCTTCCCAAAGTAGTCTGATTTGATATCTGAAAGAGGTTTCCTAAGACATTGGTTCCCTCCCCATAAAATCCCCTGACCACGAACCCCACCTGGGAGACCCCTTTAAGGACCTTGTTGATGTCATTGGTCAAGACCAACCCAGGGAGATGAATGAGCACCGAGGCCCGCAGGCCGGTGCCTGTATTGGTGGGACAGGCAGTGAGAAAGCCGAACCTTTCGGAAAAGGAGAATTCCATCCCTCGGCTCAGTTGATCATCTGCGTGGTCAACAATCTCCCAGGCAGAATTGGGTTGAAATCCAGACTGAATAACCTGGATCCGAAGATGGTCCTCTTCATTGACCATTATGCTCAATACCTCCCCCTCACCCACAAAGAGCCCTCCCTCTCCCCCATCTCGACCAAACCCAGGAGAGGTCAGGTGTCTCTCTACCAAAAAGTCCTTGTCCAAATCGGAGAGGTCATCCATCTGGAGAAAAAGACTCTGATTAGAAGGCCGAAAGTCCCTCACCGCATCCCTCACGGCCTCCAAGATCTGGTTTAACTGCTCTTTTCTGGCATAATGGACAAAAGGGAAACCCTTCAGGTTGCGGGCCAGCCTTACCCGACTAGAGAGGACGAGATCAGGGTGAGGACCGCTCCCATCCAGCCAAGTGGCCAGTTTATGCTTCAAATCATTCAAAGTAGACATTTAACCGTTTTCGCTCAGATCTCTTATCCTATCCCTAAGCTCGGCTGCCTTCTCAAACTCCTCATTTTCTATAGACTTACGCAGGTCATCCCTTAGTTTCCTCACCTCCCTCTTCAACTCCATCTTTAGGGTCAGCCGAGGAGGCGATTTCCCTACATGCTGGTTGCTCCCATGAATCCTGCGCAAGAGATCCTTCAACTGGGAGGAGAAGGTCTCATAGCAAACCCCACAGCCAAGCTTACCGGTCTTCTCAAACTCGGCGAAGCTGTGGCCACATCCCGGGCAAATTTTCTCCGCCCCTTTTCCCTCCACATTCTCAGATTCTTTCTTAGTCATTCCTGCAAAAAGGTCGCCCAAGGAGAAGGAGATATTGCTTATGGCATCTTTCAATCCCCTCTTCTCTGCACATTTGCGGCAGAGATGGAGAACCGTTTTTTTTCCATTAACTATCTGGGTAAATTTTATCGTGGCTGGGTTCTTTCCACAGTCATCGCAAAGCATCAACCTTCTCCTGGGTTAAGACCCCATCCTTTAACCTATAAACCCTGTTGGCCTGATGAGCCAATGCTTCATTATGGGTAACTATAACGAAAATTTGACCCTGACTGCGATGCAACTCCCAGATGAGCTCGTGCAGTTCGTCGCTGCTCTTCTTGTCTAAGTTCCCCGATGGCTCATCGGCCAAAATGAGCTTGGGGCGATTGGCCAAGGCCCGGGCTACAGCTAACCTCTGCTGTTCACCGCCGGAGAGCTGTTGGGGAGACTGTTGGGAATGCTCCTGCAGATTTACCTGCTCCAAGAGCTCATAGGCTCTTTCCTTGGCCTGGGATAAGGGAACGCCAGCTATCAATTGGGGGATAGCGAGGTTTTCCCAGGCGGAAAACTCGGGCAAGAGATGGTGAAATTGAAAGACAAAACCCAACTTCCTGCTCCGAAACTCTGCCAATCTCCTACCGTTCAAGCTCAGAATACTCTCCCCGTCGATCTCGATCTCCCCCTGGTCTGGCCGATCCAAAGTCCCCAATATATGTAACAAGGTGCTCTTTCCCGCCCCAGAAGCTCCCACCACCGAGGCAATTTCCCCCTCCCCCACCTCCATCTCTGCCCCCTGAAGAACGGGGAGAAATCTGCTCCCCCAAGGGAAACCCTTAAATATGCCCCTTGCTTTCAAAGCCACCCCACATCTCCCCCTGGCCTCAGAAGGCGAGATGAACAGCATTGATACTGCAGTATAGATTCCCTGTCATTCTCAATTCTACATTCTAAATTTTCAGTACCTGATTGCCTCTACCGGAATCAGTTTGGCTGCCTTATACGCTGGATAGAGGGAAGCCAAGGTGCAAATCACCAGGGAAGCCAGGGCCACCATAATGAAATCCAGTGGATGCATATCTATGGGCAGGGAGTTGATAAAATAGATCTGAGAGGGCAAGGAGATAATTTTAAAGGTCTCCTGAGCCCAACAGAGGGCATATCCAAGGCCACTTCCCAAAATGGCTCCCACGGCACCTACTACCAGGCCTTCGAACAAGAAGATACGCCTTATCCCCTGGGAGGTGGCCCCCATTGACTTCAGAATTCCTATCTCCTTGGTCTTCTCCATTACTACCATTATCAAGGTACTGATGATGTTGAAGGCAGCCACTAAGATTATCAGGCAGAGAATGAGAAACATAGACCACTTCTCGATCTTCATCCAACTGAAAAGGTTCTTATGCTGATGCATCCAGTCCACTGCATAATAGGGATAGCCGAGATGGCGGTCCAGCTCATTGGCAACCCTCCCCGCCTGGTAGTAGTCTCTGATCTTTACCTCGACCCCACTTACCCTGTCCCCTAAATTAAAAAGTTTTTGCGCCTTGTCAAGGGAAATCAGAGCCAATTGTGAATCATATTCATACATCCCGGTTTCGAAGATCCCAGTCACCTCAAATTTAGTGACCTTGGGCACAGAGAGACCTGGATTGAACTCCTCCTTTCCCAAGCTGAAGAGGTTTACCCTATCTCCTACGGATACCCCTAACTCCTCTGCCAGGTCTGAGCCCAGGCAAATTCCCTCCTGCAGATCAAAATCACCTGATTTGATGTTCTCCCCTATTCTGGTAACCCTCAATTCCTTCTGGGGAAGAACCCCCCGCACGGCAATACCATCACTTGCCTTGGCAGAGGCGATTGCCGCCTTGGCAAAGACAAAGGGGGAGGCGGCCACAACATCCTTCCACTCTTCCACCTGGGAGATAACCTTTGGATAATCCTCCATCCCCCCTTCCTCCATAGAGAAGACAGTGATATGGGAGGTAGTCCCGATTATGCGGGAACGAACCTCGGTCTCAAAGCCATTCATCACTGAGAGGACAATTACCAAGGCAGCCACACCCACCAATACCCCACCCACGGAGATTAGGGTGATAATGGAGATAAACCTTGATCTCTTCCTGGCTGTAAGATACCTCTTGGCAATAAAAAGCTCATAGGACATCCAATTCACCTATTGCTTGTTGAAAACGCCATCATCCTTAACCACCTGTTGAGATACGCCTATCCAGGCTCCAGTTCTACTTCAGGAGAACCATCTTCTTTATCCCGGTATAATCTCTTGCTCTCAACTGGTAAAAATAGATGCCGCTGGAAAGAGGGTTTCCATCTTTATCCTTCCCATCCCACACAACCCGATAGTAACCAGCAGGTTGTTCCTCATCTACCAGAATCCTCACTTCTCGCCCCAGGATGTTGTAGATGCTTAGACTGACTGCTGACCGCTGACCTGTGCTCGGAACAGCACTGCTGATAGCTGGGAGGTGGTAGCGGATGAGGGTGGTAGGGTTAAAGGGATTGGGGTGGTTCTGAGAAAGAGAGAATGAATGAGGCACAAATCTATGCTTGATTGCCTCTACACCTGTCAACCCAAACCAATCGTGCAGGATGTTCTGCATCAGCGTATCCGCCTGGAGAGTGAGGGTGCTGGTATCGGCACAATCAACGATGGCCCCAAAACACCAGGGCAGAAAGACAGTCTTAAACCCTTCGGCATCCGCTAACCGGGTGCCACTGTGTTCTCCGCTTTCGCTTCCCTTGAAGATGTTCACCCCCTGGCCTGTAGCTTGGGTATAATCGGCCCAGTTGGCCACCCCAACACAGGTTGGATGAAGCTCTACAGGGTCAGCAACGAAGTCACCAGAGACAGGATCATCAACATTTACCCCATAAAATGTCGTATCCCCAAGGCTGATGGTATCCTGCATATTGGGATCGCTAACACAGGATTGAACCCCCAGATAATCATAGGCAAACTCCCCAGGCTCAAAACTGACCTCTACCCCACTCTCTATACCCCTCCTCCAGAAATAGTCCTGATCGGCAAGGAAAAGCTTCCCTCCACCATCCAGATACCTGATAAGCAGATGATCATCCTCCAAGCCATCCGGTCGAGGAAGATTGCCACACCCCCAGCCAAACCAGATTATGGCATCCCATTGGTTACAGACCACAGAGCTGTCTATCCCCTTGCTCTCCTCAGCAAACCAGGTGGGCTCATAGGAGTAGCCCAGCCTGTCCAACAGATCCTCATAGTATCCAGCCCTCTGCTTACTAACATCACCATCTCCTACCAGAAGTATCTGTGCCCCGGGGTTCTGTGGCTCCTTGATGACAAAGGACTTAGCCTCATCTCCACAGTCCCCTGCCCACTTGCTGGGCTTGCCATCGTTGTCCACACAGGTGCACCAGTAGATTATCGTATCACCGACGGAGAATGGACCGGGGAGATAACCGGTGGCTGTGTATCTGCTTCCCTTCATCTCGGTCAGCTTCATAGGAACCTCTGCCGTATCCCCAGAGCCACTTACCGTATAATGCAAGGTAGCCTCAGTGATCCAGCCATCAGGATCGGACATCTGGGCAGTTATCTTGATGTTCTCCCTTAACCAGGTATTGCTCTTATGTTCGGATTTCGCGGTAGGGCGAAAATACGGATTCCCGTAATAGCGGACAACTGCCTTCATCATAATCTCAGGGCACCACCGCTCCGGCCGGCCGGCTGAATAAAAGTAAACAAAATACCAGTGCCTATCATGCCCATAGGTAAACCGCCAATGCTGAGTATAATTATAAGGAGGATAGATGGGTTCATAGTAACTATAATCATCCATATAGATATAAGGTTTTCCCTCCCAATCAGATTTGAAACCTACGGCAAAGAGGCTATCCCCAGGAAACTCCAATACATAACCGTTGGGAAATTCCCTGAAATCACACCACTCCCAACCACCAGTCCCAGAGATGTTCCACTCGGCCTGGGTGGGTAATTCATTATCAGTCACTGGCCAGGGGAAGGAGGAATCACTGGAGGCGTAACCATATCTGCAAACAAAAAGCTTTGCAGTCCCTGAGCTGGCAAATACACCACCAACTGCATATAGGGAGCAGGGGGCAAGGGGTCTAAACCAATTCACCGTGCTGTCATAGGGGGTCAAGTATTCGCCAAAATCTCTAAAGGGACCACCAATACACCAGGTCATAGTATCAATGACCATACCATTAGTCGAAATTATGCGATGCCTCAAACCCATATCATCAATAAGCTCAACCTCCCCTCCTGTCATAGAAGTTAAACCTAATCTCTGGTTGTCTGGATTCAATGCATAAAGGGGCAAGATCGATGTAATCAAGATTATCGATGAAATGGCAACTACAATAAACTTACCCATTTCTCCCTCCTTTCTTCTAATCAGGGATTCCACATTCAGCTTTTTAAAATAAATATTGAGGATGCTTAACAAACCGGAGTTTATTATCTTAACCAGGCACAGACATATACATCTACAGATCAAAGACAACAATAGGGATAGAAAAAATTAGCGCAATAGCATTTTCAATGTTTGATTTATTTTCATAAGGTGGAATCCCTGCTAATCAAACCTTAATCTCTTGAAGTTAAATGTTAGTGATGGATAATCCTCTACCCCAGAGGCATTGCTAAGCCTGGGCCTGGAGCGCCAGGCCTACTTGAGCAAAATCATCCTCCTGGTCTCCATAAAATCCCCTGCCCGAAGCCTGTAAAAGTAGATGCCAGAAGCAAATAAGTTCGCATCCCACACGGTTGTCTTGTATCCAGATTTCTGCTTCCCTTCTACCAATGTAGTCACTCTCTGGCCCAAGATGTTATAAATTTCCAGCTTGACCTGAGAGTCTCTGGGCAGGGTATAGCTTATCTTTGTAACTGCGTTGAACGGGTTGGGATAATTTTGACCCAAAGAATATGTTTTAGGAATACTCTGAACCTCATCCTCGCCGTCGATACCGCTTGATATCCCGAACCAGTTTAGAGCCATTTCCATAAACACATTCCTCATGCTGTCAGAATCTATAGCCTCAAACCCAAAGCCTAAATAGACGGCTTTATACTCGAAGTATGGATGGTGGATCTTGATAGCTGCTGAGCCAGTCTCGGAGCCTGAATAACTATCATAGGTCAAGATAGGTTCCGCCCACCTAATCCGGGGCTCCAAAACATCTGGATACAATTGGTTGCCCGCTCCCGTTCCACCGCTCAAGTCGAAGCTCATCCCATTGGTTATGGTATCGGACTCCACCCCGGAGATTCCCAAATCACTGAAGTTCGCATCTCCCGTTATTTCTACCCCCAGGACCCTACGGAAGAAGGAGGTATAATCGTACCTGCTCACTTCTTGTCCGCATAGGAATATGTTGCCACCAGATTCCTGCAAATAGGCGGTGACATTATTTCCTTCCTCCTGTGCAAGTCCCTTCTTATCCCCAGTCAGCCAAATGACTGCACCTTGGCTGTATAATTTCAGGATACTATCACTGGGAATGCCGTAAAAATAGTTGTGCCAGACATCATAAGAGAAGTCATTGGCGTCTAAGGCATCTGTATAGTATGACTCATAAGGTTTATGGCTTGGACTCCAATTGGGATGGTTGTAGCCGTCATCATCAACAACTAAGATATCGGCAGTTTGGGTAAACCCTTTGGTGGTAAACCCCGCGAAGTTCTCGTACACTTTGGAGTTGTTCAAGCTATCCGTAGTAGCTATGTTGATGTTATAATGGCGCTCAATACCCGTTGTAGTTGTCCAGCTACCACCGTATATTTCCCCTTTCCCCGGAGATAAGACAACCGAATCAACAAAGACACCATAAGGGCTCTCGATAGTAGCCATTACTAACTGGATGGGAGAGGCATCCTTAACATAGACACTGATATTCACTGTGTCTCCCGGTATTGTGCAAACAGGGCCTACAGAAGCACTGTAAACAATGGGAGCATCATCATCTATGTAGGAAGCAAGAAAATATCCCCTCTCGTATTGCGCCAAGATCGAGTCTGCATTGGCAAGGAGATCTTCAAAGGTAACCCCGGCCACCACGGCAACGGTCACCTCGGTCTCCTCCCCTGGCCCTAACCTGAAAGGCCCCGATGCCATCAAATGCCTTACATCTCGGGGAACGGTAAAGGTCTCAAACTGATGTTCTGGATCAGTGTCATTGGGAACATCTATACCCACCAGCTCGGCATATTTGAGGTGGTCCATGCCGGTATTGTCTACCTGATTCTCCTGCCCCTCCCTGGTCCAGGTCTGAAAGCCGGTCATACCAATGTCCTTGGGGGTCTTACAGAACATCGAACCTATGTAACCTGCAGGATATCTCCAATCCGGCTCACTACCATTGGAATCGTAAGTATAGCCCAAATTCAACTCCCTGTTGTAGCCGATCAGATCATCGTTTGATCCCTCAGGGTCCTCATACCCAGCCTGACCTACATCGTTATCCATAAAGTAGCCCACATAGACGCTATCCAGGGGAAAGGAGTTCATATTCTTTATCTTGTAGTTGAAGTAGATGTACCCATCATGTCCAAAGCTGTGCCAGGAGTAGGTCCTCTGCTCCAATCTAACCCCCAAACCATCAGTGTCATATCCCATAATAAAGATGGTACTGGCCGAATCTTCAGGTATCCAATCTCCCATCACCGCCCAGGTATCTTCATCTGAGACGATGTGGCCACTGTCTGGATCCAATTGTTGATCCGGTGGTCTTCTCGAATTCAGGCTGGTGTCCGCATAGGGCCACAGCTCCTGCCAGGGTTGAGGCTCACATCCTGGTTGAACATATTTGAACTCACCCGAATGGGGATCATCCTCTGGGAAGACTTCATTGCTCTGATAGAGTCTGCTCATCGCCCCCATATCTGAATAATAGGCTCCCGTGCTTACGCGAGGCTGCCACAGGGTATCATTCCCGATGACTTTTGGATAGGGAGCACCCACCCAGATTCCAGCGGCCCAGTTGTAATACTGCTTAGAACCGGCTGGATATTCCGCACAATAACCATTGCCATAGGTAAATGAATCCGGAAATGTCCCGTCATACCCACTCCAATCGGGTGGAGGTTCAAAATAACCACTCTGCCCTGTGTTGCTAATCGTGTACTGAGTCAAATCACCAGCCCCAATCCAGGAGATTATCCAGGGGGTTGGTTCATCTCCCTCATCTCTGGAAGCCACCCTTTCCTGCGGGAAAGCAAGGCCTTCCAGCCAGAGATTAGTCTCTTTGAACCTTGACTTGGCTGTCGAAGCCCAAAATGAAATCACAAGCTCCAGTAACAGGAAAACACCTACAACCTTTGCTCCGCTTCCTGCTACCCTGAAGAAAGTTCTTAATGGGTTCATCTCTCCCTCCTTCTTTTAAGTTCCCAATTTACATTGAACCTAAACATTCTTCTGCCTAAGTGCCGACATAGTGGAGAAAAATAGGGTCAGGAATAAAACAGACTCTATGTTCAAAATGGCATAGCAATTTCTAACTGTTCCCTTCCCCCCCTACAGCTACTTAAGCAAGATTGTCTTCTTTATCTCCACAAAATCCCCAGCTTTTAGCCGATAGAAGTAGATCCCACTGGAGATTTCCTTGCCCAAATCATCCCTTGCATCCCAACTTACTGAGTAGTAGCCAGGAGTTTGCCTCTTATTCACTAGAGTCCTAACCTTCTGCCCCAGCACATTGTAAATCTTCAGGCTGACCGCTGATTGCTGATCGCGGATAGCTGGTAGTTGGTAACGAATGAGGGTGGTGGAGTTAAAGGGATTAGGATAGTTCTGAGATAAGCGGAACCCCCTTGGAACCAAGAAGTGGGGAATATCTTGGACAAAATCGTAGGTTTTGGCCCTGTAATGAAATCCCATATCCACCACCTCACTATCCGGAACGGAATCTGTCCTCGTGGTATAACATCCAAGCCCTAAGCTTTCTGCAGAAGCACTTCCAGCATCCACACACGGACTTTGTTCAACCTGACCGGCTGCTATCTGGCTGAGATAGTACTCCCCTTCTGGATCTATGGCAAAGGCGGGATCCCTAAAGATATTGAAGAAACTATCGCAGGGAATGCCATTGCAATTTAGCCCCCAAGTTGTGTCCCCTATGCCAGCAGGGCATCCAGTGAAATTCCCTCCCTCATTAACCCAAAAATCGTTGTAGAGAATAAGTGGAGTGGCATCATAACAGTAGATACCCTTAGAATTCTCTGCAAGTATGTTATTGGTTATCTCTATGTGGCATTCGTTGCATAAAGCGAGGGATATTCCACCCCCTAAATTGCTACCAACCTTATTGCCTACTATCGTGTTATTGATTATACTTAGAGAACCTGCTAAAAGGAGACAACCAATTCCACCTCCAGCCCCATTATCTTGATATGTAGCTTCGTTGCGAACGATTAGATTGTTCTGAATCTCTGGGCAAGAGCTGTCAATAACCGCAATCCCCGCGCCTGTGGGAAGAACTTCCCCATCATAAGCAAACAGAGCATTATCAGCGACTACATTACTTATAATGATAGGGGATGACTTACAGCAGTATATGCCAGCTCCCATAACTGCCCCCCGGGAAAAAATGCTATGCACGGAATTATGAGCAATTATGTTATGAAAAATGAGAGCTTTGGACCCTTCTATACAGGCTACTCCAGCGCCGTAGTATCCATTAACCGTATTGGAAATAACTCGGTTGTCGAGAACCCTTGGGGAAGATGCTTGACAGAGAATCCCAGCACCCCCTCCACCCCAAATAACTAAACCATTTGTTATTGTAAATCCCTGGATAACAGAGGTAGTATCTTCTCCGGATATAAATGACACGACGGTCCCAGCACTATCGCCATCGATAACTGTTGACTCCGCTCCTGCTACACTTGTTAGCAGAATTCCTTTACCTTTGAAATCAATCCTTTCTACATAAGTCCCACTGGAAACCAGAACAGTATCATCATCATTGGCATTGTCTATCCCTTCTTGAATGCTCGGAAAATCTGAGGGAACCCTAATAGTCCTTGTATTGGCAACTCTGACTAAAAACGGAACCAGCAATGTCAACATAAGCATTGTAAAAATCTTTTTCACAATAGTTGCTCTCCTTTTTGCAGGGTTCTCGCCCCACTTAAACCTAAACATCCTCAGGTCTAATGAAAATGGCAGACCAATTTCTGACTATTCCTTTCTTCTCGCCCCAGCTACTTAAGCAAGATCATCTTCTTCGCCTCCACAAAATCCCCCGCTTTAATCCGGTAAAAGTAGATTCCGCTGGCTACCTCCTGGCCTGCCATATCCTTACCATCCCAGATAGCCCGATAAACTCCTGTCCTCTGCCTCTTGCCTACCAATACCCTCACTTTTTCCCCTACAACATTATAGATCGATAGCTTTACCTGAGACTCCTTAGCCAGGGAATACTCTATGCTGGTCACGGGATTGAAGGGGTTGGGATAGTTCTGAGCAAGGGAGAAAGAACGAGGCACAAACCCAGGCCTAATTGTCTGCACACCTGTCAACCCAAACCAATCGTGCAGGATGTTCCACATCAGCGTATCCGCCTGGAGAGTGAGGGTGCTGGTATCGGCACAATCAACGATGGCCCCAAAACACCAGGGCAGAAAAACTGTCTTAAACCCCTTGGCACTCGGAAACCTGGTGCCACTGTTAGAACCACTTTGAACCTCCAGGAAGATATCCACCCCCTGAGGTGTGGCCTCGGTATAATCTGCCCGGTTGGCTACCCCTACACAGGTTGGATGTAGCTCTACAGGGTCATAATAGAAGTCCCCGGATACCGGATCGTCCTCAGCTACTCCATAAAATGTTGTATCTCCCGGGCCGATCGTATCCTGCATATTGGGATCGCTAACACAGGATTGAACCCCCAGATAGTCATAGGCAAACTCCCCAGGCTCAAAACTGACCTCTACCCCACTCTCTATACCCCTCCTCCAGAAATAGTCCTGATCGGCAAGGAAAAGCTTCCCCCCATTATTCAGATACTTGATAAGCGGATATTCAGACTCCGACTCCAAGGTGTCCGGTCGAGGAAGATTGCCACATCCCCAGCCAAACCAGATTATGGCATCCCATTGGTTACAGACCACAGAGCTGTCTATCCCCTTGCTCTCCTCAGCAAACCAGGTGGGCTCATAGGAGTAGCCCAGCCTGTCCAACAGATCCTCATAGTATCCAGCCCTCTGCTTACTAACATCACCATCTCCTACCAGAAGTATCTGTGCCCCGGGGTTCTGTGGCTCCTTGATGACAAAGGACTTAGCCTCATCTCCACAGTCCCCTGCCCACTTGCTGGGCTTGCCATCGTTGTCCACACAGGTGCACCAATAGTCTACAGTATCTCCAACAGAGAATGGGCCCGAAAGATATCCAGTAGCCAGAAATCTGTTCCGTTTGACCTTACTGATGATCATAGCCACCTTTGATGTATCCTCTGAACCACTCACCGTATAATACAAGGTGGCCTCAGTTACCAAGCCATCCAGATCGGACATCAGGGCGGTTATCCTAATGTTCTCCCTCAACCAGGTATTGCTCTTCTGCTGGCTAGACTCTACGAAAGGAGGAACACCCTCATAATAGTTGACAACCGCCCTCATATTAAGCTCAGGGTAGAGAGAACAAGGGGGCCAACGGCAAGGGAAGTACCAATGGCCATCATGCCCAAAAGTAAACCGCCAATGGGGGAAATGATCTTCACAAAAAGGAATAAAGGTATGCTGGCTATAATCATCATAATAGATGTGGGGCTTCGCCTCATTGTCAGACCTATAGCCTACCCCAAAGAGGCTATCCCCTGGGAATTGCCGGACAAACCCTGCACTTTCAGGATAGGAGGTGAAATCCACCACTTCCCAACCACCACTACCAGAGACATTCCAGCTCAAATCGGTGGGCAACTCATTATCGATCACTGGCCAGGGGTGGGAGGAATCGCTGGAAAAGTATCCATACCGACAGACGAACAGCTTGGCTGTCCCTCCACTGGCGAACATACCATGAACCTCATACAGCGAACAGTTGGCAACAGGCCTGAACCAATTTAGCATGCTGTCATAAGCGACGACATATTGGCTAACATCGCCAAAAGGGACACCATTACACCAGGTCATAGTATCAATGACCATACCATTAGTCGATACTATATGATGCCTCAAACCAGTATCATCTATAAGTCCAACCTCCCCACCTGTCATAGAAGTTAAACCTAACCTCTGGTTATCCGGATTCAATGCATAAAGGGACAAGACCAATGTAATCAAGATCATCGATAAAATTACAACTACAATGAACTTACCCATCTCTCCCTCCTTTCTTCTAATCAAACCTTAACCCCTGAGGCAAAACCTTTGTAACAACTCATCCTCTACCCCAGAGGGTTAATGAGGCAGGATTCTAATGCCAGGCTTACTTGAGCAAAATCATCCTCCTGGTCTCCACAAAACCCCCAGACCGAAGCCTGTAAAAGTAAATACCGCTGGCAAATAAACTTGCATCCCACCTTGCAGTCTTGTAACCAGCCCTCTGCTTCCTATCAATCAAACTTGCCACCCTCTTTCCTAAGATGTTGAACACATCCAACCTCACCCAGCAATCCCTGGGCAACGCATACCTGATCTGGGTGACAGGGTTGAAGGGGTTGGGATAGTTCTGAGCAAGGGAGAAAGAACGAGGCACAAACCCAGGCCTAATTGTCTGCACACCTGTCAACCCAAACCAATCGTGCAGGATGTTCCGCATCAGCGTATCCGCCTGGAGAGTGAGGGTGCTGGTATCGGCACAATCAACGATGGCCCCAAAACACCAGGGCAGAAAAACTGTCTTAAACCCATTGGCACCCCCTAACCTGGTGCCACTGTATTCTCCGCTTTTCCCTCCCTTGAAGATGTTCACACCCTGAGCTGTAGCCTGAGTATAATCCCCCCAGTTGGCTATCCCTATACACCTCAGATGAATAACTACAGGCTCATCAACGAAATCACCAGATACAGGATCATCAATATCTACTCCATAAAATATCGTATCTCCAAGGCTGATCGTATCCTGCATATTGGGATCGCTGATGCAGGATTGAATCCCCAGATAGTCATAGGCAAACTCCCCAGGCTCAAAACTGACCTCTATCCCACTCTCTATACCCTTCCTCCAGAAATAGTCCTGATCGGCCAGAAGGAACTTCCCCCCATCATTCAGATACCTGATGAGCGGATATTCAGACTCCGACTCTAAGGTATCTGGCCAAGGCAGATACCCACATCCCCAGCCAAACCAGATTAGGGCATCCCATCCCTTGCCCTCATAGGTGTGGAGAACTACTGAGCTGTCTATCCCCTTGTTCTCCTCAGTAAACCAAGTGGGCTCATAGGAATAGCCCAGCCTTTCCAGTAAATCCTTGTAATACTTAGACCTCTGCTTGTTAACATTCCCGTCACCTACCAGAAGTATCTGTGCTCCGGGGTTCTGCGGCTCCTTGATGACAAAGGACTTAACCTCGTCTCCACACTCCCCTGTCCACCTGCTGGGTTTGCCATCGTTGTCCACACAGGTGCACCAATAGCTTATAGTATCACCTATGGAAAATGGACCAGGAAGATAACCAGTAGCCAAAAATCTGTTCCATTTGGCCATACTGATGCTCATAACCACCTCTGCTGTGTCCCCTGAACCACTCACCGTATAATGCAAGGTAGCCTCAGCAATCCAGCCATCAAGATCGGATAGCAGGGCAGTTATCCTGATGTTCTCCCTCAACCAGGTATTGCTCTTCTGCTGGATAGACTCCACGAAGGGGGGAACACCTTCATAATAGTTGACAACCGCCCTCATATTGAGTTCAGGGTAGAGAGACCAGGGCCAAGGGCAAAAGAAGTACCAATGGCCATCATGCTCATAAGTAAAACGCCAATGGGGGAAATGATCTTCACAAAAAGGAATAAAGGTATGCTGGCTATAATCATCATAAAAGATGTGAGGCTTCGCCTCATTGTCGGACCTATAGCCTACCCCAAAGAGGCTATCCCCTGGGAATTGCCGGACAAACCCTGCACTTTCAGGATAGGAGGTGAAATCCACCACTTCCCAACCACCACTACCAGAGACATTCCAGCTCAAATCGGTGGGCAACTCATTATCGATCACTGGCCAGGGGTGGGAGGAATCGCTGGAAAAGTATCCATACCGACAGACGAACAGCTTGGCTGTCCCTCCACTGGCGAACATACCATGAACCTCATACAGCGAACAGTTGGCAACAGGCCTGAACCAATTTAGCATGCTGTCATAAGCGACGACATATTGGCTAACATCGCCAAAGGGGACACCATTACACCAGGTCATAGTATCAATACAAACACCCTTTGAAGATATACCTATATTGTGCTTCAAGCCACCATTCCCAATTAGTTCAGCCTGCCCCTTCCTCATAGAAATCAGTCTAAGCTGGTAGTCATCGACATTTGAACCGTAAAGGGATGAACCAACCAAAGCCAAAATGGCCACTGAAAATACAAATCCAATAATAATCTTACGCACTTCTCCCTCCTTTCTCCTAATCAAACCTTAACCCCTGAGGCAAATCCTTAGTAACGGTTCATCCTCCACCCCAGAGGGGTTGCTAAGTCTGGCTCGAATGTCACTACTATTTCAGCAAGATCATTTTTTTGACTCCCACAAAATCTCTTGCCACTAGCCTATAAAAATAGATGCCACTGGAGACTGGAGCCCCATCTTCATCCTTCCCATCCCAGATGACCCGGTAGTAGCCAGGAGCCTGCTTCTTATTAATCAACGTCCTTACCTCCTGGCCTAAGATATTGTAAACCTTCAGGCTGACTTTTGACGGCTGATCGCTGACCGCTGGGATGGTGTAGCGGATAAGGGTGGTGGGGTTAAACGGATTGGGGTAGTTCTGCGAGAGGGAAAACGACTTGGGGAGAGTGGAGCGCGCCTCCTGGTCCTCCTCAACCCCAGTAGCTCCCCAAAGCCAGTTGAGAATCCTATGCAAGAACTCCACCCTGGAGTGAATGGGCTCCACCCCCTCCAGGCCAAAGGCCAAGAAGACCAACCTGTAATCCCCATTGTCTACAGCCAAAGCCCCAGTCCCACTGGAGATTATTTGACCATCTTCTCCCGAGGTGGTGTCATACACCAAGATGGAGAATGCCGGTGGGATAGGATCGATCTCCCCTGGGGCATCTTGCGCATTATCATCCGTCTGGTTCAACTCTATGTTTAGTCCATCGATCACCGGATTATTATCTACCCCTAAGAGATAATGATAATAAGTGGATGGGGAGATATAATCGGCATAGAGATAGTCTCTGTAAAAGTCCGTTCCCTGCTGCCCATAAAGTGCCCATTGCCCGGAGATAAGCAGTGATCCTCCGCCATCCAGGTAGGTCTTCAAATGCTCCCTATCCTCAGAGGTCAATGGACAGGGCATCTCCCCTCCCATATACCAGATCACATTCCTGAACCTCATCAGGTTCTCCTCGGACAATGGTCCATTGGCGTCCACATCCCAGACCTCGAACATCACTCCCAGACTTTCCAGGACCTCTGCATAATAACCCCGGTTATCCACCAATCCATCATCCTCCACCAGAAGGGATCTCCCCCAACCCACTGCCAGACTAAAGCTCAATTCCTTGGTGTAACAGCCTTCACCCTCTGAGACTCTCACCTGGAAGGGGATAATCGGATCGGTTAGAGAATCGGCAATCTGGACGGTAAGGCTGTCCATACTATTTGCTGCTATCGAGTCAACTGGTATATCGGGAAAGTTCGCCGTGTTGTCCAGAACCACTGCGTCCGCACTCTCCGTGCTCAAGACTACCTTAGTGCCAGATGCCTTTCTGCCTCCATCATTTCTCAGGTAGAGCAAAATGTTGCAGGTCTCCCCAGGATCGGGAATCCCGTTATGGTTTCCCCCTATATCATCCAGGGAGACGGTCTCCAATCCTATCTCAGGTTCCAGAACCTTCATCTTTAATGTATTATCCCAGGAGTCCCCCTTAGAGTCAGTGATGAGAAAAGAGCAAAAGATCTTATGGTTCACCGGTATATCTGGGGAAAGGGATAAAAGCAGGTTATCCGCTGGCAAAGAGGAGTCAGCAGGAAGGATATTGCCATAGCTGGCTAAACCATTCAGAATGGTTACATAAGGATCCTTACTCCAAAGATGGACTTTCGTATCAGGCGCCATAGCATCCCCAAAGTTTCTGATCATACCAGCAACCCCCACTATCTCCCCTGGATCTGGATAGCCATTGCCATTGCCCTGGGTTCCCCCTCCTCCATCGTCCTGGATCTGATGGCCGGTGAGGGAGAGAAGGGCTCCCGAGGCTACGGTATCACTTCCCACCCAGACATCATCCACATAGTAACCTTCTGAGACATCCCCACCATCGCTGACAAACCTTAATCTAACCTTCATCTCTGTTCCACAGGGGTAAATGGGAGAGAGGTCATATCTGTCCTCTAACCAACTGTTGCCAATGAGGACTGAGTCCAGGGCCCCTCCACTGGCGATGAAATCCAACACCCTCCAGCCAGAGCCATCATTTGTCTCCACATAGATGCCATCTGTCCCATAGGTGGTGGTCTCATACCAGAGCCAGAAGGAGAGGACAGACTTAGGGGGCAGAACCAGTTCAGGGGTTTCCAGATAGCAATCCATATTGTTATCATAACTCCAACTGCCCTCGTGCCCACAATACCAGCTATAGTTGCCAGAGTGAGCCCGCTGGGTGGTCAGATGCCAGAGATCATCGGTTCCTTCGTGGATCCATTCGCCTGATCCTGCCTCCATACTATCCGAAAAGCCCGGTTGGCCAATAGTCAAAATGAATCCATCTTGGAAGCTTTCTCCCTCTTGTGTGCTGCAATCAAGGAGAACTTTGGTAAAATGAGGTGCAACACAACCAGATAGGGCAGTCACACCTATCGTCCCCACTTCCGTGGAGCCTGGGGGAATATCGCCAAAATCCACCATGCACCTTGGAAACTCCACACAGGAGTCTTGAGTGGAGACTATGCCCTCCACTCCTTTAGCCAGACCACCACCAACATTGGCTAAAGTGAGGGATAGCTCCGCCTCTTCACCCGGTTCCAAGACCCCATCCTCACCATCATTGATAGTATATCCCTCAAAAACCAACACCGGTGCGACAACAAGCAGATTTAGTGCCTGCTCACAGGTGTCCCCTTGGGAATCGGTGAGAAAGAGGGTAAAGGGGATAGCATAATTGTTGCTCGCCTCTGCCGACAAAGAGAAACCGAATGAGGAAGATGCTGTATCGGATGAGCCTATATCGCCAAACTGCGCGGTGCTATCGGTAATCTGCACTAAGGTATCGTCTGTTCTCAAGAGGCCTGTAACCTCAGAGGCTGTATGACTGCCCAGATTCTTCAGGGTGACCACCAGATCCACAGTTTCACCTGGGTTTAGCTCTCCGTCGCCATTTCCTCCGGTTCCATCTTGAATAGCAGTTCCCCAATAGGAAAGATAAGCTCCCTCACCCTGCACTGGTATCTGAGCCTCATAGGGAAGGAAGTTGTGGGCAGTCACCGTGAGCTGTAAGGGGGAAGAGGAAGAGGTCGGAAAGGAGAAGTTCATCTCCCCCTTGGCATCTGTCCTTCCGGACTCATAGACATCCTCCCCGTTCATCAGGCAGACCAAGGCCCCAGGGAGAGCCGTTTGGCCGTCTGAAACGGAAATCTGTAGGTTATTTTCTCCATAATTTGCCGTTTGAGGATGATGGACAACCAGGGACCTTGGAGTATCAGTCCAGATAGGCATCTCCGGATCACCCAACAGGTTTATCTCATACTCACACCAACGATAGACATTCGCCTGTTGGGCCCTGGGGACATAGCTGGCCTTGTCCAGGAAAAGCGCAGCCCCGATATTGTAAACATCCTCAGCAAAGAGGAACCTGTAGAATGTATGATCAAAACGGTCTGAGTAACCATAGCCGGGATTTCCCGGCGAACCCCAACCATAGCGGGAATTGCCAATGAAGGCTACACCTCCTCCAGATGGGTTGGAGATGAAGTGCTCAGCTACGCAGTCATAATCAAAGGCTGCTGGCCAACAGCCGATGGAGTAAAGGATGGAATAACGAGGGCCATTCGTGAGGTGATCCATATACCAGGTATGGAGATAGCCCATCTGACTCCACCAAGCATGGCCATCATGATTTATCAGGTTCTGTCCCTGATTCATAGCGGCCATTATCGAATGGATATTCTCATTCCCCTTGGATTCATAGAGCTTGGTAATAGGGTCAAACTGGGGGGGAACCCAATCATCATCGATCATATCCTTCCCCACTCCTGCATCCGTGTAAGGGTTATTCCAGAGAATCTCCCCCATAAAGAGCATATTTAGTTGGTAGTCTGTAGGTGGATTCTTCTCATAGGTCAAAACTTTCCCCACCCAACCTTGAACCTCAATGGTAGAATCTAAGGAGGCCCGCCCTAAGATGACATCCGGATACATATCCACGCTGTCAGCTACCTCCCCGTAGATTCCATTGCCATTGGCATCCCAGTTCCCATCAAGGTCGGCATAGTAGAGGTCACAGGGGATACTATCTTCATCTGCTTCGCCATAGTTGGCACTCATTGCGTAAGCTGTTCTGGTTGGTATGACATCGGTATCTCCACCCAAAAGAACCCACTCCGTCCCCCAATTTTCTTTAGCAACCCTGATGAAATTCCTGATCTTCTCCTGTTGGTCTACGCCGCTGTAGTTTTCATATATCCAGGACGTGGTAACTATCTCGGCCCTCAGCCCCTTCTTGGTCTTCCAATCGGCCAGGGGCTGAAAGAGAGGGCCATAGCTGTCACTGGTGATAATCAGATAGGGATAATCCACCGAAGTGGAGAGGAAAGACTTAGGGAGATCATCACCAGAGCTTACATCCTCTGGATTCATCGCCAACTTTTTGGTAAGTTCACCCAATATCCCCGACTTCCAATCCTCTTTACCAGAAGAACCTCTGGCTGGCACAAACTCAATTTCAACTCCTATCTGTTGATGAAAAACAAGCCTCTTCTTAGAGGGCAGATACTGCAGGGGATGAACAAGAAAACTTGCTATCCTCTGCCCTCCCATTGAACCTGTGCCCGCATATTCTACTATCGAGGAGGGGTAGGGCTCATCGGAAGAGTAGAGGACCTCATCAGGGGGAGTGAAATCTATCTTTAATTCCTTCCTCCCAGGCATCTTCAACAACTGCGGAGGTTGACAGGGATAGATGAGAAAATCCTCATCTATCTCCTCCACTTTTGTAGAGAGAATTTTGAAGCCTAAAAACTTCTCCCCTGGGGGTATGGCAAAATGAATTACCTTGACCGGTAGCTGTGGCTTTCCCACCTCTCTCGTGATATCACAACCGGCAAGGGATACTCTATCAAACCCATTCAGTTTCTCTAACTTCAACTCATCCTGGGAAAACCTGATGGTTTTGGTTACCCTCCCTGCCCATCCTTCTGCTGGCAGAAGGAGTAAGAAAAGGGAACCCAAGAGCAAACCAACCCTCAAACACCTCTTGTCCATCTTTACCTCCTGTATTTATGCTTAGGGTACATTTTACAGAAACAAAAAGGGGGAAATCATTCTCCTAAATTCGCTATCACCTCCTTTATCAGGGAATGGAAAGAAGTTTTTCTAAGGCCTTCCCACCACAGAGGTGGGAAAGATAGCCAATTGCCTCCTTTAAATCCGCCTTATCCCTGAATTTGATCTTCAGTTCATATATATCTCCCTCAAAATATGGTGGAGGATTAAGAGAGAGGTTTGGTGGCAATTTCAATTCCTCAACCACTTTTTTGTATTCCTCCTCTGCCTTTCTATAGATCGGGTATCTCTCCCCTTTGAGATGTTCCTCTATCTTCTTAGCCTTCACCGGTAAGGGCCAATCCTCTCTGGCCATTATCTCCTCCACCTTAGGATTCTTCTCCAAAATCTCAGAAGGAGACAGCCCTTTCAACTTAGCCAGATCTCCAAGCAATAAGAGGAATTCTTTCTGCCAATTCTTACTCAGCCTTAGCCTCTTGATCCAGTGGAATATTTTCTCCCTCTCCGATTCAGGGATTTGAGCCAGGAGATTCACAGCCTCCAAGGAGACCTTGCCACTGGCCACTTCATCCTTGATCTTCTCCTCCATTTTGGCCAAGCCCAGATAGAGCTTCAAAACCTTATCACTTCTACCCAATCCTAAAAGGGGAAGGAACTCATCCCTCACCTTGTTGCCAGGGAGGCCAAATTGGTCGATTAACTTCTCCATCACGGTTGACTTCTCTACCTCGTCCAAGAATCTTGTGCCCAGGTTCTCATAAAGGTTGAAAAGAAAGAGCCTTAACTCGGTGACCCCTCCCTCAACTATCTTCGTCTGAAAACCCCTTACACCAAGCTTTTTTAGGGCCAGTATCCGCCTATATCCAGTGACCAACCTGAAACCATTTTTCTTCCTTTGAAGAAGGGGTTGATGGGTGAGACCTATCCTCCCAATGGAGGCCACTAGACCATCTATCTCAGGCCTTAAGGTGAATATATAGGTGAGATCGGAACAATCAATCTGAGAAATACTTACCCAGGCACTCCTACTTGGGATTGGCTCCAGTATATTGGCAAGGATCATAACCTCTCCCTCATTAGCTGTGGAAGATTAAGGTAGCACTGCCCTTCTTCAATTCTTCCCCTTTTTATACAGCCCTGTCCATAGATGCGACACTTCTCCTGGAGGACTGCCAAGACACCCTCCCTCTCCCCTACCCCATCCTGGGAGAGGAGCTTAACCAAAGCCTTTATCCTGAACCTATCCTGCCCCCAATAGATATGGGAGAGCTGGTCTGCTCTTCCTCCCCTCTTTACAATCAGTGGCTCCTCAACGAGGTAGATGGGCATCCGGGAACCTATCCTCAACCAGAGGTCGTAATCCTCACAAACAGGTAAGCTCTCATCGAACAGTCCGACTTCTGCGAATACCCCCCTCTCGATCATCACCGACGAGGGACTGATGAGACAAAGGGGAAGAAGCCTTTTCAAAATCCAGCCGGAATATTTCCTGTGCCTCTTCCCCGGGTTGACCCTCTTTCCCTCTCTCATCCAGATCTCATCTGTATAGGAGACCCTTATCTCAGGGTGATCTCTCATCAGTCTGATCTGCTCCTTCAGCTTATCATTTAGCCAAAGATCATCTGAGTCTAAAAAGCAGATGTACCGCCCCCTAGCCATCCTTATCCCCTGGTTTCTGGCCGCACTTACCCCCAGGTTCTCCTGGAAGAGATATTTCAACTTTCGGTGCTCGGAGATCACCTCTTGGGTGGAGTCTGTTGAGCCATCGTCAACAACTATCAGCTCGAAATCGGTGTAGCTCTGGGAGAGGACGGACTCTACCGCCTGGGGGAGCAGATCCGCCCGATTATAGGTGGGAATAATTACACTTACCTCAGGGATCCTCACTTACCAAAGCTGGCCACCGCCCTTTCCGCACTCTCGTAGGTGTCGAAGATGGTAATCAGCTTGGTTATCATCAGAATGCTCTGCACCCTCTCGGTGACCTGGGCTAATTTGAGATCACCCCCAGCATTCTTCAGGGAAGTATAGGCCCCCATCAAGGCCCCTAAGCCAGAGCTATTCAACCACTTTACCTTACCCAAATCAATAACCACCTTCTTCATCCCATCGGCTATGAGGCTCTTGATATGATCGTGGAACTCGGCGGTCTCCGGCCCCCCCATCAGTTTGCCGCTTAGGCTGACCACTGCCACATCGCCCTTTATCTCCTCCTTTATCTTCACCAATTACCTCCTTGTTTGTGGTCAATTTAATATTTTTACCTGAAGATGGCAAGGGATTTGTGGCCCGTTTCTCCATTTTATCAATCGGTTTATAGTATTTTGCTCACTTAACCCAGATATCCCCATAGCTGCAATTGAAATTGTCCGACTATTTTGTTGCTATCCAGGGCAATTTTTTGACCTGCCTCAATCGTCCAAGCCTTTGTTCTCGAATGGCTTACGTGGGTCGGTATGTGGATCGGCGTCTTTTCTATGTTGTCCTAATTTCCCCTTAGTGAAACAGAGTTGGCTAAAAGTCTATTGCCCAAACACCTGAAGGAGGCTCCACGGAGTAGCAACCTTATAAGGTTCTCAGCCAGGTCACCTGTTTTTCCCCTTGACACATCCAAGGAAGATGGCTATTTTGAGTACACCTGTTATGAGACGACTCAAAGCACTTTTCATGTGACTCGGCTTTTATGCGAGTCACATAACACGAAAAAAGCCATTGAGATTTATTGCTATAAGTTCAGAACTCGTGAAATGGGTTGAGAGACCAAGGCGATAACCAGCTAATATAGCTTGTTATAACGACTTAGTGAAAAAGCGGCGGTTTTGAAAGATACGACTTAATTTTCACGCATTTTTGACCTCAGGAAAAGGCAGAATTGCTCTGTTATCCAGTACCTTTAAATCGAAAGGTCCGCTAAAATGCGTTATTTAAGGACACCTTTTTAGGTCCTATTTCACGAGTTCTGAAGTTATTTAAAATGTGAAGTTATATTGGTTATTGACCGGTGGGATGGTACGACGAGATCTCAGTCCATAAGCTGTTATGAAACTAATATAAACTGTTAAGCTATACCCCCTTTTCTCAAGTATGATGGAATTACCGAAGAATCTCGTTCATCAGGTTAGGCAAGGACAGACCGTCCTTTTCTTGGGCGCCGGTGCAACCATCGGTGCTCAGACACCCGATGAGAAAAAACCACCTCTCGGGAATGAGCTTCGTGACCGGATTGCGGAGCAATTCCTAACTGGCGATTACTCTTCGGAAAGCCTAGCGTGGGTAGCCGAATTGGCCATCTCGGCCACAGATCTTTTTGAGGTCCAAGACTTCATCGCCGACCAATTTCGTGACCTCAAGCCAGCGGATTTCCATCTCCTGATTCCAACGTTTAAGTGGCGGGGGCTTGCGACAACTAATTACGATCGCGTCGTCGAAACCGCCTACAATTCCTCGGGCGAGGCGATCCAAACGGTCGTGCCATTCCTCTCGAATAAGGATCGAGTCGACGAGAAACTGCGGGACCCATCTTCCGTGGCTCTGCTAAAGTTACATGGTTGCATCACTCATACGCATGACGAGCTATTACCTCTAATTCTTACGATGGATCAGTATGCGACCCATGGGAGTGGGCGCACCCGTGTCTTTCAAATGCTGGAAGAGTGGGGCAGTGAGAATACCATCATTTTCGTGGGGCATACTCTTCACGATCCGAACCTACGGGGCATACTTTTAGATCTAGCTCAAAAGGTACCGTCCCGTCCTCGGTATTACTTGGTGCGACCTGGTCTAAACGATGTAGAACGCGATTTCTGGAGTAAGAAGCGTATCTCCGTGCTCGACGGTACATTCGAAGATCTGTTGAAAGCATTGGATACAGCTATAGTGAAGAGCATGCGCCCCTTACTGGCAAAGCTCGAGGCAGACCATCCCGTCCGGCTACGTTTCGTGGTTAAGGACAGACCTTCTACCGCGCTAATAGAGTTCCTGGCAAATGACTTCGAGTATGTACACGAAGGTGTTCCTAGCACAGCTGGCAATCCTTCCCGCTTCTACTCGGGCTTTGAACTTGACTGGTATCCAATCCTGAAGGATCTCGATGTGCGCCGAGGGCTTACGAATAAGCTTCTTGAAGATATAGTTTTACGTCCCGAAGAAGATCGCCCTTCCCAAGTTGAGCTTTATGTAGTCAAGGCGGAAGCTGGTGCAGGCAAGTCGGTTCTTCTTCGGCGAGTCGCTTGGGAAGCCGCTACAAATGCAGGGGTACTTTGTCTTCGCCACCGTGGGACAACCCTACCTAGCCTTGAGGCGCTGCGAGAACTTAGTGAGGCCACAAATGAGCGGATTTTCCTTTTTGTTGACAATGCTGCTGATTACTTATCATTAATACTTAGAATTCTTGAGTTTGCGCGATCAAAAAAACTCCATCTTACCCTAATCACAGCTGAGCGTGTCAACGAATGGAATGTCCGTTGCGAGGCTCTCGAGGAGTACCTTTCGGACCAATATCAGCTTCATTACCTGAGCCGGTCGGAGATTGAAACTCTCGTAAGGCTTCTCACAAAGTACGACTCTCTCGGACCTAACCTCGCAGACAAGACCTTCGAGGAGCAAGTAGGTGAATTCGAAAAAAGGGCAGGTCGTCAGCTTCTAGTAGCACTTCATGAGGCCACCCAAGGTCGCCCGTTTGAAGAGATACTCCTTGACGAGTACGAGAGTATTATCCCGCCGGAAGCCCAGCGCCTCTATCTCACCGTCTGTGTGCTTAATAGGCTGAAAGTGCCGGTCAGGGCCGGTTTGATATCCCGGGTCCACGGCATCCCGTTCGAGAAGTTCCGAGAGCGCCTCTTCAGGCCACTCGAGCATGTTGTTCATGTAGTCCAACTGCCTTGGGGCGACTATGCTTACCGAGCCCGGCACTCAGAGATTGCTCAGATTGTTTTTGAACAGGTACTCACAGAGTCTACGGAGCGGTTTAATGAGTACATCCGTATTGTCCGCGCTCTGAATCCGATCTATTCAGTAGACTACGAGGCCCTAAGGGGTATGCTTCGCGCGAAGTGGGTCCACGACCTCTTTCCTAGCTATGAGGATGCGAAGGCCATCTACGTTTCAGCGATGGAGATTCTCGGCGATGATGCCTATCTTCTTCAGCAAAGGGCCAACTATGAGCGGATACGCCCAAGCGGCAATCTCACTCTTGCTCAAACTCTCCTAAATAAGGCGCGACAGTTGGACCCGTCAGACTTCACGATTGTGCACACTCTGGCAGAGGTGCTCCGCGCCCGGGCGGAAGCGGCCGATAAGAGACTTGAGCGAGCCCGCTTTCGTAGTGAGGCTCGAGCACTGCTTCAAAATATAACATCCACTGCACCTGCCGCTCGGTATGCCTCGGTCACGCGGCTCAAGCTTTGTATCGACCGAGTTCGCGATCTACTGACGGACGAATCCTCGACGGACCGCGACATCGATGAGGGAGTGCGCGATGCGGAACGAATCTTCGAAAGCGCGAGGCAGAGGTATCCAGGAGATAAATTTGTGCTTACTGCTGAGTCCGAGTTCGCCAAGCTCCTAGAGGACCATGAGCGCAGCTTTGAAGCTCTGAAACGAGCGAGAAATTCGAACCCAAGAGATCCGTTCATAGCCTCCCGACTCGCTGCCATATTGGTGAGCAGGGGGGACAGGAATACGGCACGGGCATACGTCGAGGAAGCTCTTGAAAGCAACCGAGGAGACAAACGGCTAAACTTCCAGTATGCCCAGCTACTGAGAGCAGAAACGGAGACACCAGGTGAGGACCTTGCCTATTATTACCGACGAGCCTTCACCAAATGGGACCACAACTACGAATCGCAGTTCTGGTACGCCCGATTCACATTTGAAAGCAGGGATTCCGGAAAGGTTCGGGAGTCCAAGGAAGTTTTTAGGCATCTCCGTGAGGTCCCGATGTCTTATGATGATCGCATCCGTGTACGGGATGCCGTGGGTGGACTAGGTGACCCAAAACAATTCTTTGGCACAATAACCCGAGTTGAGGCTACTCACGGTTTCGTGTCTATCGATGGACGCGGCGATTGTGTATTCTTCTACGAAACCGACGTGGCAAGTGGTGTCTGGAATCATCTTTCGTCTGGGACAAGGGTGGTTTTTGCGATCGGATTCACTTTGCGCGGTCCAAAAGCTCTTGGGGTGCGGTTGGAAGGGGGAACGGCCTAATCAGCAGCTGAAGTCTAGCGCAGCTTGCCGCTACCCTGCTTAATCGCAGTGTTACGCATCGCATTGGCGGGTTATCGGATTCACAAAGTCAACGTTTACTGTTTCCCAGTATCTCCCTTGTGGGAATCGATGAGTTACTTCTTGGAGTATTATACCTCATTGAAGTGATGGCACTCTTTAAGGAGGGTTCTGGCATCGTGTATGAGCTACTGTAGGTCAGCGGGTAGCTACTCATCTTGCCTACTTAACCCAGATATCCCCATGGCTGCGGAGAGAATATTTCCTTCCCTTGTGCTCAGCCTCCACCGCAAAGATGCAGCGGTAGACCCCACCATAAATCCTATCTCCCCAATAACCTCTTAAATCCCATTTAACCCTATGAAAACCAGCGGGCCGAGCTCCATCAAGGAGTATGGTCACCGTATTCAGCTTATCATCAATAATGGCCATAAAGACCCAGGAACTTATGGGCAGGCCATAGGCAATGGTCACAGTATCAGTGGTTGGGTTGGGATATGCAGCATGAATCGAGAAAACCGCGGGCACAGGAACTATTTCAAAGGTATCTGATGAAGAATATTCTGGCGGACTGGGAGAAGGACCAATTAACCCTTCATAGGGCCAATTAGAATCCCAATGCCAGTCGTTAGGGTCAACGGGTCCATTTATGTTGCCTCTGCTATCAGTGAAAGTGATTCCTTTAAAACCGGGGTTGAAAAGCGTAGGATCAAAAGGTTCCTTCTTGCCACATCCACCCAAACCAAGGAGGAGGAGGAGAACAAGAGCTGTCCGCCAAATTGATCCTCCAATCCGATTATCAGCCTTAGCCATTATTGGAAATAGAAGTGAAGAAAACCCAGACTGGCTGTCGAAACTACAGTCGAATTGTAGGGAAAACCATTGGGAGAGAAGTCCTCATCTGTCTTCCAAATGTTAAGCTGGAGCTCACCTCCTACACTAAAGCGGCCACCAAAGAACTTCTCCATCCCGATCAATATCCCTCCGCCATAGTCACTATAGTCTTTTAGCCTCATCATCTCAAACAGGAAGCCAAGATAAGGGGAGCAATCACCCTCTGAAAAATGCTGCAGGTAGTCAATGCCAATACCTCACTCAGTGGTAGCCCCTCCGTGCTTGGGTTTAACCTGATAAAAGGTCCCTCCCAGTTCCAGGGCGGAGCGGGAGCTCAGCCAATACTTGAAATTGTAACCAGATGCAGGAGGGGAGAGAAGAACTCCCATCCCCATCTTTCCACCTTTTCCTTGGCCATTTGCCTGGGGAACGGTTAAAATGGCCAATATCAATACGGACAAAAAGGCAAATAGCTTTGCCATCGTTTTCCTCCTTTTTTGGTTAAGGTTGAAAGCATCAATTCCAATGAGACCTTGGTCAACAACCTCCTTTCCTAACCAAGGGATTTTGCACATTGGAACCGTTTGCGCCACAACGAAATCTAGCCCACAATTTTTGTTTTCACCCTCAAGTCCTGCCTCCTTCGGGTCGGATGAATCCGACCCCTACATCTCAAGCCTTTGTAGGGGTTCGATTTATCAAACCCGGGGAATCTCCTAATCATAGGAATGACGCTATTTTGACCTCTGAATCCCAGAGAATGCCATCACCAACCCAAAGGTAAACCAGAGAAGCATACCATCCTCGGCATCGGTGTAGTAACATTGAAATAGACTGGCCAGGAAGAAGGCCACTGCTGAGGAGAAACCACCCAGAAACAGAGAATGGGAGATCCGCCGGTAGCCTTTAAGCGATGCCCACCAAAAAGCCCACCAGATCCAGAGAAATCCCAACATCCCCAAGCCCCCGGCATTAACTCCCACATTGAGCAAATCATTGTGGGAGTGGCTGATGGAGTCATAATATCAAGGGACCTTGTATTGGTTAAAGAACCTCTTGAAGTTGTCCAACCCAACCCCTAACAGGGGATGGTCTTTGATCATCCGCCAAGAGGTTTGCCAGAGCCTCACCCGGGTTCCGCTGCTCGGGGTATTTAGATCTGCGGCATTTTTAATCCTCTCCCTGAAGGTTAATAGGACCAGGGTGCGCCTACCAAAAGCGGATAAGAAAGAGTGCCGAATAAGGTAGAGATACACAGGGTTTAGCTCCCTTGGAAGAGAAGAACCAATTCGATCTGTAAGGGATATGGATTTTTAAACTCCAACAGGTGCAAGAGCGAGCATAGACTTATGAACTGGCTAAAGGTAGTCATCAATAAAGCGTTTTTACCTTATTCCTGAAATTATCCGCGTGCTGGATACCTCAAAATATAGATTCTCACCATCAATGGCAATAGATCCGTCATACACTTTTGGACGAGTTCAAATTTTTTATTGCATCCAAAAGTTTTTGGGCTCGATTTTCCCAAAGATATTTCTCTGCCATAGTATATATTTTTTTACTCATTCTTTCTAGAAAATCATTATGTGTGTAGAGAAAATCGATTTCTTGAGCTAATTCTTTCAGATTATTTGGCTTAAAGAAAAGCCCTGTTTCGTTTTCTTTGATCAGTTCACGCATTGTCGGAAGATCTGAAGAGAGGACAGGGATGCTGTAACTATAAAAATCAAATAATTTTAACGGGGAAGTCAGAAATCGATTAAAAAATGTATCCTGTAACGGGATAACACCAATTTTAATCTTTGTTAGATATCGTTCAAGCTGGGGGCGACGGAGCCAGCCCGTAATTTCTACTTTTTCTTTTCGATAATATTTTTCGGCCAGTGCGTTATATTCATCGATTTCCTCATTATTTTTTCCACCAAGAATCAAAATTGACGGTTGGGTTTGACTAAGAGCCGCAGATTGCAAAAGATTTGCTACTCCCTTATGGGCATTTAAAGAACCGATATAACCTAAATATTTTCTTTCAGATATATCAGAATGTTCAACGTAAGAAAGTCCAGTTCGAGCAATAATAAATTTTTGATTAGGAAAATATCTTTCATACAGCATTTTTTGTGCTTTTTGTAAACAGATAACCCCGCTAATATGCGGGATATATCTTTGCTCATATGTGCTCCTTTTTCTTTTCTTTTTGATATTAATATCATCTCGAATGGATAGGTCAGCATAAAAATCGTGGGTTTCAAAAAAAGTCGGTATCCCAAATCTCTCTTTTAGTTTAGCTAAATAAGGTAGAAAAGTCGTGTTCCGAGAAATAACGGCATCAAGTTCATTATGTGATATTAATTCTTTAAGCTTTCGAAAAACTTTCTGGAAGAAAAAACAATTTGTGTTGATTATTCTTGTATTCTTTAGTTGATAAATAGTTAAATTATTTGGTTGTAACATATTAAAATATTTTTTCAAAATTTCAGAGGAAGAACTTGGGGAATTTCTTTTGATGAAGAAATAACAGTGCCCAGACACCGCTGCCAAACCAATCGCATTTAAGGTAGCAAAAGTTACGCTCGGAGAATGCGATGGCCATAAACCGGTGTGAACATATGCGATTTTCATAGTTCTCCTTCTTTAAGAGTTGTATCTTCGTTTTATAAGAGCATAGCCTATTTCTCGGGATTTGTCATCCCGAGAAAATTTTCTCATCTCTTTTTTAAATTTTTTGACTCCAGGGAATCTCTTAGTAACATATCTATTCATCAGTGAACTTCTATCTTTTTTGGCCTTCAGTTTATTTCTGTTTGAAGTGTAATCATGATAAATAACGGCTTGTGGGTAATATATCAGAGAATACTTCCCGTATCTGCACCCAATCCGATAAGATAATTCTAACCCCTCATGCCCAAATAACAGAGGGTTCATTCCGTTCATCTCCATATAAACATTCTTATTAAAGGCAGAATTGCCTTCTACATTAATAACCGAAGGAATAGGGATCGGCCCCAGGTCATAATGCTTAACCGACGGGGCAACCCCATCCTCCGTCTTAGGGAAAACTCTGCCCCTTAATCCAACAATATCATATCTACGGAAAGCTTCGATAATGGAGGAAACATAGGTGCTTGCTGCACGAGCATCATCGTCCAAGAAAGCTACGATCGCACCCTTGGCGAAATAGACACCTATATTTCTCCCCTCAGATAAGATTAGGTTCTGAGGAGATTTAACATAGAGTATATCTGAAGTCATCAAATTCCTTTCAATAGATTCATTTTGGCCATTGTCTACAACAATAATTTCAAATCTGTCTGGAACCAGGGGAAGGAGAGAGTCCAGACAGTTCAATAGAAGCTCATTGCTCTGGTAGGTGACGATAACTACGGATAGAATCGGTTGGTTGACTCCTCGGTTATCCCTCTTTGATAAGAGCTCATAGTTAATATGGTCTCGATATAATTTCATAAATCTTTCTGCTTCGGAGAATTTTTGGGCAGAGAATCGCTGGATTGCCAATCCAAAATTGTGTAAAGCAAATTGTTGAGGCTCTTGAGAGTTCTCTGGTAAGCTCCTGTTTTTGTTCTTGGTAAAACTTTTCAATTTTGTCCACATATCCATCATTACTCACAGGACATTATAGTTTGCCCATGGGCAGCTTTAATTATAATAACCAGGTCTGTTCCAAAGCGTGAAGGATGGAGCAAGGCGAAACAACTTCACTCCACCAAGACTTCTATTGCACTTTAGTACAGGGTTAGGACCTTTGGCTGAAGCCCAAAAAAAAAGGTTGATTGCTGTTCTGGCAAAGACATGTAATATGCTTTTCGCTCGCATTAGTAACTCCCCCCACAAAAGTGCTTGTTCCTTTAACCCTCAATCCAGTTCCATGAAGTTAAAAGATGCCTTATGAACTCTTCATGGCGATCTTTCCCAATACCTATCTTTTGCCAAAGGCTATTTTTATCCCTGTAATAACCATTTGCAGCCTTATAAATTGGGCTGGACAAATCACCGTAAATGACGCTCATTTCGGTGACAAGCCATTTGCCTTCATAATCCCTCAAAATATCATACGACATAACCTCAAAGTTCATCTGTTCATTGGCCCTCGCCCCTAAGTCTAATACTTCAACGGGAATTTCAGAAGTATCAAATAGACCACTCCCACTGGCAAAGGGACTTTTATCCCTGTTGGGTCTAAAAAATCCATAAATTACTCTATTGCCATAGCAAACGATCCTATAGTCACCCTGATTGTCGCCAAGAAATTCCTGAAAATAGACATAACCCTTTTGGACTTCATTTTTAAAATAGGTCTTAATCCCCTTATTGAATACCCTTCTTATGTATTTCATAGCTGTTTTTGGATCTTCCAACAACCCCACATTTGAACTGCCAGCGCCATGCGCACATTTGTATACAAGCGGATATCTCGTTTGCTGGGCAAATGCTACAGCTTCATCTTGATTAAAAAAAATGTAGGTCTTGGGAGTGGGAATATGATGTCTGGTAAAAAGGTAGTACTGCGCAATTTTGTCATCATAATGCCAGTATGACCTCCAGTCAGGATATGTAGGAATTTTAAATTCCTGGCCAAAGAAATAGATAAAACGCTTAGCCAGATTCTTGATAACAGGATCATGTTTGGCTCGCCAAATAAAACTGTCAAAATTTTCTGAAAATAATCTATCCTGCTCGGACTTTCTCCAAATATCAAGGAGGCAAACCTGAAAGCTATAGCGTCTAAGAATTCTCTCATAGATTTGCCAAAATCTCATTTTATCCTTGACTAATGCGATCTTCCTCATTTAACATATCCTTCCCTCTTGAGTTGGAATAATTCCATGGCATATTGGAAGAAATCTGTCCATTGATAGATAAGATTATTCCAGTCAAATTCCTTCTCCATCTTTTGGCGAATGGCTCTCCCCATTCCAGGTAGCATATCTCGATTTTCGACAAACTCAAGTAACCTTTCTTTGATAGCTTGATAACTTCTTTCCACAACAATTCCATTTATCCCCTGCTCTATTAATTCAGGGATAATGCCTACATCTGTTGAAATCACAGGTATACCACAGGCAGCAGCTTCAAGCACAGGGCGAGGGGTTCCCTCACTGCGGGAAGCACAGATATACAGGTCCAAGGAATTATAAAATTTCCGCATTTTATTATTATCTCTGACAAAATCATCCTCTTTACATTGCACCCTTAACTCAATTTCTGGAATTTCATTGCAAACAGGCTTGATGAATTCAAAAAAACCTCTCTTTCCAGGATGGTTGGTTAGACTTCCTGTCCACCCTACTACCAGTTTGTCACGGTTTCTTTGGCTTCTTTCTTCAGGATAAAAGGCATCTAGGTCACAAGTATACTTGGTATGAATAATCGGCAGATATCGCCCAAATATGTACCATAATTTTTTGCAGTGCGTATTAACAAGAAGAGCCTTCTTTAATTTACGAATAATTTTTGCTGGCGGTTTTGCATTATATCCAGGGGGCTGAGTTCTCCTGTCGTCCCAACGATGAAAGGAGCGAATCCCAGTTGTGATTTTATCAGTACAAATACCGCTTTTCAGCAAGGGGAAGAATTCACCAATGTACATAGGGTACAATAAATCATAATTATCATAGTTTTTTTTCCATTCTTTTATGAATTCCCGGAAATAAAGGATGTCAAATTGAATGTTAGATCTGTTGTATTTAATTAAATCTCGAGCATTCTTGTCTAATGCCCAATGAGGGATATCCGGTATGAGTAAAACCTTCTTCATGGGTTCTCACATCCTTTAAATTAGGATATACTAAAGGAAGAACTAAAAAGATCGCATTTCTGAAACCCTTGACAGAGGTAAGAAACTAATAACAAAAATGAGTAAAAACAATAATCCGCTTTTCGTAGTAATTTTAAGTCTAATTTTAATATAGAATAAATTAATAAAAGTCAAGAGATATCTTTAAATTCATTTCAAATAATTCAAATTTATATCTGTTCTTCTCCAGTCATCCCCCCAAGGATTAGTGTATACTGTTTTTGAGTTAGTTCTAACTTTTTACCTGAAACATTATAAATTCATTTTCCTTTTCGGTTAAGCAAATTAAGAGAGGTCGTAATAGAATCTCTCCGTGGATTCAGCTAACCTCTCTATACTGAAGTCCCCCACAGTTTTCCTCCTTGCCTCCCGACCAAATTCCTCCCTCTTATCCTCATCCCTGAGGAGTTCCAGGATGGCCCTGGCCAATGGTCGCGGTTCTGCCGGTGGGACGATTACCCCACCTGTCCCATCAGCAATCAAATCGGGAATGGAGTTTATTCTTGTCCCCACCACAGGCTTTCCCATAGCCATAAACTCTAAGGCTACCCGGCAGATGGTCTCAGAACCTACAGAGGCCACCACCCCAAAATCAAGGGCAGAGATGATAGTCCTTATATCCTTTTGATAAGGGAGAAAGAAAAAATTTTCGAGAACCCCCTTGGATTGGGCCAAAACCTTTAACTCCCTTGATTTTATCTGCGCATCCCCCCCAGCGATGAGAAAGTGGACCTGCGGCCATTCCTTGACCACCTGGGAGGCGGCATCAATGAAGAACCTATGGCCCTTCACCGGGGAAAACCTCCCGATCATTCCCACCAAAGGGGTGGAACTATCTAATCCTAATAGCCTCTTAGCCTCTGAGGAACTAACCTTGGGTTGAAAATATTCTGTATCCACCCCAGGGGGGATGACCTCAATCTCCCCTTCCCCCAGGCCTAACTTCAGAAGAGGTAGCCTAAGCGAGGAGCAGGTGACCACAACCCTATCGGTCAAACAACGATGCAGCAAGAGGTTGAAAGGATGAGCCAATGGAGGCCTCTGATCACCTCTTGTTCTGACCAGGGGGATCCTATGAAATCCTCTGAGAAGGGAGGCATAGCTATGTCCTTCCCCCCGATGGGCATTGACCAGGTCAATTGACTCGCTTTTTATAATGGAGGCAAGCTGAATAAGATGAGCTGCCGCCTTATATGGGCTTAGCTTGTTTAAGGAAAGGTCAACCACAGGGAGCCCATATTCCTCTGCTTTTTTATAGACTGGGCTCCCTTGCCTACCTGCAATGATCACCCTATGTCCCCTCTTCCTTAATCCCCGGCTAAGGTTAAGGGCATACCAGGCACAAGCATTAAACCAGCGAACATTTATCAGTTGTAGAATATTGAGCTTTCTTTTCATCCTGGTTTATGCATTAAGAAACCACGAGATTTCACAAGATATTCAAAATAAAGAGCTCACAAAAATTGAGGTTAAACCCCTCTTTCACCTGAAAGGTGAAAGCCTATATTCTTGAAGATACTTATATAATCTGTGAAAATCCGCGTTCACCCCGTTAAATAATTTAGAAATAGACATCATCGCATCCCCAAGCTTGCTTTTATTTAACAGACTTCACCCCGTGAAATACGAAAGTATATTTAACGGGGTTCATCTGTGGTTTATGCATATTTTGGTTCATAATTAGCTTGACAAAGCAGTGAAACCTTTTGTATTCTTTCATCCATGAAAGTAAGTGGGTTCACATTCGTCAGGAATGCGGTGAGCTTAGACTATCCCATTGTCGAGTCAATTAGTTCCATTCTCCCTATATGCGATGAGTTTGTGGTTGCTGCCGGGGATTCTGAGGATAATACCACCGAACTCATCAGAGGCATAAAAAGCGATAAGGTCAAAATAATCGAGACTAAATGGGATCCAAAGCTCTTCGTTCATGGGGCGATAAACGCCCAACAGACAGATATCGCCCTTTCCTATTGTCAAGGGGATTGGTGTTTCTATCTCCAGGCAGACGAAGTCGTGCACGAGAAGTTCCTCCCCATCATCGTAAAAAAGATGGAGGAAGCCCTACAGCGCAGAGAGGTAGAAGGGTTCCTCTTTGATTACCTCCACTTCTGGGGCAGCTACCAAACCTATCAGATCTCCCGGAATTGGTATCGCCAAGAGGTGAGGGCAATCAGGAACCATATCGGAGTCCATTCCTGGAAGAGCGCCCAGGGTTTTAGAAAGGATGGGAAAAAACTTAGAGTCATCCACTCCGGTGCCCAGATCTACCATTACGGCTGGGTAAGGGACCCAAAACTGATGAAGCAAAAACAGATAGCTTTGGACTCCCTCCATCACCCCCAGAAATGGGTGGAAAAACATCATCCGGATAAGGGAGCACCATTCCAATATGGTTCGCTCCAGCATTTAGCCAAATTTGCAGGGACCCACCCCCAGGTTATGGCCGAAAGGATTAACAAGAAAAATTGGCAGATAGTTCCGAATCCAAAAGTAAAACATAAACACAACAAACTCTCTATCCGACTTTTCACTTTTATAGAAGATAAAATCATCCACACCAGAATAGGAGAGTACAAGAACTATATCCTCATCGATTGAGAGATTTCATCCACTCCACCTCTTGACGTAATCCTTCTTCAATTTGAACTTCAGGTTTGAATCCTAACTCCTTTTGTATCTTTGATGTATCTGCCAGAGTATCCTTTACATCCCCCTTCTGCACATCCTGATAGACAACCTTCGCTTTTTTCCCACAGAGCCCCTCGATAATTTTCAGGGTATCATTTATGGAAATCCATCTTCCCCCTCCCACATTCAAAGTCTCTCGCACTACCTTGCTCTCCCCTGCTTTCATCGTAGCCTCCACCACATCGGAAAATAAGGTAAAATCCCTCCTCTGCTCTCCACCACCGAAGATTTTGACCTCTTCCCCTCTAAGGATTGCCTTGATAAAGCAATGAAAAGCCATATCGGGCCTTTGGCGCGGTCCGTAGACGGTGAAGTAACGAAGGGAAATGGTGGGGATCCCGTAGTTCTGGGCATAGAGCCTGCAAAGCTCCTCTCCAGCATATTTGGTCAATCCATAGGGAGAGATCGGAGATGGCCTCTCATCTTCCCTCAGGGGGAGGTTATGGCTTTCCCCATAGACCGATGAGGAAGAGGCATAGATGAACTTTCTTAAAGGGTATGAACTACAAAGTTCTAAGAGCCTCTGGGTGGCCAAGACATTGTTTCTCAGATAAACCTCAAAACCAGGGCCCCAGCTCCCTCTTACCCCGGGCTGGGCGGCCAGGTGGTAGATATGGGTGAGGTCAGGGGGAAGCTCCTGTAGATCGAGGATATCCATTTCCCTAAAGCTAAACCCCCTTTTGCCCAGAAGAGGGTTAAGATTTGTCCTCTTCAATTCCGAAGAGTAGTAGGAGGTAAAGCTGTCCAGGCCCACTACATCATACCCACTGGCCAAAAGGTGTTGGGCCAAATGGGAGCCGATAAAGCCTGCTACCCCAGTAACTAGCGCCCTTTTAGCATTCATTGAGAAGATAATTCTCCCCTTGTAGCATAGCTACTGAATATTTTTCTACATAGGTCCAACCCCTACACGGAGATGGTCCACTTTTTGTACCTTCTCTAAACCCTGGAGGAGTTATCAAGGGCCAGGGATAACACCTTTTTTATCCTTGAGGAGGGAGGAAAATGATTTCTCCACCCTTTCCACCATCAAGGAGGAGGAAAAAGATCTTTCTATCCTTCTTCGGCTGGCTTTTCCCAGGGTTTCCCTTAGGAGTCTATCATAAAGTAATTTTTTAATAGATTGAGCTAATTGCGAGTGATTATTGGGAGATACAATTAAACCGCTCACCCCATCCTCCACTGCCTCTGGCACACCACCCACCCTTGTTGCTACCACGGGTTTACCACAGGCCATAGCCTCCAAAACTACATTGGGCAACCCTTCAAACAAGGAGGGGAGAACTAAAATATCCAGTGCGGCATAAACCAAGGGAAGATTGGTCCGATAACCGGAGAAAATCACCCGTTCCCTTATCCCAAGTTCCTTGGCAATATCCTCCAGTTCTCCCTTCCTCTCCCCATCTCCTACCACCCAGAAAACAACCTGGGGAAAGCTTTTGGCCAACAGTTTAGCCGCCTGAAGAAAGAGTTTATGCCCCTTCTGATGGGTTAACCTCCCCACGATTCCCACCACTAAGCCGTTGGAGGGCAAGCCAAACTGAACTCTGGCTTCAGCCTGAGAGTCCCCAGGATGAAAATAATCGAGGTCAACCCCATTGGGAATAACCTCTATCAAATTACGATCCAACCAACTATAGCGGCCCAACTCCCTCTTTATGGAATTTGATGGACATACAATCTTATCAGCAAGAAATCTATAGGAAAGCTTGAACCTTAACTTATCCCTCATCAAGGGAAGCCCCTTGCGAACAACTAGGGCTCTCACCCCGGCCAGCTTTGCTCCTAAGCCTCCTAACCTGAGATCCTTGTCGAAATTGACACAGAGGAGTTGCACCTTCCCCTTTCTCATCAACAGGGCCAACCTATAAATATTTATGGGCCCAAAATCCCCCCTTATCCTCAGGGAATAAACTTTTAACCCTTCCGTGGATGCCCCCTTTAAAAAACGACTTCCCCTGCGGCCAGCTATAACTACCCGATGTCTTCTGGCCTTAAGGCCCTTGGCCACGGCGACCATCCACTTCTCTCCCCCACCCCAGACTCCTTCCCTAATGGAGTTGAGGAAAAGAATGTTCAACATTAAAGCTCCTCTACCAGGGAGTTGAACTCGGCGAGAACATCGGCTACTGAGGGATCCCCTCCCCGGTAAACCGTGCGATGATGATCCCCCTGGGGAGCATACCTATAGGAATTCCCTACCAGGAAAACAGATAGGGTGGGAACACCCAGGGCAGCGGCTAGATGCATCGGGCCACAATCTCCGCTAATGAATACCCGACAGAAGGAGAGGAGAGAGGCAAACTCCCGCAAGCCCATCTGAGGAAAAATGGTCACCCCAGGGGAGGGAAACTCCTGCTTACCTCTTAAAAGATCCTTCTCACCTGGCCCCCAGAAGATGAGGATAGGAAAACCATACTCCTTATTAATCATTCTGGCTAGAGAGGCAAACTTGCTCAGGTCCCACCTTTTGTCCCTTCTCCCTCCTGGATGGATACCCACCAAAAAGGAGGAACTATCTATACCCAAGCTCTTAAGCACATCTCTTGCTTGCTCCCTTTCTTTTGGGGCCAAAAAGACCTCCATCCCATTGGAACTGAAACTTTTACTAAGAAAAGAGAGGAGGACGAGGTTAGTTTCAATTTGATGAACTTTCCCTTCTGGCGGGGGAATTTCTACATTTAAAAATGGATTGGGCTTTCCCCTTTGAAAACCCACCCGATAAGGGGCAAGGGAAAGCAGGGTATAGAGCCCATTGTTAAAGGAGAGCGAGTCCTGATGGCTACAATCGAAGGAGAGGTCAAACCCCGTTCCTATAAGCTTTATGAGAAACTTAGTCAAAGCAAAGGGATTATACAGAAGACTCCTTTTCTTCAGGGTGATAACCCCATCTATATTCGGATTTCCCCTGAGTAGAGAGGAGAACCTACTGCTAACCAAAGCCCAGATCCCAGCCTGGGGAAGGGAAGATTTGAGAAGCTCAAAAAATGGGGTGAGCATCAAGAGATTCCCCAACCTCTCATCCCCTCTGACCACTAAGACCTGCCTCACCTGAGATAGATCGATTCGTTCAACCCCCAGCTTCTCCCGTTTAAGGGGGGTAAGAAGTTTAAATAGCTGGCCTTTTAGGCCCCTCTCTAAATCCTTTAACCTCATTATCCACGAACTGGAGCTGATAGAGTCTGCGGTAAAGACCGTCCTCCCCTATTAACTGGGAATGGTTTCCCCTCTGCACAATTCGTCCTTTCTCCAGGACTACTATCAGATCTGCATCCCTTACGGTGGAAAGCCTATGAGCCACAACAAGGGTTGTTCTCCCCTTGATTAGCCTGTTGATCGCCTCCTGTACCAACCTCTCGGACTGAGCATCCAATGAGGAGGTGGCCTCATCGAAGATCAATATCTGGGGATTCTTAAGGATAGCCCTAGCAATGGCAATCCTCTGTCTCTCCCCTCCGGAGAGTTTGACCCCTCGGTCTCCGATATAGGTATCGTATTTTTGCGAGAGGGAGAGGATGAAATGGTGGGCATTGGCCACCTCTGCCGCTTTCTCCACCTTTTCCCTGGCTACATCATTTAGCCCATAGGCGATATTGTTAAAAACGGTATCGTTGAAGAGGATGGTCTCCTGAGTGACAATCCCCATTAGCCTCCGCAGGGAGCTCACCTTTATCTCCCTTATATCCCTCCCATCCAGTTCAATTCTCCCCTGCTGAGGGTCATAAAAGCGGGGCAAGAGATCCAAAAGGGTCGACTTGCCCACCCCACTTGGCCCGACAATGGCCACTACCTCTCCGGCTTTAACCTCTAGATCAATACCTTGTAAGATGGTTTCCCCTTCATCATATCCATACCAGACATTTACATACCTAATGGAGTCGGTGAGATTATCTACCTCCTTCTTACCCTCATTCTTTACCCTGGGGGGGGTATCCAAAACCTGGAAAACCCTCTCTGCTGCGGCCAATCCCTGTTGGATCTTGCTGTTTACCCCGGAGATGTTCTTCACCGGTTGCATCATCATAAATAGGGCCAGCACAAAGAGGACGAAATCGTCAGGGGACATAACCATTCCCTGCAAGACATGGGAACCACCAAACCAAAGGATGATCACCCCTACTCCAGTCCCTAAGAGCTCATTCAGGGGATTAGCCAGCCTACTCACCCTGGCCATCTTCAACCTGGTGCGGAAATACCTCTGGGTCTCCCTCGTAAATTTACTTAGCTCAAACCTCTCCATAGAGAAGGCCTTGACCACCCTCACCCCTGATATGGTCTCCTGTAAGATGGAGGTCACATCGGCCATCCTGGCCTGGGAACGGCTGCTATACTTACGCAGTTTCCTGCCCACCTTGGTTATCACCAAGAGGACCAGAGGGGCTACTAAGAGTATTAAGAGGGTCAGTTTCCAGTTGATCATTACCACCATAACCAGATAGATGAGAATAAGAAAGGGATTCTGGATCATACTGGAGAAGCTGATACTTATGGTATTGTTCAGAACCAGAGTGTCGTTGGTAATCCTAGAGATCAGTTTACCGGTTCTCTGTTGGTGGAAATAAGTCAAGGAAAGACAGTGAAGGTGTTCATAGAGCTTATTTCTTATGTCCCTGATAAATCCCTGTTGCACAAAGGCGATAAAATAAGCCTGTAGATAGAAGAAGAGGTTTTTGAGGAAGACAACTATGAGGATTAATAGGCAAAGCCTCTTTAAGGTAGCAAGCTTTGTCCTCCCCATTATCAGCGAGTAGGCCTTCTCCTTGACCTGCACCCTGAGCCCGGAGAGAAAGTCCGTTTGAAGCGGCACCTTCTTCAGGGTCTGGGGTTCATCTGGAGTCATAAAGATGGTCTTCACAGTGGGGGCCACCAGCCAGACCATGGCTCCGCTGAAAAGGGTGAAGAGAACCGTGCAGAGGATGGAGACCACTAAGTGTCTCCAATAAGACCTTAAATATCCTAAAACCCTAAGATAGAGTCTCATAATCCCTTGAATTTAACCCCTGAAACCAAAGATGTCAAGCCATAAGAGAAAACCGTCATCTCTGACGGTTTTCTAACTCCGAGCATCCCTCCATTTTTTACAATGAACTGAAGGGATTTGAAAAGTTTTCCCCTTCAATCCCTTGCGGATGATAAAATCCAAAGGGGAGCAGAACATCCACAGGGAATAGAGGCATCACCTCACCGGCTTTTCCACCTCACATCTAAATCCTTGGCTGCCTTTCTCTCATCAAGCCGGGAGACCGGGGTTGTATGGGGAGCAGACCTGACCAGATCAGGGTTTTCCTCTGACTCCTGGGCAATCTTCTTCATCGCCTCGATAAACCCATCCAGGGACTCCTTCGGCTCGGTCTCCGTAGGCTCGATCATCAGAGCCTCAGGGACGATGAGGGGAAAGTAGACAGTTGGTGGGTGAAAGCCATAATCCAGAAGCCTCTTGGCTATATCCAGGGTTCTCACCCCCTGGGCCTTCTGGCGGGAACCGGAGAGGACAAACTCGTGGAGAGGGAAGCGGTCATAGGGAAGGTGATAGTAATCTTTAAGGTTTTTCATCAAGTAATTGGCATTGGTTATCGCCCCTTCACTGACCTCCCTTAGTCCTTTGGCACCCAACATCCTCAGGTAGATATAGGCCTTCACCATAACCCCAAAATTGCCATAGAATCCCTGCACCTTACCGATGGAATCGGGGCGATCGTAGCTGAACCGATAGCCCTCATCTTCCTTCTCTATGGTGGGCAAGGGAAGGAAGCCGGCCAATTCCCCCTTTACCCCTACTGGTCCGGATCCTGGTCCCCCACCGCCATGAGGGGTGGAGAAGGTCTTGTGCAGGTTGAGATGGACCAGATCAAACCCCATATCCCCTGGCCTGGTTATCCCCAAGAGGGCATTCATATTGGCCCCATCCATATAGAGGAGAGCTCCAGCCCGGTGGACTATATCCGCTATCTCCATAATCTGGGATTCAAAGAGACCTAAAGTATTGGGGTTTGTCAACATAAGTGCGGACACATCCTCATCAACCAACTCCCTCAACTGGGTAAGGTCAACAAGTCCCTGGGAGTTGGATTTCACCTCTACCGCCCTATATCCGGCAAGGTGAGTAGATGCTGGGTTTGTCCCATGGGCAGAGTCCGGTATGATCACTCTTTCCCTGGGGTTTCCCTTATTGAGATGATAGGCCCTAACCATCAGAAGGCCAGTAAGTTCCCCCTGAGCACCAGCCGCCGGCTGTAGGGTCATCCTATCCATACCAGTGATTTGACAGAGCATCCCCTCCAGCTCATACATCAACTTCAGAGCTCCCTGGACCGTGCTCTCCGGCTGATAGGGATGAAGATTGCAGAAACCAGGAAGCACGGCTAATCTCTCCCCTATCTTGGGGTTGTATTTCATCGTGCAGGAACCCAAGGGGTATAACCCCCTGTCAATATGATAGTTCAATGCGGAGAGGTTAACGAAATGGCGCACCACTTCCACTTCACTCACCTCGGGCAATTCTGGTGGATACCCCCTGAGCACCTCGGGGGGGAGAAGCTCCTCTGGAAATCGGGCGGGCAAATCAGATTTAGGCAGGGTAAATCCCCTCTTACCACTTCCGCTAAGTTCAAAGATTAATTTCTCGGTCATCTTAATCTCTCCATCCTCCTAAATACTTTGGACGTAGATCAATGTAGATCAAAAGGATAAATCCAGACTATACGCTGGGGAACCACGAGATTTCACGAGATTGTCACCAGATATTCAGAATAAAGATCCTCACCAAATCAGCAATCTATGATTAAACTCACAGATCAATCCCCAACAGCTCCCTCAAATCGGAGGAGAGGTCTCAGACCTTTCGAAAGCTGTCAGCCCCGTTCCGACGGGATTCCTGGCGGAAGAGGTAACTCCTGATGGGCACACTTTTTAAGAAAACACCGAATGACACTAAAATCCCTATCCACAAGGAATAGACAGGGCCGTCAGGAGGTAACTCCTGACGGCACATTTTAGAGACAAGTTTTGTTTATCCTGTTTATCCTGTCCAAGATGAGATCTCAACCTCCCCCTGCTATCTCCTTCAAACCATCGATGAGGAGATCTATCTCCTCCTTGCTCCTCTTCTCCGTTGTGGCTAACAAAAATCCCTTCCCCATCCCAAACCTGCCTAAATCTGGCCCGACAAAGATCCCCTTCTGGGCCAGGGAGGTGATTACCTTCCCTGCAGAAAGGGCTGAAATGACCGTAAACTCCTTAAAGAATGGAGCTGTGTAACCGGGTTGAAAACCATCTATCTCCGCTATCCGCTTCTGTGTGTAGTGGCTCTTTCGTAGACAGAGCAAGGCTAAATCCCTCATCCCCTCTCTCCCCAAGAGGGTGAGATAGACAGCGGCGGCCAGGGCATTTAGGGCTTCGCTGGTGCATATATTGGAGGTGGCCCTTTCCCTCCTTATATGTTGTTCCCTGGTTTGCAGGGCAAGGACAAATCCCCTTCTTCCCTGGCTATCTGTGGTTGCCCCCACCAATCTTCCCGGCATTTGGCGAAGGAACTCCCTCTGACAGGCAAAGAATCCTAAATACGGGCCGCCAAAAGAGGTGGGATTCCCCAAGGGCTGCCCCTCTCCCACGGCGATATCTGCCTCATATTTCCCTGGGGGTTTAAGGATGCCCAAGGAGATGGGATCTACCACCATTATCAGCAGAGCTCCTACCTTGTGGACCAACCCGGCGGTCTGGCTCAGGTCCTCCACAGCTCCCCAGAAATTGGGATTCTGGATGACAACTGAGGCCACATTCTCGTCGAGCATCCCCTCCAACCTGCCCCAGTCCGTCCTTCCAGTGCTAAGGGGTATCCTCTGAATTTTTAATCCCAAACCCCTGGTATAGGTCTTCAGAACCTGATGATAAGCGGGATTAAGCCCCTCCGAGGCCAGGATGGTATCCCTTCCGGTAATGGAATGGGCCATAAGCGCTGCCTCTGCCGTTGCTGAGGCCCCGTCATACATTGAGGCATTAGCCACATCCATCCCGGTAAGCTCACAAATCAAGCTCTGGTACTCATAGATCGCCTGTAGGGTCCCTTGACTCACTTCAGCCTGATAGGGTGTATAAGAGGTGTAATATTCGCTCCGTTCGATGATAGAGGAGACAGCCGCCGGAACCCAGTGGTCATAGGCACCTCCCCCCAAGAATGATAGGTTGTGGTCGAGATCGTCGTTCTCCTCTGAAATGTCCCGCATAAGCGTGGAGACCTCTATCTCGGAGAGGGGAGGTGGCAGATCAAGAGGTCTCTTTATCCTGATCTGCGGAGGAATAGAGGAGATAAGCTCGGCGAAGCTCTCCACCCCGATGGTGGAAAGCATATCTTCCTTCTCCTTAGCCGATATTGGTATCCAGCACATTCTCAATGCTCCTCTTCCTCCAAAAGCTTCTCATAATCCGCAGGGGAAAGGAGGTTCTCCAACTCACTGGGGTTTTCTATCTGCAGCTTTATTATCCAACCCTCCCCGTAAGGGTCCGAGTTTATAAGCTCAGGCTTGTTCTTTAGTGCAGGATTTGACTCCAACACTTCACCTGATACCGGGGCATAAATGTCGGTGACCGCTTTCACCGCCTCAATCGTGCCAAATGACTCCATCTGCTCCACCTTTGCCCTTACCTCCGGAAGCTCCACAAAGACAATATCGCCCAGTTCCCCCTGGGCATAGTCAGTTATCCCCACCGTGCCTTCATCTCCATCTATCCTTACCCACTCGTGCTCCTTGGTATAATTCAGGTCATCCGGGACCATACCTCCTCCTTGGTTTATGAATCTAAAGTTTACAGTTCACCGGGACCAACAGCCAGATATTTCAGCGAAGCTTCAAATGTAAAATGAAGAATTAAGAATGGAAGTGATTATTGACACGGGCGACGGAGTCTGAGCTTCAACTCCATTGCTCTTCCCTTTCTTCCCTCCCTACAGAAACAGACTATTAGCCATTCGCCCCACTTCCGCGGGCTTATCGGAGCCGCTCTGTTCTCCTGATCCCCGGGAACTGTTACTTACCCCTAATATAAAAGGATTAACGGCCAATTCAAGTCTTTTTACCCAAAATTGCCGATAAAATTGCCTGGGCCCTGGCAGGGAGCTTAACCCTGAACCCAGAGTAAACCTGGTCAAGAAGCTATATCCCACGCACCTCCACCTTTTTTACCCACAATCTCATAATCTCGGCAAATGATTGCAGCCTCTTCACCGGGTAGGGTTTTAGCTGTGAGTAGGAGGGATCTAAGGTGGTGCCAGGCCTAAATTGTTGCAGGGCATAGAGTCGGCTTCCCTCAATCAACTTTCCTATCTCCTCCAAATCCTCCTCCCCGACAAAACCAGGGACATAGGTGGTGCGAAACTCATACTCTATCCTAGAGTCCATCAGGATCTCAATGCTTCTCTCTAACCTCTTCAGGTCGATCTGGATGCCCGAGGCAAGGGAATAGCGTTTCGGAGAGGATTTTATGTCTATGGCAATATAATTCACCGCCTTAGTTAGTTCCGTAACTACCTGAGGGAGGTAGCCATTTGTATCCACCTTCACCAATAACCCCAAATCCTTTAGCCTCTGGCAAAAGGGGACAAGGCCCTTCTCTATGGTTGGTTCCCCTCCGGTGATACAGACGCCATCGATGAACCCTTTCCTCTGCTCCAATTTCTCCATAACTTCGTTAGTTGGGATAGTCAGTATCCCCTCATAATTGAGGACGAGGTCCCTGTTCTGACAGAAGGGGCAACGGAAGTTGCAGCCCCCAGTGAATAAGGTGGTAACTATCTTTCCGGGATAGTCAACTGTGGAGATACCCTGTATGCCTTTGATCTGCAACTGCACAAATCCTTGGTTAATGATTAGGGGGAAGGCCCAATTACTTCTTTGAAATTTACGAATTAGAACACTCAACTGGACATCTAAACAATAGACCTCACAGCTCAATATCAGGACAGATGTGAATTATTCGGGCAGACCCTCAATTTTTTTAAAGTCCCAATTTGTCCTCAACATCCTCTATGGAGGGTTCCACCAAAACCGCATCCCTTTCCAATTGGAAATCCACGGCCTTGATATCTTTTAATCCGCTTCCCGTGACGAGGATGACCACCCTTTCGTCGGGGTTAACCCATTTTTCGCCAATTGCCTCTATCAGGCCAGCCAAAGCGGTGGCGCCAGCCGGCTCAGCGAATATGCCTGTTGCTTTGGCCAAAAGCCCCATTGCCGCCCTGATCTGTTCGTCGGAAACGGATATAAACCTTCCTCCCGTATCCCTTACTGCCCTTAACGCTTTCACCTGATCCCGCGGATTTCCCACCGATATACTGTCCGCTATCGTATGGGGGATTAGGGGCTCCACCCGCTCCTTATTCCCCTGAAAGGCCCGCACAAACGGCGCGCTCCCCTCTGCCTGCACCCCTATAAGGGAGGGTAGTTTGGCGATAAAGCCCAACCTATGCAGATCTGAAAAACCTTTCCATACCCCACTAATGATACATCCATCTCCCACAGGGACAAAGACCTTGTCTGGTGGTTTCCAATTTAACTGCTCCGCTATCTCCAGGGCAACCGTTTTCTTCCCCTCAACTAAGTAGGGATTGTAGGCTGTATTCCGGCTATACCATCCCCATCTCTCGGATGCCCTTAAACAAAGCTCAAATGCCTGATCATAGGTCCCCTTAACCAAGATAACATTTGCCCCAAAAACAACAAGTTGAACAAGCTTTGCCTGGGGCACCTTGGCTGGAACAAATATGTATGACCTAATGCCGGCACAGGCGGCAAATGCCGCCATAGAAGAGCCGGCATTGCCACTGGAGGCAGCAGTTACAACCTGAGCACCATTTTCCAATGCCTTCACTATTGCGATTGAAGATGCCCTGTCCTTCAGCGAACCGGTGGGATTTCTGGTATCGTTCTTTATCCACAATTGCCTGAGCCCCAGCCTGGCCTCTAATTGGGGGAATTTGGTGAGAGGTGTCCAACCACTATGCAGGGGCTGGATATAGTCCCCTCCCTCCACAGGCAATAGGGGAAGGTAACGCCAGAGGGAAAAGTCCCTATTCACAGCTAAATTTTCCTTGGTGAGCTTCTCCCTGATCACCTCATAATCATAGACAACATCCAGGGTTCCCAAGAGGTCCCCACATTGGGGGCAGGTGTATTGAACCTCCCCCGGCAGATACTCCCGGCCACAGCTAACACATCTTAGTAGCTTAATCTCTCCCATAATTTGCTGCTCAGTTCCCTCGCTCTTTGAGTGATTTCCTCCTCATCTATCCCCACCAACTTTTTATCCCTCATCAGAATTTTCCCGTTGGAGATCGTGGTATCGACCACGGAGTTGGCCAAACCAAAGACCAAATGACCGAGGAGATTTTGCTCCTTTAGCTGGGTAGGGGGAAGATAATCCACTAAAATTAAATCTGCTAAGTAACCCTTGGCGATCTTCCCCACTTTAAACCCAGTAACCTTTTCCGCTATTTTCGGGTTGTTTTCCAAAAGCATCTTTGCTGCCTCGGCAAATCCGACTCTGGGATCGCCAGCGGTGTGGCGATGAAGCAAGTAGGCAGCTCTCATCTGAGCCAGCATATCCGAGGACATCCCATCTGTCCCCAACCCCACTGTAATTCCCTTTCCCATCATTCCCCGGACATCGGCACTACCCACGGCATTGTTCATATTCGATTCCGGATTATTTACCACATTTGTCCTGGTTTCCCTCAATATGTCCTGCTCTTTATCATCAATATTGACGCAATGGACGGCAATAGATTTTGGCCCCAAGGCCCCATGTTTTGCCAATCTCTCCCCCACCCTCACCCCATATTTTCTCTGGCTATCCTCCTCATCTATCCTATCCTCAGCTATATGAAGGTGGATCCCACAATCATATTTTTGGGCGAGATCCACTGACCTGTCCAGGGTCTCATCCTCCACTGTAAAGGAGGCGTGCAACCCCACCATCCCGGTTACTAAACCTTCTTGATCTCCCAATTTTTTGAGGAATCTCTCATTTTCCGCAACCCCTTCATCGCCTTTTCCATACCTATCTGAGGCTCCCAGGCAAAGGCAGGCCCTCACCCCAATCTCCTCGACGGCCCTTTGAATCTCATCTAAGCTGCCGAGCTGATATGACTGGGATTCGTGGTGATCAAAGATGGTGGTTGTCCCCTTTTTGACCCCCTCAATTAAAGGAATTAAAGAGCTGTAATAGATGTCCTCAGGGGTCAATGCCCTATCTAACTTCCACCAGATCTTCTCCAGTATCTCTCTGAAGTTCTTTGCTGGCTCCTTCGGCGGCTTCATCCCCCGCGCAAAGGTGGAATATAGATGGTGGTGAGCACAGATCAGGCCGGGCATAATAACCTTGCCGGAGGCATCGATCTCCTCTGCGTTGGTTGGTTTTCCAACCTTGTCAGTCGGGCCGAAGTCCTTAATCCTATTCCCCTCGATTAAGACCGCACCGTTCTCGATTACCCTGTTCTCTTTCCCTAAGGTTATGAGAATTCCATTTTTAATGAAGATTGCCATTTTCAACCTTTTTTCGACAGGATAACAGGATTTATGGGATTAGATCAGGTGACAGTAGTCAGGGACAAGAGGTTTGAAACCGACCCCCGACCTCTGTAAACTGTCAGCCCTATTCACTTATCCCGTCAATCCTGTAAATCCCGTCTAAAATTGTTCTTTTCCTTTATCGTAACCGCATCCACCGGACAGACACTTGCACACAACCCACATCCCACGCATTTCTCCTCATCAACCTGAGGAAGCCTATCCTGTCCCTCCAACTTCATCGCCTGATGTCCCCCATCGCGGCAGGCAATATAGCAGACATCACACCTGACGCATAACTCTTCATCAATCTGAGAAACAACGGATTTTCTTTCCAGTTCCCCTTGAGTAACGATATGGGGGAGGCTTTTCCCGATAATTTCTCTGACCTCGTTGCATCCCCTATCTTCCAGATAAAAGGCTAAGCCATCGATCAAATCCTCAATTATATCATAGCCATAGTGCATAACGGCAGTGGCAAACTGAATAGTCCTTGCTCCGACGAGGAGAAATTCAACTGCGTCCTTCCAGGTGGTGGGCCCTCCCGTTCCGGTGATGGGAATATCCACATTCTTGGCGATTTCGGCAATCGTCCTCAGGGTAATCGGTTTTATTGCTGGCCCACTCATTCCACTATAAGAGGATTTCCCCCTTACATTTGGGTAGGGGGTGAATGAATGGAGATCAATTCCCATCAGTGAGGGGATTGTATTTGAAGCACAAATGGCATCCCCTCCCCCTCTCTTTACCGCCTTAGCCACATCGACAATGTTTGTGACCTGCGGGGTGATCTTGATGACCACAGGGACCCTCTCTGCTGCCTCCTTTACCCATCCAGCGACCTTTTCGGTAGCTGGAATCGATTGGGCAAGCATAGCCCCGGGTTCCTCTCCCATACTCCCTTGTGGACAGGAAAACGAGCATTCTATCAGGTCAACCCCAGCACTTTCTAATCTCTTCACTAAACCCTGCCAATCCTCTTTCTCTGACCCCATAATCGATGCCCCCACAACCTTATGGGGGAATTCCCTTTTCAAAATTTCTACCCCTTTTTCTATCTCATCGATATGATGCTCGGAGATTAAGTCAATGTTTCCTAAGCCGACTACCCTCTTCCCCTCAAAGTTTAGGGATGAGATCATTGGATAGACCAGATCAACTGATGTCCCCTCCACAGATGTGGTCTTTAGGATTGCCCCTGCCCAACCGGCCTCGAACCCCTGTCTAACCATATCCAGATCATCAGTGGGGGGAGCCGCAGCTAAGATGAAAGGGTTCTCGAATTTCACCCCACAGAAATCCACCCCCAGTTCAATACCGTGATACTTCATTTCCCCCCTTTTTCCCTAAATAAACCACAGATTTCATGGAATCTCTGGAACACGAATGAGACGAATAAACGAATCTACACGAATAGATAGATTTACCACGGAAATTCACGGAATTACACGGGAAAAAGGCAATTAAAAATTGAGAATTAAGAATGAAATTTATGCTGGCTATCCCTGATCCCCGGAAACTGACTCTTGATCCCTGTTTTTCTGTGCATAGTCCGTGGTTATCCGTGGTGAAGTCCTTGTGCAGGGCTCCGCCCTGACAGGGAACCTTTTTCTCTGACAGGATGACAGGATAAAAAGCAGTTGTCAGTGATCAGGGCCAGGAACTGATCCCCGTCCGCTGAAACCAGTCTCCTCTCCCTTGACGGGGAAGGGCTAAGGAGAGGGTGAAATAGTTTTCCCCCCTCACCCTAACCCTCTCCCCCCAGAGGAGAGGGAACCGTAAAAGGCAGGAGTCAGTTGTCAGTAGTCAGTTATCGGGAACAACTCCCAAACCCATGTGCTGTCAGGGCTCTGCCCTGACAGGGAGATCCCTTTGTGGATGATAACATCCACAAAGAGCGCTGGGATTCTGTCTAAGTCTTCTCTGACAGGATAACAGGATAAACGGGATTAAGTGAACCTCCCTGCTCCAGGCTGGGCATCCCAAAACAGTCTCCTCCCCCTTTACGGGGGAGGACTAAGGAGAGGGTGTAAAAAGTAATCCGTTACCTCCCTCACCCTAATCTTCTCCGCTCAATTTCAGTAATATTTATCCAGTCAATCATGTAAATCCTGTCTAAATTCCTGTGCTGTCAGGGCTCTGCCCTGACAGGGGGAGTCCTTTTGTGGATGATAACATCCACAAAGAGCACTGGGTTCTTCGTAAAGAAAACCTTCTTTTCTTGGCTTCATAACACAGATTTTGATAATCCGTGAAATCAGTGGAATCCGTGGCTCCATCCTATTTTATCACCACTAGCTTTTTGACGGCAGTGAAATTACCTGCCTCGAGTCGATATAGATAAACCCCGCTGGCCAATCCTCTGGCATCCCAACGGACTGACCTGTATCCGACCCCCTGATACTCATCTACCAATGTCGCCACCTTCTGCCCCAGCAGGTTGTAAATCTCCAGCCTAACCTGAGCATCCCTGGGCAGAGCATACTTGATCTCCGTAGTGGGATTGAAGGGGTTGGGGTAGTTTTGGGAAAGGGCAAAAGCTTGTGGAATACCAAATACTCCCCTCTCCCTTACCCCCTCTTTCCCTACCACAAACCACCAGGGGGAAACATCGCTGTTTGATCCCCAGGTAGTCAGGCTATCCGTGTCCATAGCTACCACCTTCCAATAGTATCTGGTGTTGTCATCTAAGGGAATGCCCGGTGGAATTGTAAAGTGAGTATCGGCAGGAGAAATAACCCTTACTCCCTGGGAGAAGGTGCTATCCGGGCTAAGGTAAATCGTATAGGTGACATAGTCCCATAGGTCATTATCCGTGGCCTTATGCCAGAGGAAGGTGGGAGTTGTGGAGACGGAATCTATGCCCAGTTCTGGCTCTATGAGGGAAAAGGGATTGGGAGGCTCCAAGGCTACATTGGTGAAGAATTTCCAGGTATCCGTAGATGTGGTTAAGCTCTCCTTATCTACGGCTACTACCTTCCAGAAGTATTGAGAGTTGTCGGATAACTCCTCTGTAGGGATATAGCAGTTGCTGTTCACAACCGTGGGGGTAGCCCCGCTGAAGTTGCTGTCCTGGCCAACCCAGAGGAGATAGTGAATAGAGTCGGCAATATCGTTGTCTGTGGCATTCTCCCAGTAGAAGATAGGGGTGAGGTCAACCTCCACGCTGTTCTGGGTAGGGGTGACCAGGTTGAAGCTGTTGGGGTCTTCGTTGGCCGTATTAGTGATAAAGGCCTGATAGCCCTCTTCATCCTCCACCGTAGCACCAGCTAAGTCCTGAGCCACTACCTTCCAGTAGTAGAGCTGATTGTCCTCCAAGGGGGTCTTGATCTGATAGACGCTCTCTCCTCCCACCTCAACTTGCACCTGAGAGGGGACGTCCTTTCCATAGAAGAGGGTATAGGTAACCACATCTCCAGGATCGGGGTCTATGGAGGTCTCCCAATCCAGTATGGGCTTTAGGGTGGTCACCTCACCTCCATCGGCGGGGGTTAGAAGATGGAAGCTACCTGGCGGATTGTTTTCAGAGTTGATAATAAAGGAGCTTGAGGCCATCCATTCCCCATTTTCAAAACCATCATAAGCACTTGCCCTCCACCAGTATTGGTGATTATCCTCCAAAGGGACATCAATCAGCCAAATTGTGGAATCTATCCCCTCTTCTACTCCAGTGGCCGATGTGACCAGGTTGCTCAATAGGCTATCGCTGTAAACCTCAAAGCCATAGATAAGACTATCGCCTTCGGCATCTGTGCAATTGGAAATGATCAAAGTCACTATGCTATCGCTGATTACCTCTCCTTCTTTAGGGCTTAAACCCAGGGGGATGGTGGGAAGACTATTCATCCTGAAGGAAAGGCTGGCCCAACTTGCCCATAAATCATCAGTATTCTTCACCCTGGCTCTCAAATAGTAGGTTTCCACATCAATCAAGGAATCCCCAGCATAGGTTACAAAGGTGTCCGCACTGCTCACCTCTCCGCTATCCCACATCTCGGCCACCGACCAGTCATCATCAGTTCCCACCTGAACCTGAAAGCCATCTTGAGGCAAGCTTTGCAGATCAGAATATGACCAGGTGATAAGTGGCTGATGACTAACCAGATGCTCTATATCTTCCGATCCCCCAATATCCAGATTGGAAATGAAGGGATGCGGATTTTCCCCTACGAGAACGGTAGTAAACTTGGTAGAATCCACATCGGAAGTAATGGTAATCGTCTCCCCAACCGTAGCCCCAATAGATACCCCTTCCACACTCACGGTATCTATCAAAGCAGTTCCTCTGAATATGCCAGAGACTGAATCAGTTTCCGTAAGAGCAACACTAATATATTGGGTAGTGAAGTTACTGGTTATAGCAACTGTAGTCTGATCGACGCAGATGGAATCGCTGTCTTGACCTTCAAGCTGGATATACATCGTCGCCCCAATCCACAAATTGGTGGTTAAGTTGCTGGTATAGGTTTCATCCGACTTCAACACAACCGAATACACTGAGTCCGGCTCACCAAGAGCTGGAGAGGTAAGAATGGGGCTATACAGGACTTTCCCCAAGGTTATGTCATCGTAATAATCCCAAATCCTGGCGTCGATCGAATCCGTATTAGTTGTCCCCCACCAATTGTTGCTGGCATCAATATCAGTATCTTGATCGTATCCAAGCTTTACCTCATATTTGCCATTAGTGATCAAATTGTTCTGGTTTATATGAGCGTCTGAATTTTGGTCACAGTAAATTCCCCCCCACTCAGGAGAGGCAAAATTCCCAGCTATGAGGTTATTACTAAGGGTCAGAGAGCACCACTTACAAGAAATTGCAACCCCTAAGTTCGCAGTTATAGTATTGTTCGTAATAGACAAAGTTGAGTGGGAGCAACCGAGGGCAACCCCTGAATTTCCAGTTATGATATTCTCGAGAATAGCTAAAGGGGCATATGAACATTGAATGCCGCCACCACGATTTTTGCTTATAGTGTTGCCTGTAATAGGTGATGCTCCATGATAGTAATAGACACCACCACCAGAGTAAGCAGAGTTCCCGGTTATTATGTTGCCCGTGATAGACGGGGAGGAATACTCACAATACACGCCACCACCTTTACCATCACTTGAGGCAAAGTTTCCCGTTATTGTATTGTCAACGATATTGGGGGACGATTCGAAATAGCAAGAGATGCCACCACCATTGCCATGATAGGAAGTTTCAGTTATCGTATTTCTATCTATGATGTTCTCAGTGATAATTGGTGACGAATGGTCTTCGCATTCAATACCAGCCCCACCCATTTTGGCGAGATTTCCTTCTATAGTGTTACTGGAGATAATCGGAGAAGAATACTGATAACAGCGGATACCACCGCCATAAGCGTAAGTGAGGTTCAAATTATTGTGCTGAATGTAATTTCCTATAATAATGGGGGACGAATTGTGACAGTTAACGGCGGGGCCAGAACTTTCGGTTATACTACTATGGATTATAAGCGGAGAGGTGTAATCGCAATAGACAGCTCCATCGCCGCCGCCATATTCAATTCTGGAGTATTCAATAATACATCCACTTACATAGTTGCCCAGTGAATCCAAAACGGCATCAACGCTGGTATCAACAAACTTCATACTTCCCCAATCCCCTGGCGCTGGTGTGGCATTGTTAGAAGTAAACAGAATGCTATCCGTTACTGTCCCCCTGGCTATCAATTCACCGCCAATGTTTAGAGATAGGCTATCGTTGAATTTCACCGTTACCCCAGGCTCAATGGTTAGGGTTGCTCTTTCAGCCACCTCCACTGTTCCCACCACAATATATGGACTACCAGCCACCGTCCAGATTGTATTAGAGTTGATACCACCGCTAACCTCCGTATCGGCAATGGCCAATTGGACTCCAAAGCTGAGCAAAAACACCATTGCCACCAAACTTACTTCAATCTTTCTCATCTTACTCCTCTCCTTTCTTGGTTTTTCAGGGATTCTGCATTTTATTTGTCTTCTACTTGCTCCTATATTTCTAACTTTTAACAGCAAGCCGATGTGGTTTTCATATAACGAAAAAACTCGCCTGTGTTGCGATATCTTTGATTAATGTCTTGGCTTTCACTCTACGATGGGTAACAATAAATTCAAACATTTCAAAAAGGTCCTCTGTTATCTGTATAAGTCTTTCATTCGATGCGTAATTATGAGGTTGTCCATGTTTAAAAAGGTATGTTCGCCCTCGGCAGGTCACTTTAAGATCCGATTCGTCTCTGGCAAAGTATACTCCATTATTATGTATGCAATTTCTAATAGCTGATAACATTTTAAGAGCTTCCCGAAAAATATGAGGATCAGGTAAGCTTAAATGCTGAAAAAGACTTAGCCAGACTCTGCTGAACTCCTTATTCGCTTTATTACCAGGATCAATTGCTCTTAATATCGAACGCATTGCAGACTCTACTACGCTGGAAAGCGAGAAGATAAATCCGCTCCGTATATACACTTCGAATTGTTTCCCTACTATACAAGCGTCTGATTTAGAAGCGGGAGACATAATTTTTTGTACCCAATTTATGTCTAATGCATAATGAGCAGCATAATACAGTGCAAGATCACACGATCTTATGAGATTACAGAGCGCCCAAAATAAACGAATCCGGATATCCTGATTAGCATCCCAGGAATAGTTTTGTAGAAGTCTCTTGCTTTGATTTTCGATGGTGACCCGTAAAGCCTCAAAATCTTTCATGCATTTAAGAAGGTTTGTCGGCGTTGGCATGATCACAACGGTATTTCGGCTCCCTAATCCAGATATTGACGGGAAATTTGAGGAGGAACTTCTATTTTCATCTCCCTCTGTACCGGTTTTGAAATTGTCATTTCTCATTTTACTTTTCCACTCCCAAAATTATTGGGTTAGAATAGTCTATTTCAATAGCTAAGCTTCGTAAGTATTCAATTAGCATACCTCGCTTACCTTCAGATCTTAGCCTGTCTTTAAAACTTTGATCGCTATGTCCTAAGATGATTTCTAAATAATCAATTAGAGTGGCATAGAAAACCAAAAAAGCAATATCATATTGTGATCTGTCCGCTTTCTTGAGAGAATAATATATATGCTCTGGAGACTTTCGTAGTAGTCTACTGCTTGAACCACTTTCAATTCCGAAGATAATGCTAAATTGCTTATTTCCGATACAATGGATGCCATCTAAGGCATATCCATTCTTTTCTGGTGGACATTGACGGATATACTTTTGCACAGTTTTTTCCAAAACTGAGCCGAAACAAAATAAATCACATTTACAAAGATTAGCTGGAGGAGAACTCGATGTATTGCCCACCATTTCTTTTATAGTTTTCATGCTATCGAGTGTCGAAAAAAATTCCTTTTTATTGAGCTTAGTTTTGACTTCAATTGCATATATTGCTGATTCTGGCCTAACAACAACAATGTCACCAAATTGAAACAGAGGAGCATAGCGAGATGCCTCATGAATGAGAATATCTATTTGAGGACTGACTGTATTTTTGTCAACATAAACAAACCCAGACGATACTGCGAAATGAGTAGGAACATAGTCTCTTAGAAAGTTACTAAGAAGCCTTTCTGCCCAAAGTCCTTTCGTGCCAGGATGTGTGATGAAGCTTTTAATCTGGTTTAACTGACTATTGAAGCTTTTGTCTACTTCTGCAAAATAGTCTTTCATCTCTTACTTGTGTTAATGTTTGATGCCATAGCGCTGGTAGACAGATAGTGCTATTGCTTGAGAACTTACCAGATAACAAAATATACTGTAAGACCCGCTCCAATTACACACTACTTCTCTTCTCGGTATGGCTTTTGAGCGGGCGATATGGGGTCATATCTTTATTCTTGACTTTCCAAATTCTAATTACCAACTTAATTCCCTTTGTCAGTTGCCGGGTAATGCCTTTTAAACAGGGCTTTAGCCCTGTCCCTGCAATTCATTGACTATGTGAAGAGATCTCCTGACCTCGACTTCCATCGGCATCGGAAGATGCCTCCTACACTCTTCTACCCGGCTTTAGCCGGGGTTGAGAGGGCTTTAGCCCGTTTGGAGTGCTGTGATTCCTGTCACAGCTTCCGTCAGCAGGAGTTGACGCACTCCATAGAGGGCCTAAAGACCCTTAACCCGCACTGAAGTGCGGTAGAAGTCTTCTACTCAAGGAAACCTGAAAAGGTTTGAAAAAAAAGACCTTGCAAAATTGTAGGCCAGAGATCAGTTTACAGGGATCGAAGGTCAGGAGAAATCCGTTACACCTATCAACCGACACCTGACGAATGACTGACTACTGATCCCTGACCCCTGTGAACCGTTAGCTTAATTCAAAAATACCATGAAAAAAGGCCCTGTCAAGGGGAAACTTCCCCCCTGCTACAGGGTCTTTCTGTGTTGTCAGGGCTTTGCCCTGACAGAGGAAGTCTTCTCGTGGATGATAACATCCACAAAGAGCACTGGGGTTGTTTTTCGACAGGATAACAGGATTTACAGGATTTTAGTTTTATCCCGATCATTCTGTCAATCCCGTCTAATAAAAGGGAATTCTCCCTGCTTCTCAGTGCCGTCATGGCAGGACTCCTGAGGGATGGAAAATAGAAATTCCTGAGCCGTCAGATGCCCTCATCTGACGGGGTTTTAGTAGCAGGAGAGGGATTTTGCCACCCCATGTTAGCGGCACATTTGAATTGGGGGACCTGTCTGCGTGCCTGCCTGAGCGAGAACGCTCGCAGTCAGGCCTGCCTGTACCAGTCTGCCTGTGCGTCGCACGCAGACAGGCACGGCAGACAGACACCGCACAAGCAGGGAGGTCTCCAGACCTTTCAAGAGCTGTCAGGAGGTAACTCCTGACAGCACGCTTTTAGTGCCCTTCCCTGACGGCGAGAGGGGAGGGTGGCAGAATCGGGGTTCTGCCACATCGGGCTTAATTTATCCTGTCAATCCAGTAAATCCTGTCCGAAAAGCAGTTGTCAGTAGTCAGTTATCGGGAACGACTCCCGACCCCTGCAAATAGGTAGCTATTGCCTGGGCGGCCTTTTTGCCTTCGGCCACCGATTGGACAACGGTTCTCCCCTTTTTTGACACGATTATATCCCCCCCAGCAAAGACTCCTTCCCTTGAGGTCATCATATCCTCATTTACCACCAAGTATCCTTTAGCTGTCTTTAATCCCTTAAACAGCGGACTCTCCTCCGGTGCCTGACCCACTGCTTCAATTATTGTATCTCCGATTAAAGTTAAACTGCTCCCCTTGATTTTAACTGCATTCTCCGGAACAAACCTTCCCGGAATTCTCCAATCGATTTTAATTGCCTCCAGCCCTTTAACCCTTCCATTATTGCCCATAATTCTTAAGGGCATAAACCTGGGATGGATATTTACTCCCTCATTCTCCGCCTGGCTTATCTCCTCCCTGAAGGCCGGCAGTTCATCTGGCCCTTCCAGACAGACCAGGTCCACATGTTTGACCCCTACCCTTAATGCGGAGCAGGCACAATCAATTGCCACACTCCCGCCACCGATCACAATTGCCCTTTCACCCACCCTTACCCTCTGAGGATCCTCATTGACCTCTCTCAGGAATTCTATTGCAGACAGAACCCACTTTAGCTCCTCACCTGGAATCCGACAGAACAACGGTTTCCCCAATCCCACGCCAATAAATATGGCCTTAAACCCCGAACTGAATAGATTATCCAGGCTACCAATCGCTCTATTTCCTTTAACTTTCAGTCCCAATTTTTTGACATAGTCGATTTCTTGCTTGACCATCCTCTTAGAGAGTCGATAGGAGGGGATTCCATAGGTGAGAACTCCACCTAACTTGTCCCTTTTCTCAAAGATCGTCACCTCAAATCCTTGAACTGCCAGTTCGGCGGCACAGGAGAGACCGGCCGGTCCCGCACCGATTACGGCCACGTTCACCCTGTTTTTCTTGATCTGAGGAAACGATTTAAACTTCGCTGTATATTCCCTCTCTGCCGCGAATCTTTGCAAGTCCCCAATCCTAATTGGGGTAGAAAGCTTCGTGGATGAGCATTCCTTCTCGCACAAAGCCTCTACAGGGCAGACAGTTCCGCAGACCCCGGCCAAGATGTTCTTCTCCTTGATCAGGTTTATGGCTCGCCGGTAATTTTCAAATCTGATTGCCCTGATGAACTTCTTTACATCAATACCTGCTGGACAACCTCGGTTACAAGGGGCATCCTCGCATAGTAAACACCGAGATGCCTCCAGCACGGCCTGAGCCTCGGTCATCGGCTCTTTCGTTTCCTTAAAGCTTAACTTCATAATTATCTCAAATTACCACGGAATTTCACGGAGAAAAGCAATTATGAATTGAGAATGAAGAATGAAGAATGAAGCTTATGCTGTTATTCCTGATCCCCGTAGTTTGATCCCTAACCTCTGTTTTTTCGTGGTAATCCGTGGTGATCAGTGGTAAAATATCAGCTACAGATTACACGGAAAAATGCAATTAAGAATTGAGAATTAAGAATGAGGCTTATGCTGATCAGCGAGGTGGCAGAATCCCGATTCTGCCACCCTCCCATTGTTTTCTGATTTTCTACCCGGTTTTAGCCGGGGGTTCTTAGGGCTTAAGCCCTTTCAACGCACTTGGATAGAAAGGCCCCAACCCTGCACTAAAGTGCGGTAGAAACCTTCCACCCAGCTTTAGCTGAGCTATCAAATCCTCGATCTGACAGCAGATATCCTGATCCCTGTAAACTGTTACCTCTATTTTGACATTCATCCTGTCAATCCAGTTAATCCTGTCTAATAATTATTCTTTCTCAAAAAGTGGGACGAGCTGGAACTTTACCACATCTATTATCCCCTTGTCGCTTACTCTAATCTCCGGAATTACGGGCAAAGCAAGGAAGGAGAGGACCATAAATGGCTCCTTTACCGTAGCACCCAATCCCTGGCAGGCCAAATTCAAGGCCTGTATTTTGGCTTCAACTTCCTCCAGTTTCTTCCCCGTCATCAAACCGGCAATGGGAAGGGGCAATTCTTCAATGACCTGGCCACCTTCCACCACAACCAATCCACCCTGTAGTTTTACGATCTTTACCGCCGCGGTATACATATCATCATCATTGGTCCCCACAACAACTATATTGTGTGAGTCATGAGCGATTGATGAGGCAATGGCCCCCCTCTTTAATCCTATCCCCTGGACAAACCCCAAACCAGTGTGGCCAGAGGCCAAATGCCTCTCAATGACAGCCACTTTCAAGATGTCCCTCCCTGGATCAGAAAGGGCCTCTCCACCCTCTATTTTCACCTCCTCTATGCGTTTTCTCGTAATTAGCTGATCAGGGACGATTTGAATCACCTTAGCGCGTTGTCCCTTGGCCACAACCTTGAAATGTTCCTTCTCTATCCAGGCCGTATTCACCGTGCTCCTCAAGGGGACAAAGACCGGCTTGATCATTCCGGGCAACATTTGGCCATCAGAGGCCACAAGTTGACCATCTTTGTAAACGGAGATTATATTGAAATCCCGAAAGTTGTCAAAGACAACCAGATCTGCCTTATATCCAGGGGCAATAGCACCTAAGTCTTTGAGTTTAAAGTATTCTGCACCATTTAGGGTGGCCATCTGGATGGCGGTTAGCGGATCTGTCCCCGATTCGATGGCTGTTTTGACCATATAATTGATGTGCCCCTCTCGAAGGAGATCATAGGGATGCCGATCATCGGTGACAAAGAAACACTTACGCGATGTATTCCTTCCTTTGGACTTCACCAAAGGGAGAAGGGTCTTTAGGTTCTTGGCCGTGGTTCCTTCCCTAATCATCACATACATCCCATCCCTCAGCTTTTCCCTGGCCTCCTCTAAGGTAGTTGACTCATGGTCGGATTTAATCCCGGCGGCGATGTAGGCATTTAGCTCCTTACCCGTCAACCGGGGGGCATGACCGTCGATAAGCTTATCCCCGGCAGCCTTAATCTTCTCCAAAACCTCCGCTGTTCTATGGATAACCCCAGGGTAATTCATCATCTCGCCCAGCCCCAGGATCCGCTTATTGTCGAGAAGAAGCTTAAGGTCAAAGGCAGAGAGCCTGGCCCCAGAGGTTTCCATCTCGGTAGCAGGCACACAGGAGGAGAGCATAAGGAAGACATTAAGGGGAAGGTTGCTGCTTGTCTCCAGCATATACTTTATCCCTTCCAAACCAAGGACATTGGCAATCTCATGGGGATCAATGATTACGGTAGTTGTACCCAAAGGGACAACAGCCCGGGCATACTCCGGGGGGGGGACCATCGCGCTTTCTATATGCACATGGCCATCGAGCAGGCCGGGGGCAAGGTATTTCCCTCGCAGATCGACCACCCTTTTTGCCTTGTAGTTGCCAATTCCAGCAATCCTCCCTTTGTAGAGGGCTACATTACCCTCATAGATCTCCTCGGCAAATACATTGACAACCTTCGCATTTTTTAACAAGAGGTCACAGGGCCTCTCCCCCCCTGCAGCCTCGATCATCTCCTCAAGCTTAGGATTCATAGTCTCCTTTTCTCCCTTCTCTGGTTTATTGCCTGGAGAACCTTTGCTGGGGTAAAAGGTGTCTTCCGCATCCTCACCCCGATAGCATCCCAAATAGCATTAGCTATTGCCGGACAGGGGCCATTTATGTTTACCTCCCCCACGCTCTTTGCGCCAAAAGGCCCTGACGGTTCATAGGAGGGGATCAAGTTAACCTTTATCTCCGGGATATCCATCGCCGAAAAAATCTTATAATCCCGAAAGGACCCGTTCATCATCTTGCCATTTTTATCAAAGATAAACTCCTCGGTAAGGGCATAGCTAATACCGTTTATAATCGACCCCTCCACCTGTCCCTCGGCAAGTTTGGGGTTAATTACGGTGCCACAATCGACGCCGGCCACATATCTCTCCACCTTTATCTTCCCGGTCCCTTTATCTATGAGGATCTCCACAAAATGGGCAGCAAATGGAGGTGGTGACTGAGGAGAGATGTGAGACATAGAACCAATTATCTGGTGTTGCTCCCTCTCATAGAGGGAATGGTAAGCTATCTCCTGATAGGAGACCGATCTCCCCGTTCTCTTGCTCATCACCTGGGCAACTTGGACAATGAGGTTTTCCTTTACCTCATTTAACATTTCTCCTCCGATGCGCATGATCTCTTTGAGAACCTTTTGGGCTGTTTTGAGAACTGCCCCCCCGGAAATGTAGGTTGTGGAGGAGGCATAGGCCCCCACATCAAAGGGGGTGAAATCCGTATCCGATGAATAAACGATAATCTTCCCGGTGGGCACCTTCAGGGCTTCCGCGGCGATCTGGGCAAGGATGGTATCCGACCCTGTTCCCAAATCGGTTGCCCCCACAAGGAGGTTGAAGGAACCATCCTCGTTTAACTTGATCAACGCTGCCCCCATATCCACATTGGGGATTCCGGAACCCTGCATCATAATGGCCGAGCCATATCCCCTTTTTAGCTTTCCCTCTTCCTTTGGCTTTTTCCTCCATTCAATGAGCTTAAAACCCTCCTCTATACATTGGGGAAGTTTGCAAGAGCCAATTACCTGTGAAACCCCCTTCTTCCCTTCACCTAAAACCTCAAATAGCGGCGATGTCTCCCCCTCCTTTATGTGGACCTTTTTCCTCAACTCTACTGGTTCCATCCCTATCTTTTCCGCTAGTTCGTCGAGCATAGACTCGGTGGCAAAGTAACCCTGGGTGGCCCCATATCCCCGATAGGCACCGGCAACTGGCAGGTTGGTATAGACCACCTTCCCTTGAAACCGCACATTAGGGCAACGATAGAGGGGCAAAACCTTGCTTCCCGTGTTATACATCACGGTAGTGGCGTGCGAGCCATAGGCCCCGGTGTTGGAGAGAATGCGCATATCCAATGCGGTGAGGGTCCCATCCCTCTTCACCCCAGCTTTAAGCAAGGTGATGATGGGATGCCTCGTCCTGGAGATAAACTCCTCCTCCCTGCTCAGTTCGATTTTGGCCGGTCTACCTGTCTGTAAGGTAACCCAACCAGCCACATAGTCGAGGTAAACCTCCTGCTTGGTGCCGAAGCCTCCCCCTATTCTGGGCTTGATTACCCTTATTTTCTGAATGGGAATTCCCAAGACATTTGCGCATATCCTCCTGGTATGGAAGGGAACTTGGGTGGAGGATCTAATCACCAACCGCCCATTCTCGTCCAGCCAGGTGATGACGATATGTGGTTCAATTGGGGTATGTTGGGCATAATGAACCTCATATCTATTTTCAAGGACAGCATCTGCCTCCTGAAAACCCTTATTTAGGTCTCCGACCTCTACCTCCACCTCTCCGACAAGGTTGCGTTGCGGATCGAGGATACCCTGAGAATCCTCCTCGTCGTGAATGACCGGCGCCCCCTCCCTTAATGCCTCCTCGGGGTTGAACACAGGGGGGAGGGGATCGTATTCCACCCTAATTTTCCCGATGGCCTCAGAGGCCGTCTCCGGGGAGTCGGCAGCCACGCAGGCCACCCTATCACCCACAAACCTTACTTTTCTGTCAAACATTACGCTATCATAAGGTGAGGGCTCAGGATACCCCTGTCCCGCAGTGGTATGGGGAACCCGAGGGACATTTTTATAGGAGAGAATAAGGGCAACCCCAGCCATCTTCTCTGCCTCTCTGGTATCAATACCCTTGATTATGGCGTGAGGATGAGGGCTCCTCAGAAATTTGATAAAGAGCATACCCTTAAGGTCTATATCATCGGCAAATACCGGATTGCCCTTAACTAAGGCATATCCGTCGACCCGGTGGACATTTTTACCCACTTCCTTAAACATCTTCGTTAAGGATCTCCCCTGCCTTTTTTATTGCCTTGATAATCTTGACATACCCGGTGCACCTACAGAGGTTGCCGGAGATGGCCTCTTTTATCTCCTCCTCTGTGGGATGTGGGTTTTCCCTGAGGAGGGCCTGAGCTGCCAGGATCATCCCCGGGGTGCAGAACCCACATTGCACAGCGCCCTCATCAAGAAATGCCTGCTGAATCGGGTGAAGCTCATCCCAGTTGGTCATCCCTTCCAGGGTTTCGATGCTATGACCGGCAGCCTGAGGGGCAAACAGGAGACAGGATTTGGCCAATTTCCCATCCAAGATCACCGAGCAGGCCCCGCATTCACCCGTCTCACACCCTCTTTTTACGCTCTTATACCCCTCCCTTCTCAATAGGTTAAGGAGAATCTCACCGGGAGAGGTGTTTAATCTCTTCAAAACTCCATTTATGGTTAGTTCGATTTGCATAGGTCTATAGCCACGGATTGCACGGATTCACCGAATCTTTGGAACACGAATAAACAAATCTACACGAATAAATGATCTACCACGGAAATTCACGGAAAAAAGCAATTATGAATTGAGAATTAAAAATTAAAAATAAGTATGCTGACTATTCCTGAGCCCCGGAAACTGACTCCCGATCTCTGAAAAACTGATCCCTGTTTTTCCCTGCATAGTCCGTGGTTATCCGTGGTGAATTATTCCTAACTCTTCAATCATGTCAATAAATAAAGCAGAGGCGATCTCCTTCTTGAATTCGGCATCTCCTCTAAGATCAGAAAACGCCTTCACATCCTTCCTGAAAGCACTACTTATCTTATTCTCGTCTATCTCTCCACTTTCTATTGCACTTTCCAAGCCCTCTATCCTCTGCGGAACTTTCCAGAGCCCCCCAACTACGGCGTGAACCTCTGAGAATCGAGTGAGAACACAAACAACCTGGGGGATGTCCACTTCGGTCCTGGAAAATCTCCGATAAAACCCCTTTCCCCCTTTGGGCACAACTACCTCCACCAAAAGCATTCGCCTAAATCGAGTATCCTTCAGGAAGGAATCAATCCCCACCTTATGTGGCTCTCCATCAAAGAGAAGGAGATCGGCATCTGTTGCTAAGAGGATGGGGACAATATCGCTCCAGTATACCCGGGACATTAGGTTGCCCCCGATAGTGGAAAAGTTTCTCACTGCAGGTGAACCCAACCTCCTTGCGGCTTTATTCAATATCCCCGAAAAGGAGCTGGTAATAACTTCTGATTCCGCAATCTCGGTTACTGTGGTCATTGCCCCAATACCGATAACTTGTTCATCGTCTTTAATGTAATTGAGCCCAAGGGCTTGGAGGTCGATCAAATTCTCCACTTCAATGCTCTTCCTCTGAGTAAACAGCGTCCCCCCAGCAAGGAATGCAGCCTTTCCCCTTTGGTAAATTTTGTAGGCTTCCTCAACCGATTTAGGCCTTATATATTCTCCAATCTGGCTCATAGTTCCAGCAGCCCCTGCTTGAGTAGAGCCCCCACCATTCTCCGGCGATACTCAGATGTGGAACGTATATCCGAGATTGGCTTCGCTTCATCCTGGATGATTCTGCTGGCCTCATCGATGAGCTCTGGGTCCAATGGCTTAGAATTTAAGAACCTTGCCGTCCGCTGGGCGTAGGTAACAGTAGGGGCCACGGCACCAAGGGCAATGGATACATCGGTCAACCTCCTCCGCTGAAATACACCCTTAAAGGCCACGGATACCTTGGAGATGACCATTGCTCTCCTCTGCCCCAATTTACTAAAAAACCAACGCTCATCTTTCTCCCTTTTCCTCAAGCTAACCTCAGTAAGTAGCTCATCTTTCTCCATCAGGCTCTCCCCTGGTCCTGAGAAAAAATGGGAGATGGAGATAGTCCGTTTTCCCCTTTGGCTCCTAAGAATAAGCGTGGCCCTATGGACAAAGAGGGGAGGAACCGTATCGCCTGCCGGTGAGGCATTTGCTATATTCCCCCCAATGGTTCCTAAATTTCTTATCTGAGGTGACCCCATCTTGCCCGCCGCATCAGAAAGCACGGGCGCATAGGCATTAATCACCTCTGATCTGAAAATTTCCTCCAGGGTGGTTAGTGCACCTATCCTCAATTCCTTTTGCCCCTCCTTGATGTAATCGAGGGGCAACCTCCTGATGTTGATAACAGCCTGAGGATGAAAGGTCCCTTCTTTCATCCTCACCACGAGATCTGTCCCGCCCGCCAGTATACGGGCTTTCCCCTTCAGCCTAGTGAGGATCTCCGTAGCTTCCTCTACTGTTTCAGGTGAGTATATCTTCAGAACTTAGCTCCCTTTGGTTGCAAAGCCCGCAGGCCATAAGGTTGAACAGGTGTCAGGAGGTAACTCCTGACACCACGAAAAATAGAATCTGTCTCAATCTGCGTTCACCCCGTTAAATAATTAAAAATAAACACCATCACACTCTCAAAATGGTTTTTATTTAACAGGGTTAATCTGCGTCCCATTCTTTGAATTCCTGACGGAGATTATCTCAGCCATAATGCTCACGGCGATCTCTCCTGGAGTCTTGGAACCAATCTTCAGGCCAATCGGTGCATGAACTCCCCTTAATAACTTCTCAGAGACGCCTTTATCCCGCAATCTGGTAAGGATAGCCTCTGTCTTTTCTTTACTGGCTACCATTCCAATGTAGGCATAATCTTTTTCAATACACCCCCTAAGCACAGTCTCATCTGTCCGATGGGCGCGAGTTGCCACCACAATATAAGAATTATCGTCTAAATGGAGATCGGGGATTATCTTTTTGTAATCACCAAAAATGAGCTGTTTTGCCTCAGGCAACCTCTCCTTTTTGACAAATTCCTCCCGATCATCTACTACGGTTACCTCAAATCCGGCGTAAGGGGCTATCTGGGAGAGAGCCTGGCCAATATGACCTGCCCCAAAGATGAAGAGGCGTGGATCGGTTAAAACTGGTTCAATAAATATTTTGACTCCTCCACCACAAAGCAGACCATTGGTTTCTTTCAGCTCATATGCCAGGAGTTGGGGAACCTTTGTCCTAATCGCCTCTATCCCCTTCTTAATTACGGCAAATTCTACCCGACCGCCCCCGACTGTTCCAATTGTGTTGCCGTCCTCCTTTATTATCATTTTTGCCCCAGATTTTCCCGGGCTGGAACCTGAAGATTCCACCACTGTGGCCAAGGCAAGGGCCTTCCCCTGGTTAAGGAGATTCACTATTTCCTTATATATCTTCCCCATCAGTATTTATATCTCACCACGAAGCCACCGAATAGCATCTTACAATGGTCAATTAGCAATTAGCAAGTTAAAATGAACTAAAGATGGGAAATGCAGTAGTATCCATTGATAATTGTTAATTAATCATTAACCATTTCTTTGTCAATTAGTGGCTATCCGTGGCTAATTATCCCCTATATTTAACCTCTTTGCCGCCTTCCCTATCGCTTTTATGATCTTGCTGTATCCTGTGCACCTGCAGAGATTTCCTGATATTGCCTCCTTTATCTCCCCTTCGCTCGGATCTTGGTTTTTCATCAGCAACGCCTTTGCTGAAAGTATCATCCCAGGCGTGCAGAACCCGCATTGGACTGCTCCCTCTTCGATGAATGCCTGCTGAATTGGGTCGAGCCTGTCATCTTTGGAGAGCCCTTCAATCGTCGTTATCTCACAGCCATCAAGCTGGCAGGCAAGCACGAGACAGGAAACAACCGGTTTACCATCCATAATAACCGTGCAAGCTCCACATTCCCCCTTCCCACATCCCTCCTTCGTCCCCTTCAGTCCCAGGTCTTCTCGCAGGATCGATAGCAAGGTTCTGGTAGATTCAGTAACTATCTCCCTCTCCTGCGAATTTACTTTGAACTTTATCTTAATCATTTTTGATAACAACCAACCACGGAACCTCACGGAACTACACGGATGTTTTTATCAACGAATTCATTACTCATTTTTAATCTTTTTCCGTGCTACTCCGTGGTCATCCCTGGTGAATCTACCACGGAATCTCACGGAGAAAAGCAATTATGAATTGAGAATTAAGAACGAAATTTATGCTGTTATTCCTGATTTCTGTAGACTGATCCTTGATTTTGTTTTTCTGTGCTAGTCCGTGGTGAAATATTATCATTTTTGTTTAACTCAGCTATAATCTTTTCTGGGGTTGCCGGAAGGTCTCTTATCCTGATGCCGGTGGCATCAAATATCGCATTAGTAATTGCCGGGGCTACTCCAATTAGGGGCTGTTCCCCCAACCCCTTCGCCCCAAATGGCCCTTCAGGATAAGGGTCCTCAACAAAAACCGAGACTATCTCCGGTGTGTCCTTCGCGGTAGGAAGTATGTAAGTGGAGAAATTAGTATTCAAAATCTTGCCTCCCCTGGAGATCATATCCTCAAAGAGGGCATATCCAACCGCCTGTAGTATTCCACCCTCCACCTGCCCAGTTGCGGTTTGCGGGTTAATCACCCTCCCCACATCGTGGACGGCAATGATCTTTTTGACCGTTACCTCACCGGTAAACATATTCACCTCAACCTCCGCTATGTTTGTCCCTGTGGAGTAAACGAAATATGGTTTCCCCTGACCGGTGGCTTTGTTCCAGGAGGTGGGCGGAGCCTTATACCACCCCTGAGAGGACATCACCATCTTTTCCTTAAAACATTCCCTGATCACATCATTTATATCTATCCTCTTGGCTCTACACAAGGCATATCCATCTTTCAATTTAACCTTCGCCCGCGGAGACTTTAACATTTTAGCCGCCACCTCCCCGATGCTTTTCTTTATCGGCCTTGAGGCTTCTATCAGGGCATTTCCCGACATCACGGTGGCCCGAGAGGCCACCGTGGGGCCACTATCCGGCACCCTTGTTGTATCCGTAGGAATCATCGATACCCTCTCATATTCAATCCCCAATTCATTGGCCAAAATCTGAGAAAGCACGGTCTCCATACCCTGGCCCATTTCGGTGGTGCCCACCGCAAAGTTCACAGAACCATCAGAGAGAACACTCACCCACGCCCCTGCTTTGGCCAGGTGTTTCCCCCCAGCCCCTAAGCCCACCCCATAATAGTTACAGGCTACTCCCAAACCCCTTCTTTCATATCCATTTGAACTTTTTTTCTTCCCCTTCCATCCAATGCGGGCTGCTTCTCTCAAAGTTTTTTCCAACTCTATGCTTTCCTTGATAAGGTGTCCTGTAACCGTCCTATCGCCCTTTTTCAATATGTTTCTTAACCTAAATTCAATGAGGTCAATGTGCAATTTGTGGGCAAGTTCATCCATCTGAGATTCAATGGCGAAGGTTACCTGAGGCGTACCAAACCCCCTAAATGCCCCACAGGGAACGGTATTGGTGGTTAGCGCATAGGAATCCACCTTCACATTAAGGCATTTGTATGGCCCTACCGCATGGACTGTTCCCCGCCAGAGGACAACTGGGCTTAAGGTGCTATAAGCGCCAGAGTTGAGGACATATTTTACCTCAACAGCGTTGAGATAACCATCTTTAGTAACCCCGGATTTGTAATCAATTACTGCGGGATGACGCTTACTCATAGACTCTATGTCCTCTTCTCGGGAATAGATAAGCTTGGCCGGTCTTTTGGTCCAGAAAGCAACCAAAGCGGCCTGAGAGGCCACCAGGGAAGGAACATCCTCTTTGCCTCCAAATGCCCCACCAGTGGTGGTCTGGATTACCTCTACCTTGCTGAAAGGAACTCCCAGGATATGGGAGACAGCATTTTGCACATAAAAAGGACACTGCATAGAGCCATAAATCAGCATTCGATCCTCATAGGGAACAGCAATCATTCCCTGGGGCTCTATGTAGGCATGTTCCTGGTAGGAGGTTGTATACCTGTGTGTGACAACGAGGTCGCACTCCGCAAATCCCCTTTGAACATCTCCCCTTCTTATCCTGTGATGGGAGAATATATTATCTTTACCATAAATTTTCGGCGATTCCTTTTTCATCGCTATTAAGGGATCAAGAAGGGGCTCAAGCTCCTCATATTCAACCCTTACCTTCTGGGAGGCCTCCTCAATTGCCTCCCTATCCTCCCCCGCTATCAGGGCAATCGGTTCACCTATATACCTCACCTCTTTTTCGGCGAGCAGTGGTTGATCCATAAGAACTATGGGCACTACATTGGCTCCCGGAATAGATTCAGAGGTAAGGACAGCCACTATCCCCTTAACGGTTTTCGCCTCTGAGGGGTCGATGCTTTTGATCAAGCCATAAGGTAAAGGACTACGCACCACCTTAACCCAAAGCATATTTGGAAAGGAGAGGTCATCGATGAATATTGCCTTGCCGGTGACCTTTAACCTCACATCTTTCCTTATCTCACTTTTCCCAATAAAGCTCATCTTATGGGGAAGTCTCCTATTTTTAAGAAACCACAAGATTACACAAGATTTTCACGAGATTATCCTTCTTTCCTCCAATTTTTCTTTGCCAAAATTGAAAAGTAATCCAATTCTATATTTTGTAGCCTTCAAATAATGCATCAACTGCGCCTCATCCACCTTTGTTAAACCAGAGGTAGCTTTAATCTCAACAATAACCTTCCCATCCACTACCAAATCAGCTCTATACTTTTTAGGAATTAAGTGGTCTTTATAATAGATATCGATCTCAACTTGTTTCTGGAAAGGAATTCTTTGCAGCCTTAATTCATAGCATAGAGCTTCTTCATAGACATATTCCAGGAAACCGTTTCCTAATTCATTATGGACTTCCATCGCCGCACCAATGATTCTGTAAGTCAGATCTTTATATAACCATTTGTCATCATCTGTGCTCATCTTGTGTTAATCTTGTGGTTACGAAAGCCTTTTATACACCTTTCATAATCCTCTTTTGTGTTGATATTAAGGACAACGTTCTTATCTCCCACGGGAAGCTCGACGACACTATCTCTATTCTCCTTAATCACGAATCGAGCTCCAATGTCCTCCGGGGCATTCATCAACTCCTTTATATATTTGGAGTTAAAGCCAACTGGATGTCCCCTTTTGCCTTTGTATTTCGGAAGAACTATCGGGGACCCCTTTTTAAGGAGGTCAACAATTGCCTGGTAAGTAGTCACTGAAACCAGAGGATGATCCACAAGGACCATCAGAAAAGCATCTATGTCTGAGGAGAGAAGGTTCAATCCAACCTTCAGGGAGAAGAGCTGTCCCCTTTCATAATTATCGTTTACTAGAGACTTTACATCTGCGGGAAGATGCGACTTAATCTCTCTTGCCTTATGGCCTAAAACGACGACGATCTCCCTTAACCCTGCCCTTTTTAAGCTTTCTATAATAGTATTTAGAAAGGTGGACCCTCCGAGGGGCAAAAGGGATTTTGGAATGCCCATTCTCTCCGATTTACCTGCTGCTAAAATTATCGCCGCGATCTTCATTACAAAGGATTTATAGCCTTATATTGATCTTTCGTCCCCATTTCCTAATTCCCTGGGTATTGGCACCAAGTGAAACTGTCTGAAGTAAATTTTCTGAGTCAACCACCTCCATACCCGAAAGCAAAGTTATCCCATGATCCTTCAATACCTCCGGAATCATAGGTGTTGTTGGTCCTATTATTGCCACGGTTCTGGCATTAGCACAGAGGGGAAGTAACCTATCAATTGTTTTATTTGTGAAGGATGTTCCGCTGATAACTATCACTTCACATTTGGGGAGAAGCAGAGGCTCAGCCCAGTCCGGCCTATACCCCCTTAGTCCATCGATGGGGTAACGTTCAAATACATATAGCTCTTTGGATAGTTTACGCAATTCTGGGATAAGTGGTAAAAAGGAACCTACCATACAAACTGTATCCCCACTGGTAACATCGAAAAATTGCAAGGCGTTGCCCTCAAAGAGGAGATCACTATCCACTTCGGAGAGTGCATTCACCGTGGCCATTCCTATTGCAGCCATAAGAAAATTGTCTGAAGTTGATAACTCCAAACATTTAATAGACTTACCGTATAACATCTGAGGTTTTAGGTGAGGAAGGGGATGGGCAAGCTCTCTGACCAATGTGGAGGCGAGGCCACATCTTCCACTATCTAATTTCACCGCCGTCAAACACAGTCCTACTCTTATATCGACGATTTCGTGTTCTTTTGCCCTGTCCTGCAGGGAGTCGATTATGTCACCTACAAGCATGTTGATAGATTATCAGAAGACCAGAGAATCAGAACGAGATTATCAGATTCTCTTGGCACCTTTCCGGTTACTTTGGTCCCTCTTTTCTGCGATTCTCGCTATCAAACCGTTTAACCCGCGGATTATCTCCTCATACTCATCAATCATTGCCTGAGCCTGAAAATCAGATAAATAATGCTTATCTTCCATTTCCCTCAAATGATTTTGTGTTTCTCCAGATTCCTTTCTTGCTGTATAAAACCCTTTTATTTTATTGTTGTAATAGTAACTTGAATTACCTTCGGCAATATTATCCGCCACAGACTTTGACGAGCGTTCAATTTGACCGCGGAGTACATATTTTTCATTCGGGGGTAGTGTCTTACAAATCTCATGAATTTCTAGCATTAGCTTATGTGCCTTTTGCCATACCCATAACTTTTCATGTCTGGGAGTTATCCCCCTCTTCTTATCATAATTTTGGGTGGCGTAGTCAAAATTGTTGCTAAGCAGATCTTTGAAATCCAGAATCTTTAAGTAAATCAACGCCTTCTGTAGTATAGTCGTTCAAATAAGGTCTTATCACTTACCACAGGAGGTCAGAATGAATAAATCCAGGGAACGGTTGCAGTACTCAAGTTGCTATGGACTCCATAATAGACCTTATGATTCCTTCCATGATACCTGTCAGGCAACTCTAAAGTAGTATAGATTTAAGACGTTTACAGCCTCTCTTAAAAGGAACAGACACAAGATCGATAAAAACCACTTTAGTTAGCTAAGGCGGACACCCAAAATATCAACTGGATCGGATTCAGTCAGAAGCCTCATTAGCAACAATTTTGACTACGCCACCAATTTTGTGCCATAATTTTTCTGTTATTCTGATGCTCTCGTTCTGCTATTCTGTAATCTGATATTCTTCTCTATGAGCTCTGGGATAAACTCCCTGTTATCCTCAGTAACTTCCATAATAACCACTTCGTGCAGCGATCTAATCCTATCCAAGAATGGATTAGACTCCTTCTTCAGCACTCCCAACACGCTGCGGTCACTGTTGATTGCAGAGAAAACCGCCTTTTGAAATTCCTTACAGTCAAGTTCGAACCTCCCCAGCTCATCCATTATAATGATGTCCCTCTTAACAAGCGCCATCTCTATAGCAGATTTCCCCAACCCTTCAAAGCCCTCCTTGATAATTTCCCAGTTTAACCCATTTCTTCTCGCTACAACTTCAGTTCTATCGGATATTAAATCTCGGAGCAAAACCAAATTAGACTCTATTTTAGTCTGAAACCCTCCATAGGAGAGGTCAATGCTCTGCAGGAATTCCCTGATGGCTGTGCTCTTCCCTATACCAATCTTACCAGTGAGGAAAATATTCATCCCCCAAACACCACTATTAGGACCCAACAGTGATGGCAAAGGCTCCAATCCCCCAACAAACTGCTGAAATGGTAATGCAGGTAGCATAACCAAAAGTTGGTTTTGTCGTCAGCAGATGAACCATAGCTGGCCGGAGTTTTATCCCCACCAAATATCCAACAGGTAAGAAAATGGCTGAGAAAACCATCCAAACAAGGCCCTCTCGCACCATAAACCCCATTGGGCTAAACGAGAGCAGATAAGTGCAGGGCGCCACTCTCATCCCCACGAAGTAAAAACTTGCTGCACCAATGAGAGCGGCTAGGGCCCCCACGCCCATTCTCGTATAGACACCTCTATCCATTCTCTCCATTAGACCAAGGGCTACCAGGCTGAGGGCAAATGACTCTAACCCCACAGCAATAGATGAGTTTGCTTTGCAGACTATGGAAATGTGCAGAATGGGAATAGAAAGCATCTTAAACAACCCAGCAATTAAACCTACCCCCAACAGCATAGTTGGCCTTTTGTAGATAGCCAGAGTTATGCCCATACTGAGCATTCCCATACCCACGAGCAAACCAGCATGATAGGGAAAATCGATAGCCCGCAGGCCAGATCCAAGAACAACCTCAAAGAATCCCCAAATAGAACCAAAGAGCAAAATCCCCATAACAACAGGGAATCCACCTTGCCATTTGCTAACTTCTGTGCTCATCTCTCCTCCCTCTAAATTTCCGATTTTATCCTTTTTGAGCAAGACATATGAGAAGTTTTCCCTCCCCACCCCATCTCTCGACTGGCCTATAATAAGAAATGTTCATTAACCTGTCAAGCTTTCTTGGATGAATAGTTACTACTGAGACCACTAATCAGATTACCCATCATTGCGAGGCTTGCACTGAGCTGCAGCGAGGCGGCAAGCCAAAGCAATCTCCAGCAACTACCGCACTTTAGTGGGGGGGGATATTATGGAGTGCGTCAACTTCCGTTGACGCATGCTGTGACAGGGCCACAGCACTCCAAAGGGGCTAAAGCCCTCTTAACCCCCGGCTAAAGCCGGGTAGAAGTTGTGGGAGGCATCTCCCAATGCTGATGCAAGCCAAGGCCAGGAGACCCCTCCCACCCAACCAATGACCCTCCTCGCAATGACCAATGAAATACCAATATGCAGACTACAATGTGACCCGAGTAATAATTATCCTTCATTTTTCTGGGATCCCGCTTCTTAAACAATCCCTTCGCTCAGCTTCGGCATTAAACGCTTGACTTTAACCAAAGATGGGGCTAACTTTCAGTTAGGGGATTACTTGAATTTCCAGATGAACCAAGTATAGGGGAAGAGTAAATTGCTTCAGGAAAAGAACCTTTCTCCCCTAAGCCATAAACCACAGAGGTCAGAGATCAGTTTACGGGAATCAGGGATCAGCCGTCAGCGGTCAGCAATTCGTCAGTTATCGGTTATCAGTTGTTAGGGGTTCCCCCCTGATCCCTGCTTCTTCATTCCTGTAAACTGACCCCTGGCTGCTGCAAACTGACCTCTTTGCCTAAAGTGACGCTCACCTCTTTTTAAACCTTTTGCCCAATATGGTTTCCTAATCTTAAGGAGGGAAGATGGATGTCTTCGAAGCTATAAAAACCCGGCGGAGTATTCAGGAATACAAGGACAAAAAAGTAGAGGAGGAAAAGTTGCAAAGGATCCTGGAGGCCGGGAGACTTGCCCCTTCGGCAAAGAACATTCAGGAACGGAGGTTTATAGTCGTGAGGGACAAGGGGACCAGGGAGAAACTGGCCCAAGCGGCGCGCAACCAATCCTTTGTGGCCCAAGCGCCAGTCTGCATAATTGGTTGTGCCGCAATCGCCGACTACCGGATGACCTGCGGCCAGAAGGCGTATCCCATCGATGTGGCTATAGCTGTTGACCATATGACCCTGGTAGCTGTGGAAGAAGGGCTGGGCACCTGTTGGATTGGCGCCTTCTTTGAGGATCAAGTTAAGGATATCCTCAAGATACCGGATGATATAAGGGTAGTGACCCTCCTCTCCCTTGGCTATCCAAGTTTTCAACCTCCTGCGAAGTCCAGGCTTCCCACGGAGAAGATCATCTGTAGGGAAAGATGGAAATGGTGAAGAAATGATTTGACAACCAGCAATCGAAGTGCTAATTTGTCTCTTGCTGATTAAATGGGGGACGCTATGAGAAAAATTTGGATAATAGCCTTGCTATCATTATTGCTGTGGCCCAATCTCTCCGGAGGACAGGATATTCAGCCGAGAAAATTGGTGGATTGTCCCACTGCAGGGCTTCTTCCCAAGGGCAGTTTCGACTTAGAAGTTAGGGCCTATTCCGGTGGAGGACTTCTGGCCCAGGCCTCTGTCGGCCTTACCGATAGGTTAGCTATGGGGCTCTCCTTCGGCGGGGGCAATATAATCGGTGCCGGCAAGATAGATTGGAATCCCAGGCCCGAGGCCCAGATAAAATATAGGCTCTTTGAGGAGTCACCCCTCTGGCCAGCAGTGGCCATAGGCTTCGATTCCCAGGGCTATGGGAGCTACTCGGATAGCTCGGAGAGATATGAGATAAAATCCAAAGGAGCCTATGGAGTGCTCAGCAAGAACTACCATCTCGGGGGAAGACCTCTTGGTCTCCACTTCGGGGCTTATTATAGCTTCGAAAAAAAGGATGGCGATGATGACCCCTCTTTCTTCCTTGGTTTGGATAAAAGCCTGAATGAGGAGCTTTCCCTGGTAGCTGAATATGATTTAGCGTTAAATGACGACCGCCAAAACGGTGTTTTTGGCACTGGGAGGGGATATTTAAATATGGGAATTAGATGGAACATTGAAAAAAGATTCTTCTTTGAGCTGGACCTCAGGAACCTCACCGATAACATAGAGAATCTATCTGGCTTTGCCCGGGAACTGAGAATAGTCACTCTGCAATTCTTTTAATCTGCCTTAATCCATTGAATTTAGGTATGGAGTAGTTAAGGTTAAAGACAATCCAATTCTGTCTTCCCAAGACGATGGGCAAACGTAGCCAATGGGGGCTACTAAGATAGTAAATTCAAACTCGGAGAAATATCATGAAAGAGGAACAAAAACTTCAGATGATTAACGAAATCAAACGGATTGAACGCCAACTTTACCTGAAAAGAAGTCAGCTTGCATCCACTGAAACTATTGATGATATACCCGCTCCTGCGTATGGGTTAGATCATAGACTATGGAAAACACTGATTAAGGATATAGGCAAACTCTCTATCGGAGGCAACAGTGTTGAGGACATCAGAAAGGTGCGTCAGAAATGAAGCTGGTCATTGATAGTAATATCTTTATCAGTAGTCTTGACCCAAATGACATTTTTCATTCTGAATGCTATCCCATTTTTGAGAGGATACTAAATCTTGAAATAGAAGCTTTATGTCCCACTCTTGTATTAGTTGAGACGGCATGTGCTCTACGCAGAAGAACTAATAATGAGGAGATCGCCCACAAAATCTATAAAAACTTGGCTCTTTTGCCCTCTATAAATTGGTTGGATATAACGCTTGAAGTCGCGGAGAGGGCTTGTATGTTAGGTGTTAAATCTGGATTAAGCGGAGGTGATGCCGTAGTTTTACAAGTAGCCGAACAGTACGGTATTCCCCTTCTAACCAAAGATAAAGAGATGAAAGAGAAGGCACTGAAGAATATTCTCATATTTGAACCGGTAGATATGGCTTTGTAGGAGAATTAAACAACGTTAGAGGTAAAGCTCACATTGTATGATTTCACGACGATTATTTTTCAGCATAGGTTTGCCCGGTAGAGGGATGACTCCTAAAGCTCGGTATAGTGCGTCGCATCGAGGCATTGTTGCAAATGGCAACCAAACATACAAGAGCAATACCCCTTTAGGAGTATGCCTAAGGAACATTACAGTTAATCCAGTGTAAAAACATATTTCGCAATCGCCTTTTTAGGAAAGAAATTTGCAATTTAGAGCCCACATTCCGGAAAATCAAATTTTGGATTCGTAACTTATTGATTTTCAAAGACAAATTTTCTAGATTTTTATGGACTACATTTCAATTGCCGGTTATTAAAAAACTACCTAATTGGTTGATTTTTCCGTAGTTGTTCGTATTTGACCTTAAATTTTTTCCGGAATGTGGGTTAGAGGAGAACCTATGCATGAATGGGCATTGGCGGAGGCAGTAGTTTCCACAGCACTCAAGGTAGCTAAAGAGGAGCAACTTCGGGAGATCACCAAGATTAAGGTTAAAATGGGTGAGTTGCAGCAAATAGACAGGAAAATATTTACCTCTGCCCTAAAAGAGATTATTCTCCCCCAAGAGGAGATGTTGAAAAACGCCCAGATAGAGATTGAAGCAGAAAAAGCCGCTTTTCAATGTCGGGTTTGTGGGCATGAGTGGACATATGCCGAGGCAAAAGATCAATTAGATGAAGAGGAATCGGAGTCCATCCACTTCATCCCGGAAATCTCCCATTGTTACCTCAGGTGTCCCCAATGCAAGAGCCCAGACTTCAAGGTGATTAAAGGGAGAGGTGTCTGGATAGATTCGATAGAAGGGGAACAATAGGTGGATCCAAGGTTGGAAGTCATCGACAAAAGGCTCAGCGGGGTGAAGAGGGTGATTGCCGTCACCGGAGGCAAGGGGGGAATTGGAAAGAGCTTGGTTGCCTCTACTTTGGCAATGATCCTGTCCCAAATGAACCATAGGGTCGGCCTCTTGGATCTGGACTTCTCCGGGCCATCGACAGATTTGATCTTGGGAATTGAGGGAATTTACCCAAAGGAGGAGAAAGGAATTATTCCACCTGAAATTTATGGCATTAGGTTTATGTCGGTCATCTATTATGCCCAGGACAACCCCGCACCCCTAAGGGGCATTGACATCTCCAATGCCTTAGTTGAACTGCTGGCCATTACCCAATGGGGTAAACTGGATTTCCTCATTATTGATATGCCACCCGGCATCGGAGATGCCACCTTAGATACCATTCGCCTGATGAAAAGGGCTGAATTTCTTGCATTAACTATACCCTCGAAAGTAGCCTTGGGAACGGTAAAAAAAATGCTGTCGATGCTGAAAGAGCTTAATTTGCCCATCATTGGCCTCCTGGAAAATATGAAGACCAGAAATTCAATATCAATAGAGGAAAAGATAAGCGGGTTTGACATCCCCTATTTGGGGGCAATAGATTTTGATGAAAACCTGGAGAGCTCGTTAGGAGATGGAAACAGGCTCTTAGAAACAGCCTTTGCCCGAAGGCTAAGGGAGATCCTCTTAGGAGCTCCACAATTTAAATTGGCCACAACAGAATTTATCTGACAGGATGAACAGGATTTACATGGTTTTTTTTATCCTGACAATCCCATATATCCTGTCTAAAAAAGGAATTTTTTCTGCTATGAAGTTTAATTCGGATTATTTATTCATAAGTTTCTGCTCAGATCCTCCGAGCCACCAATGATTGAGCGGTCAGATGCCCTCATCTGACCGTTATCGGCCAGCCATCAAGTTCCTTTACTTAACGGCACGGGGGTGGGTGGCAGAATCGGGGTTCTGCCACCTTGGCTTTGGGATGAACTGTTCGGGATAGACAGGTCCTTGTAAATAATTAAGTTTAAAACCGTTTCGGGTTTATAACCCGCAAGAATGCAACTAAACCTTTAAAACCTAGGAGGTGATCCAATGAACCTGAAGAGATACCTCCTCTTACTGGTTCTCATTTTTATCCCCTTGTCCATCTTCGGCTGTTATACCACCTTCCGTCCACCAAAGGCAGGAACCCAACAAGAGTATATTGAGCAGCAGCCCGAGGCCAGCTACTACTATGAACATCACCACTATTTCCATTGGGATTCCTTCTATGATCCCTACTGGTTCTACTACCCTTCCCGATATAGTTGGTGGAGATACTATTATGGCTATCCCTGGTGGTGGGATGATTGGTATTGGACACACTGGTATGACCCCCCAGAGAGCTACCATAAAGAGGAGGGTGAAAGGCTGGAGAGAAGGAGGGGGTTGACCACACCTCCACCAGGATGGGGTGAACCCCCCAAGCCACCTTCAACCCCCGTCTATATCTCTCCTCAAAAGGAGAAGAAAAGTCCACCACCACCACCAAAGAAGAAGGAAGAAAAGAAGGAGAAGGAAAAAAAGAGGCCAACAAGAAGGCGAGGATTATAGGGATGACTCCGAGAAAATTGTTACTCATTTCCCTTTTCCTCCTCCCTTGGATAGGGACCTTTTTTGCTCAGGGTGGTCTCAGCGACCTTCCACCAGAGGAATCCAGTGTAGACAACTTCTTGGGTTTGGGGGCAAGGGCAATGGGGATGGGTGGGGCACACATCGCTGTGGCGGAGGATTTTTCCGCCCTCTGGTGGAACCCAGCCGGATTAGCCAAGATAAGGAGGATCGAGCTCTCTGGTGGTTTGATCTATGAAAAGGAGAGAAGTAGAACCCTTTTTTATAACTATGGGAAAGGGAAAACGGATTCCCATACCAGGTTGGCCTCAGGAGGTATAGCGGTGCCTATTCCCACCTATCGGGGGAGTCTGGTCTTTTCAGTGGGATTCAACCGACCAAAGAGCTTTGATTCCTTCCTAAAATTCAAGGGAAGGTCCCCAGAGGAGGGCTTTTGGCAAGAGGGACTTGAGTTAAAATCGGGTGGTCTTTATAATTGGGGATTGGGAGGGGCAATCGACCTCTCCCCTTTCCTCTCTGCCGGGGCCACAATTATGCTTTGGAGAGGGGAAGAGGATTATACTTGGGATATGGCCAAGAATATACCTAACGGTCAGGGGAATATTTTACAGGCGGTAAACAATCGGGATCATTTCTTAGATGACTACAACGGCATAAACTTAAAGTTGGGCCTCCTCTTTCGTGCTAATCGTTATATAATTTTTGGTGGAACCTTAGAGGCTCCTTTAAAGCTTACCATAGAGCAGGACTGGACATCCCAGACCGACTCCCTTTTCAACAATGATTCCACCATCTCAGCAGAGGATTATGGCTATTACAAATACAAGTTTAGGCTCCCTTATGAGTTCTGTCTGGGAGCACGGCTTACCCTCCCCTACCTGATTTTGGCCGCCGATTTGAACTACACAGATTGGTCAGAAACGGAGTATAAATATCCACCTGAGGATGTAAGTGCTTTTAACCCATATATGGGCGATGTCTACCGGGATATTCTCAGTTGGCACTTAGGGGCAGAGGCCTTGGTGCCTAAGGCAGGAGTTAAGCTGAGGCTTGGCTACTACCAGGATCCATTGCCCTACAGGTTAGAGGAGATAAAAAACAACAGGGATTACCTCACCTTTGGTGTGGGTTTTCTGATGGGCAAAGTGATGACCCTGGATGTTGCCCTGGTGTATGGACTCTGGGAAACCTCTTTCCAGGGCTTGGACGAAAGCTACAGTGTAAATCGTTTGTTTATCACCACTGCTTACAGGTTTTAGCGAGGCTTCGAATCAGAGGATGAAAAAGCTATAACCTCTAACCCGACTTCCGCAGTAAAGGCGCTAAGTGGTTGTAAATTATGAGTTAAATTTTTGTTGGGCCGTCAGAACCCCGATTCTGACGGCCCAAGGCCCTTCCATTTCCGAGTGGTCAAATGTTTAGCTAACCCCAAGGTGAAGGTTGGCAATTGGGGTTCTGATGGCTCGGTTAAAACAGGTCAACAAAGCTCTTAATAAGTCTAAAAAATCTCTTTGTGGATGTTAACATCTGCAAGGAACGAGGATCAGGGAGAATCCATAACGACTGACAACTGTCTGACTGCTGATCCCTGACCTCTGTGAACTGTTACTTAATTTTTAACAGAATTATTATGTCACTCTTCAAAAAAATTAACATTTTGGCTATGGTCACCATCTTTTCCTTGACCCCGCGACTATCTGCCCAAAAAGTAGAGGTTTTGACGGTAAAAGGGGTCATCGATCCCGTTGTGGCCCGTTATATAACAAACGGCTTCGACCGGGCGGAGAAAGATGGAGCCGAGCTCGTGATCATAAAGTTGGACACCCCCGGGGGGCTGATGGAGTCAATGGAGAGCATCACCCAGAAGATGCTTAACTCCCCGATTCCCTCTGTGGTCTATGTCTGGCCCCAGGGGGCAAGGGCGGCATCAGCAGGCGTCTTCATTACCTATGCCGCCGACATCGCCGCTATGGCCCCCAGCACAAACATCGGGGCCGCCCATCCGGTAACTATGGGCCAGAAGGCAGATAGCACAATGATGGAGAAAATCACCAATGATGCCGTGGCCCGTATAAAGGGTATGGCCAATAAGAGAGGGAGAAATGCGGAATGGGCCGAAAGGTCGGTGCGCAAGAGCGTTTCCATCACCTCGGATGAGGCCCTGAAACTGAATGTAATAAACCTGATCGCCGCAAATATGAGTGAGCTCTTAGACAAACTTGATGGAATGCAACTAAAGAGAGATGACCAGGAAGTAGTCATCAGAACGAAGAGAGCCCATCTCAGGGAAAAGGAGATGAATCCTGTGGAGAAACTTCTACATACCATAGCCAACCCCAATATAGCTTATATCCTTCTCCTTTTCGGTGTTCTTGGCCTCATCTATGAGTTCCACACCCCAGGTGTGGGCTTCCCCGGGGTAGTAGGGATGATCTGTCTTATCCTGGCCTTTTTCTCCCTTCAGGTCTTGCCCATAAACCTTGCCGGGTTGCTACTCATCATTATTGCCATCATCTTCTTTATCCTCGACCTGCAGATAGTAAGCCACGGCATCCTCACCATCGGGGGGATTATATCCCTTACTATGGGCTCCCTTATGCTCTTCAGCACCCCAGGGAGAACCCCTTACTACCGCCTCTCCCTCGTTTTGGTAATCTCTGTGGTGGCTGCCACCACCCTCTTCTTCCTCTTTGCCATTACCGCCGGGCTCAGGGCTCAGAGAAGAACACCGGTGACCGGCGAGGAAGGGATGATCGGTCAAATAGGGGTAACCAAGACAAGGCTCGTCCCTCAAGGGACGGTAATGGTAATAGGAGAACACTGGAATGCAATCTCCTTCGATGGGAAGGCTATAGAAAAGGGGGAAAGGGTAAAAGTAGTGCAGCTTGAACGAAGGGTAGTTAAGGTAAGGAGAATTCAGTAAAGGGATTGGGAAATCATTCCTGATCCAAAAAAGAGGAGGTCACATAATGAGTGCTTTTTGGGTAGGGGTAATTGTGGTCTTAGCTATCATCCTCTCTAAAGCCATCAGGATAGTAAGGGAGTATGAGAGGGGGGTCATCTTCAGGTTGGGAAGGCTGATCGGGGCCAAAGGGCCAGGCCTCTTCTTCCTTATCCCCATTGTAGACAGGATGATAAAGATCGACTTAAGGACATTGACTATGGATGTTCCGGCCCAGGAGGTAATCACCAAGGACAATGTCACGGTAAAGGTAAATGCAGTGGCTTACTTCCGGGTGATGAACCCAAATGATGCCGTAAACAAGGTAGAGAACTATCTGGTGGCCACCTCCCAGATCGCCCAGACCACCTTGAGGTCTATCTTAGGGCAGGTTGAACTGGACGAGCTTTTGACTGAAAGGGAGAAGATCAGCCGAAACCTGCAGAAAGTAATAGACGAGCTCACCGACCCTTGGGGGATAAAGGTAAGCGTTGTGGAGATAAAGGATGTGGAACTGCCTGAACAGATGAAAAGGGCAATGGCCAAACAGGCTGAGGCAGAGAGGGAGCGGAGGGCCAAGATTATAGCTGCTCAAGGGGAGTTTCAGGCCTCCCAGAAGCTTTCTGATGCGGCAGCAATCATCTCCCAACATCCGATGGCCCTCCAGCTCAGATTCCTCCAAACCCTCAAAGAGGTGGCCACTGAGAACAACTCTACCACCATCTTCCCGATCCCCATCGATCTCTTAGAGCCCTTTTTGGATAGGTTTAAAAAGAAGGAGGAGAAAAAGTAAGGCATCGGCCCTTTGGTCTCAGTTACCTATTGGCTCTGATTTAACCATAAAACCCTGAGGAGGGTGATCCTGACGGCGAAACCACAAGAAAGCTATATGCAAATAGAGGAAACGGTTATCTCCAGAGCTATCCTTCAGTCCTATTACCGGAAACTCACCGGGAGTTTGGAGATTGATGTGGCCATAGTGGGAGGAGGGCCAGCAGGGCTCACCGCGGCCTATTTCCTGGCCAGGGAAGGGGTAAAGGCAAGTATATTCGAGAGAAAGCTCAGCCTTGGAGGGGGAATGTGGGGAGGAGGGATGATGTTCAACCAGATAGTGGTGCAAAGGGAGGGGAAAGTGATCCTCGATGGTTTCGGGGTGAGCACCCAGGAGTTTTCCCCTAACTATTGGGTCGCCGATTCGGTAGAGGCCGTCTCTACCATCTGTTCACAAACCGCTAAGGCGGGGGCAAAGATATTCAACCTGATCAGCGCCGAGGATGTAACCATCAGAGAGGGGAGGGCAACCGGATTGGTTTTAAACTGGACTGCGGTGGAGACCGCTGAGCTTCCCATTGATCCTCTCTGCATTAAGACTCAATTCATAGTGGATGCCACTGGCCATCCAGCCAAACTAATTGAGGTAATCCAGCGGAAAGCCGGCTTGAAAATCCCCGGCCGAAAGCCAATCGGAGAAGGACCTATGTGGGCGGAAGCAGGGGAGAAAGCCGTCTTGGAAAACACTCAGGAGGTCTTCCCCGGGGTCTTTGTAGCTGGAATGGCGGCCAATGCCGTATTTGGCGCCCCCCGAATGGGTCCCATATTTGGCGGTATGCTCCTCTCCGGCAAAAGGGCCGCCGCATTGATTCAGAGGAAACTGCAGGGTAGTTCTTAGCACCCAGCAAATAATCCAATACAAAAACCACTTCTACCCGGCTTCAGCTAAGGGTTCTCATTTTTTTACCGGGTTTTAGTCGAGGGTCATTGGGGCTTTAGCCCATGTGGAGTGCTGTGACTCCTGTCACAGCATGCGTCAACAGGAGTTGACGCACTCCATATACTGGCCTGAAGGCCCTCAACCCTACTACTAAAGTGCGGTAGAAACAAGCAACTCAAAAGCCGAAAGGAAAGCCTTTAATCCGAATTATTCATAAGATCCCACTGAGATACTTCGAGCGTCCAATGAATGAGCGGTCAGATGCCCTCATCTATCTGTCCCCCACCGAGCCGTCAGGTGCCTCACCTGACGACAAGTTCTTAAGGCCGGAGTAGCAATGGAACTGCGAAAAAGGTTCGGTCACTTGATTCTCCCCCGGTTAATAGTTCTCCTTTTCCCTTCCCTTTTCATTCCAGCTATTTTTCTCATAAGTGAGGCAAAAGGCAATAGGATGATAAAGCTCCCCAAACCTAAGCTAAAGGGGGAAATCTCCTTAGAGGAAGCGATAAATCGCAGGAGTTCTGTAAGGAGCTATTCTGCAAAACCTTTGACCTTAGCTCAACTCTCCCAGCTTCTCTGGGCCGCTTGTGGCCAAAGATTTGATGCTGCTACCGAAGCCTCCCGCACCATACCCTCGGCTGGTGCTCTCTATCCCTTGGAGATCTTCATTCTGGTTGGAAAGGTGGAAGATCTGAGTAAGGGCTTCTACCAATATCACCACATTGATCATTCCCTTGAGCTTCTCAAGAAAGAAGATCTTAGGGAGGTGCTTTCCAGCTCAGCTTGGGGACAGGACTTTCTGGCCCAGGCTCCAGTTGACCTGATTGTGGCCGCTGAGCCTTCCCGCACTACAGATGTCTACGGGAAAAAGGGGGAAAGGTATATCCAGATAGAGGTCGGCCACTTGGCCCAGAATGTTTACCTGCAAGCAGAGGCCCTGGGCCTTTCCACCTGCGCGGTGGGGGCCTTCGATGACGATGAAGTGGCCCGAATTTTAGGGTTTGAAAAGAACCTTATCCCCCTCTATATCCTCCCCCTGGGTCATCGTAGGTAAGTAACATAGAGGCACCCTTAGCAGTAACAATTCACCACGGAATTACCTGGCGCGGCAAAGCCGCAACCAAACAAGGGCCACAGATTACACGGATTTCACTGACAGAAAAAACTACTATCGGAGGTCGTCGCTGATCACCTACTGCGGGTAGGGGCTTGATTTATCAAGCCCGTTCGGGTCGCATAAATGCGACCCCTACACTTCTACCCGGCTTTAGCCCTATCTTTTCAACCTACGGGCCTGAAGGCCCAGGGATAACCAGCATAAACTTCATTTTTAATTCTCAATTCTTGCAAAGGGAGGAGATATTCGGAAAGATTTTTCTCTAATCTGTGGAAATCTTTGCATATCTGCGGTTTATATGTGTATTGTAATTCTTATCTCTTTTCCCGTGTAATTCCGTGAATTTCCGTGGTAAATTATCCATTCGTGTAGATTCGTCTATTCGTGTCATTCGTGTTCTATCAGTGAAATCTGTGGAATTCCGTGGTAAACCAGAAGCCTCGCTAAGCTGATATGTTTAAATTTCCCAAACCAAAAGTAGGCCTGGCCCTGGGCGGGGGTGGCGCCAGGGGACTGGCCCATATAGGGGTTTTGAAGGTCCTGCAAAGGGAAGGGATACCGATCGATGCGCTGGCCGGGACCAGTATGGGGGCCATAGTGGGAGGTGCCTTTGCTCTCAAGCCAGATGCAAACTATCTTGCCCAGCAGGCAGTAGATATCCTCCAGGATAAGGGCATACTAAACCTGGACAAGGTCTCTGTAAGATCCATCCCCAAACGCAGGAGGCTCGTGGTAAAGAGGCTCATCTCCTTCATCAAGGAGATTTACCTGATAAACTTGGAGGCCACCAAAAGATGGCTTGTAGATGGGGAGAAGATAAGACCCCTGTTGGAGACAGTGGTTGGAGAGAAAACTTTTTCCGACTTGCACCTTCCCTATCTGGCCGTGGTTACCGACCTCAGAACAGGAGAGGAAATCTGGCTTGGAGAGGGGGAACTCTCCGATGCACTCCTGGCCAGCGCGGCCATCCCCGGGATATTTCCCCCTTTGGAAAAAGGTAACCGGCTTCTGGTTGATGGAGGGGTAACCAGTTTGGTGCCGGTGGATGCAGTCCACAGCTTGGGGGTTGATCTGGTAATCGGGGTCAATGTAGAGGGAGATATATATAGGCAGGATTTCCCCCATGGGATAGACATCCTCTACCAGGCCGATGATATACGGGGGCATGAGCTAACCAAATCCAAGCTCGCTCAGGCCGACCTAATCATCAGACCAAAGCTAAAGGGCATCAATTGGTCCCACTTCGCCAAGGTGGAGCTCTGCATCCAAAAGGGGGAAGAGGCCACTTATAGATCCCTGCCGGAAATCAGGATGAAGCTAAAGGCCAAGGCCAGGGCACTAATTTTTAAGAAGCTCTTTGTTAGGAAGGCAAAAGGGAAATTGCCCTATCGACAGGTCAGGAAAACACCCCAAGCCATAACAAAAAAATGAGAGAATCTAGAATATAATTGCTTTTCCGATCTGCAAAAAAAAACTTGACAAACCGCTTGTGAGGTAGTATATTTGAGAGGAATTGTATTTTTTGAAGGAGGATGGGAAATTGCCCAAAGCCACGGCTTTGATCCGATACACCATAAGAAGTCTTATGAGCTTTCTTTCATAAGGCTGAGCAGGAAATTTTTTTATCCTTAGCTCAGTCTTTTTTTGTTTTTATCCCAAATTATGCGATAGGGTGATCGTCACAAGATATTCAAAATGAAGAGCTCACAAAAATTAAGTTTAAACTCCTCTATCGTCTGAAAGATGAAAGTTTATACTCTGGAAGATACTTATTTAATCTGTACTACGATCTTGCAAGAACTTGTTTTTTGGACAAAGTTAAAGCCCATTGAGCACAAAATTTCTACCGCACTTTAGTACAGTTTGCTATGGAGTGCGTCAACTCCTGTTGACGTATGCTGTGACACGGTCACAGCACTCCAAACGGGTTAAACCCCTATCAACCCTCAGCTAAAGCCGGGTAGAAGAAGTCCTGAACGTTGAGTAGTTTTTTTGGTCTGTGTAATCCGTGTAATCTGTGGCTCTTGTCTGGTTGCGGCTTTGCCGCGCTATGAAAATCTACACTACAATTTTGCAAGATCTTGTTTTTTTAACAAAGTTTTCCTTAGCAACCGCAAAGCTACTAAGATCGCAGAGGAGATAAAAAGCAAAAGAGAGATGAAATCTACCGAGCCGTCAGAACCCCAATTCTGAGGGTAATCTCTATTTTCTTTCGGGGTTACTCCGTGTTTATCCGTGGTGAATCTTTTTCTTTAAACTTTGCGTCCTTTGCGACTTTGCGGTGAATTATTTGGTTGCGGCTTCGCCGCACTGGGTTCATCTGTGGTTATAGCATATTTTGGGTTTATATATCGTTCTCCCCTGGCGAGGAGAAACGAGGACAAAGAAAATGGAAAGGAGGTGATGCAACAAACAGAATCGCCAGAACCTTTATCCCAAAAGGGGGGTGATAACATATGTTGGTGGACTGTTGCTCGTGAACTATTCATAAATTTCAATTTGAAGGAGAAAGAAAATGAATAAGTCAAAATTTGTTTGGCTGTTGGCTTTGGCGGGGGTTATTTTCTCCCTGGTGATGGCCACCAGCACAGCTCTTGCTGACTGGTATCCTGGCGATCCTTACAAAATGCATTTTCCGCAACTACCGGATGAGGCTGGATGGGATGTGAATGCGACCCAGCCTGTAGTCCTGGCAGACGACTGGGGGTGTATAGAAAGCGGCTGGGTCAAGGACATCCACTTCTGGGGCTCGTGGATGGAGGGCTTTACAGGCGAGATTACCAGCTTCGTCCTGAGCATTCACGATAATGTTCCCGGTCCGCCCAGTACGCCGGGCCAGACACTCTGGGAGTGGGAAGTACCCTTCGATTCGGTCATAGCTGTTCCATTCACCTCGCCAGAATGGGAAGGGTGGTATGATCCACCTTCTGGTATGTGGGCCCCTTCAGACCATAACACGTACTACCAGTACAATGTCTTTCTCCCAGAAGCAGAATGGTTCTGGCAGGAAGAAGGAACCATCTACTGGCTAAATATCTCAGCAATCGTTGCGGATCAACCTGGGGGGCAATGGGGCTGGAAGTCGTCAATTCAGCACTTTGAGGATGATGCATGTTGGGCCTTCTGGGGTGAATTGAATTGGATAGACATCTGGGAGCCGCCGGATTTCATACAGTCCCTCGACCTGGCTTTTGTAATCACCGGAGGGGTTGAGCTTGACTACGGCGATTGTCCAGATCCAACCTATCCAACCCTGCTGGCCAGTGATGGTGCCAGACATATCATCGCACCGGGCGTCTTTTTGGGTGCCAGTATCGATCCTGAAACTGATGGTCAACCATCGGCGGATGCACTGGGTGATGATAACAATCCACCTATAGGACCTGATGATGAAGATGGTGTAGTATTCACATCCCTTGTGATCCAAGGTCAACCAGCAACCGTCAAGGTTACAGCATCAGTAGCCGGATCCCTCGATGCCTGGATCGACTTCAATGGTGATGGTAACTGGGCTGACGCTGGTGAACAGATATTCAATACCACACCACTAGTTGCCGGGGTCAACAACCTGAACTTTACTGTGCCTACGGTTGCTCAAGTTGGCACAACCTACAGTCGCTTCCGGTTCAGCACTGCAGGTGGTCTCAGTTACACAGGACAAGCTTCTGACGGTGAAGTGGAGGATTACACGGTGGATATAGAGGAAAAACCGGAACCTGGGATTGGCTGGTGGTTTAAGTCCTGCTATCCCGACTATGCTCCATCGGGTATGCCTGACTTCGACCAGAAACAGGATAGCTGGGACTATCCCACGGGAAGTGGAAATTGGACCTACTGTGGCCCTACGGCCGTAGCCAACTGCTTCTGGTGGGTGGACTCCCGGTTTGAGGCCTTCTTTGGCCCTGGTGGGGGCATACCAGGTGATGGTGCTGATACCTTCCCCTTGGTGCGGGACTACAACGAGCCCCCTCCGGTGGATCCAACCCAGCCTTTACCAAACACCGACGACCATGGTTTCGAAAATGTAGACGATCTGCAGACGCCTCCACCACCAATTGCCGGACCTCCACCACCTCTACCACCATTCCCCGGACTACCTGTCACCGGTGCAGAGTTAGTTGAACGGCTGGCCTGGTATATGAATACAGACGGAATGCAAACTGGCTTCGACCACCAGGGAACCTATCAAATTGATATGGGGATGGGCATTGATCAATGGATATATGAGCAGGAGCTGGATACACTCCTCTACGAGCACACTGAGGAAATGCCAACCTTCGCCTGGATCGATACCCAAGTCCACAAGAGCCAGGATGTGATTTTGCTTCTGGGATTCTGGTGGTTCGACGGGGAAACTTGGTGGCGTCATGGAGGACACTATGTCACCGTGGCCGGAGTAAACTCCCAGCAGTGGATGCTGGCCTTCAGCGACCCCTTCCTCGATCTGGCTGAAGCTGGCTTTGCTGGTTGCATCCATAACTCCGCCTACAAACCTCATAATCATGGCATATACGGACCTCAGACCCACAACGATGCCGGGAATGCCTCTCACGATTGGCATCTGATTATGTCGGATTCGCCTAGCCCAGGCGGCGTTATCTGGATTCCGGAGTACCCGTTCACCTATATGGATCTTATTTATTACTTTATGAACAAGAACTACCGCGATCCAGGTGATATGCAGTTCTTCCAGGAATGGAATCAGATGGAACCAATCCACACAGAGATCGAGTGTGCTGTGGTCGTCTCCCCGTGGCCTGACTGGCACGATGCTCCAGCTCCCTATGATTCCGCCCATCACTCCAATTGGACAGAGGAATGGCTGGGAGAGTCGGTGAGTGCTGATATGGCTCCGAGACTGGTGGATCGGGATACTTATGATGACGGCGTCCAGTTCTTCGATTACAAACAAGGTCAAGCAGGAAGCCTGAAGGTGACCATCTCGGTAAGAGACAGAGATGGATCTACCTGTCCGGGTCACGGCCCTCGCTATGATCCGTACCATCTGCTCTATCTCCACGGCTGGATAGACTGGAACGGCGACGGTATCTGGGATAATTTAAATGAGAACATCTTCTGCGGCCTCACATTCGACCCCTCCACCTGGACTTCGAACAGCTTTATCTATACCAGCATCTTTGATGTTCCCGGAGATGCTGCAATAGGTACCACCTGGGCCAGGTTCAGGCTGGACTACAACCAGAACCGGAATGAACCCGCAGGTCAGGCATTCTGCGGTGAGGTGGAAGACTACCACAATGAGGTCATCGTCGTCTCTGTGCCTGGAGAACGGGGAGATCTGAGGGTTCCTCAGACCTTTGAGCTGGCTCAGAACTATCCTAACCCATTCAACCTCGAGACAGCCATCAGGTATCAGATCCCCGAGAATTGTTATGTAACCCTGGAGATCTATAACCTACTTGGCCAAAAGGTAAGAACCCTGGTCAGTGCCGATCAAAAAGCCAACTTCTACACCACCTACTGGAATGGAAAGGATGCAGAGGGCAAAGAAATCTCCAGCGGAATCTACTTCTACACCTTGAAAGCTGGCAACTTTACCCAGACCAGAAAGATGGTCATCCTCAAGTAGTAGTAGAGGTCTACCAAAAGAGGGAGAGGATACTATCCTCTCCCTCTTTTCTTTAGGGAAAGGTGATTTCATCGAGCCGTCAGATGCCCTCATCTGACGGCAAGAAGCGAGGTGACAGAAGCGGGGTCCTGCCACATCGCTTTGGGAAGCTTATTTATCCTCAGAAGCTTTGGGAGGACAAACCAGATTCACCAAAAATAGAGGTGATAAAAATGGAAAGATACCACAAACTATCCATAGGATTCTTAGTGTTGATAATTTTAGCCCTTCTAGTACCTAGCCTAAAAGCAGAGAACTTGACCATAACGCTCAATGCCGGTGAGTATGAGATTATCAATGTGGATAAAGGCCAGCAGATTATAACGATGGAGGGATTTGGCAATCTGCTCGTCCCCGGTAAGCCTAAGTTGCCAATGAAAGTCTTTACCATTACTTTGCCTCCAGGGGCTGAGGTCTCCTCGGTTGAGTTCTTTGGAGGCCAGTCCAGGGAACTGACGGGAACCTATAGGATCAAGCCAGTTCCACCGATGCTCCCAATGGACCATATCCAGGGCTTAACACAGAAGTGTTTAAACGAATACCGCAAGAACTATGAGGAGACCTATGAATCTGATGCGGCGTATCCTTCCCGTGGGGGAGAATACATCGGCTTTGGGGCTTTAAGGAGATATCCCTTGGTGAGAGTTGCCTTTTATCCTTTCTCCTATTCACCCAAATCGGGAAGGCTTACCTACCGGAGCTCGTTGGCTGTTTCCGTAAACTATTCCCTTCCACTAAAGGGCAGTCAGCAGGAGAAGGAGGCCAAAAGGTTAGCCTCTGATACCCTGGCTGAAAGGTTGGCCTCCAGGCTATTTGTTAATTACCCTCAGACAAAAGAGTGGTACTATCTCCCTTCTTCCCAGCAAGGTTTTAAGAGCACCTACGATTATGTGATCATCACCACCGAGGCTTTGGAGAGCTCGGTCGATACCTTAGTGGCCTGGAAAGGGGGAATAGGATATGGAGTAAAAGTCGTTACTACTTCCTGGATATCAACCTACTATACCGAAGGCGACTTGGCCGAGAGGATAAAAAATTTCCTCATCGACCAGTATCCTCAGTCCCAGTGGGGGATAAAGTATGTGCTGTTTGTGGGAGATGTCACGGAGGTGCCGATGCGGCAATGTTTCCCCTATCCCTCTGAGCATGATTCCGCTGGCTGGTATTCCCCCTGGACTGACTATTACTACGCCGATCTCACCGGAGACTGGGACTCTGACGGCGACGGCTACTATGGCGAAGTCGGAGAGGACAACTTTGACCTGATCCCGGAGATAACACCGGGGAGAATCCCCTGGGGAAATCCAGCGACAGTGCAGGAAATCTGCGAAAAGCTGGTGAAGTTTGAATCAGACGGCGGGGGTTGGAAAGATGACGCCCTGCTCTTGGCGGCCATAACCTGGTACGGAAACGAAAACGGAGGTGGCAACCCTAAGACCGATGGCGCCTGTCTGATGGAGGAGATGATATCAGACATCCTTCCTCCAACCTCCAGCTACATTCGCCTTTACGAGGATGCAGGACTGGATCCTTCATCCCATCCTCATGAGGACTCCCTCTGCACCTCAAATGTAGTCTCCTATTTCAACTCCGGTCACTATGGGATATGTAACTGGTCCGGCCATGGCAACTGGTATGGCTCCTATCGGAGGGTTTGGAGCTGGGACGATGGCGATGGGGTGCCGGAATCATCCGGCGACAGCGCGGAGTTCCACAGCACTCCCTTCATCTCCACTGATCAAGTTCCCCTGCTGGATGATAACTACCCATCTATCATCTTCGGCTCTTCCTGCTCGAACGGGGTGCCTGAGGAGGACAACATCGGCAAGGAGTTGCTGAAAAACGGCTCTGTGGGAATCACGGTAGCCACCAGAGTTGCCTTTGGGGCTGGGGGCTGGGATGATGAAACCGACGGAGGTTGTAACTCCCTGGACTACTGGTTCTATCACTATCTGATCAACAACTCGGAAAAGGTGGGGGATGCCTTGATGAGTGCTAAACTTCACTACCTTGATTATTTTGGGAATACTGACCTCCAGAATGTCTATGAGTTCACCCTGTATGGGGAGCCCGGTTTGTGCAGAAAGGCAGATGGGCTCTATTCTCTTTCTCAAACAATAGATGATGACAACATCGGCCAAAGTGATGGGGATGGAGACGGAGAGCTGGATGCCGGGGAGACAATAGAGATGGGGATGGTCTTGGAGAATATGAGTAGTCAGAGTCTAACCCAGATATCGGCTACTCTTTCCAGCCAGGATACGCTAATAAGTTTTCTGACTGATAGTGTTAATTTCCCAGATGCCTCCCCCTGGTCAAGAGTAACCGGATCTGAGCCCTTTGTCCTTTCCCTGTCCGGCGGTTGCCCTTCTAATCATAGAGTGGGTTTAGAATTAGATGTTACTGCCAGTGGAGGTTTTTCACGCCACCAGACCATAGAGCTGGAGACAAAGGCCCCTGAATTGGTCTACGATTCCTATACGATCAGCGATACCGCTTCAGGGGATGGAGACGAAAATGCCGATCCAGGGGAGACAGTGCAGCTTTACACCAAGCTCTTAAACCGAGGGACAGGAGATCTGGCTTCCTTCTGGGCGAAGCTTTCCAGCAGTGATCCCTGGGTGCGTATCTTAGCAGATAGCACAGGCTACCAAACGGCTCTTCCTGGCAGCACGGTTTCCTCTTCCCTTCCTTTTGAGTTCTCTGTAGCCCAAGCCTGTTCAATCGATCCATATATAGTATGCTTCGATTTGCAGATAGAAGGTGAAAGGGGATATAAGAGGACCGCCAGTTTTAATACCTCGGTTGGCGACAGCGTAGGCTATTTAGACCATATGGAACATTGGTGGAGGCAGGATTGGATGCACTACTCAATCACCTCAGGTTACAAAGATGAATGGCATTTGAGCACCCAGAGAAACCATACTTCTGGAGGGAACCGCAGTTGGAAATGCGGCCAAGCATCCGGCGGCTATTCCGACCTTGATGATGCGGGGCTTGTATCTCCAGAGGTGAGGCTTGGTCAGGGGGCAAAGCTATACTTTTGGCACTGGATTAGTGCCGAAAATGAGGGGGCTACTGAGGCCTGGGACGGAGGTATTGTAGAGATAGACAGTGGAAACGGTTGGCAGCAGATAACCCCAATTGGCGGCTATCCCTATACGATCATAGACAATCCGGCAAGCCCATTTGCCCCTGGCACCCCCTGCTTCTCCGGTCAATATGACTGGTCCAAAGCCGAATTCGATCTCTCAGGCTACTCGGGAACGATAAGGTTTCGTTTTAGGTTCGGATCAGACGGCTATGTCACCCGCTCAGGCTGGTTCATTGACGATTTTGAAGTTACCCCCTGGACAGGAGTAAAGGTTGAAGAAACTCCTTCCAGCGAAAAACTTCCCCAGGAGTTTTCCCTCTCCCAGAACTACCCTAATCCTTTTAACTCTACTACCCTCATCCGCTATGCCCTTCCGGCTGTCAGCGGTGCCGTTCCGAGCACAGGTCAGCAGTCAGCAGTCAGGCTGGAGATATTCAACATCCTGGGACAGAAGGTAGCCACTTTAGTGGATGAGAAGCAAACTCTTGGATATAAGGCAGTAACCTGGACTGCCCAAAATCTGGCTTCGGGTATCTACTTTTACCAGCTGAGGGCAGGTGAGTTTACGGCCATCAGGAAAATGGTGTTGCTCAGGTAACAATTGTAAGGGAAAATATGGGGGAGCCAAAGAAAGCTCGAACATCCCCCCACAGACTGGGAGGATAGCAAGAACTAAATTCTCGTGCTCCAGTGCGGAAAAATTAAAAATGGGGGTAAAAATGAAAAGATCAGAGTTTGTATTCTTGAACTTAGTCTTGGTGATCGTTGGGGTAAGTATATGCCTTGCGGAGACATCAAAAATGATCAAAAGAGTCGCCCCTTTGATAAACACTACATTTGTTGACAGATACAATCAACAACATCACTTAGTCATACCAGAGAAGGGCGAGGGTATGATAGATACCTTGAGATGGTATGTGGGGCAACCCTTGGACATGCTTGACTATGTCACCACTTTGGACACTATTGTTGTCTGGTTTTATCCATTGGCCACTTGTTCCCTGTTGGAAATATGGGCTAATTTTGCCGATGAGGCTGAGCTGGGTTGGCTGAGGGTCTCTATTGCGCAACGGAATGAGGCTGATACCTGTTGTCTCTCATTCAACGAAAATCTCCTTTTTGAGTCTATTGCCTGGACAGGCATAGACGGGGGGAATCAATGGTATAAGATGGATTTTACCCATATGTGGCCACCAGAGTATTTCCAACTGGAGTTGCCGGGTGATACCGCCTTCTATGTTATAATGCAAGCAGCGTGGGAAGGCTATCCTCATATCAACTGGGATGACTGCGATGGGTGGACCCGAACGGAAGGACCACCACACTTTCGTTTCACTTATGAGCATACTACCAACGAAAGCCCCAATTGTGAAGGGGTGTGGTGCAGTAGTTGGTATTATGTCTATTATACTACTGACCCACCGGTATTTCCGGAACTTTTAGTGAAGGCAGTGGTTAAATATCCAAAAGCTCCTGTTGAGGTGGAGATGACTCATCTTCCAGATACTTATTCCACCAAAGGGCCATTCCAGGTAACCGCATCAATCTGGGACCCTGGTGATGTAGTGGAAACAGTTTTTTTAAATTTTCACCTCAGAGGAACCCAAGTTATCTTAACTACGGAAATGCAGTTGCAGGAGGACTATACATATGTGGGTCAGCTCAAAGGGGAATATGCGGCCGGAGATACAATAGAATACTGGATTACCTGCCATAAACACGGATCAAGTGAGAGTCGCTTCTTCATCATCCGTGAATGCAACCCTGAAGCTGAGATTCTTGTGGTCAACGACAACGGGGGAAATAGAGGAAAATACTATCAGGCGATATTGGATAGTTTAGGCTATAGTTATAACTACTGGGATGTAGCCGAATATGGTGGGATCAACAGGGACATCTTAAATTACGGAAATTGGAGGACAGTAATTCTCTTCGGTTGTGGTTGTGGTACTACCCCTGGCAAGACCTACACGGGAGATATGTGGGCTGATTTCTTAGCCCAAGGTGGAAATATATTCTATTCCGACCAGAACTACTTCTGTGCCCATAGTGATTCGTTGGATTATCCGGGAGGTTGCCAATTTGAAGGAGACTTAGTTGAAGGAGAATTCTTGTATGATTATTTTGGGGTTAGCTGGGCGAAGAGCAATCCTGAATATCAAGACACCCTATTCAGGGGGCTTGATACAGTCGTTGTTGGAGAGGAGAATGTGGGTGAAAGTCTCGGTTTGCATACCAGCCATTTAGGAATAGACTCTTGGCCTGACTACACCCAGGCGAGAAACGGGGCATTTAATCTATTTGAAACCATTGTAGGGAACACAACCTGTGGCACAAGATATGAAGGCACAGTGTCGGGGGTAACATTCAAAACGGTCTTTATCCCCTTCCCTTTTGAAGCCCTGTGTGATTACGATGATTATGAAGATAGAATTATAGTAACCCCTGCAGCTTATACGATTATGCAAAATATAATTGCTTGGTTCGAATCTTCGGTTGGTACTGAAGAAAGAAACTACGGAGAAAAGTCTCTGCCAACTCTCTTTGCTCTATTTCAGAACTACCCCAATCCGTTTAATGCCACCACCCTCATCCGCTACCAGTTGTCCGCCGTCGGCGGTCCGCGGATGGCGGTCACCTTAGAGATCTACAACATCCTGGGGCAGAAGGTGGTTACTTTGGTGGATGGAAAACAGACCCCTGGATATAAGGCGGTTACCTGGAATCCTCAAGATCTGGCTTCCGGGATCTACTTCTATCGGTTAAAAGCTGGTGACTTTACCGCCATCAAGAAGATGGTGCTGTTGAAGTAGAGCCTAAAAACCTACAAAAAAAGTAGGGACAGACCTAAAGGTCTGTCCCTACTTCAGAGGTGGAAAGTGTGATATTCCGGAGAGGTGGCAGAACCCCTGTTCTGCCACCTCGGTTTGAAAATAGCTCACCACGGATAAACACGGAGTAACAAAGAAAATCAGGGATAGCCTACATAAACCCCATTTTTAATTCTCAATTTATAATTGCCTTTCCCCGTGAGATTCCGTGGTGAGCTCTCAACTGCTCTCATATTCCTCAATCTTCCCTAGCCTCCTCTGATGTCTTCCTCCCTCAAATGGGGTTCTGAGCCAGACATCTACGATCTTCAAGGAGATATCAAAGGGTTGGTTTTCCGCCCCCAAGGCAAGGAGGTTGGAGTTGTTATGGGCGCGGCTCAGCTCGGCCATCCTCTCGCTGGTACAGAGAGCTGCCCTTATTCCCTTCACCTTATTGGTCACAATGGACATCCCTATCCCTGTCCCACAGATGGCAATGCCCCTCTCAACCTCACCTTGTGCCAGGGCCAGAGCCACTGGAAAGCCGAAGTCTGGGTAGTCCACGGATTCCTCTGAATGGGTCCCCTTGTCAACTACTTCGTGCCCCAATTTGAAGAGGTGTGATTTTATCTCTTCCTTGAGGCTAAACCCCCTATGGTCCGAACCTATAGCTATCTTCATCCCTCCTCCTCGCAGATGAGCGCCCCCAAGGCAATGGAATTGAGTTTTATCTTGGCTGTATCTGCCCGGGAGAGAAGGACTATAGGAACCCTTGCCCCCACCACAATCCCCCCCACCTTCACCTCTCCCAGGTAGATGAGAGCTTTAACTGATATGTTGCCGCTGGCGATATTGGGAACAAGGAAAATATCCGCTTCCCCAGCTATGGGGCTTTCCACTCCCTTTACTTCCGCCGCCTGGGAAGAGATGGCCAGGTCAAAGGCCACTGGCCCATCCGCAATTATCCTGCCCAACTGGCCCCGTTGGGCCATCTTGGCCAGGATGGCGGCATCGACTGTCTCCTGCATCTCCGGATTTACGGTCTCCACGGCAGCCAACAAGGCCACTTTGGGGACTTCTATCCCCAACCTATTGGCCACCCAGGAGGCATTCTTGATTAACTCCACCTTCGTTGGTAAGTCAGGAGAGATATTCATCCCCCCATCGGTAATCAGCAGTAGCTTGGGATAGACCTCAGCCTCGAGCACGGCCACATGGGAGAGAAGCTTCCCCTTCCGCAGGCCGTAGTCCTTATCCAAAACAGCCTTCAGCAGGGCCGATGTTCCCACCTTCCCCTTCATCAACATATCTGCTTTCCCTTCCCTCACCAACTCCACCGCCCTCTGGCAAGCCACCCCTGGATCATCCGCTTCCACAATCTCAGAGGAGGAAATATCCAGCCCCCGCCGGGAGGCCATCTCCTCTATTCCGGTTTTATTCCCGATGAGTATAGGCTCAATTACTCCCTCCCGATAGGCCTCGCTCACCGCAAGCAGGATCTCTTCCCCTTCTGCTACGGCCACGGCCAGCCTCTTCCTTCCCCTCCGTTTAACCTCTGAGAATATGCCCTCAAAGCTGGTAATCGGCATCCTAGCTCCCTTTCCGGATTATCTTCTCCAGCGACCTAATAAAGGCCTCATTCTCCTCCCTCTTTCCCACGGTGAGCCTAATCTTTGTAGGGAGGCCATATCCTCCCAGAGGTCTAACTATCACCCCCTGTTTGAGGAACTCCTCAAAGGAGGATTGGGCATCCTGCCCCAGCTCTATCATTATGAAGTTTGTTTCCGAGGGGACATATGTCACCCCCATACGATCCAGTTCCCGGTATAAAAACTTCTTTCCCTCGCGGGTAATTCTCCTTGTGCGGAAGCAGTGCCCCTCATCGGTAAGGCAAGCCAACGCCGCCTTTAGGGCCAAAAGGTTAACATTAAAGGGAAGCCTCACCTGATTGAGAAGCTCAACTATCTCCCTCTTGGCTACCCCATAGCCCAACCTGAGGCCGGCCAGGCCATAGATCTTGGAGAATGTGCGCAGGATGACGACATTTAGCCCTTGATGCACCCATTTAAGGGAATGCGGATAGTCTTCCCTCTCCTGGAACTCATAGTAGGCCTCATCCAGAATAACAATTACCCCCTCAGGCATCTCTCTGATAAAGGGCTCCATTTCATCCTTGGTGACGATGGTCCCCACGGGATTTATGGGATTATCAATGAAGAGTAGTTTTGTCTTCCTATCCACTGCCTGGGCCAGCGCCTGCAAATCGTGCTTCCAACCCTTGAGGGGAACCAGAACCTCCTTTCCACCCGCTGCCTGGGTGGTTATCCGATAGAGGGCAAAGGAGGGATCGGGGATCACAACCTTCTCCCCAGGGTTGAGGAAAGCCATATCTACGGCCTGGATTATCTCCACCGATCCATTCCCCAAGATGACCTCTTCGGCGGAGACACCTAGCCTCTGGGAGATGGCCTCCCTTAATTGCGGGCCCCCATCCTCGGGGTAGAGATGGACAAAGGGGAGGGCCTCTCGCAGGGCACGGATGGCCAAAGGGGAGGGACCCAATGGGTTCTCGTTGGAGGCCAACTTGATTACCTCCTTTAGGCCCAACTCCCTCTTTACCTCATCGATGGGCTTCCCCGGGATATAGGGTTTAAGGGAAGCCACACCTCTTTTGGCTAAATCTTTTACCATCTTTCAAGGCACCGGTTTACTGAGGACAGAGGTCAACAGTTGGAAAATAGTTACTACATAGGTCACTAAAAAGGAAATTTTTACGAAAACATGTCAGAATACCCCGTTTTGGGAACGGGGATGAATGGCATCCTTATAGTTCCCTCTTCCCTGGTGGGAGAGAGGGAGGGGGAAATCGGAGATAATTCTCACCCTCTCCTTAGTCCTCCCCCATCAAGGGGGAGGGGACTATTTTGGGATGTCCGAACTGGGGTAGGAAGATCACTTAATCCTGTTCATCCTGTTATCTTGTCGAAAAACAACTCAGTGCTCTTTGTGGATGTTATCATCCACAAAGAGGCTCCCTCTGTCAGGGCAGAGCCCTGACAGCACAACGATAATTCTCACCCTCTCCTTAGTCCTCCCCCATCAAGGGGGAGGGGAGTGTTTTGGATGCCCCACCCTGTGGGCGTGGAGGTTCACTTTTACATTTTGCAATTTTCATTTTAAAATTCGAAGCTTCGTTAGCTATACTCCTTGGCTTCCTCCTCCCCCCGCAGGACCCGCAAGGCCCCTAAGGCCAGGGCCTCCATCTCATCCTCCCCTGGATAGACAACAACCTGAGAGATAAAAGTTACCCTCTCCTTAATCAAATCAAGCAGAAGCTGAGAATGGGCCATACCTCCAGTGATGATAATCGCATCAACCCTCCCTTTCAAGACAGTGGCCATCGCCCCGATCTCCTTGGCTATCTGATAGGCCATCGCCTCTAAGCAAAGCTTTGCCCTGGAGTCCCCCCTCTCAATCCTCTGGGTTATCTCCTGTAGGTCATCAGTCCCCAAGTAGGCCAGAAGCCCACCTTTCTTAATCAGCTTGGCAATCAGCTCTGAAAGGGTATATCCTCCCTCGTAGCAGAGCTTGGCCAGGCCAGTCACCGGTAGGCTTCCGGTCCTCTGGGGGGAGAAAGGTCCTCCATCATTGGCATTGTTCACATCCACCATTTTTCCTTTAAGATGAGCGGTGACCGAAATCCCTCCCCCTAAGTGCACCACAATCAGGTTCAGCTCTTCATAGGGCTTTCCAATGGAACGGGAATACTTCTTAGCCACCATCTTTAAGTTGAGGGCATGGGAGAGACACTTCCGCTCCAGCTCAGGTAGGCCGGAGATGCGGGCCACCGGATCGAACTCATCCACGGATACCGGATCAACGATGAAGGCAGGCAAACCATGAGGTCTGGCAATCTCATCGGCCAGGATCGCCCCGATATTGGAGATGTGTTCTGCCTGCACCTTCCCTTTTCTTATATCATCAAGCATCGGCTTATTCACCCTATAGGTGCCGCTGACCAATGGCCGGAAAGGCCCTCCCCTACCCACAACGACATCTAACTCCTCCGCATCTACCCTCTTCTCCGTAAGTAATTTAAGGATAACCTCCCTCCGGAAGCGGTGTTGATCCAGATAGGTAGCAAATCTGCTTAGCTCCTCCCCTGAGTGTCTGATGACCTCCACAAAGAGGGGATTTTCATCCTCATATAGGGCCACCTTGGTGGAAGTGGCACCAGGGTTTATCACCAATATCCGGTAGTTCATCTCTTGGCAAGGGATAGGTTGGGGGATCAGGGAAAATCAAACCATAGAGGAGGACAATGCTTGCTCTCCCATTCCAAATTGCATATCCCTGGCTCGCAACTGTATCTTGGTCCTACCATTCCACACATCCTCGGCCAAGGAAAAAACCATACTGAGATCTTTCCTTCCAGTCTCCAACGATCTTAATTGCTCACCTTGCTTAAATGCCAAGACTTCAAATATTTTCTCCCCAGATCTCACCTTAAACTTTAGATGATTCTTCCCCACCACCCTGGGATAGCCTACTACCTCTAAGTTCCCACTCAAAAAAAGCGGTTGGGGGTTCTCTGGCCCAAAAGGTTCCATATACCTAAGGAGCTTGACCCATCTCTTATCGACCTGGGAGAGGTTGACCTCGGAATCGACCTTCAAGAGGGGGATCAGGTCATCCGGGGAAAGCAACCCATCGGTCAGTTTTAGGAACCTCTCTTTAAACCGGGGAAGGTTCTCCCTCCTCAAAGAGAGACCTCCCGCATAGCGGTGACCACCAAAGGAGAGAAGCAAATCCCCACATCTACTCAGGGCTTGAAACAGATGAAAACCCAGGATGCTCCTGGCTGAGCCCTTCCACTGATCTCCATCCCAGGCCAAAAGCACAGTGGGCCTCCCAAACTCTTCCACTAGCTTGGAAGCGACTATACCCAAAACCCCAGGGTGCCATCCCTCTGAGGCCAAAACCAAACCCTTCACCTGTGAAAGGTCATACTCCTTTTTAATCAGATCCCTGGCCTGTCCTAAGGTTTCTTCCTCAATCTTTCTCCTCTGATCATTGGCCTCCTCCAAGAACTGGGTCATCCTCTCCACCTCGTCCGCATCCTCCACGGTGAGGAGCCGCAAGGCCTTTTGGGCATCCCCCAACCTGCCGGCGGCATTTATTCTCGGGCCCAAAACAAAGCCAACATCATAGGTAGTTAGCCTACCCTTATGGGATAAGCCAGACCCGGCGATAAGGCCCATAAGCCCCTGTTTCCCGGTGTGGGCCAACATCTTGAGGCCTTGCTTAGCCAAGATCCTGTTCTCCAAAGTCAAGGGAACCATATCGGCCACTGTTCCCAGGGCGACCAGGTCCAAATGCTCCTGAAGGGGTTGATCATCTTCTCCCAACTTCCGATATATCCCCTGAGCCAGCTTGAAGGCCACCCCTACCCCCGCCAATTCCCCACCTATGTACGGTTCCTTGGACGCTTTTGGATCAATAACCACCAGAGCAGGGGGAAACTCCTCCTGGGGGTAATGATGATCGGTGACGATCACCTCAATCCCCAATTCCTTGGCTATCCTTACCTCTTGGGAAGCGGTAATCCCACAATCGACGGTGATCAAGAGGCTTACCCCTCTCTCCTTGGCTGCCTGCACCCCCTCCAAGGAGAGGCCATAACCCTCTATCAGCCGATTGGGGATGTAGGTAGTAACATCCCCTCCCAATCCCTTAAGCACATAGGATAAGAGGGCAGTGGCAGTGAGCCCATCCACATCATAATCCCCAAAAACCATCATCCTCTCCCCGGCCTTAAGGGCAGAGCTAACCCTCTCCGCGGCTTCTTCCACTCCTTGGAGGAGGAAGGGATCTTCCAGATCAGACCACTGGGGTTTAAGATAGGCGCGGGCCTGCTCGATATTCTTCACCCCCCGGTTGAGCATCACTTGGGCGAGAGGGAGAGGAAAATCGAGCCTTTGAGAAAACCCCCTCACCTCCTCACCCCAGTGCTCCTTTATCAATTTCCAGCGGTATCTCATTAGCGGCATCATTATAAGAAATAAGAGTGAAGAAATCAAATGGATTTTTAAATTTTTAAAAAAAAGGCCCTCGTAAAATACGAGGGCCTTTTTGCTAAAGGGGTTTAACTTCTTACCTCTTCACCCGGTAACTCATCCCCCAAGCCCGGGAGTCATAGGGAGCCTGATTGTCAAAGATCGTCCCGTGGTCGATGACATCTACCGCAGCATGCTTTGGCCACCTAAACCTCCAAGGATCGGTGGACGTTCTCCAGGAGCCCACATAGAGCCCATCTTCTATGTGTTGAAAGGACAACCTTTTACAGTGGGTATGGAGAAAGACTATATCCTCTGGACTATCCGTTTCCACCTCTAAAGTAACAAGCTCACCAAGCTTGAAGGTGAATATATCCTCCTTGTCCATAAGGGCGGTCACATCGGTAATAGTGGTATCCACGCTTCCCAGGTCGGAGCTGATGTGGACGCTTCTGATGACCTTAGTGCAAGGATTGGAGTTGATCTCTACTCCGGAGATCTTCTTCAGCTCCCACCCTCTACGATGACGGGGGTTCCGAGGCCTGCCTGTCTTCTCGAAATAAGCAAATCTAACCGCAGTATCGTCTATGAGTTTCAGGTAGGTGGAATCCATAGTTACAGTATGAAACTGACCAATAAAATTGGCAGTAACTGCAACCTCTGCATAGGGAACTCCGCTATCCGGATGGACGATATGGATATCTATATCCTTGGTGACCTGATCGATCTCTCGGAAGAAGGAGACCGGTTCTATCCCCTCTAAAACCTTCCCCAGGGGATAGGCAGAGGAGTCAATCCTGACATCCCAGGTAAAATAGTCCGAATTGGACTTTATCAACCCCTCAATCTCCGCTCTCTCCGATATTTCCTCTTCAGGTCCCAGAGAGGTTCCCTTCTGACCGCAGCCCACCAAAACAAGGGACCCCAAAAATAACAACCCCACTAGGATGGTGCCTAAGTTTCTCATCTTTCCTCCTTTCCAAAGGTTTCCATCCTTCTCCCCTCTCGCATTATCACCTCCTTCTAACCGTTGGACACCGGAAGGAAGAAAAGGTTTAAAAAATAATTGGTAAAAATCTAACTCCACTCAATTCAAAGACATCCGCGGGCATTTTCGCCTACAGAAATCCACCTGAGGGAAAGACTTAGCGATATTTTGGCCCCCTTCTCGACTCTTTGCTACTGTTGGCTTCTTAGCAAAGAGAAGCTATCAAAACGGGGGCTTGCCTCCCTGAAGGATAAATGTGCCATCAGGGCTCTGCCCTACCAGAGCTATGCGCCTCCCTGTAACCTCCCGCAGGTTTGGAACCTGCAAGAGGTTTAGAGTTCAAGTCTGTCGCTCTCTACGGACTCTGATAAATCGGAGTCTTTACAATAAAAAGCCCTTGGCGATCTGCGGCGTTACCCACGAATTTATAAATAGATCAAACCAAAGGTGGAGGGGCGAATTTTCGTAGGGGTCGGATTTATCCGACCCGTTTTGCGGGTTCGATAAACCTGTTCCTGACAGGTTCAGGAATCGAACCCCTAAACAAAATTTATAACCCCTTGACAATCAAGGAGAAAAATGGAAATTCCTATACTTTTAAATTATTGGGCACGATAAATCGTGCCCCTACATTAAATCTGAACCTGCGGCAAGCTTAAGACTCCTTATGCTTTGACGAGGAGACAACAATCAGAAGAAGCCATCCGTCATTGGTTTATGAACCTTTGCCAGCTGGGGTCACTTCTCTCCCCCTTGGCTGTAGAATGGACTAAGGTATAACGGCCAAATCCCTCCAAATCCACGAATATAAAGTAGATCCCCCCATCTTTCACATAATAGCTCCATTTCTGCCAGGCTTTTTGGCCGCTTTCAAAGGGGGTTCTCTCAATCTGATCTGGCGGGCCATAAACAATGTAAACCCTTCCCATATCGGATTGCCATCCATCCTCCCGGCCAAAACTGCTGTAATGGTCGACGGCATATTTCCAACGACGATAATATTCGATCTTGAATTCGTTCTGGGGAGTGGCAGGGTCCGGGTCCCTGAGCCGCCAAAACTCCCGCAGAAACTCCTGTTTACCTGTCAGGGAAAGGCCATCATAGGCTTTCAGCTCCTTATTAGTGGCCAGATAGGATATTTCATCCCTTCTCCTTTGGGCAACTTCCTCGGTAAATTCCTCCCTTACTCGCAGAGGGGAGAGAAGGAAGAACCCTTTGGAGACACTGGCCGAATCTGCGGTTACCTCATCTCTGAGCTGAAGCCGCAGAGCATACCCACCAGGCTTTAAACTTACCACATTTATCCCTCCAGTAAGCACGGCAGTTGAACCCGGTTTCTGGTGGAAAGTGGAGGGAAACTCCTTAACCAGCTTTCCCGCAGCATCATAGACGAAATAGCTTAAGCTATAATTGGTCGGGGATTGGGGGGAGAAACTCAAGTTATAGGCTTCCGTATAATAGTAAAGAACCGGATAGTTGGGGCCGTAAGCTGATCTGGGATAGGGAAGGATCTTTAAGCCATTCTTGGAAAACCTGCTGGTGCTATCACCATTCTGGATGGAGTAAGCGAGCTCAATATCGCTCAACTGCAATTTCTTAGAAGGAAAATCCCTAACTTTCAGACTTTTTGTAACAGTCCCCTCCAATCCCGAGTTCCTATCCCGCAGGGTAAGAGAGTAAGAGTACTCCCCAGGCTTTAGCCACAACCTGATGAGGTCAAAGATGGTGGATGGTTCCTTCTCCTCGAATTCCGTGTTAACCTTTGTCCCGAAGGACCAATTTCTACTCCAGAGCGATCTCCCCCCACTATTCACCCCCGCGGAGACATCAAGAATGGCTAAATACCCATCCTTGCCTTTGACAAAGGTCAGTTCTTGACGAGGCAGGGAATAGTAAATCTCCACCTCGGTGAGACCACTCTCCCCCCGGTAAGAGGCATAATCGGTAAACAAACTAACACCCTCACCTCTGGCCCAGCCAAAGGGAACCAAGAGGAACAGCAGAAAGGCAAATTTAATCCTCAACCTAAACATCTCCTCTCCTTTCATCGATATCGGGGATAGAGCGGAGAAACGAGTTCATAGTCCCCGAACCCATGCCGGTCGACAAAGATGAAGGTAAGCTTCTTGTCGAGGTAATACCATATCTGATAGGAGGTAGTCTCAGTCTCAAAGGGATGTCTCTCCACCTCATCCGGCCGCCCATAGATGATGTAAACCCTTCCTCGGTCTGATCTCCAACCTCCTTCCATTCCACCAAAATGGGCATTGCTATATCCCACCCGTCGATAGTATTCTTCCTCCAGCTCATTTTTAGGAGTCCCCGGGGTGGGGTCCCTCCTTCTCCAAAAATCTCTCAGGAGCTCTCTCCTCTTCCCTGAAGGTGATTTCTTCAGCCTCTTTAGCTCTTGCCGGGTGGCTATATATCTCAGTTGCTCCACGGCCGTGGGGTAATCCTTAGCCGAGGGAGCTGTGTCCTTCCAATGCATTTGAAATTCCTTCTGCAGCTTCTTCTCCCCGTAGAAAGGGGCCTTTAACCTCACCTCCACCTCATATGCCCCCGGTTCCAGATCCCCTATGGAGAACCTATGCACTCTCCGGGATGGATCCTCCCTTACCTCCATTTTCAAGGAATCAGAGGTTAAAATCGCTCCTTTCCTACCCCTTATTTGATAAACCTCTGCAATCACGCTCCCTAAGGGAAGGCCATACATCTCATAGTATAAGAAGAGATGAGGCTCTTGATCATTAAAGATCCCCCCCGCATTGGGAACAATAACCCATTCCCCCCTTCTTAAGGGAAAGTAATCTCCCGCGGTGGAGACAGAATCAGCCAATACCAGATCACTAACAATCCAACCTGCGGTGTGGAAAGAGGGAATTACCACTTTTCCCTCCTGCTGAAGGGACTGGCGGGTGTTGAGATCCGTTAACTTGACTTCCATCCGATAGGAACCAGGACGAGCAAATAGGCTCTTCTGCCCGGTAAGTAACTTATCTTCAAACTTGGTCTCCTCGTAGATCCTCACCTTTAAAGAGTCCCTCCATATTTGGCCATTAACCTGTCTTCCCTTACGATCATAGAGGATCAGCGAGATCTCATAGGAGGCCAAGAAACCGTCTCTTTTCTTTAGAAATTGCAGCTGCGGATACCCTATCCTGTAAAAGAAGAGGAGGTTGGAGAGGTGGACCCCTGCGGAGCGAAAGCTGGCGAAACCAACCGAAAATTTTGGCCCCTCGCCCCCTCGTTCTCCCAACTCCACCTGAGCCCGCAGGGGGACAGGCCACAGGTCAAAAAAGAGAAAAAAGAAGGACAAAAATAGGATTTGCCTCCCTCTACAAACCAATCTCATCAGCTATTTCCCTCATAGCCTGTAGGGCTATCTTTACAAATTCGGCAAGATCCAACCCGATCCTCTCACACTCCTTGATCTGTTCCCTGTTCGCCCCGGCAGCAAACCTCTTCTCCTTAAACCTCTTAAGGACGAAACCCTCGTCCATTCCCTGCAGGCTTCGGGAAGGATGCATCAGGGCCGCGGCAACGATGAGTCCGGTAAGCGGATCCACCGCATACAGGGCCCAGTCCATCTTAGATTGAGGAGGAATGTGGCCTGAGTGCGACCTAACGGCTTGAATGACCTGTTGATCCACCCCCAAATCCTCTAACCATTCCGCCCCCAAAAGCCCATGTTTGCCGGGATCAGCGACTGTCTGATCATAATCCACATCATGGAGCAACCCGGCCAGACCCCAGAGATCTTCATCTTCTTTTAAACTCTTGGCCAAAGCTCGCATCACCGTCTCTGTAGCCAACATATGTTTGATCAGGCGGTCATTTTTGACCTTGGACTTAATTAGATTTAATGCTTCCTCGTGGTCCAAACCATCTCCATTTTAGTCCCCGAGAACAATTTATATCCTCCTCTTCAGGATGTCAAGACCTCTTTTTCGAGGTAGAATAAAAAAAATTAAAAAATAACTTGACAATGTTAATTTTTTTGTTATCTTATTTAATGAATCTGGGATTAAAAGTAAATTTTATTTAGGTGAAACTATGAAAAAGAAAGTTTTAGGTCAATGCCCAGTCTGTGGGGGGCCTCTCTTGGCCACGGAGCTGACCTGTGAACAATGTGGGACAAAGATCGTCGGCAAATTCCAGGTGAGCGAGTTCCAGAATCTATCTGCTGATCAAATGAGCTTTGTAAAAACTTTCCTCAAGTGTCGCGGCAACATAAAGGAGATAGAAAGGGAGCTGGGGATTTCCTATCCCACCGTGAAGAACAGGTTGAACCAGGTAATAGAAGCTTTAGGGCTTGAGCCAGTCCAGGAGGGTCCGACCAAAGAAGAGAGGTTGGAGATCCTCAAAAGGCTGGAGGGGAAAGAGATCAGCTTCCCAGAGGCCTTGGATCTTCTGGCCCAAGGACGAAAATGAAAGAAAGGAGGCAATGATGCCCAACAAGTCCTTCCAAAAGGAGATTGAACTGACCGATAATCAGTCCCTGGTTATCAAAAACCTAAACGGTCCCATTGAGCTGATTGCCTGTCAGGGGAATACCCTGCACATCGAGGCCAAGATAAGTTCAGATAACCAGAAAGTGGTCGATGAGACGGATGTGGTAGTGGAGCAAACCCCTGATCAGGTAACCATTAGAGTTGAACCCACTGGCTCAAAGAGGTTTTGGGGATGGAAATCTGAAAAGAAGTCGGCTCGGGTAGAATTTTTCATCAAGGCTCCCCAATGGGTTCCCCTCAGCGCCAAAAACCTCAATGGGGATATAAAATCCTGGGGATTTGATCATTTGAGCGAACTCAAGACTATGAATGGGGGGCTGGAAATAGAAGGATGTTCAGGGAATCCCATTTTAAAAGCGATGAACGGCCAGGTAGTAACCCACTCCTGTTCCTTCGGAGGACTGGAGGCCAAGACAATGAATGGACCCATAGCTGTGGAGACAACAATTAGCCCGCAGGGGGACTACCACCTGAAAAGTATGCAGGGGGAGATTAAATTCCTCATCCCTCAAGGCACAAATGCATCCATTGAGGCGAAGAGCTTGCACGGGGAGATCGATTGTCAACTCCCCCTAAAGGGACTGCAGCGAGGCAGAAACAAACTAAAGGGGATTTTGGGGGAGGGTGGGGCTCGGGTAGGATTAAAGGGTATGAACGGGAGGATAACCCTTGCCCAGCTCGCCGATAGCGACAATTCAGGGTCGGAAACTGAGCTCATCGCCAGGATGTTAAAAGAGGGGAGGATAACCCAGGATGAGGCATCCAAATTGAGAGAGGCCATTTATGGCTGAGAAAGCTTGCCTCATTGAACCATAAAGGAGGATAAAGATGGAAGAGGAGAAGATGAGGGTATTGCAGATGATTGAAGAGGGGAAGATAAACGCTGAGGAAGGGGCAAAGCTTCTGCAGACCATTGAGGAACCAGCCAAAAAGGAAGAAGGGAAAAGGGTTCTGAGGATAAGGGTCTATGAGGGGAACTTAGAGAAGCCCAAGGTCAATGTGAACATTCCTCTTGGGCTGATAAAGCTTGCTACCCACTTTGTGCCTGAATCCACCAGGGCCAAGATGAAGGAGAAGGAGATAGACCTGGACCAGATCGCCCAGCTAATAGAATCAGGGGCTAAGGGCAAGTTGGTAGATGTGGAGGAGGAGGGCGAAAGGGTAGAGATCTTCTTAGAGTAGGATCTTGTCCTAAGGCAAAATTTTTTTCCTCCCCGAGCAAGATGAGGTGGCAGAATCCCGCTTCTGCCACCTCTCACGCTTTTGTAGGGGCGTAAGGCCTTACGCCCCTACAACTGCAGGTTTGGGATTCCATGTCTAACAGGGATCTTTCCGGGATAGCACCATCAATTGGGGGGAAAGTGAACATTCCTCCCTGTCCTCTTCACCATTTTGTGCCTCAGTGGCCAATTTCTCGTCCAAAAACCTTTCTTATGAAAAATCCACCTTGACATTTCACCGACAAGATAGTAACTCTACAAAAACGGATAAGGGGAAATTTAATGGTGGAAAACACACTTTTCCTCCTTCCCTGGATCCTCTCTTACCTTGAGGATAAACCAGATTGGAGTTACGGGGTCCCGGACAGGGTATTTGATCTTCCCTGGAGGCTAAGTCCGAGATGTGCCCACATCCCAGTGCTCTGTCTGTTGAGAAGGGGTGGGGGAAAGATCGCCTACCTTACTTCCAGAAGGTCAGGAAAATTGGATTCGATCAGAATCTATCGCTTTTATCCAAATTCCGGTAGGCTTGAGCAACTAAAGTTCTTAGATAAAAGGGGAAATAGATACAGCGAATACAGGAAACATCATCAGGGGGATTGGCATAAGACCTTCTATCTAAAGAGAGAAGATTTCTCCGATGCTGAAGGAGGAACTGTTTATATCAAGGTGAAATTTGATGATCAGTTTATCATCTCCCCCAAAGATGAAAGGGAAACCACTTTTGCCTCTGTTCTCTTGGCGGACAAACCTTTACCAAAGCTCAGCGGATGGTTGGTGGGAGATGGACATATCCATACTGAACTCACCAACAATTCCAGCGAATATGGCCCCCCCTTGGAGGTTTTCCCATACGCCCGGGGTTGGTTTGGCCTTGACTACATAATTCTCACCGATCACGGCTTTGACCTCAAGGAAGCTGATTGGAAAAAGCTACAAAGATTCGCTGGAGATAATAGCAGAAAGGATTTCACCATTTTAACTGGTGAGGAAATCCATGCCAAAAATGACCACAATTGGCTTCCCTCTTTTACAAAATGCCACTCTATGCATATCTTGGGTTACAACTTAAGAGAACTAATAAAAACAGGAAGCACCATATTTCATTCCTATAATCCAAGCAAAAGGGAAAACACGGTTATGGCAGAGTTCCTCACCCATAACGAGGGAAGTTTCTGTTACATCGCCCATCCCCGGGCGGAAAGGGAAGGTAGATGGCAGTATGAATTGAAGAGATTGAAAGATGAATATCTCGGCAACCCTATTGTAGGACTTGAGGTTTTAAATGGCGGAGATTTCGGAGAGCAGAAGAATAAAGATGCAATGAAATTGTTCACCGAGCTCCTCCTTAAGGGGAAGAGGCTGTGGGCTGTGGGCAATAGTGATTCCCATTCTTTGCGGTTGGGTAGAGGAAGAACCTATATCAAAGCTGAGGAAAACATCGGAAAAGAGATTTTAGCCGCGCTGAAATCGGGAAAGACCGTGGCCACCAATGGGCCCTTTGGTTATCTCGAGGCAACCAATGAAAGGGAGGAGAAAACCGAACTGGGAGAGGTCCTAAGGGGTAAAGGATTTCAGCTTGTCCTGAGATGGGATGCGAATCCCAAACATCAATATACCAATCTCTCTTCGATAATGGTCTATCTGGGAAAGGTAGGGGAGGTTAGGGAAAGGACAGTCCCCTTATCTAAAATTGACTACACCAAGGGATCATTCACCACGAGGGTCCATAAATTAAGGTCTGGTTCCTACTACATAAGGGCCGAATTCCTCATCTCTGAGGAGAGGAAGGCAGTAACCAGCCCTATCTTCTTAGAGGTAGAGTGAAAAGGGAATTGCCCTATGCTATAAACTCGTAAGATATTGTTTTTTTTACAAAATTTTCCAGGTTGCCTTGAGTAGAAGTCTTCTACCGCACTTTAGCGCGGGTTTGGGGCCTTCAGGCCCCCTGGGTTTGCATCCAGTGAACGGGCTAAAGCCCTACCAACCCCGGCTAAAGCCGGGTAGAAGATAGCTCACTTTGAGCTGGTAGATGCCCTCATCTGAGGGCCAGGAGGCAGTGGCAGATGAGGGGTTCTGCCACTTCGATATTCGGATTTAGGATTTCCCCACTGGCTTCCCTCCTCGATGGTTTGAGAGGAAAACTCCGAATCTAAACAGGTGAGGGCCTCCTCCGGGGCTTCGCCAAGAGGAAGGGCATTTCCCCTTGACTTTCCAGTCTTTTTCGTTTACTATTAGGAATATATGTGTTTATTTGTAAAATCTGGAGAGACCCGGTGAAGGAAGAAGTTAAAAACTGGTTAGACTCTGCTCAATATGATTTAGAAACTGCTAAGCACATGTTTAGCACTGGCAGATATATCTATACGGTTTTTATGTGTCATCTCGGTCTGGAGAAAGCCCTGAAGGCAAAGGTTGAAGAAATCACTGGTAAAACACCGCCTAAAACCCATGACTTAGAATATCTTGTGGGACTTGCTGGGTTATCTCCAGATAACGATATGGAAAAGTTCATCGTGGAGATTAGCAATCTGAGTGTAGTTACAAGATACCCAAGTGACTTTCAAAGGATTCTTAAGAATTTTTCGCGGAAAAGAGCTAAACTTATTTTGCTAAAAGCGACGGAGGTTTTTCAGTGGATAAAAAGATCAATCTCATTATAACTAAATACAAGCAGAGGCTTGAGACCCTGGGGATCAAGGTTCAAAAGATCGTCCTTTACGGCTCTTATACCTCAGGAAATGTCAAAGAGGAGAGTGACATAGATCTGGTCGTGGTATCTGATGACTTTAGAGATATGGATCTATGGGAGAGACTGTGCCTCCTGGGACGTGCTCGAATAGGGATTAAAAGACCAATGGAAATATTGGGACTTACTAGAGAAGAATATGCTGCAGAACGTAACGGCACATTTATTGCGGATGAGATCAAAGCAAAGGGAGTGTTAGTTATATAAACATAAAGGATTAGCCAAAGTCTTCTATGCTGACCTCTAGCTGGTTTCATTAGGCAAGATCTTAAAACCTGTTCCTGACAGTTTCAGGAATTTATGTCAAGCTTTTCAAGCCACCAAGAATAGATTGAAAAATACATGCTCTGTGGATGAAAGAGAGAGGGGAGCAATAGAGCGGGAGCCAGACTCCGTTTCCCTCAGCCAATAGTTTCTTTCACTCTTAATTCTACATTCTTCATTCCAGGCTTCGTCCGATTTATGTTGTCCACACCTTGTCGGTGTAGGCGAAGTCTCGCTAAGGGTGGGGAAAGGGCATTTCCCTTGACATACCCACCTTTTTCGCTTATTATCAGGAAAAGGACAATTAAAAAAAGCATACCCGAGCTTCGGATATGGGCAAGATAAGCTAAATGGCGCTGGTAACGTCACAAAGCTGAAGTATAATCAAACATTAGGAGGAGAAGATGACTAATTTTAAGGATCGTATTATTCGAGCAGCTAAATTAGATGTTAACCTGTATGAAGAGGTTGAGGCTGATAAGGGGGCATTGGGTCAGGCTATGGGGGTTGTTGTTCTCTCCAGTATAGCCGCTGGGGTAGGAAGTATTGCCAGAGGAGGACTTGGCGGGATTCTGATGGGAACAATTGCAGCTCTTATTGGATGGTATGTCTGGGCCTATTTCACTTATTTTATTGGCACTAGATTCCTCCCAGGGCCACAGACTAAAGCAGATTACGGTGAGTTGTTACGCACCATCGGTTTTTCAAGCTCCCCTGGGTTGATTCGAATACTGGGTATCATTCCAGGGTTGGCAGGATTCGTTTTCTTAGTTGCTTCAATTTGGATGCTGATAGCAATGGTGATCGCCGTAAGACAAGCTCTTGATTATCAGAGCACATTACGCGCTGTAGGGGTATGCGTGATCGGCTGGATCATTCAAATGTTAGTCCTTCTGTTATTGTTTTCTATTTTAGGCGGTTCCGCAAAGCCAGTCTAATACTTTTTCATATAGCCGTCAAAACATCAGATAACAAAGTATTTACGGTTTCACTCTGCTTAACCCTGCCAAGGCGGGGTTGCTTAAACGATAAGCTAAATGGCGTTGGCAACGCTACAAAGCAAAGGGGTAGCTAAGCTTGATTCCCAAGGAAAGCTAACGGGCTAAATAAGAGCACCATTTAACCTAACGGTGTGGCGGGTAAGCGGCTTCGCTTCTTACCCAGTTCCCAAGAGTGAAAGCGAGTTTTCTCCAGCGAACTTTGCTTACCCGTCGCCCTGTTATATGAAAATTAAACCCTCTATAATCAAGGGAAGCCAAAATACTCTTGAACCCGACTTCCGCAGTAAAAAGGCTAAGTGGTTGTAAATTATGACTTAGATTTTTAAATTCGGTAGCACATTTTGTTCAGAATCTCTTAGGAAGCGTTTAGGCGGCTAAAACCTCCTTTAGATATT
>Ga0315533_1000025_pt1 | contig 173768 bp, 168 predicted proteins | sample SalMarSW160130MG_FD_203081 | JGI IMG/M metagenome (GOLD analysis project Ga0315533, IMG submission 203081) | Salt marsh sediment microbial communities from the Plum Island Ecosystem LTER, Massachusetts, United States - Salt Marsh Sediment SW1601-30 ...
GAATCTGAAAAAAGGGTTTGCACTTGTAATTTCAGGATCAACGGCTGAAAAATATCTAATAAAAACAAGAGAGCTTCCAATGCTACATTTTATTAATAAGAAGTATAAAAATGAACAGGAGCAAAGATATGAAGAGAATAGTGATGTAATTTTTAAAAAAATACTGGATGATGTAAATTTTTTAATTTTAGATGATAAAAGAATAGGCCATTATGCATGGAATTATCTGAGAAAAAAATATCGCGAATTTAAGAATAATAATATGATTAAATCTGCCTATAAACTTGCCTATGCTTTAAATTACTATCGAATAAATACAGTAGTTTCTCCCATTTTTAAATTATGTGCAAAAGATTCCTGGAGTCTATTTGATTATGTTAACCAGATTTACGAATTCTCATTGAAAGAAAAGATATCGCCGTTTAATGAACAGATTTTTGTTGAGTTAAATAATATTTCTGAAATGCATAAAAATTTTATGAGCGGGGAAGGAGTAAAAGAAAAGCTATTATTTGTGGAAAAGGTTTTTGATGAGACTTTTAAAGAAATTTGTCGAGTGTTAAATTCGTATTCAATTAAAGAAAATTAAGAGACATGTCCCAATTAAGAGAACAAACTCAAGATAATGAGCCAGAAGAAGATACAAAAGAAGATTTAAGTGAGGATTCTAAAGAAGATTCAAATGAAGATTCAAATGAAGACTTAAAGGAGGATTCTAAAGAAGATTTAAGTAAGGATTCTAAAGAAGATTTAAGTGAGGATTCTAAAGAAGATTTAGATGAAGATTCTAAAGAAGATTTAGATGAGGATTCTAAAGAAGATTCAGATGAGGGTCTAAGTGAAGATTTAAAAGAGGATTCAAATGAAGATTTAGATGAAATCCAGCCATTTGAACCTAATCACAGTGATTTAAGAGTTTTTGACCCTAATCTCGGCGATGTAAGAGTAAATATTGATCCGAGCCTTTCAGATTTAAGCAGCTTAGATCCCGATACAAGCGAGGGTAAGGAGTTAATTGACCTTGATCTCAGCGATGCAAAAGTAAATATTGATCCAAGCCTTTCAGATTTAGGGAGTTTGGATCCTGATACCAAAGAGGGAATATCAACAGAGTCAATTGACCTTGATCTCAGTGATGCAAGATTAAATATTGATCCAAGCCTTTCAGATTTGGGTAGTTTGGATCCTGATACCAAAGAGGGAATATCAACAGAGCCAATTGAACTTGATCTCAGTGATGCAAGAGTAAATATTGATCCAAGCCTTTCAGATTTAGGTAGTTTGGATCCCGATACTAACGAGGCTAAGGAGTTAATTAACCTTGATCTCAGTGATGCAAGAGTAAATAATGATCCGAACCTTTCAGATTTAAACAGCTTGGATCCCGAAACTAATGAGGTTAAGGAGTTAATTGATCTTGATCTCAGTGATGCAAGAGTAAATATTGATCCGAGCCTTTCAGATTTAGGCAGTTTGGATCCCGATACCAAAGAGGGAATATCAACAGAACCAATTGAACTTGATCATTCAGATATAAATCCATATATTGATGACAACGAAGGAACGACTACCTCCCTTCTAATTAAACATGATGAAGAGAGTAATCGCATGTCAGAACTGAATGTTAGATTATCGGATATGGATAGTGAATTAGCAAGCGAACTTCAAGGAGATTTTGATGTTCAAGATATAGCAAGAGATGATTTATCTAAAATGGATGATATATCATCAAGTGAATTTCGAGAAGTCCCAGTTATTCAAGACGTATTAAAAGATGAATTATCAGAATTGGATGGAGAATTATCTGAATTGGAAGATATATCTTCATATGAATTGAAAGAAACTCCAGTTATTCAAGACATGTTGGAAGATGAATTATCAGAATTAGATGTAGAATTATCTGAATTGGCAGATATGTCTTTATATGAATTGAAAGAAACTCCAGTTATCCAAGACGTATTAGAAGATGAATCATCAGAATTAGATGGAGAATTATCGGAAATAAAAGATATATCCACAAGTGATTTTCAAGACAGTAAAATTACTCAGGACATAGCAAGAGAGGAAATAAAAGATGAATTAATAAAATTAGATAACGAATCTTGGAATATTAAAGATATATTCTCAAATGAATTTGTAGATCTCTCAGATACTCAATATAGTATAGAAGAGGACTCTTTGGAAATTTCAAATGTTATAGAACCTCTGGCGTTAGATATCGCAAATGTGCAATCAAGAACTCTTGGGCAAGATTATGTTGGAGAACCTCAAATAGAAAATGTTTATGAAGAGGGGAATGAAAATGAGATTAATTATGATTTAAGTATAGATAAAAATAATCAAGAGGCATCGGAACAAGAATTATCGTTAATAGGAAAGGAAAATGGAGAAGAAAGTAAAGAAATTACGGCTACTACATCTTCCACAACTTCCACAGATGAAAAAGATAATCAAGAAGATTCTAAAGAAGAGGACCAAACATCAGAAAAAAAGAAAAAAAGTGAGAAAGAAGAAACTTCTGTCGATTCTGAAGAGGAATATGAACCAGAAATAGATGAGCAAACTGAAAATATGAATAAAGAGATTCCAGAGATACCAGAAGACTTCTTTTATAAAGTAAATTTAAAAGAAGTTTATCACTGTAAGGATATAAATTTGCTAAAGAAAATATATGAGATACAAAAATCATTTCTTAAAATTGAATTATACCTAAAAAATCAAGACTGTAAAAATATTCCAGGTAGTTCTACGCTAAGACGATTAGTTCAAAAATCATTTAAATTTAAATCAGAATATGACACTTGGAAACGGGATATTTGGTTAAAAGAAATTCAAGATATAGCAAAAAAGGAAGGAGGCGAATGTTTATCTCTTGAATATAAAGGTATGCACACGAAATTAAGATTTCGATGCAAAGAAGGTCATGAATTCGAAGCTTTTCCAAAGAATGTGAAACACAAAAATTCTTGGTGCCCAATGTGCGTAAATGTTAAAAAATTAACCCTGAAAGAATTTCAAGATTCAAAAACAGGTTCGGAGAATTTAAATAAAGAAATAGAATCAAAATATTTGGAAGGTCTTATTGATAAAACTATAGAAGAATTTAAGATTTTAAAAGATCCAAAATTGAAAGAAATAATAAAGATTCATGATGGTGATACCTATAAAGGGAGCCATTTTACTAAGAAATTTATTAAATTTATCAAAGATCAAGATAATAATGTACTAACTAAAGAAGAGAAAGATAATTTAGTAAAAAGAATAGATGAATTTAATGAAAATAAAAATATAAATAATGTCCTTAAATATTATGTAAAATATACTAATCTTTCACAGCCGAAAATACTTAAAAAATTAGAAGACATGAATTTAAAAATAACCAAACTTACATTGATAAATATTTTACATAAGATTTTAACACGGGAAGTGTATAAAAAGAGATTTCCAAAGCCTGAAGATTGGGTATCCGATGAACAACGAGAGGGCATAATAAAAGCTGGCCGCTCCAAGAACCCCGGCTCTCTAAACGATATTGGAGATGAATTTGGAGTGTCATATGGTACTGTCAGAGATATAATAAAGAAAGATTTGGGAGAGAAAGTATATCACAAGAAGTTTCCAAAGCCTGAAGTATCTGATGAGCAACGAGAGGGCATAATTAGAGACGGCCGCTCCAAAAATCCAGACTCAATTCCCAAGATTGCTGCCAAATGGGGAGTATCAATTACTTCTGCTGTGAATATTATACAAGATGATTTGGGGGAAAAAGTATATCACAAGAAGTTTCCAAAGCCTGAAGATTGCGTATCCGATGAGCAACGAGAGGGCATAATTAGAGACGGCCGCTCCAAAAATCCAGATTCTATAGGTAATATTGCTATCAAATGGAAGGTAGGTTATAATACTGCTGTGAAAATTATACGAAATGACTTGGGAGAAAAAGAATTCAATAAGAAATTCCATAATGATATACCACAATTAATAGGGTTTGAGAATCATAGATTAATTGAAAAAATAGCCACACAAGATTTTGATGAAAAAAGGAAAAAATTTCCAGATGTTCCAATACTTATTTCAGAGCCCCCAATTTATACTAATAGTAAAAAATGTTGCGATAATGCATTTAAAAATGATAAAAAATATCTACAAAAACTTCTAAAAGATAGAATTGCTAAAGAGTTAAAAATTGATCCCAAAAAATTAGATCACATTAAAGTTGCGCTTTTTGATTATACCAGTTGGTTTCACAAAGCTAATATCATGGATAAGATTGAGAAATATCAGCATTCCAAAATTATGTTATTTATTGTCGGAACACATTGGTTTCAAAGTTGGGTAAGTCGAGTTAAGAAACTCCCTAAAGATAAAAGAATTAAATATCCCGAAAATATTCGAATTATTAAATGGGATCTTTTTGCTGATTTGTTAAATTTAAGTGATGATAATCGGAAGCAACTTAAGGAGATCATTGGATTATCTAGATTAAAAGATTTAGAAACCTTGAGAAAACTTAACGAACAAAATAATTATAAATTGCACCGCTTAAAAAAATCAAAAACTAAAAGAAAAGGGTCCAAAAATGATTTAGATGCATTTTTAAAGAAAATTTAAAAAACCATTGCAGAGAGTTGGTTCTCCTCCTTGCCAGCTAAATACAGACTCCTTTAAGTGCAATTGCACATAGTGAAAAATGAATTTCTCAAGCAATTCAATACTCATACGTGGTTTTTGGGTTTTTGAATTTAATAATCTATTTCAAATTTTTTATAAATACTGATTTCAAAATATTTAAATTGGAATTGTCAGAATTTTAAAAAATTAGGAATAAAAAATCAGTCCATTTGTCTTTTTTAAGATTTATTTTTATCTAAAATACTCGCAACAATTTCAACTATTTTTGGTAACACTTCAGCTATACTATTATGGATTACTACGTGACATTGATTATCGATATTAGTCTTTTCTCTATTTATAATAACTAATTTGGCATCAACGTTTAAAGCTTTATATGGCAAAAAATTTGCGGGAGAAACTAATAAGCTTGTTCCAAGTATTAACATTAAATCACAATTTTTGATAAGTTTATCGGCTCTTTCAAGCGCTTCCGCAGGCAATTGTTCTCCAAAAAACACTGCATTTGGCTTTAAAACACCATCACAATCAGGACATTTTGATGATGGGTTTCCACTTAATAATAATTGATTAACTAGAGTTGTTATAGGAAATATTTTTCCACATTTCCCCATGCATATCGCTTCATTTATACTACCGTGTAATTCAATTACATTTTTAGTATGAGCTCTTTTGTGTAGACCATCTATATTCTGGGTCATTAACCCATTTAATTTTCCCATTTTTTGCAATTTTGTCAGGCTTTTATGGCCTGCATTTGGTTTAGCTTTAATCATATTAAGACCCATTTCTAACATCGTCTTATAGAACGCAGTTGGATTTCGCGTAAAAGTAGATATATCTGCAAATGAAGGATCCATTCGCTCCCACAATCCTGTGCCGGGACTGCGAAAATCCGGAATACCGCTTTCTGTGGACATCCCCGCTCCAGTAAGCGCTAATATATTCTCTGATTCAAGTATTAATTCAGCAAATTTTTGAAATTTTTCTTTCATTTCTTTTCAATACAATTCTTTTGGAATTTAATTTTAATATATTTGTTAATATCTTAAATAAATATTGATATAATGAATAAGGTTTAAATTTTAAAAGTTCGAATTTTCCATGGATTAATTTTATCTATTCGATTTTTTTTAGATTTTATTTCATTGTAATTAAAATTGATTTCTCTTAGTTGATTTCTAATTAATGCTCCTTCAAATTGGATATTATTTTGTTTATCACTGGGATTAAATATACGTAAATAGGAATTATTTTTCCGTCTCCACAAGTTAATAAGTTTAACTGGTTGGTTTATTGTAAGAAATGACATAGATTTCTTTTCAAATTTATAATTATTATTAATTCTTATCCCCAATAATCTAAATTGAAATGAATTTGAATAGTTTAAGGCAGAATGTAATTCATCCCCATTAGTAATTGATAAAGCAAATTCAAATCTTCCCTTAGAAGTTAAAAAATTTCGTATTTTGAAATTATGACGGTCAATATGGAATTTCTGACTATTTTTTTGCATGAAAATAATGCCTTCATTTTTTCCTTTTAACCATAGAAAGTCAAGCGCCTTAATATTTGTTCTTTTTGTCTCTTCGATACCAAATGGATAATTAATAAAAACTTTTGAAATCTTAATTTTGGGAATAAGTATTATTTCTCTTAATAAATTAGAATCCAAATTGAATTCAAGTCTATTCACACCGTTATATTGAATAAGTTCAATTTGAAAAGTTTTTCCATCCAATTCTCCAGTCAATATGAATTTTTCTTCAATGTTATCTTTATAATGCTTCTTTATTGATAGGTTGTAATCAAATTTTGATTGAAATTTCAATTCACATACATTTTTATCCTTATATTTTATCTCAATTGTTTTATGATCTTCCAGAATTTTCACTATATAAGAATAATCTGTATTTGGTTTAGAGATTTTAGCATTTTGTTGAGTTAATGAATATATCTTGAAACCTATTCTTGGAATTTCAGCCATAAATTTTAAGGTAGAATTTTGATATTGAAAGGGAATTTCTTCATTATCTTCAATAAGTCTCATTTTTGAAGGATTTTCTAACGATAATTGAATTGAAAAGGCATCTCGTCTCGGAATTGCCGTCGGGTTGAATATTAGAAAACTGATATTATTGTTTTTAATAACTTTAGTTTTTGAACCCAATTTTTCTGCTAATTTAGAAAGAGCCTCACGAGAATAATCTCTACATCGATTTTGGATTTCATTCTGTAATTTAAGGCTTAATTCAGAAATTGAAATTTTATCATATTCTATCTCCAATTTATGTAATTCTTCACGACTCAATTGTTGCGCAGAATAGTCTCCTGATCGTATAAATGGAACCGCATAATTATCATGGGCTTGAGTAAGTAATAGTTTCTTCCACAAATCATCAAAAAAAAAATCACTTGATGTTTCATTATATAACCCCAAAATGCAATTTAAAATCTCGGCAGATAATAAACTAATCTCACATTTTTTATTATTAAGGAATAGTTCATTTGAAACAAATATACTATCTGCTAATACGAAATTATCCCGGAGAAATTTGAACTCTCCATCCTTTTCAATTTTTTGAAAAAATTCAGAACATGAAATAAATTTTCCAAATATCTCAGAAAATCTCGAAATCCTCCAAATCTCTTCTTGATAAGGTTGTGGCATAATAAAATCCTCAATGGAAGAATATACAATGGAATTCATGAATGGACGAGAAACAGATTGAAATAAAAGATTTGGGATTTCTTTAAAAAATGTTCCATGCCAATATTCTCCATTAAAAATTCCAGACTGTTCTGTGATTGTATTTATTCTAGTATTGTCTAAACCGATCCAATCGATATTTCCAGAGGGGGTAGTAGGATTTAATCCAATAAGCCGCGTCCTTAAAGAACCAAATTCAATTTCAAATCCTTTTAAAATTTGAGGGATTTGAGGATGTATCGAACTTTCTGAACAATAATAAATATTGCAATCTAATCCCAATTGTTTTAATACATTTAATCCGCATTCGAATTGCTTAATATTCGACTCCGCACCAATGATTAAACTGTATGGTTGTGAAAAAGTAGGATTAATTATCTCAAACCTACCGAGTTTAAATAATCTTAAAAATTCTGAGATTTTTTCGGGATATTTTTTATTCAACCATTCCAAACAACTTATTGCAATTTCAATATGATAGGGCATATTGGTCTTAATTGCGAGTTCCATTTTTTCTAACAAGCGATTTATTGCAAATTTTGGAGAGTCAAATTCACAAAAACCAAGATCATTGATTATTACACCTCCATGACCTCCAATAATGAAAAATAATTCTGGATGGAATTCTCGCTTGACAATTAACTTTAATTTTCTTAAAATGATTTTAAATAAATTGTATTTCGATTCATTATCTTTATCTTTTAAACATTTTAATTGATTTACTTTTTCTTTAATATTCTTAAAATTAATTTTATACTTCTTAATTGGATTCTTATTGGAAAAATCTTTAATTAAATTAATAACTCTGTCAAGGGCTAAAATATCTTCAATATCTATTTTTGAATTGTTACTTTTCATTAGATAATAATAGAGAAATCAATTTTAAAAAACTTGATAATAAAAAAAATAGGAGGAGGGAAAAAAAAAATTATCAGATTTCATATTCAAGAGGTATAATTGCATGTTCTGGGCAAAGTGTTTCGCATTTTAAACAACCCTTGCACTTACCAACCACTTTATAATTAAATTTTATTATTTCAGTTTCATTACCATTAACTTTTGCCCTTCCAAGATAAAATAAGTTATTAGGACAAAATGAGCCATCATCTTTTAAGCATTCCTTACACATTGTGCATTTATGATGATCTATTTTAATAGTAAGTACTTGGTTGGACGTTGTTACAGAAGTGATAACAATTGCATTCCTTGGACAAACTTGAACACATGTTAAACAACCTTTGCACTTAGTATAATCTATGTGTCTTAGACTATTTTCAAAATAAATAGCTTTATTTGGGCAAGCTCTCACACATCGTTCGCATTTCATGCATAAATCGGGATCAATTTGAACAGGAATAAACTTCTCTTTAAACATTTCCTTAATCAACCTTGAAATTCTGAATAAACCGTTTCATTTGGCTATACCACTCTTCTAAAAGGGTATTAAATCTTTTCTTAATCTGTTTTTTATCGATGGTATCATAAAGATATAAATAACCACTTTTCCTATTATTTTTCTTCGACTTTTTATTTAATTCTTTAATAGAAATTGGTTCACGTAGAATTAATTTTAAATTTATAAGGTTTTGTAAAGCCCTTTGAATTGTACTTCTATCTTTCTTTAGGTTTTGAGCTATTTCTAATGTTTCTGAGGCATGATTTTCAATTAGATAATATAAAACCGCAATCTCAACCTGATTTAAACCTAATGTGCATTTAAATAAATCTTTATTAGAAAAATTTCCACGTTTTAGAAGTTGGTTTAAATTTTCCAAAATCTTATCTCCTCAGATTTTTTTATGATTTAAACCTCAGAAGGAGTTCTTTCATTTTTTCATAAGGTAATGCTCCTTTTAATTGATTAATCATTTTTCCACCTTTTAAGAAAACTGTTGTAGGAACCACGGCAATAGCAAATTGCATAGCAATATCCCGAGCTTCATCAACATCAACATTGGCAAAAATAAAATCGTTTCCTAATTCTGTTTGAAGTTTTTCGAAAATAGGAGAAAACCATTGGCATGGACCGCACCAAACTGCCGAACAATCTATTATTATAACTGTATTAGGATATTTATTTGCTAAGTTTTCCAATTCAGAGGAGTTTTTAAGATGTAGAACATCTCGTGGCATTCGCGGCATAATAAGCATTTCTTTTAATAATTTTTCCTTTTTTCTACGAATATCAATCAAATTTTCATCCATTTTATATCATCTTAATAATTTTATTTTTAATTGTGGTAATTATGCGAACAATATACATAATTTAATTTTTATTCTTATAAATTATAAAAAATTAATACTTAAAATTTAACCAAAAAAATTTTTATGCCATCATTTAATTTAAGATTTTTCAAATTTTTTAATGCAAGCAAGGCAACATAATTTATATAATGATTTTAATACCTCTATCGTCTTGCATTCTTCTAAAAACCGAAAAATTTCACCTCAAATATAAGAATCAAATTTTACTTCTTATAATTTAATTAAAACAGGAATTGATTCTATATTATATAACGATAATTGTTTGTAAGGCTTAAAAATTAATAGTAAGATTTAAAGTGTAATCTAGCCCATATTTATATTATGCCTATATATATACTTGCAACCAAACTTCAACATCCTGACCTAGTTAAGAAAAGGAAAGAACAGGGTGAAAAGTGGTTAAAGCTAGTCAGAGAAAAAGTTCCAGATATTAAATGGATCGCACATTATGCTATATTAGGTCCTTATGACTTTCTTGATATTTTTGAAGTGATAGATGAAAAAGAAGCTGCAAAAGTTTCGCTACTTTCCCGTTCTGCGGGGGCTACTTTCGCAGAAAGTTGGACGGCTATTGCATACAGAGAATTTCTTGAATTAGCTGAGGACTTGAAATAAAAAAACATTAATAGCGCGAATGTGTTTAGTAATAAAGGTAATCTTATTTTGAAACAATTAAAGCGAGTTTGTTTGTAATATGGAAAATTTCATATTTGCTCTAATATTAACGACTATTGCTGGTTTATCAACCACAATTGGTAGTGTAATTGCGATTTTTTTTAAGGAACCCGGTCCAAAATTTATTACAATCTCTATGGGATTTTCCGCTGGAGTAATGATTCTCGTATCTTTTGTTGAACTATTACAGCAAGGTATAGATTCCTTAGGATTTTTTAATGGACATCTATGGTTTTTTATTGGAATGATAGCTATGTTTGCAATTGATTTGGGGATTTCACATAAATATGAATTTGAAGATTCTTATAAAAAAGAGGAAATTGAAAAAAGAGAACCTAAATTAGAAAAAACCTCACTATTAGTTTGCCTTGGTATTTTTATCCATAACTTTCCAGAAGGAATGGCTACATTTGCAGGTACATTAAAAGATGTTGAAATAGGGATTTTATTGATGTTCGCTATTGCACTTCATAATATTCCAGAAGGAATAGCAGTGGCAGTTCCTGTTTATCAATCAACAAAAAGCAGTAAAAAAGCTTTTTTATGGTCCTTTTTCTCTGGAGTTAGTGAACCTATAGGTGCTCTAATTGCAGGATTAATACTTTTGCCTTTTTTGAATGATTTCATATTAGGAGTAATGTTATCTATTGTTGGAGGATTTATGGTGTTTATTTCATTGGATGAATTACTACCCGTTTCTCGTTCGTTTGGTAAAGAACATCTCTCAATTTTAGGAATTATTGCAGGAATGATTGTAATGGCATTGAGTTTATCATTATTATAGGGGGAAAAAGTAGTAATTTAATATGAAAACATATTGGAATGAATTTAATAAAAAGGGAATGCATTTCTTGCTTGTGCCTGATCTTTTAGATATTTTCGTTTAATTTCTTTATTAATAAGCCCTTCAATTTTACATAAATACTCATATTCATCCTTTAAACAGAGGGTAATTGCTGTTCCTTTTTTACTCATGCGAGATGTTCTTCCTATCCGATGTACATAGTTTTCCGAGTACTTTGGTAAATCATAATTTATAACATGAGAAATATTTTCAATATCTAAACCTCTTGCAGCCACATCAGTAGCGATGAGCATATTAATCTTATGAGATTTAAATTCTTTTAAGATTTTTTCTCGCTGAAATTGGGATAAATCACCGGATAATAATCCGATTTTATACCATGTTTTCTTTCTATTTAATTTATTAAACAGCCAAGATGCTGTTTTTTTTGTATTGACAAATAAAAGAACATTTTTGGGGTTTTCTTTTTTTAAAATTTGAAGAAAAGTGCTAAATTTTTGTTCAAATAAATCAATTAAATAAAAAAATTGTCTGGTACTTCTTACAGTTAGGTCATCTCTACTTAAATTAAGAAATGTAAATTTATTTCTTGTATATTTTTTAACTAACTCTCTTATATCATAATCTAATGTGGCTGAGAATAACATAAATTGATATTTAGTTTTAATTAAGCTTAAGATGTATTTAATGTCCGGTGCAAATCCCATATCCCAGAGCCTGTCTCCTTCATCTAAAACCACAAATTTAATATTATTAAAATTTAATTTACCTCTTTTGTAGAGATCAATGAGTCTTCCAGGTGTTGCAATGATTATATGGATACCTTGCTCCAATTTTCTTATCTGATTATTAATTGAAACTCCACCATATATAGGTAAAGATTTTACTCTATTATCTCTCAAATCATTTATTACTTCATAAACTTGTTTTGCAAGTTCGCGTGTGGGTACTAAAATTAGACATTCATTATTATGAAACTTTAATTTTTCCACAATTGGAATAACATATGCTAAGGTCTTTCCCGTTCCAGTCTTGGCTTGAGCCATTATATTATGATTCTCTAGAATTAAAGGAATAGCTTTTTCTTGAACTGGTGTTGGTGATGTAATATTCATGTTGCTTTTTAAAGCATTAATACGTTCTACGCTAATATCTAATTCTTCGAAATTCACTGAAATTCACTTTCAAAGTTTGCTTTTTTCATCATTTGTTAAATAAAAAAATATTTCATAATTATTAAACTCTTGCAAATTCAATTTTAGAGATACTTCAGGAAATATTTGCAACGCTAATTGAATTTTCTAATTTTTAAAAATTATTTTTTTTTCTCGCTATTAAGTAAATAAAATTTAATTTAATTTACAAGGATAAAAACAAGGTTTCTATAAAAAAATTGAATTAATTAATCAGTAAAATATAAATGTTCATCAAATCCTGTTTCAGCAGTTAGATCTTGCCCTAACTTCTGGATTCGCTCTTTTGTTGGATTTGCAAGAATTCTATTCATAATTTTTATAACTTTTTCTAATTTTCTTTCAGAAAATTCTTCTACAATTCTGTCATACCGACCGAATGGAATTCCCGCAGTATACACTCCTGCTTGGGACCTTGTTGCTTGGGAGGAAACTTGCCAATGTTCTACTTTTACATCAATATTTTCTAAATAGTAGGATAATTTAAACCATTCCAACAATAAATTGAATCTTTTACTCTTTCGATTAAAATTTTTTAAAATATTATTAATTCGATTTAATCTATCTGGATGTATTTCGTGAAAAATTGATTCTTGATCTTCTGTAAGTGAATCTTTAGCTTTTTCTTTAATTAATTTCATTATTTCCTCAACTTTTTTTGCTCGCTCCTCAGTAATTTCGGGAACTTGCCTTCGTAGATCTTGAGGGGAAAATTCTAATGTGTCATCAGCCCCTCCTACACCTTCAGATAGACCTTGTCCTATCGTTTCACCTGGAGATGTTCTTTGAGGTTGCGAAGGTTGAGAATAAATAGTTTTTTCTGGTAATGAAAATAATGTATCCAATTTTTTTGGATCTTCACCTGCTTCTTTAATTCTTTGTTCTATTTCTTCATGTGGGTATCCCATTTCTCTAAGATAAAATCGAATATTTTGTAAGGTATTATCAAAAGAAAGCTGTTGCTGATTAAGAGAACCTCCAAATTCTCTCTCCAATAATTCATCTGCAATTTGATTTATTTTTTCAGAAACAATATCTTCCATTTTTAAAATCTCAATTTTTTCAAGAATATATTTGACTTGTTCTTCGGTTAAATATGATAATTCACCTAATGGTCCTACAAGATAAGAAATTTTATTTAATTTATTTAAAAAATTAACAAAATCTTGGTTTGATATCCCTTTTAATTTATGAAAAAAGAATTCTAAAAATTTTTTATCAAAACCTACAATATGTTCTAATGTATCAAGGGGAAGTATGGTCAAATATTTTTCAAGATTCTCCCCTTGTAGATGATCTGGTAATTGAATACCTAGAACCAATACATTATCTTTTATCATATAAATATAATCGGATTTTTCCATATTAAACAAAAAAATTAATTTACGATTGGTTTAGTTACAATAGTAATTTGTTTTCAAAATTAAAATTTTCACTACTCAATTCCCATTTATAAATTCTTCAAATATAAAAGAATAGCAAGAGTGAAAAATACTGTGAAAAAGAGAAAAAAATTAACAGCATTTGACCTACGACATTATCCAGTTAATCCTTTGATTGGAGTAGGAATTATGTTAGTTAGAGATGAACAATTACTTTTAATAAAAAGAAAATATAATCCCGATAAAAAATATTGGAGCATTCCTGGAGGTCATTTAGATTTAGGAGAAAAAGTTCAGCAAGCCGCAGAAAGGGAGGGTTTTGAAGAAACTGGTTTTAAGGTTAAAGTGACAAAATTAGCTGGAATAATTGATAAAATAATGTATGATAATAATGATAAAATTGAATATCATTATGTGCTAATTAATTATTTTGTGGAACAAGTTGAGGGAGATCTTTCTCAACCCCCAAAGGCATCTTCTGACGCTTTAGAAGCAAAATTTGTTCCATTTAAAGAATTGAAGCAATATAAATTAACAGATTCTTTAATAGAATTGCTTGAACAATTAGATATACTTAAATAAAGTTTATTTTTTATGTTAAAGATAATTACAATTGAGCATTAGACATAATTATACCAATTTAAAATTTTAAAATATGAAAATTTAGATTTTAAATAAGGATTTAATTAGAGAAGGGAAAAAATATGAAAGAAAATTGGAGATTCTCGGATCGAATTATGCAAATCCAAAAATCTGCGATCCATGAGATGACAAGATTATCGCGAAAAATGGAAGATGTTGCCTTTTTATCTTGGGCGAGGCCAACGTCCGATACACCTGAACATATTAAAGATGCTGCAGTCAAAGCAATTAAAAAAGGACTTGTCGGGGGTTATTCTGAAAGTGCTGGTTTACCAGAACTAAGGACTGAGATTGTAAAAAAACTTCATCGTGATAATAATATAGATGCTACCAATGACCAAGTTTTGGTTACTGTGGGAGCTATTGAAGGATTAGCCGCTGCAGTAATGGCAATAATCGACCCTGGTGATGAGGTCATTTTACCGACGCCAACTTATTCTACCCATATTCGTCAAGTTTTAATTGCTTCAGGAAAACCTGTTCTTGTTCCATTAATTGAAGAGGAGAACTTTGCATTGAATATAAATGGGCTGAAAAATGCAATCACTCCTAAAACAAAAGCTATTATGTATTGTTCGCCGAATAACCCAACGGGTACCGTTTTCAAAGAAGAAGAACTCCGACAATTAGCCCAAATTTCTCTTAAAAATAATTTGGTAATTATTACTGATGAAGCGTATGAATACTTTGTCTATGGGAACAATAAGCATTTTAGTATAGCTTCAATCCCAGAGATACAAAAAAATGTAATCAGCTCATATACGTTTACTAAGACCTATGCTATGACAGGTTGGCGCGTGGGGTATTTATATGCCGACGAAAAATTAATTCCACAAATAACTAAAGCACATATTCCATTCGCTATTTGTGCACCAGTGGTTTCACAATATGCTGCTCTTGCAGCTTTGAAAGGTCCTCAAGATTGTGTGCGAGAATTCAAAGATCATTATCTTTCAGCGCGCAATTTGATGTGTGAACGTCTTGACAATCTAGATTCCATTTTCCAATATGTAAAACCCGGTGGTTCTTATCTGATGTTTCCCAAAATATTAGTTAAGGAGGGGCAAAATTCCACAGCATTTTGCAAGAATATTTTGAAAGAAGCTAAAGTATCTACAACTCCAGGAATTGCCTTTGGGCCTACTGGCGAGGGGCATCTCAGGGTATCATTCTGCGTTCCAGAAGCCCAAATAAATAAAGCTTTCGATCGACTGGAATCTTACTTTAAATGAAGGTTCTTTACACTTATTTATGGTACAAATATAAGAATATCTATCAAATTTAATAAAAAATAAGAATAAAAGTGAAATATCTTAATTGATATTTATATCCTTAAGAATTGTTTAATTTATTACATTATAATAGCACTCTTTAAAGATTTTTTATGACAACACAAGTAGATATAGCAAAGCAAGGAAAGATTTCCGAAGAAATGAAAATAGTCGCTCAGAAAGAAGGTGTAGATGTTGAATTTGTCAGAAAAGGATTAGAAGCCGGCAGGATTATCATACCAAAATCTAACATACGTGATTATGAACCAATTGGTATTGGAAAGGGTTTGTTAGTCAAGATAAATGCCAATATTGGATCAAGTATGACTATTTGTAATATTGAGGAAGAATTAGAAAAAGCAAAAATTGCGGTGAAATTTGGCGCTGATACTGTTATGGATTTAAGCACGGGTGTAACTGAATTAAATTTAATTAATATTAGAAAAAATATTCTAAAAGAAGTAAAAGTCCCCCTCGGAACGGTTCCAATATATCAAGTAGGTCTAAGGAGTTTGGAAAGAGATGGAGCCATCATAGATATGACCGAAGATGATATGTTTAAGGTTGTAGAGGAACAAGCCAAGGAAGGTGTAGATTTTTTTACAATTCATGCTGGTGTAACTAAAGAGATTATTAATTACCTGAAAGATCATCCTAGAATGATGGGCGTAGTTTCAAGAGGAGGGACTTTTTTGGCTGCTTGGATAATTCATCATGATTTAGAAAATCCTTATTATAAAAATTTTGATTACCTTCTCGAAATGGCAAGAGAGTATGACTTTTCACTCTCTTTAGGAGATGGAATGCGCCCAGGAGGGATTTTTGATTCAACAGATTATGTGCAAATCCAAGAATTATTAACGATATCAAAATTAGTAAAAAGATGCTGGAAAAAAAATATACAAGTTATGGTTGAAGGTCCGGGACACATTCCAGCTCATGAGATTGAACGGAATGTAAAACTCCAAAAATCAATATGTAATGATGCCCCTTTTTATGTTTTGGGTCCTTTAGTTACTGATATTGCAAGTGGTTATGATGAAATTGTAAGTGCAATTGGTGGAACAATTGCAGGGTTAGCCGGAGCTGACTTTTTATGTTATGTTACTCCATCGGAACATTTAAGCCTTCCTAATATCGAAGAAGTAAAACGAGGGGTAATTGCAACGAAAATAGCAGCACATGCTGTAAATATTTCAAAATACGGAGAACGTGCTTCAAATTGGGATCGAAAAATGAATATTGCACGCAATAATTTAAATTGGAAAGAAATGATAAAGTTATCAATAGATCCCGAAACAGCGAGAAGCATACATAATAGAAGTGGAGAATCTATGGATATGGAGCCTTGCTCTATGTGCGGAGACTTCTGCGCAATTAAAATACTGAAGGAAGCTTTAAGCAGATCTAAAAAGAAAAAAGGCTAACTTTTATTTCTGATAATTGGAACAATACAAATAAAAATTAAATCATTTTGGCCTAAATTTTTTATTCCATGTTTTTCATTGGGAGGAATATATAATACGTCTCCTTCATTTACTATTTCCTCTTGTCCAGCGTCATTATAAAAGCTTGCATTACCTCTTAAAATATAGATTTCATGATCTTCGGAGTGTTCATGAAGAGGAATACTACCTTTTGGTTTTACTTCAAATCGTCTCATAGCATAGTATTTAGCTCCATCACTTTCATCAATCAGCCACCTTACATAAGCATCTTTGGTATTCTCTAAAGCTACGGGAATACTATCTACGTCTTTATAATTTTTTTTTAACATAATAATTTAAAGTAATTTTTTCACATTAAATAATTTTAATTTAATTTAAATTGAAATCCTAATGAGTTTTTTTAAGTCATAAATGAACTTCATTACAAACTTAAACAAGGCATGTCTATTTTTATAAAAATTAATATATTATAAAAACAAATTTTGGATATAAAACTATATCAGAAATAGTGTTATAATAATGTTAGAAAATTTACCTATAGATTTGATAGAGAAAATTATAGATACTTTACCTGTTGAAATTTCATTTATTGACGCGGAAGATACGGTTAGGTATTATAGTAAGGGGGATAAAAGAATATTCAAGCGAAGTCCTGCTGTAATTGGAAGAAAAGTTCAAAAATGTCATCCACCTAAAAGTATTGATAAAGTAGAAGCTATTTTAAATGATTTTAAACAGAATAAGAGAGATGTTGCGGAATTTTGGATCCATTTGGGAGATCTATTTGTATATATACGATATTTTGCAGTGCGTGATAAGGAGGGAAATTATTTAGGAACTTTAGAAGTATCTCAAGAAATTACTGATATACAAAATCTAAAGGGAGAAAAAAGGCTTTTAGATTAGAGAAAAATCTTAAAAACAAAATCTCACTTATAATTCAACAGGGATTTTCCTACAACACTCCAATGCGGTTTAATACCCAACAAATCTAATAAGGTTGGAACTACATCCGTGGTTTTACAATAAGGAATCTCGAGAGATGGAATTTCAAGAGAGCCTCCTATAATCAACGGGACGGTCATTGATTTTTTAATAGCAATGTCGTGAGAATATGGATAAGTAGCAACTGTTTTACCGTGTTCGTATCCAAAACCGTATTCACCAATTGTAGAGATCATAATATCACATGCCCGTGGATTTTTGAAATACCGTGGAAGTTGGTCTATGAAGATAGGATAATCAATTTGGTTAGTTGCTATTAACCATTCATCAATATTGTGTGCTTTATTATCTAAACACCTTTTTGCATCCTCATGATTCTCGTATCCAAATAAATCTTGACTATCAAAAGTGTATTTTGTTTTTTGGTTTTTCCCATGTCCATCATATTCAATCCTACCTTTCAAAATTTTCCCTGTCTTTTTATCCCGTCGCTCAAGATGGATTATACCTCGATCTGGCGTATTGTTATCATCACGATAATACATTAATTTTACACCTGGAATTTCCCATAAGGTTTCGAATAAATCCAATTTTTTACTCCCTATTCCACTTGGTTCAAAATTTCGCATTTGTTTAATAGTAGGATGATGATGCCAAGTATCTCCTCGGAAATTGAAAAATCCGATAGAGCCGAATGTTGCGTCAAAATCGCCAACTTCTTTTTTAGGGATATAAGGGATTAATCCTTTTTTCTGGAAGAAAGGTTCTAGGTCATACATATTTTGTGCTTTATAATTACCATGATCTGAAATAATACAAATTGCTGTATCCTCATAATATCCTGTATCTTTAAGTGTGCTAAGTAAAGACCCAATATACTCATCGCAACTTAAAACTTCATTAATATAATCTGGATGGTCAAATCCTTTATGGTGCATAAGATCATCTGTTTTTGGTATATATCCTACAGTAATTTTGGGAACTTCCTTAATAGAAAAGAATTTTTCTGGTTCTTGGTAAGCCTCCTCAATAATTTTTAATGTTGTTTCTGTTTCAAATTTTTTAGGAGTCTGAAAAAGTGAACCACGAAATATAACGTTTAATGCGCTTAGAAAGTTTCCTTCACCAGCTTGTTCGAAAATTGTTTGAACATTAGGTCCCAGATCTTTACTAATTTTCCATACTTGCCGTCCATCTCCGTAATTGCGAATAAAAGGAAGCTTTTTACCTTCTGATGTGGGGGGGTCTGTTCGATTAACCCAATGATAAGTCGGAATACCACTTCCTTCTTTAGGGTAATAACCTGAATAAGCGCCAGTTATAATATTGCAATAACAAGGATAAGTGATGCTCGGAAAAGTTGTAATACAATTCTGGCACGAGATTCCATTTTTAGCAAGTTGTGCCATGTTTGGAAGTTTTCCTCGGTTAATCCATCCATAAAGATGCGAAGCCCTAACATCATCAATAACAATTAAAATTACTTGATTGACTTTAGCAGTTCGATTCATAATTAATTCTATATTTTATAAGTTATAAGTTTAAATTTAAAATAAAAGAACGATTATGATTTGAATATAAAAATTTGTATAAGTACTAGAAGTTAATTTTTGGTAGCATAAACCAAAATAAAATATTATTTAAACGATAACATAAGAAAGTTTAATTCCTACATCTTCTTTAAGATTTAATGTTCTTCTAATGGCATTTCTAACTAATATGCCCCCTATATGAAGGATTGTATCCTTTAATATATTATCTTGATCCATAGAGGCATTACAAGGATACGAGTGATGGGCTTTACTAATATATTCATTTAAGGAAAGCTCTTTATCGTTAATCTCTTTTGATTTCAATTGCTGGGCAATATAATAAGTAGAACCGCATGGAGCGGATTGTATTACGCATGTATCTTCAATTGTTTTTCTATCTTTACTTATTAAAAAAGAAATAATCGGCTCTCCAATCTTAAAATAATCAATAAACTCATCAATATTAGAACTTTCTTGTGTTATATTAAAGCCGGGTTTATTTAGTTCATTTATTTCTTTACTCAGGGAACAAAATGGTTTTGGAAATGCTGCTTGAATTCCGAATTTTTCAAATTCTTCTAATACTTGTTGTTGAAGTCCTGGAGATACCCATTTTGGATCTTCGATTGGAATAATAACTGCCTTTATATTTTGATCTTTTAAATATTCCGGAAGTCCAGTTAATAGGTCTGGATGAATTCCAACTACTAAAAGGAAATCCACTTCAGGAAGATTTTTAGGAAAAAAATTCAGCGGTTCTTCAACAAATTCAGGAAGATTTTCGCCAATTTGCTCATAAAAGAAAATGATATCAGCATAGCTTTTCAAATGTTCTCGGCAATGATCACATTTTATTTTAACTACCATTTCCTCGCAAGCTTCACAAAATTTGTCATCGTTAATCAAATTACCTACAAATCTTTGAGTTAACATCTCTGTGTCTGAGTCGGTTCCATAGAATATTCCCAGTTTATATACCAAAGATTATCCCTAACAATTATTTATTTAATTTTTAAAATTAATTTATATTGTTCATTTTATTAAGATTGAAACGCAAATTTCAAAATTGTGATTATTTTTTATAAGATATACAATTTAAAACGATTAACGAACATGTTCAATTAGATTTTTCTAAATAATTTAATATTTTTTCAATTTTCATAATCATTTCCTCTGCGTTTTTTGCAAAAACTCTCATAATTGGCTCTTTACCAATTTCACCTTTATCCCATATAATATCTGGAATTGTTCCATGTTTTTCAAAAATTTTCTTTATTATCCACTGCATTGTTGATTCCTCTTTTAAGCTTATATTTTTAGGTTGTTTGCTTCTATCTATTTCCGCAATCTTAAAGAATGAGTCGTTTTCTAATTTTTGTATTAAATCCGGAACATATTTCATATTCATGACAATGTTTAGTGAATTATCAAATTTTTTAGTGGTTAATATCAGTCTTGCAGTATGATCAGATACACCAAATTTTATTTTTCCTATGGCCTTAGGATACCCATTAATGATACTAATTCGCCCTTCAATCGCAGCAACCTCAATTGTCGATTGTGCATTAGGTAAAGATACAGAGATATTAGTTCTAACTTCTGGAATTAATCTTGAGAATTTTTTTGAACTTGAAATAAAGTTATAAATTTCTTTTACTTGATTTAATACTGCTTTTTTTTCTGGTGAATAATCCAATGCTAGAATATGTGCTCTATCGCTAATTTTCGTGATATTTTCAAAATTTTTATCAAAAAATTCTTCTGCATTTTGGATTGCAAAATTTAAATCCTTTTTAATGGCTAATGCAGCTGTTAAAGCAGCTGAAAAAACACATCCAGTGCCATGAACGTTTTGTTCAATTGGTTTCTGATCTTTTAAGAATTTTAAGAAATATTGTTTTTTTTTCTTGTTTTCCAAATCAGATATTAATGCTATGTCGGCTATTTTGTTTTTTTCAGGATGACCCCCTTTAATAATAACTGCCTTAGATTTATGCTCAATTCTTTCATTAGTCATCATAGATAAAATTTCTAAGGCTGCTTTTCTCATTAATTCAATATCATCAAATTCTTGTGTTTTAATATTAATACCGGAGAAATACTCTGCTTCTTTAAGATTAGGAGTAATAATTTGTGCACTTGGGAAGAGAGTTTTTTTAAGCTCTGATTCAGTACCTTCTTCTGCTAGTCTCACTCCAACGCTAGAAACAGTTACTGGATCAACAACGTAATGTACTTGATATTTATTTAAATATTCTGCGATAATTTTTACAGATTCTTTTGTTGGAATCATACCAGTTTTTGCATATTTTATGGGGTATTTTTCAAATAATATTTTTAATTGTTCCTCTAAAGACTTAATTGGAATCGGAAAATACCCTGAAAATGAATCTGCCGTTTGATATGTAACAGCAGTAATAACGGAAAAAGGATAGACTTCAAATTTCTCAAAAGTTCTAATATCAGCCTGAATTCCGGCACCACAGCTTGGGTCGGTTCCTGCAATTGTTAAACAAAATATTTTTTCCATGAAAATACTTCTTTTGCTTTAAAATTAGGACTTTGATTCTTCAGAAGGAACTCGATCAAATGCCCATTTTGCTTTGTCATCAAGACCCAAGGCTTGGTATGTTTTTCCTAAATAATAAAAACCTTGAGGATATTTAAAATCTTTTTTTACTAGTTTCATTAAATGATTTACAGCTAATGCAAATTGTTTATCTAAATAAAACGCTTTTCCTATTAAAAATAAAACATCTAAATTTTGACCGTTATCATCTATCAAAGTAAATAACTTTTCTAATGCCTTTTTAAACTCCTTTTGTTTGATTAATTTCCGTGGAAGTTCCAATTTTTCTAAAAGAATAATATCATCCGCAATACTACTAATAACTTTTTCAAGTTCTATATCAACTTTTATCTGTTTTTCTTGCTCTTTTTGTGCTTCTATTTTATTAAAATATTCTGTAAATTCTGAAATTGTATTTGAGTCATATTTTTCAGTGCATAATGGACAAACTTGGGAATGAACTAACCATTCTTCTAAACATTTTCTATGAACTTGATGTCCGTTTGGGCATGTGTAGCTTTTAATGTTAGAACCATCTTCTATTTCTATTTTTTCATGGCAAATTATACAAGTAAGCATTTTGCACCAAATTCAATAAAGTTTCTACACTTTAAGAGTGATTAGATATTAAAAAATTTATTTTTTTCTTAATTAATTTCATTAAAATATACAAAAGATATATTAATATTTTTTTGTATTTTCATTTTGAGCATCTTATGTCAAAATTAGAATTATTTAATGGTTTGCTAAAAAATTTTATAAGTGTTGTACCTGATGTTGAAGCGGTAATTGTTTCTGACGATGAAGGGTTGATAATTGCTGCGAAATTAGATAAATCTCTTGAGGAAAAGACGGATTCTATATCTGTACTTTCTTCTCTTGTAAACCCAATTTTAGAAAGAATTAGATACGAATTTTCTTTTAAAAAATTTGGAACTGCTAGTTTTGAAACTGAAGATTCTAGAATTTTATTTGTATCTGTAAAAGATAATGCTACTGTAAGTATTATATTAAACACACTTGCTTCTATTGATAAAACTGCTCCCTATGCCTACTTCTTAGCTGAAAAATGTGCCCAAATATTGACAGAGGATAACATAAATCGGATTCAGATATATATTCCAAATTTTGAATATGACGAAAGACAAGAGTTTGATAGATTAAAAAATCAAATTTATCAAATGAGACTCGCCAAGGGACAATATAAATTTAAATTTATTATTGTTGGTGACCACACGGTTGGTAAGACATCAATCGTAATGAGATTTGTTGAAAACAGATTTTCAACCGATTATCGTGCCACTATTGGTTTAAATATTTTAACACATAACTATAAATTCTTAAATACAGTGATTAGTTTAATGATTTGGGATATTGGAGCCCAAAAATTCTTCCAAAGAGTTCGAAAGACTTATTATCAAGGAGCTCATTCAGCATTTTTAGTATTCGATCTTACAAATAGATCTTCTTTTGAGAATCTTGAAAATTGGTATAATGAATTAAAAGGTTTTATTAGTATAGATATTCCGGTTGTTGTTGTGGGGAATAAAACCGATTTAAGTAAGGAAAGAAAAATATCTTATCAAGAGGGTGTTTCATTAGCAAATAAGCTAAGAGCTTCTTATATAGAAACTAGTGCAAAAACAGGGGAAAATGTAGAAGATGCGTTCTCTTTAATCTCCTATCACTATATAGTAAAATCACAACTTGAAGAGGAAAAAATAGTAAAAGAGAATCTAATTTCAGAAATTAATAGAATAATTGATGTTAAAGGTAAATTAATTTTATCATTTATTGGTTTAAATAAATACTGGAATCCTGCTCTACAATTGTTTACTGAATTTCGAGATTGGGGTGAAATGAAGACATTAAAAAATGAAGAATTAGAAAAAATTTATTCATTTAATGATAAAGTTATTGTTCAAAATTATATTAATCATATTGGAGAGATTAGAGAATCTAATGGAGTTTTATTTATATTTGATGCTAGAAATAAAAAATCGATTGATTTAGAATGGCGAAATTTGGTAATTAACGGTTTAGATAAGATGAATGAAAATACGAGTGTATTAATAGGCTTAAGAACTTCCGAAGACCATACTCAAACAGGAGTTTGGTCTAGACTCATCGAAGAATTTAACTTAAATGAATATCTTGAAAAAAAGATGATTTCCATATTATTCTTTAAAATAACTACTGAATATCGATTGGAATTTTTGGATCAATTCAATACTTGGATTAGTACAATAAGCTCTTTCATATAAAATAAGTAATTCTGATAAATGTTTGTTTATTCAAATTTTTTAAATATTTAAAATGAATAATTAATTATTGGTTTATTCTTCATTCATTGATAACTATATCGTCTTCCTTTAAAATAGAAAAATTTTTGAGAAAACAGATTTTAGTGAGAATGATTTATTTACTAAAGCTCGTTAAAAAGACTAAGAATTCGTAAATTTAACCTATAAATTCAAATAGAGTTGAAATATATGAATAAAAAAATAGTACTTATAGGGGCAGGTAGTGCAATGTTTGGACCACCTACTTTGACTGATATCTTCCTGAGCAAGGTATTAAGCGATTCAACAATAGTTTTGCATGATATTAATGAAGAAAAATTAGAAATGATTTATGATTTAGTTGTAGTTGAGAATGAAAGAACTGGAAATAAATTTAAAATAGAAAAAACTATAAGCAGAACTACAGCACTTAAGAATGCAGATTTTATATTATGTTCTATTGAAAAAGGTGATAGATTCAAGTTGCGTTGGCAAGATAATACATTTCCAAGAAAACATGGCTCGACTGAAATGATGGCTGAAAATGGTGGTCCAGGAGGTTTTTTCCATTCAGCTCGACAAATTCCAGAAATTGTGAAGATTGTAAAGGATGTTGAAAAAATATGCCCTGATGCATTATTTATCAATTATTCAAATCCTATGTCTCGAATTTGTTTAGCAATTAAAAGAGTTACTCCAGATTTGAAGTGTATCGGCCTTTGTCATCAAATAGAGCTTTTGACAAATTATCATCTATCTAGAATGCTAAATCGGAAGTTAGAAGATATGCAAATAACTACAGGAGGATTAAACCATTTTGCTTTTATACTTGGAATAAAAGATTTAACAACAGGAATAGATTTAATGCCAGAATTTAATTCAAAATGTATTGAATATTTTAAGGATAAATGGGATCGATTTGAGTTTGCAGATTTAACTTTTGAAATATTTTCTCGTTTTGGATATTTCCCGTATGTAGGTGATAATCACATATGTGAATATGTCCAATGGTCATCTAATTATATTAGAATCGAAGATATCCGAGATTGGATAAAATTAATGGAAGGAGAAGGAAAAGCGATAAATGACAAAGTCTTTCGATATCATAAAAGACTTAGAAACGGAAGATATCCAAGAAAAGGTATGTTTCTTAAAAACCCTTCAGGAGAAAGGGCAATCCCTATTATTGAAGCAATTATTGAAGATAAAAACTCCCATGAAACAGCTGTAAATATTCCCAACGATAATATTATCGAAAACTTACCCAAAGATTTATTTCTTGAATGTTCTGCCATTGTTAATAAGGATGGTGTTCATGGAAAAAAGATTGGAATAATACCTAAAAATATTGCTGCTATTTTGAGGATTGAAGCTTCAATTCAAGACTTATGTGTTGAAGCAATTCTAAAAGAATCTAAGGATCTCGCAATTGCTTGCTTGGCAATTGATACAAATTGTGGAAGTTTTAAAATGGCTGAAAATATATATAACGAGATGATTGAGATTCAGAAGGATTATTTACCTAAGTTTAAATAAAATAACTTTTCAAGAACATGTAATATTTACTTTTTCAACCTTTCTTTTAATTTATTAGTAATTAGATTGCCCATATCAACTGTAGAAAGAATTTTTAATTTATCTGATTTAATGTCCATGGTTCTACCTTCACCTAAGGCCTGTTCTACACAATTCTCAATATCTTTACCTAAATCTTTCCGTTGAAAAGATTCTTCAACCATCAATTTTACACTTAATATTGTTCCCACAGGGTTTGCAATTCCTTGACCCGCAATATCGGGAGCAGCACCATGAATTGGTTCATACATTGATAGATTCCCAGGATTAATATTACCGCTCGGTGCCATACCCAGACTTCCTAAAAGATAAGCAGCCTCGTCGCTAATAATATCTCCAAATAAGTTACCAGTAACTACAGTTTGACATGTATATGGTTTGCGAATTATCCATTGACAAAACGAATCAATTAAGAAGTTCTCTTTATCGATATTGGGATATTTCATGCCTATTTCTTCAAATATCTTTCTCCACAACTGACTGCATGCTAAGACATTAGCTTTATCAACTGAAGTGATTTTTTTATGATTCCTTTTTTTTGTATATTCAAAAGCATATTTGATAACTCTCTCGCATCCTTTACGGGTATAAAGCATAATATTTGTAGCAATTTCATCTCTTAAGATTCCCCCAATTTTTGCATATAAGCCCTCAGTATTCTCTCGAACGATAGTCATATCAATACCATCTCCTATATATTCATCTTTCAACGGACAACAATCTCTTATCGTTTCAAATAATTTAACAGGTCTTAGGTTTATGTATAAATCAAATTTTTGTCTTATTTTTAAGATAGCAAGCTCAGCAACACCAGGTGGTAAATCAGGTAATCCTATCGCACCAAAAAGAATTGCATCCGACTTTTTTATAATATTTAACGATTTTTCTGGAAGGCTTTCCCCGTAAGTTTTATAGACAGATCCACCAGCAGGAGCCTCAATATATTCCATACTTAAATCTGAATACTCATTAATAATTTTAAGAATTTTTAATCCTTCATTTACCACTTCGGGACCTATTCCATCCCCCTTTATAATCGCAATTTTTTTTGTTTCCATATTAATTCAGACACCTAATAATAATATTTTAGAACATTATTTAAAAAATAAGTATATTAGAACAATTAAAAATGCAAATAACTCAATTTTTTATTGATAAAAATTGGCTCATAGAAGATTTAAAAATAATTAAATAAATTATTATCAAAAATAAATGGAGAAAACTTTATGGATGAAATAAAAACTAGATTAGAATATCGAGAAGCAGTTATTGGATCATGCACAGCTTTTATTATTGTTATAATTGTCATGATCATGCTCACAATAACTATTTTCAGAGTGTGGCAGTTTTGGATGTGGTTTCCTGTTTTTGGAGTGTTAATTGCTGTTCTTGTTGCTACGATTCAATATTTTACTGAGGGGAATATAAAAATTTGCCCAAAATGTGGAAAAAGGCTTGAAGGGACATCTCAATTTTGTAATAATTGTGGAATGAAAATCCTATCTAGATGTCCTTCTTGTGGTGCGAAAGTTAATGGAGAAGTTAAATTCTGTGAACAATGCGGGCAAAAATTAGGAGATGTAATTACACCGAATGCACCCACAAAAATGGAAAATAGTAAATTCTGTCCCGAATGTGGCATTGAATTTAACCCCAATGCAAAATTCTGCTTCCGTTGCGGCACTCAATTATAATTTTTTTTATAACTCTTTTTTTTTTCAAATTTTAAGGAAAATTAAAACTTTAAAAAAAGAAGCATATAACTAATGACTTGTTTGAATTAATTAACTACTAAATCTCAAGATTTAATAAACTAATTTATCTACAATAAATAATCTAAAAACTAATTTTAATTAGAATATTAGCAAATAATTTTAAACATGGATTATCAGAACATTAATAATTTTAGAGATTTAAAATCTTTTTTCTTAGGCTATTTTCGTGAAGATTTGTAATAATAATTTATGAATTTTTAAATTTCTTTAACGATTAGTTAGGGTTTATGGCATTATTTTTTTTAGTCGATTTTCATATTCTCAATTTTCTAATTTTAGTTTGAGATCTCTGATTTAATGGCTCAGAGATGTTTCCAGCATCATACTTATAGAAAATCAATATTTTTGTCGAGGCATCAAAAATTTTAACCAAACTACTATTTATCGCAACATTTATTAATGAGAAAGAAGAAATGATAAATATACACCTTAAAATTAAAAATTAAAAAATTTTAAAAATAAAAAATTGGAGGAAATAAATTATGGTCAAAAAAGTATTTGCATGGAGCCCAATCCGCTCACTTATGAAAAATAATGGTGCTGAAATGGTTGCAAAAGATGCAGTAGACGCATTAATTGGATATCTTGAAAAATTAGCAAAAAATGTCACTTGTAAAGCTCTAGAATTTTGCCGACACGCTGGTAGAAAGAAATTAACCTTATCGGATATGACTCTAGCAATCAGTACATTATAAATTTAGTTTAAAAAAATTCAAATTTTTTAACTTTTTCTTTTTTTTTTTTTCCAATTTATGTAATAATCTTAGATTTCTATCGTTGATTCTGAAATTAAAATTATTAAAAGATAATAAAAGTAGTTCTTAGAAACTTAACAAGTTAATAAATGAATATTTATTTATTTTAGTTGAGAAGAATTAATTATTATAGACAGAATAAAAAAAATTATCTTTGATTTTATCGATATTAATGAATTAGAAGCAATTTTGTGATCAATTTTGAATGACATGAATATAAATTTAGAGGAAAAAAGATTTCAGAAATATCTTGATTTTGCAGGTGTTTTAATTGTAGTTATTGAAGCTGATCAAAGAGTTAGCTTTATCAATAAAAAGGGTTGTGAACTTTTAGGTTATAATAAGGAAGATGTTATTGGTAAAAATTGGTTCGATAATTTTATTCCAGAAACAATGAAAAATAAAGTAAAATCAGTATTTGATGAATTAATGGCTGGAAAAATCGAACCTATTGAATTTTTTGAGAATCCAATCATAACAAAGAAAGGTAAGGAAAGAATTATTGAATGGCACAATACAATATTAAAGGATGAGCAAGGTAAGATTTACGCAACATTAAGTTCTGGATTAGATATCACCGAGCGCAAGAAGGCGGAAGAGAAGATAAAACATCTAAATTTAGTGTTGCGAGCCATTAGGAATGTTAATCAACTTATTACAACAGAAAAGAGTTGTGAAAAATTACTTCAAGGTATTTGTGATAACCTTACAGAAACTCGTGGCTATTTTACTGCTTGGGTCGCCTTATTAGATAATTCCCACAATGTTATTATGACCGCTGAATCTGGTTTGGGTGAAAATTTTTTACCTATAGTTGAAACGTTAAAAAAAGGAGAGTTTACTAAATGCAGCCAGATAGCACTAACTCAATCCGATGTATTCATAACTGAAGAGCCCTATTTGACTTGCCTTGACTGTTCTTTATCCAGAAAATATGAAGGTAGAGCTGCAATGGTCGTTCGGTTGGAACATGGAGAAAAGATTTTCGGTTGGTTATCTGTATCTATTCCTAGAAATGTAGTTAAGAATGAAGATGAGCAAAAATTATTTAAAGAAGTTGTGAATGATATTGCTTTTGCACTGTATAGCATTGAACTTGAGGAAGAACGTGAGAAGGTGGAAAAAGCTTTAAAAGAGAGAATGAAGGAACTCGAAGCTTTTTATGAACTTTCTAAAATTGTAGAGGAACCTGATATTACGGAAGAAATCTTAATACAAAAAATTGTCAATATGATTCCAAAATCCATGCAATATCCTGAAATAACCTGTGCTAGAATTAAATTAAAGGGTCAAGAATTTAAAACAGAGAATTTTGAAGAAACAAAATGGGTTTTAAAAAGTGATATAAAGATATTTGGAGAATTAAAGGGAACATTCGAAATTTATTATTTAAAAGAAAAACTTGAAATTGACGAAGGACCATTTATAAAAGAGGAGAAGGCTTTAATAGACGCATTAACCGAAAGATTGGGAAAGATTGCAGAACGCATGGAAGTTGAGCAAAAATTAAAAGAGAGTGAAGAATGGCTTTTCACAACACTCAGGAGTATTGGCGATGCAGTGATCACTACCGATACAAAAGGTAATATTATATTTTTAAATCCCGTTGCCGAGTATTTGACGTGTTGGAAGCAAGAAGAAGCCTTAGAAAAACCCATAGAAGATATTTTTAACATTGTAAATGAGGAAACGCATAAGCAAGTTGAAAATCCTATATCGAGAGTTCTTCGAGAAGGCGTTGTTGTTGGCTTAGCGAATCAAACTGTTTTAATAGATAAAAATGGAAAAGAAATACCGATTGCCGATAGTGGTGCTCCAATAAATGACGATGAAGGAAATATTATAGGTGTTGTTTTAATTTTCCGGGATATTACCGAGCGCAAGAAAGCAGAGAAGGAATTGATCAAAGCTAAGACCTTCTCCGAATCGATAATAGATAGTTTACCAGGAATCTTTTATTTATTTGACGAGAAAGGCAAATTTCTGCGGTGGAATAAAAATTTTGAAGAAGTTACCGGGTATTCGGGTGAAGAAATATCTAAAATGAGCATACTTGATTTCTTTGTAGGAGATGATAAGAAACATATAGCTGAAAGGATTCAAGAAGTTTTTGTCAAAGGCAAATCAACTGCAGAAGCGGATTTTATATCCAAAAGTGGCAAAAAAACTCCTCATTATTTCACAGGATTACGTATGATAATAGATAATATTCCTTATCTTGGAGGACTGGGAATAGATATCACCGAGCGCAAGCAGATAGAACAAAAATTAAAAGAATCAGAAGAAAATTATCACCAAGCCTTTAAGAGAGCTGAATTTTATAAGGATATATTTGCTCACGATATTAATAATTTACTTCAAAATATCAAATCTTCCATGGAGCTTCTTTCAACTTTTAAAAATGTGTTAGAAAAATCGGATGAAGTTAACGAATTAACTAATATTATTGAAGAACAAATTGTAAGGGGTTCAAAATTAGTTTGGAATATTCGGAAGCTGTCTCAAATTGAGGAAACCGAAGATATCTTGGAATCTGTAGAAACATTTCAAGTTTTAAAAGAAGCTATTAATTTTATTCAAAAAAGTTATCATAATAAAGAGATAGATATTCAAATTGATTCTCAAATCAAACAGGGTTTCGTTCAAGCAAATGAATTACTATTAGATTTGTTTGAAAACATCCTATTCAATGCCGTAAAACACAATGAAAATCCGAAAATTGAGATTTCAGTTAAAATATCTAAAGTGGATAAAGATAGGAAAAAATATCTGAAATTTGAATTTTTAGATAATGGGATTGGTGTTCCAGATGCATTGAAAGAACAACTTTTCAAGGACATTTCAAGTATAAAAAGGAAAACTAAAGGAATGGGCTTAGGTTTATTACTTGTGAGCAAAATTCTTTCTATTTATAATGGGCAAATTTGGGTTGAGGATAAAATTAAAGGAGACCCCTCTAAAGGAAGCAATTTTATCATTTTACTTCCTGAGGTGATATAAAAATAGCAACAATAATGATTGTGGAAGACGAGTTATCAATACAAAGAATATATAAGATATTGTTAACTTCCTTTGGATTTGAAATTATTGGGATGGCAAAAAATGGAGAGGAAGCGGTAAATATGTATAAATCATTTTTGAAAAAACCCGATATTATAATAATGGACCATCGAATGCCTGTAAAAGATGGCATTGAAGCTACAAAGGAAATCCAACAGATTGATAAAAATGCTAAGATTATTTTTGCTAGTGCAGATATAACTGCAGAAAAATTAGCTATGTCATTAGGAGCACTATCCTTTAAGATTAAACCTTTCGATAATGAAAGGTTAATTAATAATATTAAAGAAAAGTTAGGAATAGAGCCTTTTTCTGAAAAGGTTAAAAATTTAGTTTAAAAAAAAATTCAAATTTTTTAACTTTTTCTTTTTTTTTCCCAATTTATTTAGTTTAAGTAATTATCATAGATTTTTATCGCTGATTCTAAAATTACAATTAAATATAATAAATTTTTTATTATAAGCTATTAAATATAATTGATAAGAATATTAATTGGTTTATCAGTAGAAACTTTTCTAATTTTGCCTTAGATACAAAAATTAGATCTTTTTATATTGACTGAAAATAAAAAGATATTTATAAAAAAGTTTAAATAAATCTAAATGAAAAAATAATTATTACAAGAAAAAGAAGATTCAATATTATGGCTTCGACTATTTGTTGGTTAGATGGTATTACTGCAGTAGGAGTTGTGATCTTTGGTATTGTGGTTGGAATTTTTTCTTATTATAAATCAAGAAAATTGGAACAAAAACTCCTTAAGTATTTTGGAATAATGATTGTTTGCGTTGGACTCCTGTATCTCGGTCCCTCCATAGATTTCTTATCAATCTTTTTTACAGGGGATAATATGGATAATTCTTTTGGATTGTACGGTATATTATGTTATATGTGGGTGGCACCAGGCTTAATTTTTGCAATGTATCTTGGTGCAGTTCTTATCGCTCCAGAGAAGAAAACATATATTCTAATATTTTATATGATTTTAGGTATTATTTTTGAGATATTTTTATTTTTAGATACAGAAGGAACCTTTACATATGATTATCCCGCTATTCCTGGTGAAGATCTTATTAAATCTCACTTAAATTTAACAAGTCCAGCATTCATATTAATAGTAATATTTCTTTTATCTGTCCTTTTTTTTAATGGATTTGGAGCATTATATAGAGCAATTCAATCAACGGGTGAATTGAGGAAAAAATTTTTATATATTTCTTTTGGGTTCTTTTTATTTTGCATTTGTTCGATTTTTAACGCGTTTTTAGAAGATGTTTTATTTTTTGTAGTGAATATGGGAATGATAATATATACCGTGTTATTGTATATTGGTGTAAAATAGATAAATTAAATGCAAATATTTTATATTAAAAAATTTTTTTTTCGAAAAAAGATATAGAAATCAAATAATAATAAAAGTGAAACCTTAAAACTAGTCCTTGTTATTATTTTAGATCAACTAATTGACTAGTAGGCAATTATTGAGTAACATAAAGACACTTTGGCATATTATTAATATTATTATGGATAATATTACGATTTAATCCTCGAATTTTATTTTTAATTAGACTTAGTTAATTTTAAAGAATAGAAATTATAAAAAATGGAAAAAATTGGACTACAAAAATATTTTAATAAAGTAAATTTTAATTTTTTTTATAAAAATTTCATTTTTTTATCGAAATTTAAAATGAATAGATACTCTCATAATTTTGAAGATATTATTTTTTAGCAATATTATTATCGAGATAAAAGGAATTGCAAGAAGTGATTAACTGGAATCTTTAACGTTAATTTAAATGCAATTGGTGGTTAATAAATGAAAATGACTAAAATAGAAAAGAAGTTTGTTAATAGTAAACGGCATGCTCAAAAGAATATAGAACTTATTGATCAATTGTTTATTAAAGTCGATTTAAGTAATGTTAATAAAGTATTGGAAATCGGATGCGGAGTCGGAGTAGTTTCCGCACATTTGAATATGAATTATAAGATGGATGTTGTTGGAACAGATTTAGATCAAGAGCAGATTAAAATAGCAAAAATATATAATAAAATGAATGAAAATTTAAAATTTATTAAAGCAGATGCTATAAAACTTCCATTTGAGAATAATAAATTTGAGATTATCTTATCACTATGGGTTATGCACCATATAAATGATTGGGAGAGGGCGTTGAAAGAAATTAATCGAGTTTTAAAGCCAAAAGGTTTTCTTATTTTCTCTGACCTCGCATATTCAAAGATATTGCTGAGTGTCGGTAATATGGTAAATTCTATTAGAATTTTTAATCCCATTGTGAAGAATTATGGTTTTTATACAATTAATGATATAATCTATTTTTTAAAAAATAATAATTTTGAAATTATTTATAAAGAAAAACCCAAGGGTGTAATATTAAAAAACTATACTATAGTGTTTCAGAAAAATTAAAGTGAAGTTATAATACGGTGTATACAATTCAATATGATCATATGAATTCCTAACCTTACAATTGATTATTATGGTAATTGAATTAAGATTGAATTGGATAGGGAACATGATATAGACATTAAAAAAAAATACATATTATTAGTTTTATTAAATATTATATGGAATTAGTATAAACGAGTTGTATAAAATCATCCTTAGCATTATAAAAGGGAGGACCATTCAGTGACTCCTGCTGAAGTATAGGGAAGGTTAAAATTATGAAGAGAATAAAAATCAGTGCAAAGAGATTAGGAACTATTGCACATTACATTGGAGTGATTTGTGAGTATCTCTTTGTAATCTTTTTGGCAGTATGGCTTAATAGTGTTTTGAAATTACCAAATTTATTTAACTTTCTATTCAAGGTATTTGGTCTTATATTGATTGCTTTTGGGATATTTCTTATCCTTTGGAGTAGTGGACTTCAATTTAAGATAGGTCAAGGAACTACTGGGTTTTCTGAGCCTACCAAGAGGTTGGTCACTTATGGACCATATGGACATGTAAGGAACCCTATGATGGAGGGTCAGTTTCTTTTTTTTGCAGGTTTTGGATTTCTTCTGGATCTTTTAGCAATGTTTATTATACTACCAATTTTAATTCTTGCAATACATGGATTTATCGTTTATATTGAGGAACCTAATTTAAAAAGACGATTTGGACAAGATTGGGTAAGTTATACCGAGAGAGTGGCTAGATGGTTTCCTAGAATTTATAGGACTCACAACAACACATATACAAAGTAATAATAAAATACAGAATTTAGGCGGGGTGAGATTGAGAATTTGCCAGTTGCAAATAATTCAGTAGATGTAATTATAATATGAAAAATCTAATTAAGTATTTCAATAATTGAAATAAGTAAAAAATTTTACAAGATTAAGGAATTTCTTGCTCTGAAGGTTGTGGAGCCTTTTCAGTTAGTTTTCGCTCAGAAATATCTTGAACTATAACTTGGATTAGGATTTCATCGTGTAATTTAACTAAAGTATTTTGAACATTCACCCAAATTAATTCACCATCTTGTGTATGAATTTGAATATCAATAGGATTTAACTTTTCTCCTCTACACAACTTTTTATAAGCATTCTCAACCTTAGGGTATACTTTTGAAGGAAATGCTGCCAGTTCAAGAAGATTTCTGCCAATCATTTCATCTTTTTTTTGGTTAAATAATCTTTCAGCAACAGAATTGCAATCTATAATTATACCTATAAATTTTAGTAGAAATATCGCAAATGGAGATGTTTCAAATAAATGACGAAATTTTTTTTCTGATTCCTTAAAATCTATTGTCATTTCTGAGACTTTTTGTTCTAACATTTTGCATAATTCTTTATATTTTTCTTGGGGTTCTTTTATTTTTTGTTCTGCCTTTTTTTGCGTGGTAATTTCTCTAATAACTCCAATATATTTAATATTTCCATTATCATTATACATACCACCTCTCGCTTGAACTAGAATATAGTGACCATCTTTATGGCGTGATCTATATACAGCTTCTATAATCTCTCTTGAATATATTGCATCGTTCATTTTTTTTGCAATTTTTGGTAAGTCTTCTGGATGGACGAAATTGAATGCTTTCATTCTAACAATTTCTTCTGGTTGATACCCAAACAAATCAAAAAACCGCGAATTTACAAAAGTAAATGTTCCATTTGAATCTAATTCTACAATAACATCTACTATGCTATTAACAAGTATCTGATATTTTTCTTTGGATATTTTTATATATTCTCTTTTTTCTGATCCCATAAAAATTTACACCTCTATGGAATATTGATATTTTAAAATTCACTTAATTTTAAAAAAATTTTTTTTTAATAATAATGCATTCCCTTGCAACTACATCTTTTTTAAAAGGAAATTAATTATTCAAAGAAATTTAATATTCTTTAGCTATATAATATTTTCTATATAATATTACAACCATTTTTTAAAAAATAATGAATTTGTATTCAAAAAAAAATACAATTAAAAACTTTTTTTTTTTTTTGATAATCTCAATCATTTAATTCCGAGATTTAGTTAAATAAATAGTTAAATAATAATAAGTTTTAAATTATAATATATTTTTGAAACTTTAGATTTGTGCTAATATGAATATCAAAGAAGTAAATGATCTTATTTCTCATATTTCTGAAATTATAGATTACCAAGTTAAGAAAAGAGGTCTTTTGGAATCACAACTGTTTCCAGTAACTGCTTATGTTTGTGTTTCTTTTTATAATGCCTATGATATGCTTTATGATATATTAAAAAAAGTATCGGAAAAAACCACACCGGAGCGAATGGGGAAAGAAAGTAGAAAAATTCTCTCAGAACTCCATGCATTATCTCTGTTCTATATTCCGTTATATTATATGGTTGGTAGAATGGGAGAGATTCATAGAAATAAGGGTAATCTAAAAAGTGAAACTAGAGAGAAGAGGGAACAAACTATGTTTATACTTGATTTCTGGAAACGTTTAGCTTCTTCATATTTTCCAGAAGAAAAATTGACGGTCTATGATTCAAATGGAAAAAATATTGCTTTAGAGCAATCTGACATTAATTGGGTAATCAATCAAATCACGGATTTAAGTAGTGAGGAAGGTATAAAATTCAAAAAAACAATGGCAAATCTCGAAGTTGTTTCATTTCTAGATGAGTGCGAAGCTAGAGCAAAATTATGCGACCACGGACCTTATAAAATCAACGAGAATGAAATTATAGTCTTCAGAGAAATTATGCATCTATATGACGGTAAAAAACCGCACTTTCCATGGTCGGCTACTGAAACAAAGGCACCTTTTAGTAATATCGCTTTTGCATTTAGATTAAAAGATGTAGATGCAAAAATTGATGACTTCGCAACACTGACTACTACACCACTTAATTATTCAGAAAATATAACCGGTATTGCTTTATTTACACGAGATGGAACCAATGTGAAACCTATTGAGTTAGATATCCTAGATACATTTAATGATTATGCGGTTAAAGCTAATAAAGAATTATTTCTAAAATTCTCAAAATGGGATAGGAAACAACGTTTAATCGCGGGAGCATATGCTTATTGCTATGGATATGCGAGATATACTAATTTTGTAGGAATTACGGATCAAATAGACTGGGAGCTCACGGAACGAACTATGAATAAATACATACCAATCTTCATGGAAAGTGATTTTGATGCTGGTATACCTAGACTATTCAGAAGTAAACGACAGGTAGCTAAAGAAGGACCCTCATTATATTTACTAGCTGAGGATTAATTTTAATGGTACTAAAAGATAATAATCGTATATTATCAGAAGATTTAGAACTGCTCCACCAACCTAATAGCGATTTAAAATGGAGAGAATCTTATTATTTCAATTGGGCGGATCCTAAAAACAAAATTTCAGGTTTTTCTACAATTGGAATATTACCTAACGACAAAAAAAGAGAACTTGTTTTTGTTCTTTTCTTGGACAACAAAATGGAAGTTTATTATAAGGAACCTTTTTTAGAAAACTACGTGAATGACATTAATATCATGTTAAGAGATAATAAATTAACCTATAAAATGATTAAACCCCTTCAAACATGGGAGATAGATTATAAGTGTAGGAAATTTGAATTTAACTTGACTTTTAAAACGAGATTTTCACCTTTTGATTTTGGACAAGATTCCTCTAGGTCTTGGCATCGACATTTTGAAGCGTCAGGAATAGTTACAGGTGTAATAAAGTTCAAAGATAATAGTATTAGGACGATTCATGGTTTTGGTGAACGAGATAAAAGTTGGGGGTATAGAGATTGGCATCAATTTGACAAATGGTTCGCTGGTCATTTCCAATTCAAAAAATGGTCATGCGCATTCCGAAAAGATTATGAAAAGAATAAAATTAACCTTTCAGGGTATATTGCAAATGAAAAAGGTAATACTCCACTTGCTCAGCTTGATATCAAAACTATTAATGATACTGATCAATTTCAAAGTCCTCTTACGTCGATGTATGTTTTCACAGATATTGAAGGAAAATCATATACAATCAAATCAAAACGAATGGAACAAAACAGTCACATACGATTTGCAAGAGAGTTTCCAGGAGGTTATACTGAATTATTTGAACAGATGGTCATTATGGAATCTATTGACACAGGTGAAATTGGAACGGGCATGACAGAGTATTTACGCACTATAAAATCGGATTAACTAATTTTTTCAATTCTTAATTGCTCTTTATTCGTAACAATAATCTTATAGAGAATTTTCTTTTCTACAAAAAATATTTTATTATATTTATTATATTTAGGAAACTTTGAAATAATATTGTCTTAATTTAACTTCATTGGTTTAATTTCTAGAAATCTTTATATAGACTAAAATTGATGTAATAACAATTAAATTAACAATACTCGTTAACTTTTCAAAAATAAACGGAGCTTTTTTAATTTTGTGTGATTGGTGTTTAAAACATGGTAATGGGAAAAAGTGGTATATGAATGCTAAAAATTACTCTAATGAGCTTGCTAAGGATTTAGATTTGGAAGATTATTTAACAGAACAGTGGATGAATTTTGAAACTGTTTTTATTAGAAAAATTATGGGTATTTCTTCCAAAGGTCTGGGATACAAACTCAAGATGCCTATTATTGGGAGGGTACTACGTTGGCTAGCTGAGAGGATGATTCATAGTGAAAGTAAAAATAGAAACCCTATGAGAGCTGATGGCCATTTTGGACAAGTTTTACCTTTGGAGGACGCACAGATTATTCTCTCTGAGTTGGCTGCTGAACCAATAATGGAAAACTACTGTATGTGCCGATGGATGCAGAAAGGAAAAAAAGAAGCTTGTTGCATCAATTTTGGTGTATTATCTGGAGTTATAGAGAAACTTCCAAGATTTATTCCAAAAGACAGAGTTGTAATGTTAGATCGAGAACAAGCAATGGAGAGATTGGAAGAACATAATAAAAAAGGCTACATAGCTTCTGTCTGGTTTCAACCAGTACCGTATATATGCGCTATATGTTCATGTGAAACTCCTGAATGTGGCGGACTTCGTTTAAGAAATGATTTCAATTTGAAAGCTGTATATAAGGCAGAATATATTATTCAATTAGATCATGATAAATGTGAAGGATGTAAGGCATGTGTATCTATGTGTCAATTCAGCGCTATAAGATTTATACCCTCAATAAATAGAGTCATGATAGATTATGATAAATGTTTTGGGTGCGGTGTATGCCGTCATGCATGTAAATTTGATGCATTACAACTCATTCCAAGAGAAGAATATCCAGGATTTGATGGAAAATACTAGGTGATTATATGAGTAAAACAAAAATAAGAATAGATTATGATAAATGTGGAGAGAATGGGAAGGTCGACCCCAGAGATTGCCGTAAATGTCTTGAAGTATGTGATCCATGTGTCTTTTTAATGCACGAAGCGTTAGGTTGTAAAGAAGAGGATCCATATAATCCACAACATTGGCGAATCACACCAGTATGGCCCTCTGTTTGTACACGCTGTTTCTATTGTGTTAAAGCATGTCCTGAAAAAGCAATAAAGATATCTTGGTAATTATTTAAGCTCTTTTCTTTTACCTTATTTAATAAATTGTATGTCCAATATTTCTTCCTTCTAAATAAATATTTTAAAAATATGGACAAGAATTGGAATACATTAATTTTAATAGAAAATTAGAGTTCCAATTTTATAAAAAAAAATCTTATTTTTTTATCGAAATTTAAATGGGAGAATTATGATAGGGTTTAGAAGAGGTATACAATTAAAAATGAGTGATTTTGATAATTTCTCGGAGATTGATTATTATGATAAAATCCTTCATTTTTTTTCTTCGAAAAATAGAAACGCAGAAGAAACAGAGAGATGGAAGGAATCAATGATAATTGAACTTATGAAATTATTTAAGAAGAAAGAAAAATCAAGTAATTTAATTGAGATTAAGAATTTAATTCAAAATGCAATAATTCTAATTCTTTCACTTTCAGAAAATAGACCTCTCGATTATTACGATACAATGGGTAAAGATTCAAAAAATCTTTCTTTAACTGAAAAAAAAGAATTAAAAAATAAATTATGCAAATTAATTGCATAAAAAAAATTAATCTACACTAAGGTAGAATTCGCTAATTTTTTAATTAATATTAATTGCAAAAAGCTTATCGAATAATTTTATATATTATTAGTACAAATTAGTTATTAAATAAAAATTAGATTTTTGATAAATATGAGTACAGAAGCTTCGCTACAGGCGCTGGAGGGGCTTAGAGATCTTTCAACGCTTAAATGGTATGTAATCCCCCTCCTTGCAATTCTTTTATATATCTATACAATCGAGATCAAGAAAGCCCGTGAATCTGGTAATTGGAATGTTATTTATTCTGGTTTGACTCTTTTTGGCATGGATTTTATTAATGAAACTTGGAATGGTTGGGTATATCATCTTACACAACATTCAGCGTTTTGGACTACACCCGGCCAAACTGCGTTGCGGGTGATGATGGGTTGGAATGTTGAGATTATTTTCATGTTCTTAATAGCAGGCATTGTTTTCGCAAATGCACTTCCAGAAGATAAGAATGCAAAAATTTTAGGGATTCCGAATCGCTGGGCTTTGGCCATAGGGTTTTCAGTTTTTTGTGTTTTCATAGAAGTTGTTTTGAATATTGGAGGTCATCTAGTTTGGGAATATCCCTTTTGGAACGCCTCTATCACTGGGATTTGGTTGATTTTCTTTCTTGGATACTTTCACTTCTATGTAGTTACATTTTGGGTACATGACATGAGAGATAATAAGAATAAACTCAAAGTTTTAGGAATAATTTATGGATTTGCGATTTTGGCTAATATAATATGTCTCGGATTCCTTGGTTGGGTATATTAAAAAAAAATCTATATAGGCGAATATCGTTTAATCGCCAAATTTTTTTTTTTCTAAAAACTATAAAATAATTAGATAATAATGAAAATTCCAATTATCTATTTCTCATCTTCTGGTAATACAAAATACATAGCTCAATTAATTAGTGAAGGGTTAAAATTCGCTAATTTTAAAAATGAATTGATTCCAAATTCCACATCAGGTATATGACGCGAATGGACAAATTTTATTCAATGAAATTGTTTGGATAAATAGTACTACGACTTTTTCCATACCAATGACAACTAATCCAACTGAAGTGAGTTTAATATACAATGAAAATGTTTTAGTTCAATTAAGTTCTGTTGATATTGAATCATTAAAGGCAAGTGTTGAAAACCCAATTATTGCGTTTATTATAATTATAATAATTATTGCATGCAGTGTCCCAGTGGGGTTGTTGATAATTTTTAAGATTTTTCGAAAACGCAAAAAAAATTTGAAGGAAAACTAATATGAAATTTTTTTTTATTATTATTAAATATCTCAAAATGGAATGAAATATATTAATCTTATAAAAAAAAAATTGATGTTCTATGGAGAATAAAACTTCAGATAAATTAACTAATAAACAAATGCTAGGATATTCATTTGGTGGCATTCCTATGGCATTATTAGGGTTTGTTTTCACACTATATTATGTAGAATTTTTTTATGATGATTTACAACTGTTACCCATATATTTTATCGTTGGTCAAATAATATATGCCATTGTTAATGCAGTTAATGATCCTCTTCTCGGTCAACTTACTGACCGAACAGATCGAGAAAAATGGGGAGGAAGAAGATTACCCTATATTAAATGGGGTGCTCCAATCTGGGGGCTAACTCTTATATTTACATTTTTTCCATTTGTAGGTCCAGAAAATCAAATATTGTTGTTTATTCATTTTGTAGTGAGTATTTGTGCATATGATACTATGTTAACCCTCGTAGTTCTCTGTTGGATGGCTCTTATGCCAGAAATGACCACAGATATCGATAAACGTAATAAAATTAATTTTTTTGTTTTAATTTGGGCTGTAATTGGCGTATTACCTTTTTTTTTCATTTTGCCAAGTTTTAAAGCAGCAGGATTTCCATGGTTCCAAATTTTAAATACAATTATCGCAATTATTTCAATTATTTGTTATTGGATTGTTGTAAAGACAAGTGAAGAAAAGCCTGAATTTCAAAAAGATGAGGTCTTTCCATTTTGGAGATCCATCAAAGAAACACTTAAATTAAAATCATTCTTGGTTTTTATCGGATATAATTTTTGCAGTGTATTTAATAGCTCTATTGGATTTAGTTACCTTTTTACATATATTTTTATACTTGGTATTGATCCAGGTTTAGCAATAGCTTTATTTTTTTGCGTTTTTCTATTTATTGGCTATGGTTCAAATTATCTTTGTATGAAATTAAGATCTAAATGGAGCATGAAAAAAATTATTTTGCGATTTGGAATATTAAAAGTTATAGGAGCTTTCATTACATTTATTTTAATTTTAAATCCGATAACAGAATCATTAATTTGGTTCGGTTTTATCTGGACAACGTTTTTTGGAGGATATAGTGTGTTTACTGTACCGATCATGAGTCTTAGCATGGATGAAGATGAAGTAAATCAAGGTACTCGCAGAGAAGGGATGTTTCTTGGTATGAATGCTTTTTTTACTAAGCCAGCACAAAGTCTTGGGCCAATAATTGCCACAATAATTTTAACTACCTATAGTTATGCACAAGATGAAATAATTCAGACCCCTGAAGCATTATTTGGAATTAAAATACTGTTTCTTTTAGTTCCGGCTATTTCTTCATTGATCAGCTTAATTATTATATATTTTTACCCAATATATGATGAGAGATTAAAGGAAATCCAAATAAAGTTGGAAGAAATTCATCAGCAAAAAAAGGAAAGATTGGCTTCTGCCATTAATAATTAATAAAATTAAAATTTTTTTTATTGGGTAATATATATTTCTTATAGTTCATCTCTGGGTAATCTTTCATTCACCGGAAAGAGATAATTAAATTTTTTATGGATTCTGTTTGATACCAATACGCAGTTGAGAAATAATCGTCTGATCTGCAATCTACATGACCGTGTTCAAACTTTTACAATTTCTCTCTTTTATTAAGACATTTTATTATTTTAATTATCAATAATCAGGAATATCTTTCAATCGGGTTAAATCTCCAGCAATAAATTCTTCCAAAAGATCAACAGTATTATCCCAAATAGTATTTATAATTGCTCTAATTTTGTTTAAATCTTCTTTAGTTTGAAATTTTATATTAATCTTTTGAGCTTTATTGTCAATGTTTATCTCCATAGGAATTTCTTCTTTTAATCCACCTAACATTTGAAACATTGTTATAACTTCATCTGGTTCTGCTAAAGGTCCTTTTACTTCTTTTTTAACAATTAAAGTAATTTTTAAGTTATTTTCATCAACTTTATATTCAATAGCTTGTTTTAACATATTTCTTAAAGAAGGAATTATTTCTTCCATTTTTTTATCACTTCATTCGATTAGATATTATTAAATTTCTTTTTTAATTATAGGAAGGTCAATATAGGAAGCAAACTTCTCATTTATTTCAATCTTAATTGTTGGTGTACCTTTTGAGGGATAACGATAAAAAGTATCTTTATCATGACCAGCAATAGCAATTCTAATTCTGTGGTTTTTACGAATAACAACAGAAGTTGCATGTAATCCAAATTTTAATTCTGCAATCTCACCAGGAGTAAGTGGTTGAGCATCTTCCTCATTATATGTATGATATGGTATGAATATTTTATATGGTGGTTTATCTGTCGAGATTTTTCGATGGATAACGCGAAGTTGACCATCAGTAATGTAAGTTACATTACCTTTTTCATCAATATCTTCTAAATATACATATACAGCATTATCTTCATGAGTTGAAGAAAAGTATATGCTCACAATACAATGTCCAGTAATTTCCAAATCCTCTTCTAATGGTGCGCTTGTATAAGTAAGCAATTTTTCATCCATTTTTATTCTATTTTCATAGATTATTGGTAAGCCTAATAAAGTCCACCAACGATTATTTCTCCCTGTAGTAGCGCGGAAATTTATTTTATAGGAATCTGCACCAGATTCGATTCGAGGTAAAGTTCTTGATAAAGAATTGTTTTCCGAAAGGTACCATCTTTGCATTGTTTGTCCCTTTGGCGGCCATATAATAGTTTTTTTCCATTTTTCTTCCACCATAGTATAATAATAAAGTGTTTTTCCTTGTATACTATTACCTTTCATACTTTTATCAAAAAAATTAATCCAAGCATTAATACGTTCTCTTGGAGAAGGAGTTACTTTCACTCTTTCAGGAAAAAATTGATTTGCGGGATAACCAGCTCCATGATTCCAATCACCTAAAATTGCGATCTGGGGATTATCTAAATTAGCAAATCGATGTATAATTACATCTACATAACCCGAATCAAGCCATGAACACCAAGCAAGAATAGGAACTCTTGTTTTTTCAAGCTCTTCTTTATGTGGATAAATACAAGTATCAATGATTTTAGTACCATCAGGGAGAGGGTCATCTCTATAGTTTTTATCAAGCGTCATTTCATAAACATATCTATTAGATTTATGTTGATTCAAAGCCCCAATTAAAATTTTTAGGTCTTTATCCGAATCAACTGGTTTAACTCCTTTTGCAATCAACCAAACTGCAGGAAGTAATTGCTTGAAAACTTTAGGATTATTTTTATCCAAATTTTTTCCTAAGAAAGACCATATTTCCATAAATTTCCAATCATAACACCCTCCAGGAAAAGCGAGATCTATATATGCATCCCACATAGCATGCCCCGGCATAATAGCCTTAACAGCAGGATGGTTATTTAAAGCAAAAAATTCTGAGCAAATGCCAGGATATGATATTCCATTAGAAACTACATTTCCATCTGACCATGGTTGAGAAATAATCCAATCAACAACATCAGCTCCATCTTTGATTTCATCAATATACCAAGGATGTGGTCTTGTACCTTCTGATGCACCAGTTCCTCTCACATCTGTATAAACTATTGCATAACCTCGACTTGTATAAATTTCCGGATTAGGTGTAGAGGATATTACATCATCCAAAATCCATCTAAAAGGAATTCGAAGTTCCATTGCTCTCCAATACCGTGTTTGCACCAATAACGTAGGTAATTTTTCACTAGAAGACAAACCTTTAGGAAGGCAAATGGTGGTTGCAATTTTTATTCTGTCTCTCATTGGGATATAAGTTGAGCTAATTTTATAACCATCGTGATATTTTTTCTCTGGAATTTCACCTAATTCCTGAAAAGGATTATTTTCAATAGCATTAGGATCTGTCATTTTTATACCATTTGTTTGATTATAATTTTTTTAATTTTGGTATAATCTTATTCTGTTTTTTAAAAAATATAAATAATTCATTAGAATCATAGTTATTAAATAATTTATAAAAAAACTTAAAATTATTAAAGAAATTTCTGAAATTAATAAATTTTCTCAAATCATAATCACAAAATCAAGAAAATCCTAAGTGATATTTGATGTAAATTTAATAGATTTCTTAACTTTTTTTGATTTTAATTAATCTACTAGTAAATGTAAGATAAATTATCCATTAAATTGTTGTTTTCTCTAAATTTTTAAGAAATTCTTCTTTAATATCTGCTCCATGACCAGGAGAATCAGGAATAATAATTCTACCATTATCTTTTTCAATATATTCAATTCCCCCTATAACAGGGTCCTCTTTATGCATTAAAGCAGAATCTAGGTCAACAAAAATTACATTAGGATTAGCGCTTACAAAGTGAGCCGCTGCAGTTAACCCCAATCGAGATTCACCAAAACATCCGATCATACATTTCATTCCACAGCTTTCTGCAATATTATTTATTTTTAATGCCGTATGAATTCCTCCCGATTTTCCCAGTTTGATATTTAAATAATCACAAGCTCCCATAGAAGCCAATTTAAATGCATCATGGTGATCGAATACAGATTCATCTGCACAAATTGGAGCTATTTCCATATCTCTTAATCGACGCATATTTTCATAATCCCAGTATGCAAGAGGTTGCTCAGCATATTCTAGGTTATAAGGTTTCATTGCTTTAAGAACCTCTATAGCCGTTGTTAAATCCCAACCTTGGTTTGTATCAATTCGAATTGAAATATCTTTACTTACTTCTTCTCTTATTTTCTTAATTAGTTCTATATCCATCCTTTTATTTAATCCTACTTTCAACTTTATTGCTGAAAAACCCATATCAATAACATTTTTTACTTCATTTATGGCAGTCTCCAGATTTTCTTGAATGCCGATTGTGTAATCTGTGAAGATATCTCTTTTTTCGCCACCTAATATAACATAAAGAGGAACTCCTGTAGCTTTACCCAAAATATCATAAAGCGCAATATTAAATGCTGATTTAATTTGAGTTTGTTTAACAACAGTTTGATTAATTTCTTTCATGCGGGTACCTATTGCTAATGGATCTTTACCCTTAATAACTTTAGCTATCAATATTCCTGCTTCATAAGCAGTGTTTTGAGTATCACCAGTAATTCTTAATGAGGAACATGCTTCCCCAAGTCCATAAATATCCTTATTTGTATTAATTCGAACCAGCAAATTATTTGCTTCATAAATCGTACCTAATGAGATTTTGAACGGAAATTTCATAGGAATATTGAATTTAAAGATTTCAACACTAGTTATTTTTAAAGAATTATTTGGATTCATTTTGAATAATAATTCTAGCAATAATTTAATTTTTTTTTCTATCAAAATCAAATAATAAAAAAATATTCCCGACTTACTATTATGTAGGTTATTTTTTCAAATGTGATAAATATGAACGAAACTCAATTTGAGGAAGTTGAACTAAGAATAGTCGAGATAATGAGGGAATTTAAAATTCCGGGTCTTTCGATTGGAGTTGTAAAAGATGGAAAATCCATATATGTTAAAGGATTTGGCGCAAGAAATTTAGAAAAAAACCTTCCTTTTACTCCAGATACTCTGTTTGGAATTGGGTCCATTTCAAAATCTTTTACGACTTTAGCAGTAATGCAACTCTATGAACAAGAGAAAATTAATATACAAGATCCTGTAGGTATGTATTTAAATTTCAAATTAGGAAAAAAGGACAATCCAATAAAGATTTATCATATGTTTTCACATTCTACAGGAATCCCTGAGCTTGATGGTAATGAAGTTGCATTATTACGACATTTAGGAATTTTAGAGCCAATCATTCCTATGAGCAGTTGGGATGACTTTTTGCTTCACATGAATAGTGCAAATACAGAAATATTCGGTTCGCCAGAAAAATACTTCTTCTATAATAATGATATGTTTACATGCCTTGGATTGATTGTTGAAAAAATTACAAATATGAAATTCGAAGATTATATGAGAGAGAATATTCTAAAACCGCTTGAAATGAATAGATCAACCTATTTAAAGCAGGATTTTGAAAAAGATGATGATGTTTTAACTGGATACCTCCCCTCTAATGAAAAGAAACTCGTTAAAGATGCTATGCATCCATTTGATAAGATTGTATATGCACCCGGAGGGTTATTAAGCTCAGTAAGAGAAATGCAAAATTATATTATTGCTCTAATTAATGGCGGAAAGTTTAACCAATCACAAATCATTCAAAAATCTTCATTAGAGAAAATGTGGACTCCTTATATAAAAATCCCAGAAGAAACTAGTTATAGCATGGGAGATTCTTGGTATGGCTATGGTTGGATTATAGAAAAAAACTTTCTTGGACATAAATTATTACAACATGGCGGAAATGTAGGAACTTCTACTGCATTTTTAGCTATCATTCCAAACCAAAAGATTGGTGTTATTATAGGAGCGAATAGTGATGCATCAATTGTTCTAGGATCAATTGCTCGTATTTTTCTCGCAATTCTTTTAGATAAAGATTTTGATGAAGCTGCTCCATTAATAAAAATTCATAATAAATTAAAATCATTAACAGGAAAATACAAAATCTACAAAGAATTGCAAACTATGGATATTTCACTTGATAATGGTGTTCTTTTTGCAAAAATTAAAAATCCTATTGAACCTAAACCAAGAAATTTACCATTAGCTCCTGAGAATTTAGAAGAATTAAAATTTTACGTTCCAGTTGCATATCCAAATCGAAAAATAAAGGTTCAATTTTTTATTGATGAAGAAACAGATGAGATACACCTAACATTTGATAGGTATTATTTTCACAAAATTTGAAATTATATTGATTATTATGTCTCTTTTGGCTCATCTTTAGGTAATCTCTCAATCACTGGTAAGAATTACTTAAATTTTTTATCTGGTTCTTTCTGATACCAATAAGCAGTTGAAGACCAATCATCTGATCGTTGATTCGCATGACTATGTTCAATTTTAATTTTTATATTTTAATGAAAATAAATAGGATCTTCTATATGATATCAATAATATGAGATTTTCCCACTCCAGTTATCCCCTCTGGACATTCGGATTCCAAATTATTGAAAATTCTTAAATTTTCTTTTTATAAGTTAATTTCCAACATTATATTAGAAATTGGAAATTGTTATAATTGATAAATTAAAAAGGTTAAGTAAGATCTAAATTGGAATTAAGCCCTTATGTCCATTGGGAGTTCCGATACCAAATGAGTTAAAAGTCATAAAACTAATGGTTCCCGTAGAAAAAAATCCATTTTCATCACGACATATTATTGGTTCATCCCCCAAAATTTTAATTAACTCCTCTTCTGTTAACATATTGTCTTCATAAGCTTCTAATAGTAGTTCCTCTGTATATGATTGCCTTTCTTTTGAATATTGAGGATCTAATAGAGTATCTTGCCAAAAGGGATTTAAAAAGGTATTAGTAAATACAACTGTATTAGCTGCATATATTTTAGTTTGATTATGAGGAAGGGCCTGTACTGCGAGTATTGAACTACTATTTGCGATTATGTAATTATGACTATATGAGCTTGAATTATTTGGAAAAAGGGTATTATATAACCCCTCAATACTTTTTTCTTTTACCAGACCCTCCCGAACTAAAACAAAAGTTGGAATCGTATAGGGAGCAATTTCTTTTGTTTGAACCAAATTAACGGTCAATACTAGCCATTCATTTTTTCCCATAGATGATGCTAAGCCCCCCCCTAAGCGATGGGTAAAAACCAATGGGTCGTTTCCTAACTTATGTAATACAAAAGATTGTAATGAGGCCATAGGTTTAATAAGATCCATATTTTGACCAACAAGAACGCTTCCATCGTTGTTTATCGCTCCAAGGGCTGTGCAACCGAAATCAGACATAAGTGATAATTCAGCAGGAATGTGTTTACCATATAAAGCTTCAATAAATACTGATTGAACTAATATATCCGCATAAGAAATCAAAAATCCACCCCCTGCAGTAGCCCCCTCACTCATCCCTAATATTTCTTGTTTATAATTTTCCGGGATATAAGAATCATACTCGTTGCATATTTTTTCAGTATCAAAATAAGACAATCCAAAAGAACTTGAACATATTAACAATAGAGCTTTCATAGCTAAGATTTTATCTGAAAGAGCATAACCTGTTTGATAACCCAAATCATAATGATTGTTTGCTTCTACATACAGATATTTTTGTCCGTTTGAATCACACCATTCCGAATGACCAGAAATGCCTATTCTTAAGAAAGCAAGGCGATTACTAATATTATGAGAAGAAAAAATTATGCTTGCACCAATAAATATAATTAAAACAATTGCAAAAATTTTTTTTACCTTTGCAAATTTTCCAGTAAATTTTAATTCCGCACAAATACCTCTCTTGCTAATTTTACACCATTTTTTGCGAAATAAATATATTAGAGAGAATATAACTCCACTTAAAATAAATGTTATTATAATACTAAGCCCCAACATTTATTATACTCCTTTTTGATTTGATTCGATTTTTTAACTAGCTTATTTATTTTTAAATTCGATTCCCACTGAAATTTCAATAATATGGGTGTTTTCTTTTTATTTACAAGTAATTATAAAAATAGCAATGAAATCTCCAATTTTTTTCACATAAAGAATTATGAAAAGAAAAAAAGATAATTTGAATTTTTTAAAAATTGGATTTTTTAAGGTATATCATATCTTAGATTTAGGAAGATTTTACTTTAGTAATTTTTAATTTTATACATGCCTCTGCTTTAACATCCGCTTTTGCAATGATTATTGATAATTTTCCTGATGCGCTAATAGTTAGACTTAATTCAATTTCGCTTAATTCATATTTTTCTGATTCAATTTTTAATTTTTTAATAATTTTTTGAATTGTACTTCTTGCTTTCTCAACCGATTCATCATCGATTTCAAGGGGTGGTTCTGGTGTTCCTTTAATTGCTAACATTTCTGAAATTTGTTCAGGCCTAATGGCATAAACTTCCCATTTATCACTGCTCATTTCAAACCCTCTTCATTGTTTAATATTTTTATATTGTTTTTAAAGTAATATCAATGAAGAAATTTTTTTAAAATTATTCTTCAATAGTTAATTGCTAGTGAACCTTCAATTCATGATTAATTTAAGAAATTTTAAGATAATATAAGAAACGGACCCGGAGGGATTTGAACCCCCGTAAACCACCTTAGGAGGGTGGCGCGAGATCCAGGCTTCGCGACGGGTCCTCTTCTATTCACCAAATAAACCTAATATTAATTTGGTATTGCTATAATTATTATAGAAGTTAATTTTTTCTATTAAAACCTAATTTTATAACAATTCTTCTTTTTATATATTATTTAAGATCCGTAAATTTACAAAAGGTTTTAATTAGTATAATTTTAAAATAAAATAAGATTAAAAATTTTTCTTAAAGAGATAGGTATTAAAAAAGGATGCACAGCCGCCAACAACAGAAACCCCTTGATTTTTTAAGAGGTAGTATTGATAAAGTTATACTAATAAAGGTTAAAAAAAATAGACTTTTTCGTGCAAAATTGAAGGGTTATGATGAGCACTTAAACCTTTTTTTAGAGGAAGCAACTCAGATATTTGAGTATCAGGATGATGATGGGAATATAAGAGAAGAGAATGAAAATCTTGGCCGGATTGTAATAAGAGGAGATAATATCGTATTTTTAAATCTGGCTCAGTAAATTTAAAAAATATTTTCTGGTTTTAGAAATAGATGAAAATAAGAGCTATTACTATTGGATTACAATTTCCCTTTTATCAGCCTTCAGGAAGTAAAAATTTAGAATCAGTTTTAGATGTTCAATTTCAATCTTTTAAAGAATTATTAGATGAATTAAAAGAGAGATTTGAAAAAATTGGAATAGAAATACAAACTACAAGGGTTTGTACTCAACCATTATATCAAAAAGAAGGAAATCCCTTTTTGAAAGAGAGCTCAAATTTTAATGAGAATTTGAACAATCTTAGAAAAGGAATAGAATTATTAATTTCCTATTGTAAAAAGGCCAATATTGACTATGTCGCTTGTCTAACTATTTTGGCTGATGAGTTTGAGAATTATACTTTAATAGAGCAAAAATTTCTTAAAAATGTTCCAAGGATTCTTGAAGATTATGAAAATCTTTTTACTTCCATTCAAGTTGCTTCTCAAAAATATGGAATTAACCTTCTTTCAATAAAAGATTGTGCGAGCATAATAAAGCAAATACCGCTTAATATGCCATTTAATTCACATAAATTCTGTGTGAATGTTAATGTACCAGAAGATACACCATTTTTCCCTGCTTCTTATCACTTATCAGATAAACCAAAATTCTCAATAGCATTAGAAATGGCCGATGAAGTTGTATCAACAATAAAACAATCACATAGCTTAAATGATTTTCAAAAAAATCTCAAATCTAAATTTGAAGAGATATTTAAGAATATTTCAAATATTTGTGAGAATTGTGAGAAAAAATTCAATATTCAATTTCATGGTATTGATTTTTCTCCTGCTCCATTTCCTGAAGATTTAAAAAGTATCGGTAAAGTGATCGAAGAAATGGGTATTGAATATTTTGGTGCCCAAGGAACATTTTTTGCCGTTTATATGATAATGAATATTATCAAATCTTTAAATATTAAAAAAATTGGTTTCTCGGGATTCATGCAACCAATTCTTGAAGATTCTATTTTATCCAAAAGGTTGGATGAAGGAAAATATACAATTGATTCATTATTACTTTATTCTGCAACTTGTGGAACCGGACTTGATTGCGTACCATTACAAGGGGATGTAAGTGAGAGAGAGATTTTTTACATACTATTAGATCTTGCATCTTTAGGCTTATCTTTAGAAAAACCATTAACAGCAAGATTAATGGTAGTTCCGGGCAAAAAAGAGAACGAAAAATCTGATTTTGAATCAATTTATTTTTGTAATTCTCAAATGATGAAAATAAAAAGATTAACAAAAGCTCCTTCAAATGATTTATTTGAAAATGCAGAAAAGATCAAATTCATAAGATTTTTATGAAGGTTAAAAATACATATACTTTATAATTGTAGGTGGAAATTTCTATGGAATCATTTGAGCAATTTTATGACAGTCAAACATTAAAACCCAATTTTAAATATGCTCATTTAATTTTATCCCTATTTTTATTTGATGAACACCCAGGAGGGTTTGGTAGATACAGATTAGAACAAGAACTATTAATCTCCTCGGGAATGGCAAAATCTATCTTTAATAAATTAAAAAAATTTGATATGATACAATTTAAATCTCAAAGGAAAGGGCATGAGCTAACCAAAAAAGGAAATGAGATCTTAAAGAAAATAAAGGAAAAAATTGTTTGCATTAAGAAAGGAAGTAAAATTTTATCAAAAATGGCATTTGGTGAAAGTTTTTATATAGCTCAAATAAAGGATGTTTTCAATAAAATAACTGATGGAATGGCGCAGAGAGATGCAACAATAAAAATTAAAGAATTAGTTGATGGTTTAAAAATTAAGATTGAAGATTATAATTTCACGATTAAAGTAAATAATATTGGAGCTACTTGTTTAATATATGAGAACAATCAAGTTAAATTACCAGGATTCAAAGAGAAATCAAATTTCATCTATGATTTTTCTATCAATAAGGATATTCTAGATTATTTATATAAAGAATTAAACCTTCAGAATAAAGATACTATTGTTATTGGAGGAGCAAGCATAGAAATTAAAGAAAATAAGGGAAAAGAACAAAAAGAGATAATAGAAGAAAGAATTGCGAGATTAGTTGCAACAAATTCTGCATTAAGCTTTTTTAATATGGATTAAATCACACTAAGATTATATAGATAAAATGAAATTCGAAAAAAATATTGAAATAATTATTCCAGAGAAGATTTTTTTTCAATTACAGGAATGTTCAAGGAACGCTTCACCAAATGAAGCATGTGGTTTGATTTTTGGAGATATTCAAGAGTTAAAAAATGAAGAGGGATATCAATACATCTATTCTGCGAAAAAATTTGAGTGTATAAAATCATCAAAACCTTCTCCAGTTGCTTTTTTAATGGATAATTTGGAAAAATTTAAAGAAATTTTTGAAGAAGCATCAAAAAAATTTAGTTTAAGATTAATTAGCATTTTTCATTCTCATCCAGGTTCTGCAATGCCAAGTGGAGTTGATTATAATTATATGAGAATGCTTTATGATTGGGGAGATCTAAGATTTAAACATCAAATTTGGACAATTATTGATGGAAAAAAGAAAAAATTGAATGGATTCTTATTTTTAAAAGAAGGTATAATTCAAATAGATGTAAAGATTCAAAAATAATTATTTTTTTTGCTTAAACCCGTCTTTTGTTATAGTCGCTAATTGCAATTTAAAGCCTGAACCTGCATCTCTTGCTCGGGATGAAGTTATAGCTTTTTCTACCAATTTTAATCCCTCTGGAGCAGTCATATTTTCTTTATATTCTATTTCCAAAACTCCTAGAGAGTAGGGAGAACCAGAACCAAAACTAATGAACTTTTCTTCTTCATATAAAGTTCCAAGAAGGTCGATACCATAAAGCATTCCTTTACCTTCTTTCTCAGAATATCCTGCAATTATCATTAAGGTAAGAAAATATGAACGCCCCTGATAAAGTAGATTCCTAACGGTATTAGCAACATATTTCGGTTCAGGGATCATTTGTTCTTCGACAGTCTTAAGATTAGATAAAGCAATGGCTTGATTCACAACATATTGACAATCAGCTACACCACCGCTAATCGTGGCAGCACAGAAATCGTTTATTTTGAACAATTTCTGGGCTTGTTTTGTTGCCACAAAATATCCTGCTGTTGCTTGAGATTCAGTACCTACAACCACGCCATTGCCTATCTTGAGTGCAACCGTAGTTGTACCTGTTTTGATAATATTATCTAACGTCTGTGAATCAAATTTATTATTTAAAATGTGTTCATTCATAATTGCTTGCACAATCTTTTATATAATTTAAGTAATAATGAGTTCTTTAATATTTATTTTTTTTCTCTATATACTAAAAATCATAAAATTTTAAAGATTTTAAAAATTTAAAGATATATGGCAAGGTCGCAAAAAAGAAGTAAAAGAAAATATACTGGAAAAAAGTATAAACATTTTGGAAAAAAGAGAAAAAGGGAGATTGCAAGACCTCCAATCGAAACAACAATTGGAACTGAGAAAAAGAAAAAACAAAGAGCTCTTGGTGGGAATTATAAATTAAAATTATTTTCAAGCTCCTTTTGCATTCTAACAGACCCATTAAGTAAAAAAACTGAAAAGACGAAAATTCTCAGATTTGAAGAAAATCCCGCCTCAAAAGAGCTTTCTCGAAGACATATTATAACTAAAGGAGCAATAATTCATACTGAAAAGGGATTAGCGAAAATAACAAGTCGCCCTGGTCAAGATGGCATGATCAATGCTGTTCTTATAAAAGAATAATCAGTCTGTTTCTATTTTTATATTTTTCACAGTTGCAGATCGTCCCTTAATAATTTTAGTATCAGTAGAATCACAAAATTTACATTTAAACAATAACAATCCCGTTAATGAATCTGTATCTTTAAAACTAATTGAAGATATTTTACCGCATTTATTACATTGAATTTCTGCAGGTGTGACTTGCATGTTTAGTTTGGCTCCTTCTGCAATAGTTCCTGTTGTCGCTATTTTAAATGATTGTTTTAAAAGTTCAGGAACAATAAGTGTCAATTCTCCGATTTCTAAAAATACTTCTGTAATTCTAATAGCATTATATTTTAAAGCTGTGTTTAAGGCAGTTTGATAAATTTGTGATGCAAAAGCGAACTCGTGTATTTTTTCCTCTCCCCGATCAATTAATTTTTTATTTTCCTTATTTGCTTTGCGATTTCGAATAACATTTTTCTTTTCTTTTTGCCTTTAGAATCAATGAGAATACGCCCGGGATTGTCCCACCATGTCTTTGGATACTTTGGAGTATTTTCAATCCTATATTCATAGCCTAACGCATTCACAGCTTTTTCTATATCTTCCAAAGTTATCTTTTCAATAGCAAGATTTTTAGGTAACCTCCGACCTTGACTGATTGTTCGATTTTTATCAAAAAACTGGGGCCAAAAAATAAGATACGGCGTTCTCTTTCTCATTATTAAACTCTATTTTTTAAATTGATTAACACTTTAAATATTTTTTTTTGAAATTATTAACAATTTTATATTTTGTTTTACTAAGAGAAATTATAGTATAATATTTGTAAAGTTACCCATATTATATGGGCGGGTGGTCTAGCTTGGTAATTATTAATTTGATTAAAAAACAAAATGATTCTCGGCTGGGGGCCGAGAGGTCGGGGATTCGAATTCCCCCTCGCCCATTTTTTTATTATTTTTTATTTAGAATTATCTTTTATCTTTATCCTTTAAATTATTAATTTATTATAAAATTTGGAATATATATTATGAACTTATTTAATGAAATTGAAGAAAAATTTATAGAGACTAATGGAATAAAACTTCATACAATTATTGCTGGTTCTGGAGAACCTCTCATATTGCTACATGGATTTCCAGATTTTTGGTATGGCTGGAAAAATGTGATTTCAGGACTAAAGGATGAATTTAAATTAATCGTTCCTGATATGCGAGGGTATAATCTTTCAGAAAAACCAGAGGGAATTGAAAATTATACTTTAGACATTTTAATAGAAGATATTAAAGGTTTAAGCGAGAAATTAGGCTTTAATGAATTTAATCTTGTAGGACATGATTGGGGAGGAATGGTATCGTGGGCCTTAGCCGAGAAATACCCTGAAATATTGAAAAAATTAATAGTATTGAATGCACCTCATCCAAAAATATTTAGAAAGTTAATTACAAAAGATAACGACCAAAAGAAAGCCAGTGGCTATATCGGCAGATTTTTAAAAGAAGGTGAAAATTTTCTCTTTGAAAATAATTTTCAAGCTTTACAATTGTCTGTTTTTGGTACAGCAAAAAATAAAAAAGCATTTAGTGAATTTGATAAAGAAAAATATATAGAAGCATGGTCCCAACCAGGCGCATTAACTGGAGGAGTAAATTATTACAGGGCAAATCGTCGTTATGAAGAATGGTCTGGAATAATTAATGTCCCGACTTTAGTTATATTCGGTATGAAAGATATGTTTGTATTACCTAAAGTACTCGAAGGTTTAGAAGATTTTATTAAAGATCTTAAAATTGTTAGAATTAAAAACGCTTCTCATTGGGTTATGCACGATGATCCTGAATTAGTTAATTCAAGTATACAATCATTCCTTAAAGGATAATAAGATATATATTAAATCATTCTATTTCTTATGGAACAATTCATTGAACAATTTAATCAATTTGCTTTATATAAAATATGTGACCGCTCCATGCAGAAAGATCGATATAAAGACCATTAGTATCAAGATCTTTGCCCTTATAGATAAATCTTTTTTGTGTTAGTAAATCAGTAAAACTCCAATTATAAGTATCGTAATTTAATTCTTCAATTCTAACATGCCCTTGCGCAGGATTTGGACTATAATTTACAACTATAAGATGATGCTGTTCTCTGGACCTCCATTGATAAGAAATTAAATTAGTATATGTGTAATTTTCAGTATTTATCGGCTCAATCTTACAGAGAGCCCACTTACCTTTTGTTAATCCCTCTGCAGATACAATACTTAATAGTTTTTGATAAAAATTTAGGAGATCTTGATTATCGTCTTCAACTGGACGCCTTCCTAATTGAACCGGTATTTTTACTTTATACCCCTTCATTTGTCCTTCATGGACTAATTTTGCACCAGGTAAAGGTAAACTGACAATTGCAGCGGCTTGAGAGCGTTCTTCACCAAATGCAGTTATTGCTCTTGACTCATCATGGTTTTCTATAAATCGTAAAAGCTTCCTTTGATAATCCCATTCTGCATGGAGATGGTCACGAATTGCTTCTGCACTATTATATAACATACGATCATATAGCCTTTTATCATAGCAAAAATGAAATCCTTGTTGCTGTAATTCCCATTCCATATTCCAATATACTTCTGCAATAAATAAAAAATCTGGAAATTTTTCCAAAACCTCAGAGATTACTTCCCGCCAAAAGTCTTTCTCTGGTTGAAGTCCTGCTCTTTCACCCCAAGTACGACTAAAAACATCATTAGTCATTAACATTGCCATATCACAACGAACACCATCACATTGTTCAGCAATGTTGATTAAAATATTTACTGCTTTCTTTCGGGCTTCCGATGAAAATGCGTTTATTTGCACTGTATCTGTCCAAGGAGTAAAATAAGGATCTCTTCCATGAGCAAGAACCTTATTTCCCACAGCAAAAAATTCATTCGGGTATATATTCATATCTTTAATAGTTCCTTCAATGAAAATATTTGATTTTTCTAATGTCCAGTGATGATCAATTGCAACATGATTAGGTACATAATCTAATAATAATTGTATATTCCGTTCGGTTAATTGTTTACGGAAGTTTTTTAAACTATCTTCACCACCAAGATGAGGATCTACGTGATAGTCAAAGATGGAATAGGGCGAGCCTACAACATCTTCTGTCTTAAAATCACTTAAAGCTTTATGATATTCCTGTTGTAACCCAGTGTGGTTAAGAGCAATTTCTCTACTTTGAGGACTGCGTTCCCAGACACCCATAAGCCAAATAAAATCGAAAAATTTTAATTCCTGACTGAAAACCTCAGGAGGGATATTATTAAGCGTAATTTCGTGTTTATAAATATTTGATAAAGCTTGAAGCCAAGGCCAGGTGTTTATTTCATAAATTCTAGGTTGCTCCGGCCAATCCAAATTTTTTCTTCTCATATTAAAATCATCTTTTAAATAAAAGTCAAATATCCTTTATAACATATCTCTTAGTTATAAAAATTATTAATCTGTTTTTATTTTAAAGAAAATAAGACAAAAATTGTTTGCGAAAACCAATAAGAAATTATAATAAATTTTAATTAAAATGATTTCTTTAATGAATTATCCTATGATTAATGAAAATATTATTGTATATTTGAAGGAGGTTTTTTAAAAAAATGAGTTATGTAAAAATTGAAATACCTGACAAATTAAAAAAAAAAGTAATTGATACAATTTCAAATATTTCGAGGACTTCTGAAACAAAAATTAAAAAGGGAATGAATGAAGTTACTAAATCTATTGAAAGAGGAATCGCCCGTCTGGTTATCATTGCCGAAGATGTAGATCCACCAGAAGTTGTTTTCCATTTACCCTTGCTCTGTGATGAGAAGAATATTCCATATGTTTTTGTTAACACAAAAAAGAATTTGGGAAAAGCGGTGGGTTTAAAAATTGATACATCCTCCCTTGCGATAATTATGCCTGGAGAAGATAATGAAGCGGCAATTAAAGACATTATCAGCCAAGTTAATAAATTAAAGTAGAAACATCAAGTTGAGATTTATTGAGTAAAAGAGAAAAGGGTAAAGAAGGATATGTAGATTGGTCTTATCCAGCTCAGGTCATTCAGGTTGTTGGAAAGACTGGGATGACAGGGGAGATAATGCAAGTCAAGGTCAGGATCTTAGAAGGGCCAGATAAAAACAGAATTTTAACTCGCAACGTTAAGGGGCCAGTTCGTTTAGATGATATTGTTGTATTAAGGGAAGTTGAACGAGAAGCAAGAAAAATTAGAAGATAAAAAGATTTATTATTTGATTTAATTTTTTTAGTATCTTTTTTTTTGTGAGATTTTATTTTAAATTTAACAACTGTTTAATTAAATCTTAATATAAACTTGAAAAAAATATAAAAATAAAAAAAAATATTATTAATAGGATGCTTCAGAATTATGAATTTTCAATTCTATCCCATTGAAGCGATAAATTATTAATTCTTAAGCGCTCCACTATTAATTTTATTAAAACTTCTATTAATTGTTTCCTTCAGTATTTATGTCGATATTTTTTGCTGGCTTTTTTCCAATTTTTATTTCTAAAAGACCATTAGCCATTTTTGATTTAACCAGGTTTTCATCTGCATCAACTTGTAAGGGAATATCGAGATCTATATCCTTTTTACTCATCCATGAGAAAAAATCCATAAAAAATGGTGCTCCATATACTCCATAAGATTTTTTACTCTCATCACTTACACTTTCTTTCTCATCAGATTTTAATCTTTTTGCAGTGACATTTAAATTTCTCCCAACAATTGAAACTTTAACATCGTCTTTAGTTAGTCCTGGCAAAGGAACAGTGATTAAATATTCATTCTCGTGTTCTTGTATATCGTAAGGTACCCAACCTTCAAACATTTTCATACCGTGTTTCATACCTTTAAAAACCATTCCCTTTAATGCGGCGATATCATGTGGAGAAGATCGAAAATGGCTATGCAGAAATCTTGGATTAAAGCTTCCTTCATAACACATACTTTTTTTTAACCTCTTTTTTATTTTTTTATTTATTAAATTCATTTAATTTGCTTAAATTTCTAAAAATCTTCATCATCATCGATAATTGGAATAACTCTTGTATGTTTTTCTCGTTCATTCTTGAGTTTCTCGAGAATTGATTTATATTTCTCTAATCTATCATCAAGCATGTTAATTCTTTCTGTAAAGTGCTTTTTTTTCTCTTCTAATTCCTGGACGATACTTTGAATTCGTTCTATATTATCTGAAGTATAATCAGATTCGTCAATTTTTTTAGTATGTCCTGGAAATTCTGGAAAAGCATAAGGAAAGCCACAAAACATTTGTTCAAAATGTTTTTTACTTGGTATAGCCTTTAGAACAGTTTGAATATAATCACCAAGAGTATCTATATTTGGCTGGAGATTATTTTCTAACACTTCTTTTAATCCTTCAATACCCCTTTTAGTTAGTCTATAAATCTTTTTTAATCTATTATTTTCAGTTTTTTCCTCTATATCAACGAATTGCTTTTCTGCTAATCGATTTAAGAGTGGATAAATTGTACCAGTTGAAACTTTCCATACATTTTTAAATTTTTTATTTATTTTCTGAATTATTTCATATCCAGAAATACCATCATTATTTTTAATCATAGATAAGACTAGAATTTCCAATCCTGATGAATGACCCCCGTGATGTCCGCTGAATCTTTTGCCAAAAAACATTTTTTTTAATTCACCAATTTAAACAAATTATTAATCTATTCAAAATAAATTTTTTTTATATATATCAATTTAGATATAGATAATTCATAGAAGGATAGATATTTAAATATATCGGAATTTGATATATTAGAAAATGATATATTGAAAATATGTAATTTTTAAAAAAAATTAAAAAATAATTTATTGCCTAATAAAAAAATAATTTAAGCAATAAAACAGACATAATTAATAATAGAAAATGAGAGATTAATCATGAATTTAGGATTAGAACAAAAGAATGCTTTAGTTTTAGCATCAAGTAAGGGGTTAGGGTTAGCTAGTGCTAAAGGTCTTTATGAAGAAGGAGTAAATGTCGTAATTTGTAGTAGATCAAAGGAGAATTTAATAAAAGCAAAAAAAGAAATCGAACAAATTAAATCCTTAACAAAAGAAAATAAAGTCATTTCGGTAGTTGCAGATTTATTGAAAGAGGGAGATATAAAGAATCTTGTTGATAAAGTTTTAGAAGAATTTGGGAAAATAGATATTTTAGTGCATAACGCTGGAGGTCCACCATCGGGTTCAATAAATAAAATTACTAAAGAAGAGTGGTTAAATTCTATTGATTTAAATTTACTTTCTTTTATTTGGATTACTCGAATGATATTACCAATAATGCAGAAGCAGAAATCAGGTAGGATAATAGCAATAACTTCAGTTTCAGTAAAACAGCCCTTAGAAAATTTGGTTTTATCAAATACAACTCGTCTTGGTATTGTTGGATATGCAAAAACTCTTGCTAATGAGTATGCAAAAGATAATATTTTAGTAAATGTTGTATGTCCTGGACCAAATTTAACAGATAGAATGAAGGAATTAATTAATAGAACTGTTAAAGAAACAGGAAAATCGGAAATAGAAGTTAAAAGAGCATGGACAAGCCAAATTCCCTTAGGTCGATTGGGAAAACCTGAAGAGTTTGCTAATTTAGTCGTATTTTTAGCTTCCGAAAAGGCTAGTTATATAACCGGAACGGTTATTCAAGTAGATGGAGGTTTCATAAAAGGACCTTTTTAAAAGAGTTAAAATTAGGAAATTAGAACTTTTCTTATCAAATTGAATCTTTTTATGCAATTCTAATTAAATTAATAGTATGAAAAATAATTCTAAAAAAATTCCTATTTTATCAATAATTTTGTTTATAACGATCGTTACGTTAATTTCATCCATTTCAAATATGATTTCTCCAAATCTCCTCATTATTTCAAACTATTTTGGATTTGGAGGGAATACTACTCCATTAGGAGTACTCACATTTTCATTTACCATCTTAACAGGGATAGCAATGTTGATCTTTGGTATTTTAGCAGATAAAATAATAAGAAAATGGATTGTCTTCATTGGAACGATAATTTTTTCAATATTTTCATTTCTCACGATCTTCATTCCATCAGGATTAACAGGATATTTTTTATTTTTTTTCTTAACAATCATAACAGGTATTGGATATGGCGCTTTGATTCCATGTATCTTCTCATTGATAGGTGATATTGTCTCTCAAGAGGATCGATCTAAGGGTTTCTCTTTCTTTTCAATATCGTCGCTAATAGGAATGGTCATCGGAACGGTTTTAGCAATAGTTCTAGGTACCATGGATTGGCGTATCTCTTATTCAGTTATAGGCATTGCCGGGTTTATTAGTGGTCTGCTCTTTATTTTTTTCCAAGAACCATCTCGAGCTGGCAGAGACTATTCATACATGCTTGAAAAAGATGCAGTGGAATATACATATAGGATAAATTTTTCTGACCTGAAAGTAATCTTTAAAAAGAAAGCCAATATTTGGTTAATCATCAATTTCGTCGATACAATTCCAACTGGTATTATATTATTTTTGCTCTTTGCTTATATGGAAGACTATCATGGGATTTCTTCTGATGTAACTTTGATTTATTTAATATTCATTATACTTGCCACACTAATTGGGACTATAGTATTTGGTTTTATTGGAGATAAACAATTTAAAAAAGGCAGCAAAAAAGCACGTGTAAAACTTGCATTATTGGGAAATATAATTCCTATTCCATTTATCTTCATTGCTTTAATAATTCCTTTCAGAGCTCCGGATTTAATTCCCGGAATTTTAATTTGGTTAATATTGTTCATGATTGGAATATTTATAAATGGTGCTGTAAATGGTAATTGGTATGCAACGGTCGTTGATTTAAACCTTCCCGAACATCGTGGAACTGTGCTTGCAACCTCTAATTGCTTTGATATTATTGGAAGAGCTATAGGTCCATTGATTGGATCAATTTTTGCAGATACATTTGGTTTTGTTTATGGAATGATGATTTCAATTTTCTTTTGGATTTTTATTCCATTCTTTTGGATTGGTGTACTTAAAAATATTGTTCCTGAAATGGAGTCGACAGAAAAAATATTTGCTGAAAGACTCGAATCATTGATTAAAAAATAAATAATTAAAAATAAACAACTTTTTTTTATATATTTCATTTTTAAAATAAATTGAACTATGAGCAGCATTAAAGAATTATTCGGAATTAATTTTAATTATCTGTATGAAACAATAGCTGTAACTCTTGCAAAATTAGAGAAGGAAAAAAAGATTATTCCCAATTCTGCTTGTATGGGCGTTAAATTCCTTGATAATAACACATTTCAAATGACTCCATATCTTGAGACAGATACATATAAGAATTTGATTAAAAGTCCATATGTTTCAATCAATTTTGTTGATAATATTTATTTTTATGCACTTGCCGCTTTATTGGGTGAGAATTCAGGTCACACTGAAAGAGAATTTCCAGATTCCTATTATGATTCAAAAGATGAAATTCCTTACTTAAAGGAATCGTGGGGGGTAATTTTTGGAGAGTTGGATGAGCATAAAATAATAACTAAAGCCACTCATCTTGGGGAAAATAATGTTCTTCAAGCTAATTTTAAAATTTTTGATTTCATTAAGAGAAGAGAATCATTTCATCTTAAAAATAGGGCTGAAAATCTTGCTCTTGAATCAATTATTCTCACAACGAGGTTAAGGATTGCAATTAAAAAAGAAAACAGAGAAATGTATGAAAAAATCTATGATAGGATCTTATATTACAAGGAACAAATTGATCAATTTTCTAAAAATAAAAATGCGTTAAAAACCATGAATTTTATTATGGAATATATTGATAAAAACATTAATATCTTAAAAAAATAAAAAATATCTGGGGGTTTTCTCCATATATATTCGATATTTTTCACCATATTTTTCTAGACAATATCTTTCTTCTGCTAAAATTAATAGATGCAAAAATATTGCATATACTAATATTAATATAATCATAATCCAGGATAAAGAGGCAATTGCTATTCCAATAAATATAATGGAGCTAGAAAAATACATTGGATTTCTTGATATTTTATAAACACCCTCTATAACTGGTTCATCTGATGAGTGAGTGAAAAAATTTTTGTATGCAATAATCATAAAAATTATCGCTAGACAATATATAATTAGACCTATATAAAACCAGATTGTCTCCAGAGAGAGAGGAATCCAGATACAATAAATCATAATGCCATAAAATAATATATTTGTTATTCCAGCGAATATTTTTTCCCTTTTTTTATAATATGATGTATCAGAGGCACGTTTTACAAATTCTTTATAAAATAAATAGGGGAGAAAATTTAATAATAGAATAGGGATCACTAATATCCAGGCATTCAACAATCCAATTTCATGATTTGGAAGGTACATATTTAATATTATTCTCGTCTTTAGTATTTGTAGTTAAAAATTGGGAAAATTCTACAAAAATTGAAGATTCGATTCTTGAGAAAATTCAATAATCATAATATATTAATTATTAAAATAATTTAAACATAGAGTGATAATGAGAAAAATTGAATTAATGTGCCCCGCAAAGAATTGGAAATCTCTTAAAGCAATGCTGGGCAATGCTGATGCTGTTTATTTCGGAATCGAAATTTTAAACATGCGAATGATGGCAGACAATTTTAAATTGGAGGAATTGCCAAGGGTTGTAAAATTTTGCCATGAAAATAATATTCAAACGTACTTAACAACTAATATAATTATTTACGAAAATGAAATAGAAAAACTTTCGCAGGTTTTAGATGAGGCTGCAACCGCAGAAATTGACGCAGTTATTGTCCATGATGTAGGGGCAATCGAACTAGCAAAAGAAAGAAACCTTGATTTTCATATTTCAACACAAGCAAGTATATCAAATTCGATGTCTGCAAAATATTATGAAAGTTTAGGGGCGAATAGGCTTATACTTGCTAGAGAACTTACTCTTGAACAAATTAAAGAAATAAAACAAAAATTAGAGAGAACTGAAATCGAGGTTTTTGTGCATGGGGCACAATGCACTTCAATATCAGGAAGATGTTACTTCTCAGCCGATGTTTTAGAATCATCTGAGTTTTCAGCTAATAGGGGAAAGTGTATACAACCTTGTAGAAGGAGTTGGATTGTTACTGATGATACAGGAAAGAGTTTTATTTATGATGGAGTCTATTTTTTGAATACAAAGGATTTATGCATGATTGAATACATCCCACAGCTTATTGAAGCGAATATAGATGCATTTAAAATTGAAGGAAGAATGCGGGACCCTATTTATGTGGAGATAACTTCAAAATGTTATCGGGAAGCAATTGATTCATATTATAATGGGACCTACACAGAGGAAAAGGTTGAAGATTGGTTAAAAGAACTAAAAAAAGTATATAATAGAGGATTTTCTACGGGTTTTTATTTCGGTCAGCCTCAAGCCACTGAAATTGAACGTGAAACATCTGGAAATGTTTCAGAGTTTAGAAAAAGAGAAGTTGGTCGAGTTCTTAGTTATTTTCGAAAGAAAAAAGCGGCGAAAATTTTACTTACTTGGGGTCAATTAAAAGTGGGAGATGAGATAATTATAATGGGAATAAAAACCGATACTTATCTTCGTCAAAAAATATCATCTCTTCAAATTAAGAAAAAGATTGTAACAGAAACACCGAAGGCATCTAAAGGAAATCATATAACCGTTGGAATTTTAGTTGATTCTCCAATTAAAGAAAATGATAGAATATACATATTGGATAGATACTCATCAAATAATTAATAGAATTGAAGAAAATTCTATCATATACCTATAGTATTTAATTTTTTGATTTGGAAATAAAAAGCATTATTAAATATTTGATTCTATTTGTATTTATGAAAGATATTAAATATCTACTTAAAATTATTTTTGGGACATTTTCATTAGTATCCACAGTCGGTTTGATATTCATTGGACTAATGGAGCTTTACCTTTTTAATTTGGATTTACCAGGTGCAGAAGATGCCATTATCATCACTATGATAGGCTCGATAGTGGGATTTTTCTTAATGTGGTTTCTTGATAAAAATGAGAAATTTAAAAGCACATTTCAGCGAGTGGAAGGAAGATTCAATTTCCGATGGTTTATTATCTTGCCAATTGCATTTTCTATAAATATTATTTCGTTTCTTTATTTTTTTATCAATTCTAATATTTCACTTGAGAATATAGATAATATCATTTCAGAGCTTGCTAATGTTAAAGCGGTTGTATCCCTTATTGCTGGGTTAATATTCGGGAGCGCTTCACTCTTCGCTTACTTTGGACTCAAAAATATTAATCCGAAGATTCGCATTGAACGTCCGAAGTTTGAGATTTTCGCAGTATTTAGTACTATTTTCTTGATTTTTTCAGTAGGTTCAGGTATATTTGTTTTTACACATTTTGTTACTTTCCCTGGAGCTAGCATTCTGGGTGGTACAGGATATACAGAGGGTCCCTGGCTCACATGGCATGATAATCCAACTACAAGCATATGCATTAGCTGGTTAACTGCGGATGTAAATAATACGGTGGTTTATTATGGAACTTCTCAAGATAATCTTGATCAGCAACAAGTGGGAACTGGAAATTATCTTCATAAGGTTTTTTTAACTGCATTACTCCCTAATACTATATATTTCTATTCCATTCCAGAAAATTTTGTCACCAACCATCAATCGACAATCTTTAATTTCACAACAGCACCATCTGTTGATCGGGCTTATAAATTTGCGGTATTTGGGGATATGCAACCGAAGAATACAATAACCAAGGAATCGAACCGAATTTTAGTTGATGGATTATTAAGTCAGGCAGATATTGATTTTCTGATTCAAATCGGTGACATAACCGAATCGGGAGAGGATTTCGAGGATTGGCATGATGTATTTGATAATCTTGCGCGAGTATCAGCATATTATCCTACAATGACTACAATCGGTAATCATGAATGGGGTTATATGGGGTATGCTGGTATATCCTTGGATACAGGGTCTAATTATGCTGCTCTATTTACATATCCATATGTAAATCCCAATAATGGAAGATATTATTCATATGATTATCTGAATTCTCATTTCATTGTGCTTGATAATTTTGAGCATTTCTACTTTATGACAAATGAACAGATAAGTTGGCTTGACGAAGACCTTCAAACAGCGAGTTCAAGTGATAATACGGATTGGATATTCGTCTCGATGCATCTTTCGATCATTTCAAGTGGATCATCTGCCGTATATTTCGAATTGCAGGAGAATTTGTTGCCGTTATTTGATAAATATAATGTAACTGCAGTTTTCTACGGGCATGATCATATGTATGAAGCATTTAATTATACATATGGTGGAAATGGTTTAATATACAATCCTGCACATGATTGGGAACATAATGATGTACTTTACATAATGACTGGTGGTGGTGGGGCTCAACTAGAAAAAGAGTATGCAATCATGACAAGGGGGACCTCTTCATATCAACGAACATGGTACAATACATCTAGCGGTGTATATCAAAACAATATTTATACTCGAGGACCCTGGGATCCTTCACTCTTTTTTACAGGTGATTATTCCCCATCAGATGGAAATCATTACTATCAGCTATCGGGTGAGGGTTGTCAAACGGATCTTGTAGATTTCGGTCATATATATTCTGAACAGACATTAGAATTTATTACCGTAAAAATTAATGGGAATCAGTGCAATATTAGTGCGCATTATCCAAACGGAGATCTTTTGATGGGACCAAATAATGATCTTCCGCAAGAATGGTTTTTAACAAAATAAAATTAAATTCCAACCTTTTTTCTTTTTTTTTGGAATTCTAATTATTATAATATCAGAATGAAGATCTTTTTATTTTTCCAAGACTTTTAATTCTGAAATATACATTAAAGGATATTCCAATTCATTAATCCATTTGATTTTGGCTTTAACTTCAATATTTTTAAATTGAACTACGAGATCAGCTTCGATTGTTTTACCAGAAATTTCATCGTAATCATATTCATTTTCTTTTATGCCTTTCAAATTTTCTCTTCTGAGGTTAATTTTAACGGATTTTACATAAGGTTGGCATGATATTGCTTGTTCTATACCATTTTCAATTGATTTAATGACATTTTCATTTGTATTAATAGGAATTCCACATAAGATATGATAAAGAGCTCCTAATTTAATACCTGTTTCAAAAGTTGCCCTCTCTTTATCCTTGAGATCTTTTGTAAAATGAATTTCTAACTTTTCTTCAGTATTATTCTTTTTCAATTTTTATTTCTGCTCCAGTATTATTAGGTTTTGCAATTAAAACAGTACCTCCGACATCTTTAATGAATTCTTTACATTTAGGTTCTAAAATTTTTGCAGACTCATCATTTTCAGTAATTGCGACTACGCATGGTCCAAAAGAGGACATTCCATAAGCTTTTACTCCTTCTGCTTCTAAAAATTTCATTAATTTTTTAACAAATGGGTGTTGTAATTCTATTTCGATTTTCTTGAATCCAATTTTTTGGATTCGTTTTATTCCTTGTCCAAAACAATCTAAATCATTTTTAATTATTCCTGGTAAAACTTTCATAATAATTTGATGTGAAACTTCATTGACTTCTTCTCGGTTAATTGGCGTATATTCTTGAAAGATATTTACTTCCTCCTGGTCATGAGCCCCTTGTTTTACGTTAGGAATAATTATTATAAATCTCCAATTTTCGGGAATGGGGTATCTAATAAGAGTTAATGCAGGATCTGTTGATAAAGAAGCTGAAGAAGGCAGGTAAGTTGCTTTCTCTTTTTCATTACCAAAATCGTGCCCAGCATCCAAAATGAAGCCTCCTTGTTCAAAACCCCTCCATCCAATTCCAGACGTACCTCCTCTCCCAACTATTTTAGTAATCTTTTCTACGGGTAAATCTACCCCCTCTAATTTAGCTATTGCTAAACCGATTGCTAAGCTTAATTGGGTTTTTGATCCAATTCCTAAATGTTCCGGATAATATTCCTTAATTATGAAATGGTACTTTATATTTTTAACATTAAGAGCATTTGTTATAGCCTCAGTTTTTTCTTTAATGGTTGTTAAAAATCCATCATGAGGTTGATCAAATTCAATTTTTAACTCATCAGAATTATTGGAAGCCTCTATCACTATATTAGGGGATTCTAACATAAGACCAATCCCCCCATCAATTCTGCCAGTATACCCATTCTCATCAATTAAGGAGAAGTGCACTCTACACGGGGTTTTTATAGTGATTTTGATTATAACTTCACCAAGGCAATTGACAAAAATAAATAACTTCTATCAAATATTCTAGCATATCATTAATTTTTAAGTTTATTAAAATTGTGAAACAAAAATGAGTGATTTAGAAGGTCTTACAAGAAACCTGCTTAGAAAACAAAATTCTAAAACTGAAATCATTGAAAGATTAAAGCAAGAATATCTTGATTACAAAAATATATCTCCTCAAGAGGCAGAATTATTATCAAATGCAATCTATGAGGAATGTGTAAAGAGTGATACAAATTCGATAAGAAATAAATTTATTAAAAATCTACTCGAAATTCCTACAGCTAATGTTTCAATTGGAAAACAAGGAGTTGGATGTAGAGGTCTAGGAGATTTTTTTGTGCATAAATTAATTGCTGAGCTTTCTATTACGAAAAGTGAGGCGTTCTTGGGACCCACTTCTCTTGATGATGCTGGAGCAATTCAATTGGGGAATTATACTGATTTCAAAGGAAGAGAATTTGTCAATTCCGATGTATTTATTGTTTCAAAAATGGAAGGTATTCACTCTCGATTAAGTGATTTCCCATTTATTTGTGGATTTCATGTAACAAGGGCTGCACTTCGAGATTTATATGTTAAGGGAGCAAAACCGATTTCGATTATGGTAGATGTTCATTTAGGTGACGATGCTGATGTTGGAAAACTTTTTGATTTTATGGTTGGGATCTCAACAATTTCCGAATTAACTAATGTTCCTATAACTGCAGGATCTACTTTAAGAATTGGGGGTGATATGGTAATTGGAGATCGGCTTGTGGGGGGAATAGCTGCAGTAGGTGTTTGTAAAAGAATTTTAGCTAGACGAAATATAATTCCCGGCAATAAAATATTAATGACTGAAGGAGCCGGAGGGGGCACGATCACAACTACTGCGATTTATTCAGGTAATCATGAGGTTGTTAAAGAAACCCTTAATATTAAATTTCTAAAAGCATGTGAGAAACTGTTGTCTTCTGATTACACAGATAAGATCCATTGCATGTGTGATGTGACTAATGGAGGTTTAAGAGGAGATTTATATGAGATTAATTATGAAGCAAAATGCGGAGTATTAATTCAAGAAAAAAAAGTAAAGGAATTGGTGAATCCCAGAGTCTTAGATCTTCTAAATAAAACGGGAGTAGATTATTTAGGTGTATCGTTAGATTCACTCTTAATATATTGTGATGAAAAGATAAGCGAAAATATAATCAATGACTTAAAGGATATTGATATTAAATGTTCTGAAATTGGTCTTGTTGATGATTCAAATGAAGTGAGATTTGCCTCTGCAGATAAAAATTTTGCAACAATTCTCCCGAGATTTAGAGAATCTGCTTATACTAAAATAAAAAAGCAGATCGGAGAAAAAACTCCTGAGGATTACAAACAAATGGAAATAATGGTCAATTCTGCTGCAAAAAAAGCTCTAAATAAAAGAAAAGAAATTCTAAATTATATTAATTCGAATTAAAACAAATAATTAAAATTTTGAACTATTTTACTAAAAGTGACCTAATTAATAGTTTAAAAGGGTTAATAGCATACATAGAATTAAATTATAACGAAGGCACGGTTGTTGTTTCTGAATATGGTGCGCGAGTATTAGGTATGTTTCCAAAAAAGGAATGCATTAATCTTCTATGGGTTAATCCTTTAATAAAAGATCTTATTACTAAAAACGAGTGGAATATTGGCGGTGATCGGTACTGGATTAGTCCTGAGAGGTTATTTTTCTATAAAAATCCTGAATCGTGGGAAAGTTGGTTTTGTCCTGAAGGGCTCGATCCTGCAGATTTTAAAATAACCTCTTCTTCCAATACAAGTTGTCTTATTACTTCAGATATTTCTTTAACTAATCAATTAAATAAAAAAACTTATAATGGTAAAATAAAGCGATACATTTCATTGGTTAAGGAACCAATTAAAACTGGAGTTGCATATTGTGGGATTCAATATTTAGATGATTGTACGCTTTTCGTACCCGATCTACAAATTAATGGTTGGACTTTAACTCAGATAATATCGGGTGGTACTGAGAATCCAGGTACTGTGTTGATTCCAACTAAGAAAAATCCTAAACCTCAATCCTATTTTAGAACTATTCCAAACGACCGTATAAAAATAATGGATACATATGTTGCGTTCAAAATTGATGTTGACGATATCTATAAACTTGCAATTCGACCAGAAGATATTGATTTAAAGCGAGCAGGAAAAATTGGTTATATATTAAAAATTCCAAATTCAGAGGATTATTGTTTTATGATTAAGGTTTCTTTTGATATTCCTGATTCTCAAGAACAATGCTTTGATATATCCAGAGATCACCCTGATGCTGAAATTGGAGTAATTCAATCCTATAACGCTGAATCTCCAGACAAAAGTAATCTAATGTTTGGTGAAATAGAACTACAATTAAACCCATTCAGAACCGTTTACCAAAAATCTCAAGGAATTGCTAAACATCAATTATTCGGATATCTTGGTACAAAAGAAGAAATTCTAAATGTTGTTGAAAAATATCTTGGAATTTTAAACCCGAAACTATTTTAAAATTATCACTAAGAAAATTCTGAAATCTAAAATTAATTATCAATAAGGTTTTATTGAAAATATGAAAGGAATAAAATAAATAAAATCGATTTTTTATTTTTTATTTTAGGAAATTATAAGCCCATAGAGTGTAAACTTTTATTGCGTTAATAAAATCTTCAATTTCCACATTTTCATTAATGGCATGTGCTGTAGCAGCATTTCCAGGGCCAAAAAGAATTGTTTTTTCGCAATATTTACTATTACGATAATATTGAGCATCACTTGTTGCTGGGAATAAGAAATTTATCGGCTTTTTCTTATAGATTTTTTCAACTATATTATTAAAATCTTTTAACTTTTGAGATTCATCCCAATTTCTCCAATAAGAAGGTTCTGATTGAAGAAAAACATCCAAATAAACAAAAACCTGGTTGGGTTTTCCTTTAGGGCTATCACTAAGTTCATAGCCTAAATCAATAATTAATTTTTTTAAAGCGTTGATCACCATTTCTGAATTTTGACCAGGTAATAACCTAAAATCAATGATTGCTTCACAATGATCAGGAACGATATTCTCTTTAACTCCTCCGTTTATCATATTCATACTATTAGTTGATTGTAATAGGGATTTCAAAATACTTTGCAATTGTGGTTGCTCGTTGTAAATTCTCTTGAAAGTTTCTTCATTTGGGAAAGCGGAACTTAGAAGTTTTAAAAGCGCTTTTTCAGGCATTGGAGGATCTACATCAGGAATCTCTAACTTATCTAAATTTTCAATAATTTCGGACATCATATAAATAGCGTTTTTACCTTGAAATGCAATAGAACTATGACATGCAATGCCATTTGTGATAATTTTTACTTGAACAATACCTTTTTCGCCAAGAATGATGGCTTTAGGTAATGGATTATACCCTGTAGCTTCTCCTACAATAACAAAATCACATTTAATTGATTTCATTTTGTTTTCAATAAACCATTTTGTCCCCATTTTTCCGCCAGTCTCTTCGTCTGGAACCGCATTTAATATCAAATTACCAGCAAGTTTAATATTTAATTTTTTCAATATTTTTAAAGTAATAATCATTGCCGCTAATCCTGACTTCATATCTGTAGTTCCGCGCCCATACATAATCTTATTTCGCTTAATAAAACCTGAAAGAGGATCATATTTCCAATCATCCAAAGAAGAAGGAGGGACTGTATCCATATGCCCATTATAAAGGAGGTTAGGACCATCAAAATTATCATTTAAAGTGGCGATTAAATTAGCCCGATTATCTCCAAAAGGAAAAATCTCACTTTCAATACCGGCTTCTTTCAAATATTTTTCAATCTCAACAGCCAAGTCCATTTCATTTCCAGGAGGATTATAGGTGTTAATTTGTATCAATCGTTGTAAAAAATTAATATATTCCTCTCTGTTGGACTCAATTTCATTAAGAATGGATTCTTCAGTCATAATAAAATCTATGTGATTTATTTATTTTAAAATTTGAGATATAATACTACAAAATTCTTTATAGGTTTTATTATTTCTTGGTAATTCCAAGATCGATGTTCCTATAAAATTAAATTCACTAATTTCTTCATCTTCGGGAATAAAACCTAATAGTTTAACATTTTTTTTGAGAATTTTTTTGACCTCTCCCTCTAACTGCGATTTTAATCCATCTGAAAATCTATTTCCAATAACCCAGATATTCTTAAACTCTAACGTTAATTCATCAGTGATTTCGATAATTCTATTCATTGTATGAAAGCCCATCTTACTGGGATCAGTCACAATTACCAAATCATCCACATCTTTATCCGTTTTTCTTGCAAAATGCTCAAGTCCAGCTGGCATATCCAAAATTGTGATCGAATAGTTTTTCGAAATATCTTCAAGAATAGTCTTTAAAATTGAGTTAATATAACAATAACATCCCTCCCCCTCGCTCCTTCCCATTACCATTAAATCAAATTTATCCTCTTCTATTAGTGAATCATAAACTTCCGCTTCTATCATTTGATTTTTAGATATACCTGGAGGTAAAGACCTATTAGCAATTTGATGTTTTAACTCAGTAGTAATTCCACCCACCGTATCCTTAAAAGGAACCTCCTTTCCTAAAAGATCAGCAATGTTTGAATCGGGATCGGCATCAATAACCAATATCTCAAGATCGGGATAATTATTAATGAGATATTTTAAAAAAAGAGTTGCAAGAGTGGATTTTCCAACTCCACCTTTTCCTGAAAAGCTGATTTTCTTTTTTTTCAATTTAATTTACAAATAATAGTATTTATCAAAATTATTTTATTCACGCATTATAGGAACAATTTTTGACTCAAAATCCTCTCTATTATATGGAAATTCCTCATCAGAACTTATTTGACCGATTAATCTGAGTACTTCTCGAGCCAATAAAAAGAATACTAAGCCAAGAGCCTTTTTACCTCTGTTATTGGCAGGAATTGCCAGGTCTACGTTTGCTAGATCATCATCAGTATCAATGAGCGATAAGACTGGAATTCGTGCTATTTTTGCTTCTTTCAGAGCTTGTTTATCTGCATGTGGATCAACAATTATTACTAATGAAACGTTTCTAATGTAAGCCTCCATGTTTGGGTTAGTTAACGAGCCGGGAACAAATCTAATATCCCTCGCAATCACATTCTTACCTAATACTTCCGAAAATTTTCTTATAGGCTCTTTTCCATACCTCCTCACAGAAGATATAACAATCTTAGATGATTCGTCATGAGTTTTCCCTTCTTCTATAAATTTGGCAATCCATTTGGCAGCAATGTGAAGTCTTTCTTCAGTTCGGCGTATATTGAGAACGTAGAGTCCGTAATTGGTTTGCCTGTAAATAAAGTCATTACTGGCGCTAAAATGGTTGAGGTGAATATTTCTAAGTTTTCCACTTAAAATCTTCGTTCCAATATGAATTCCACTACTTAAAAACATCTGCTTAATCTCCTCATCCATCTCCTCAACTTCTTCTTCCTCAGGCTTTTCTTCTACAGGAATAATAAATTCTTCTTCAACTTCTTCTTCCTCAATTTCTTCAAAATCTTCCTTAAAATCCTCCTCGAAATCTTCCTTTAATCCATCGTCTTTTTTCTCTGACATAATATCTCTGACACAGTATCTTTTATAAGCTTAATATTAAACTCTAATAAAATATAACTTTAATAATTTTTGATTTCTAAAAAAAAAGATTAAAATTTAAGTTCTTACGTTATATTCTAAATAAATAACAGTCCGAAAAAAAGTTAAAATTTTAAATTGCATATAAGAGAGAAAAAAAATGAGAAAAATTGGAAGATTACCAATTGGAATTATCGTAGGAATATTTGCTAGTTTTTTTTTGGCTTGGGGATTTTCCGCATGGGCAGATTTCAGCGATATGATTACAACTTTGCAAACTTCCCCGAGCACAGGACTGTATAGATGGATTGGAAAGGCATTTTCATTAGATTTAAATTTAATTGGTTTCTTTTCCCACTTGCCTTCTAATTTTGTGGGAGTAATAACGGGATTATTTAGCGGTAATATGCTTGCATGGATTTTTACGGGAGGAATTGCAGCCTGTATCACTAAGGGAACTAAAAGAGGGATCGTTGCTGCATTATTAGTTTTTGTAATCGATTTTCTTATATGGATTCTTTTTGCTATTTTATCTGGAGTGGATTTGTTAAGCATGTTTTCTGGTGAAGATTTAATAATTACATTGGGAATTATTCTAGGCGGAACTCTAGGTTCATTAATAGGAGGTTTCACATTCGGTTTTGCCTCCGGTCCATATGAAGATATAATCTAATTATGAGATATGCAATATATCAATAATTTAAAAAAAAAAAATGAAATTTTAATTTTCTAAAATTTCTAATATATTTTAAAAAAAAAAGTCTATTTAATCGTTAGACGTTTAATTATTGTATTTTAAAACGTTATCTCCTTTATCGACATTTCCGATTAAGCGAGCGCATACATCACATTTAACTCGGAGGATTAAAAAAACATTTTTTAATTTAATTTTATCAAATAATGACATGAATGTTTCTAGATTTGCCTGTCCTTTAGCAATAATTAACGGTTCGTTTATAAGCCATTGTAAAAATTTGGGCTCTACTAATTCTGGGTCAATTCCATAAGAATTTGATCCTGTAGTGATAACATTTTCTGTAAATTCTTCTAGTTTAACCATGTTGGCGTCATCTAATGTGGCATCATTTGTGATTGATCCTCCTTTTACAATTGCAGTGGATTTAATACCATTTTCTTTTAATAATCTCATTAAAATTTTATCAAACACTATTTCGCCGGCATTATCGAGGATATAGCATACTTTTTTATATTTATTGAGTTTTTCGATTAATTGATCTATTTGATTTATTTTTAATCCTTGAGTTTTAATTTGGTAAAACTCTTGTTTAATATTTTCTGGATCAAGATTAATTTCATGGCCAGCAGTGCCAAAATCGATTATATTTCCAGTTATCGAGCCAAGAATTGCGAAATATAATTTTTCTTTAAAAGTTTTACCTTTATTTATTTCCTTCCAAAAGAAGTCTTCAAGGTTTAGAATCGTTTTATTACTAAGTTCTTTTAGGTTTTTATAAGGGTCTTTTATACCGGTAATATTTTTTATGGATTCATACACTTTTGCAGAAAATCTAAAGGGATAGCTATATTCAGAAAATTCTTCTCCTAAAGTTTTGAGAATTTGTTTTATTCCTCTAAATTTAATTTCTTCCTTTTTTTCTTTATTAAGATTTACTTGTTCCAGAGAAAGATTAAGGGTTTTACATGCTATTTCAAATATGCATGAGGCGCAAATTGGTTCGACGTAGGTTTTTTTTCGCATAGGAGCATTACTTCAAGGAATTGATAACATTATTATGGATAAAATAATATTATTACTATAATTACTATTAAAAAAATTTTCTGGAAATTTATCAATTTTACGCTCAAAATCAAAGGCTTAAGCTAAGGAAATGAAGCAAGAAGAATATATAATTCCTTCAAGAGAGCATACCCTAGAATTACTGAGAGAGGTTAGAGTTCCAGCTCATGTTAGAAAACATTCAATTGCAGTTGCAAAAAAGGCTTTAGAAATTGCAAATAAGATAAAAAGAGCAGAAGTCAATAAAAATTTAGTTGAAATTGGCGCGTTACTGCATGATATTGGGCGTTCAAAGACCCACGGATTTAAGCATTCTCTTATTGGTGGTAAAATTTTAAGGAATTTGGGGTATCCAAAAGAGTTAGCGCTAATTTGTGAGAGACACATTCTTGGTGGGCTTGATGCAGAAGATGCGGAAAGTGTGGGGTTACCAAGAAAAGACTATTTACCTCAAACATTAGAAGAAAAAATTGTATGTTTAGCCGATAAGCACTTCACGGGGCATAAAGAAGTTACTATTCAACAAAGATTCAATAAATGGTTCAAAAAGTATGGTAGAAGTAAAATTTTATTAAAATCTAAAAGAAGAATTGAAGATATTCAGAAAGAATTAAATGCATTGATGTAATTTCAAATTATTCTTATTTAGTTTTATTTTATTTTTCTAATGAGTTATTTAAACTCTAAGCAGTAAATAGATAATTTATTAATTTGAATTTTCTTAACTCTCATTTATGAGAATTAAGGATTTCAAGTTAGAACAATTTTTTACTAAATATGAATTTATTGCTCCTTATTTATTATGTTGCTCGGATTGTGAATCATTTAGCGTGGGGGAATTATTAGAATTAGATGAGAATTCAGAAGAAGACTTAAAAGGATTGTCATTAGGTTATACAGAAACACAAGGTAACCCCTCCCTTAGAAAAGAGATATCCAACTTATATGAAAACATAGATCTAGATGATGTAGTTGTTCTTTTAGGAGCAGAAGAGGGTATTTTTATTTTTATGAATGTTTTTCTTGATAAAGGAGATCACATTATAGTTCAGTATCCCGCTTATCAGTCGCTTTTTGAAGTTGCAATCTCAATAGGTTGTGAAGTTACTAAATGGGAAATGAATGAGCAAAATAATTGGGAACTTGAGATTGATTTCTTAAAAAATAGTATTAAAAATAATACTAAAGCGATTGTAATAAATTGTCCAAATAATCCCACCGGCTATTTAATGTCTAAGGAAAAATTACAGATGATCATTGATATTGCAAAAAAAAATGATATTTATATTTTCTCTGATGAAGTATATAGATTTTTGGAATATGATGAAAAAGATAGGCTTCCAGCGATGTGTGATATATATAATAAAGGAATTTCTCTTGGAGATATGTCTAAAACATTTGCACTTCCGGGATTAAGAATAGGCTGGATTGCAACTAAGGATAAATCCTTAATACAAAAAATTATTTCTTTTAAGCATTATACATCAATATGCAATAGTGCGCTAAGTGAATTTTTTTCGATATTAGTTTTAAAGAATAAAGAATATGTTATAAAAAGAAATTTAAACCTCATAGAAAATAATCTTAAGTTATTAGATAAATTCTTTAACGATTATAATCATCTCTTTGAATGGGTAAAACCACAAGCAGGCGTAATTGGTTTCCCTCGGATAAAATTTAATGAAGATATTGAAAAATTTTATAGTGATTTATTAAAAAAAAAAGGGGTTTTATTGATGTCTAGCACAAATTTTGATTTTGGAGGTAAGCATTTCAGAATTGGGTTTGGTAGAAAAAACATGCCTGAAGCATTAGAAAAATTAGAGAAATATATACAAGAGTACTATTTATCAAGAAAAAAAATAAAAAAATAAGAACTTGAGAAAAATTCTCATTTGTGCTTTCATTTTTACTATTTTGTTTTTTTTTTTCCACTTTTTCTATATAGAGAATTTCAATAAAAAAAAATGTAAAGAAAAAGTTTATTATCCTTTAAAAAGTATTTTTTACTGATAACTGAGATTCAGTTATATGAGGTTTATCTATGTTCAAAGAAGATGGAATTTTATGTATTGATGTATCTTCTCAAAAAATAAAAGTAGCAATTGTAAGTGAAAATTGTGATATTTTAGCAAATACTGAAAGAAACTTCTTTTTTAAAAATGATGATATTGAAGGTTTCGCAAAAAGTTACAATACAGATGAGATCTGGAACATCTTGATGAGTTGTATTAAAGATGTGATTAGAAAATCTAAAATTAATCCAATGAATATTTTAGGAATTACTTCATGCACTCAAAGACAAGCGTGTGTTTTTGTTTCTGATGAAGGTGAAGTAATATATGCTGGTCCAAATTGTGATGTACGTGGAATTGATTCACAATATTTAATAGATGATGAGTTTGAAGAAGAAGAACTATTTAATATCACTGGACATAATCCTCCATTAATATTTCCACTTGCTAGACTCCTATGGTTCCAAGAAGAAAGAGAAGATTTATTTGAAAAAATTGGCAAAGTTTTATTATTTGATGATTGGATTGTCTATAAGTTGACTGATATCTTTTGTACTGATCCAACTTCTGCAGCTGAATCTCTCATATTTGATATATCTAAAAGTAAATGGTCTGATAAAATTATTGATACATTTGATTTTAATAGAGATCTTTTCCCAGAAATTATTCAAGTTTCAGATATTGTTGGAGATTTAAAGACAGATATAGCCAAGAAATTTAATTTACCCAAATCCATTCCTGTTATTAAAACTGGAGCTGATACTCAAGCGAGTTTAATAGGAACTGCATGTATTGAAGATAATCAAATTGGAATTACTATAGGCACAACAGCTCCTTTATATCTTGTGGTTAATTCACCCCGCATAGACCCAAATTTAAATATGTGGACTACACTACATGCCATTAAAGATAAATGGTTAATTGAAAGTAATACTGGAATGACCGGAAAAATTTATGATTGGTATAAAGATTCATTTCTAAGTGGGTTATCCAATGATTTGAACTCTATTACTGAAGAATATTTATTAGAAACAGAACCAGGTGCAAATTCTACACTTGCTTTTCTTGGTCCAGAAAGAATGGATATAAATAGTCAAACTAATATTAAACCAGGAGTTTTTGTATTACCAACTCCAGGTTCAATTTCAGAAATTCTTTCAGACAGAAAAAATTTTTTAAGAGCGATATTTGAAAATATAGGTTTTGGGATTTTAGAAAATTTAATCCAAATATTAAATTTTGAAAGTAATCATAAAGAGATATTTTTCAGTGGAGGCTTGGCAAACTCAAAAAGTTTTAATCAAATTCTCTCAAATATTTTAAATAAAGAATTATACCTGCCTAATATCAAAGAATCTGCATTTTCAGGTGAAGCAATCAATGTTTTAATTGGATTAGAATATTATCAGAATTATAGAAATGCAATAAATAAACTTGTTAAATTAACTAAGATTAGTCCTGATGAAGATATCGCATTGAAATATGAAAAGATTTATCATCGTTGGAGTCGTATCAAAAAACAACTAAATTTTGTTTAGATTATTCATTAAAAACTATAAAATCCTTTTAAAAATAAATTTTAAAAAATTTAATAATCTTAATTTAATTCTATAAGACGATTAAAAATAATTGATCAATTCAAAAATAAGATGAAAAAAAAAATGACTGAAATTAGTACAATCCAAGAAGGATTTAAAATGATAATAGATCGTTATAATTCCGAAGAAAAAATCAGAAAAAAACTTGCTAATTACGATGAGCCGATCGAACTTACATTTTTAGATAATAATCATAAAGCAATGATTATAGTTAAAAAAGATCAAGGAATTGAAATAAAAGATAATGTAGGAGATGATAATGCTCTTGTGAAAATTCATTTTGAGTCAGAACAAGTAATGATTAATTTGTTTAATGGAGAAATTGGGGCTGTTGGTGCATATTCCTCAGGAAAAATTAAAGTAATTGCAGGAAAAATAAGGAATTTGATAAAATTACGGAAATTATTATTTTAAAAAAAAGGGTGTATCTCTTGAAAGCATTAATTACAGCAGAAATTACTGAACGTGAATTAAATAGATTAAAAGAAAGAATAGAAGTTATATATGAACCTTGGAAAGAATCAGGTATACTATATTTTGATGAAGATGAACTAATTGAAAAATTAAAAGGAATAGATATTCTCATCAGCGAGGGCGATAATGTAAAGAAAAGAGTAATTGAAGAATCTTCACTTAAGATAATCGCCTCCTGTAGAAACGATCCAAATAATATAGATTTTAAAACGGCATCCGAAAAAAGGATACCTGTTATTTATACACCAAAAAGGAATTCTGACTCAGTAGCCGATCTGACTCTTTGTTTAATTTTAGCACTCGCAAGAAATCTAACTAAAGTTGATAAATATTTACATTCAGAGGATTTTGAAATAAATGATTTAGAAGATTGGGTTAGGGATTATAAAAAATTTGAAGGAATTGAGCTTAAAGGTAAGACTATTGGAGTTGTTGGATTTGGCAATATAGGAAAATTAGTTGTACAGAGACTGATTCCTTTTGGGGTGAATTTTTTAATCGCTGATCCTTTTATTGATAAAGAGAAAGTGAAAGAATTTGGAACTCTTGTAGAATTAAAAGAATTAATGCGTAGTTCAGATTTTATAACTTTACATCTTCCCCCAATAGAAGCGACTAATAATTTAATCAATGAAAAAATGATTTCATTAATGAAGTCCAGTGCTTACTTGATTAATACAGCAAAAGGAAGCGTTTTAGATTATAGAGCTTTAAAGAAAGCTTTAATGGATAAAAAAATTGCTGGAGCTGCTCTTGATGTTTTCCCTTTAGAACCAATAGATGAAGATAATGAATTTTTAAAATTTGAAAATGTAATAGTGCTACCTCATTATGGTGGAAATACAATTAGTGTTATAAAAAGACATTCAAAAATGATTATTGATGATGTGCTATCAATATTAGATAATGAACCACCTAAGAATATAGCAAACCCCGAAGTTTTAGGAAAAATTGGAAAAGTTCTTAAAGAAAAAACAGAAGACTCTAATGTTCCATATTATGAATTACGAAAAAAATTAGCAGATATTGGATTACAATTATTAAAAGAAGGTTTTGTTTCTGGCTCCTCAGGAAATTTTTCTATTAGAATTCCTGATGAAGAAAAAATTGTTATAACTCCAAGTAATGTAAAATATGAATTTATCAAACCAAAAGATATCTTAGTTTTAGATTTTGATGGAAATGTTCTAATTGGTGATAAAAATCCATCGGTTGAAAAAATAATGCACTTAACTATTTATAAAAACCGACCTGATGTAGGAGCAATTATCCATTCTCATGGAGTTTACTCAACGGTACTAAGTCTCTTAAATCTTAATCTACCACCCGTAATTGAAGAATTTGTTCCATATATTGGGGGAGAAGTAAAAGTGGCAGAATATGGTGAATCTGGTTCCGAAGAAATTGCCGAGTATGCACTTAAAGCTTTAGGCGATACAAATGCTGTTATTTTAGCTAATCATGGAAATCTCTGTTGTGGAAGCCATATAGAAGGAGCATTGGATGTTTTAAAAATGGTAGAAAGAACCGCTAAAATCTACTTATTTGCTAAATTATTAGGCGAACCAAGGGAATTACCCGAAGATACTGTGGACTATGAGCTCGATGTATTCGAGCTTTTCAAAGAGAGCAAAAAGGTATAATCATTAAGTTTATTTCTATTATCATTTATTAATTTTATTTTATCTTATTTAATATTCCACCTACTTCTAATATCTCTACTAAAAATTTAGGAATTTTGCACATCTGAATTTTGATCTTTTTTGTTTCATTTACAATTACTTCATTCTTTATAGAAATTTTTAAAATATCTCCCTCAGAGAATTTCTTTTTTACATCATTAATTTTTAGTGCAGGGATACCAAGATTAATTAGATTTCGGAAGTAGATTCGAGCAAATGATTCTGCTATTACAGCTTCAATTCCCAAAACTTTTAAAACATTAACTGCTTCTTCTCTAGAACTTCCCGACCCAAAATTTTTACCTGCAACAATAATATCGCCTTTTCTCACGTTTTGAACAAAATCTGGTCTTAGATTCTCTAAAACGTGTTTTGCAATTTCACCATTATCCCTTAAAGTTAAATATCGATGAGGTATGATATCATCAGTATTTATATTATCGCCGAATAAAAAAACTCTGCCTTTAATCTCCTTCATAATATTGTGTTACACCTCTCTTGGATCAACAATTTTTCCCTTTAATGCGGAAGCAACAGTGGTTGTTGGTGAGGCTAAATATATTTGCGATGTAATATCACCCATTCTCCCAATAAAATTTCTATTCGTAGTACTTATACAAATCTCATTTGGACCCAATACACCTAAATGACCTCCAAAACAAGGTCCACAAGTTGGATTCCCAACTATTGCTCCTGAATTAAGGAAGATTTCAATTAATCCTTCCCTTATTGCTTTTAAATAAATTTCTTTTGAAGCTGGAATAACAATTAATCTAACATCTGGGTGAATTTTTTTATTTTTTAAAATTTGGGCTGCTTGACGCAGATCTTCTAGCCTTCCATTTGTGCAACTTCCTAAGAAAGCTTGATCAATTTTTATTTCCGGTAATTCTGATACAGGCACTACATTATCAGGACTTGCTGGTTTTGCTACAACAGGCACTATTTGGGATAAATCATAATTAAATTCTTCAACATAGACTGCATTATCATCAGGCATTGTAAGTTTATAGTTAGAAATTGACCTTCCTTTTAACCATTCAACTAATTCATTATCCGGTATGAATATTCCACTCTTCGCTCCTGCTTCTACTACCATGTTGGAGACTGTCATTCGAGAATCAATAGAGAGAGATTTAATCCCATCTCCATGAAACTCCATAGATTTATATTCTGCACCACCGATTGAAAGATCTCTAATTATTTGCAAGATTAAATCTTTAGACATTACATTTTCTCTTAATTGTCCTTTAAGGGAGAACTTTTGTGTCTCAGGTACCATAAACCACAATTTTCCTGTTGCAAACACCACCGACACGTCGGTTGCACCAATACCGGTCGAGAAACAATTGAAAGCTCCATATGTTGTTGTATGGCTATCAGAACCAACAATTAACATTCCAGGTTTTGCGAAACCTAATTCTGGTAAAACTTGATGGCATATTCCCTTATCCATACCAATATCATGTTTAAATTTATATTTTTTGGCAAATTTTCGACAATCTTGGTGCATTTTAGCTGCTTCTATTGAAGGTGCCGGAACCCAATGGTCAAGAATAAAGAATATTTTATCTGGATCCCATACTTTATCGAGCTCGAGTTTTTCATATTCTTTATGGATGCGTCCACCAAGTTGCTCATGAACCATAACAAGATCGATATCTGCTTCAATAAATTCTCCGGGTGATATTGTTTTGTTGGAGGAATGTTCGCTTAAAATCTTCTCAGCAATGGTTTTTCCAGAATTTTCAGTCAATAATTTCACAAAATAAATTGAAAAATAACTATATAAGATATTGATTTTAGCTATAAAATCTTTTCAATACTCTTAGTGAGTTCAAAGTATTCCATTTGCTTAGTTTTCCTTTTCGTTCAATACTTGTTTGAAAACGTCCATTAAATGTTCGTTCCATTTTCCATTTACCCTCATTATCTTGCTTTTTAATCACAAGATCAATAGCATCTTGCATTCTCTCATCATTGTAACCTAAATTAAGTAAGATTTCCAACATTTCCAAGGCATCAGTCTGCCAAAGACGAGGAAATCCAAAAATTACCCAGTCTTTATGGGCAATTTGAGATAAATCATGACTTCTTTTATAGATATGATGTTTAAATAAGTAGTCAACTGAGTTCTCAATCGTATTCTTAATACTTTTAGAACGTTTATTTGGAGGAATTTCTGCAAGTGCCTTTAGCGTCTTTACTATACCCATTTGGCATGTATGTGTTCCCCAACATTTTTCATATCTATAAGGCCAACCTTTTGGAGCTTTTGCTATTCCATCATCAAAACGTTGATATTTTACAAGCCAGGCAATTGCTTTTTCAATTCTTGGGTCATCTAAATAACCAAATCTAATCATAGACCAAGCTATATTGCCGGTTAAACAAGGAATTATGGCGTCACGATTACCTCCATTATTGAAATCGCCTCGAATTGAAAAACCTCCGCTTTCATAATCTTGGGAAATTTTAAGAAGAAATTCGCAAGTTTTTTTAATTCGCTCATCATTTCCATCGACACCAAGTTCTGCTAATAAAATAAAGGACCAAACTGTTCCTTTATACTTAGATCTCTGATAAAAATCTCGAGCAATCCTCCAATATCCTTCATTATTTTGCTTTGCAAGGATTTTAGGAACTGGTCCTATTTTCATTATTTCATTTCTTGATTTCTTTACTTGAGGATCACTAATAGATTTTCCTAAAATTTCAGTTAAAGTCAAATATCTCACAGAGGGATTATCTGGTTCTAATAACCATTCCGTTGGATCATCTTTTAAGTAAGATATCCAATCATTCATTATCTATACATAAACTTAGCTTAATTTTTTAAAATTTTTATCAAGTAAAAGTGCAGCTTGAACCGTTATTAAACATGCTTCCCTTGAAATACTTTTATCAACTTTATCTATAGTATCATTTTCTGTATGCGCATATCTTGCGCTCTCACGAGTCATTACATCGATTGAATCATAGTTACGCTGATGAAAAGGTACTGTATCAGTATGAGCTCCTGTAGCCAAATGAAAACATTCAATATATAAACCAACTTTTTTTGCAGCTTGTTTTAAATATTTTGTTAAAGTGGGAGATATATTTTTTTTTGGAATGCCATATGTTTCCATCATCTGTACTTTATGTTTTACTCCTTTAATTCCGAGCATCTCAAAATTGAATTGAAAGATTTTCCCAACTACAAATTGATCTTCATAAATCTTACAAAAATTGCGGCTTCCCATAGTTCCAAGTTCTTCAGCGCCAAATTGACAGCACCAGATATTAAAATTATTGAGTGGGTGTTCTCTAAAGTATCTTGCAATTTCAAAGACACATGTCATACCACAAGCATTATCTAATGCTCCAAGAGATTTGTTTCCTGTAGTTAAAAGCATTAATACGATATTATCTATCATAATTACAAGTGTAGCAATCCTAGCTGCGATTTTTATCCATTCGATATCCGTTATGATATCTATTAAAATAAAAATTGCCGCAAAAAATCCAGCATATAACCATATTTTATAAACTAATACGCGTATTGTTGTTGAATAAGCTTGAGATTTTGAATCAATATGTGCTGAAAATATTATGTTTCCAGCTTTATTAGGATTGATTTTTTTTGCAGGAACTTTTGTAAACACATTTTTTGATTCAATTAATGTTCCAAAATATTTTGCTACAAATGCTGTTTCTTCGGGATACTTTAACCCTTTAAGTAAAAAATATACCAAAATTCCGGAGATTGAAATTAAAACTAAGTCTAGAACGGTGTTTAAAATAGTGTGAAAATATGTAAATATAAAGAATAGGAACATATTAAAAAGAGATAGCATCATTATAAATTTAATTAACGTTGTAGAATAGAAATCAGAAAAAATAAAACTTTCTGTTGTTATCTCATCATCATTAAATCCAATTTCTTTAAAAGTTTCCGCAACTTCTTTTATAGCTTGCTTTTCACCCTCAGTTCCAGATAATCGAGGATAAGAAAAATGTTTAATATGTTTAAAAAGAATATCTTCATCAAAATACTTGTCTGCAATAAGTTGTTTATCTCTCATATAAAAATCCGATAATTAAAAAGATATTTAATCTATATATTTTAGTTAAGTATTTTATTTAATTATTCATAACTTCAATTGGCTTTTTATGTAGTTTTGAATTTCTTTTTGAACTGATTCAATAGAATTCTCAGAATTTATGATTTTATATCCTTTCTCCTTTGCCCTCTCTAAAAATCTGCTGCGTGCTTTTACTAAAAAGTCTTGATTTTCAAATTTTTCTTTATTTTTACCTATTGATTTTAAATGAGATAATTTTCTTTTTAATGAGACTTCAGGGTGTAGATCTAAAATTATTGTTATATCTGGCATTCCAACGAATTTGTTGATATTTTCAATCCAATCAATGGAAATCTCATCAGTTTGGGAAGATTGATATACAATTGAAGATTCAAGATATCGATCTGAAATTACAATATAACCATCTTCAAGTTTTTTCACTATCTCATTTTTATAGTGGATTAATCTATCTGCAGCAAATAGCAAGGCGTCGGTTTCTGGGGGGATATTTTCATCTAATAAAATCTTTTTTAATAAATCTCCAATTATACTTGATGATGGTTCTTGTGTTAAATACACATTTAATCCCTTTTCTACTAAAAATTTTAATAATAATTGAGAATGAGTTGTAGTTCCGCTTCCGTCAATTCCTTCCAAAACAATAAATGCTCGTACCATTATTATGTAAAAAATAAATAAGATTGTAATTAAACTTAATTAATCAATGAATAGAAAAAATACTATTATTATTTTGTCAGTTTTTATTTTGATTGCCATTTTTATTGGATATGGCTTTTGGAATTATTTCCAATATCCTCAAGGCAATGAATTATATAAGGGTATGTTTATTTTTATAGTAAGTTCAATTTTTTTAATTATTTTTTTCAATTTAAGTTATAATAGTTATAAATATCTCTTCTTTGTATCTCTTGTTATAATTATTAGTTTATGGGCCTATAATTTCGTCATTTGTCGTTATTTCCTGATTTTTACGAAACTCGCTCAATTTCAATGGGGATTCATAAAAGTATTTACCATGTGTTGCATTGCTCCTTTTTTTTCGGTTCAATCACTATATCTAATTACAAAATATGAACAAAAATTTGAAAGTAATGTTATAAAGGGGAAATATCATATGCATGAAGGGTTCGCTGGTATAATTTTAATATTAATAGCGATTGGATTATGCTTAATACGGCTCACTTGGGTTCCTATAGAAAATAAAATACCTGGATTATTCATAATTGGAACCTTTATTGTAATAATATTAACTTTACTCATAAATTTCGGTGGTTTTTTATTAGGAAGAGATTGGAAGGATGTTATTAGTTTAAAATTTTTTGCATTAAATTCTACTAAAAATGCAAATGGTAATGATAATGAATCAATAAGTGATGAAAAGAATAAGTTTTATACTAAAAAACCTTTAAATACTTACCTTATAGGTATAATATTAACATCAACAGGTTTTTATTTTATCATTTTTACTACTGATATTTTTCCATATATTATTTTTTATATTCATTTTGAGGTTATAAGAATCATAGGTTGGTTTATATTATCAATTGGAGCAATATTAATTGGATATGATTGGGTTAGATTATTACAAAAATTTTTTCCAGATGATTATGGAAAATTAAATCAAAAATTAGAAAATAAAGTTAAATAAAATACAAACGATTATAAAATTAGAAGAAAATGATATCGAAAAATCAGTTAAACTTTTGTCCGATTTGTAAAAAATATGTAGAAATTGGGAGAAGACCTTTTAATGATAATGTACTCATAATATGGACAATAATTTTAATTATTACATTAGGTTTAGCAACACCAGTGCTAATTTATCTATATTTTAGAAGAAAAAAGAATAGATGTAAAAAATGTAATAATATTGTTATTATCATCCCTCCAGGTCAAGATTTAACTAAAATTGTTGAATTACCGAAAAAAATGTATTCCATTCCCTCTGAAGAGGTCTATAAGGATACTTCAAAGTCAGAGATAGAGACCACTGAAAAATTATTAGAACCTGAACAAGTTCAAGAAACTCCACAGATTAAAAATACTGTTATTTTTTATAGAAAGATTGCTTTTTGCCCATTCTGTGGTTCTAAAATTTCTGATGAGGGACAAAATTTATGTTCTAAATGTGGAGCCGACTTAAATGAAGGGGATTGAAAATGGACTAAAGTACCCTTAAATAGCTAAGTTGATATTTTAAAAATAAAGAATATTAAAAATATAATATTGGGTGTAAAAAAACATTCCATATGGATATTGTCCAAACTGTCGTCAAAACGTGCTTCTTGTTCGCGAAGATATTGATTGGATGTTAGCATTTTTTCTAATTTGTTTCACTTGTGGTTGTGGACTATTTATATATCTCATAATTTATTATAGTAAACCAGAAAATAGATGTGTGCACTGTTATTCTATAGTTCCAGGTTTACAGCAACCTACTCAACCTTATGAGGTTCATCCTCCTTCTCAGAAAGTTTCTCAGCCCTATGAAGTTCAAACACCTCAAGAAGATATTTATGAAATATCACAAAATCAAAATATTACACCTGAAAAAGAGATTAGAACCAACTATTGTCCCTATTGTGGAGAGAAAATTGAGGAAAATGCACGTTTTTGTGCTGGTTGCGGTGCAAAAATTATTTAATTTTATTATAATAATATAAAAATCATTATATGAAAAAATAATCCTAAAATCAAAAAAACACAAAAATTGAAGAAAAGAGGCTTTAAAAATTACTTACGGATATTGTGATCAATGTAAGCAAAACGTACTCCTTGCAAGAGAAGAGATTAATTTGTGTCTAGCAATAATTTTATTATGTTTTACAGCTGGAATTGGACTAATAATTTATCTTATGATTTATTACTCACGAAGCGAGAATAGGTGCATTCACTGTAATTCAATTGTATCGTCACAATCACCTGGTTACATTCCTCAACCTAAATCTAGTCAATTACAAACCACTGAAGTGGAATACAATCAAGAAGATCAAAATCAAGTTGTTGTATCTCAAGAACCTAAAAAACAGGAATTTTGTCAATTCTGTGGAGAAGAACTTGAAGAAGGCGCCCAATTTTGCAGGGAATGTGGCGCTAAAGTTCCTTAATTTCTTTTTTTTTAAAAAACTTTCATTAGATTAAAATTTAGTTTTAAATATATAAACAAAATAAGTCATAATAATACTTATCTTCTTGTTTGAATTTATATTTTTAATATAGAATTTTAAGATATTTTGTTTAATTATGAGTAATAAATCAAATGAAGAGATTTTTCCAATTTTTGAGGAAATTTCTAGCAGTTTTAAACGTGAGAATCAATATTTTGATATTTTATTTGATTCCATATCATCAGTGAGGATTAAAAAATCACTTAAAGAAGAAACTATTTCAATCAATACAAAAAAATCAGGAATTGTTGCTCGAACATTCATAGGATCTTGGAAGGAATTTGCTACACAAGATGTCTCAGAATTAAAAAACATTGAAAAAAAATTACCAAAAGTTATCAATAAAGGGGAAGAAATAAATGAATTTGAAGCATGGAAGATAAATAAAGAAATAAAACCCAAGATTAATCCTTCTGACATTCCCATAGACGAAAAGATTCAAAAAATAAGAGATTTTTTCAATTATTTAAGTAAATATGATGAAAGAATTATTAATCCAACAATTTTCTACTCAGAAAGTTTAATGACACGCATTTTTTTCAATAATGAAGGATGTCAATTGCGGCAGGTGTTGCCTAGAATTAGAATTTTTATTCAACCTGTTGTAAAAGAAGGATCAACAATAGATTTCGATTATTTTTCTACTGGAGGCGAAAAGGGTTATGAGATAATCGAAGAAATACTTGATAATAAGTTAGAACAAATTGCTAAAAATTCTTTGGAAATGTTAAAGGCTGATACTCCTCCTTCAGGAAAATTTCCCATCATTTTAGATCCCGATATGGCTGGTCTAATAGCACATGAGAGTTTTGGACATGGATTGGAAGCGGATCAGATTTTAAGGGATAGAAGTTATTTAAAAGATAAATTAAATAAAAAGGTTGCCTCTGAAATATGTGTAATATGTGACTCCCCAAATTTAAAAAATGAATTGGGATCCTATTTTTTTGATGATGAGGGAATTCCTGCTGGGAAAAACATTTTAGTTAAGGAGGGAATTTTAAAAAATTTTTTACACAATAGACACACCGCTTCATTGTTAAATGGTATTCCTAAAGGAAATGGAAGAAGAGAATCTTTTGCTCATCCTGTTTATGTTAGAATGACTAACACCTATTTTGAGCCAGGAGACTATAACCTTGATGAGATGATATCAGAAATTAAATATGGAGTAATCCCAACTCGAGGTTATTTTGGAATGGAAGATCCATTAGGTGGTGGGATGCAATGCTCATCTAAGAAAGGATATTTGATTGAAAATGGCGAACGAACGAAATTACTTAAATCCATTACTTTAAGCGGTCCAGTTTTGGAATTATTACAAAATATTGATGCAATTAGTAATGATAACTTAAATTTACATGGAGGAACTTGTGGGAAAGGTGTTGAAGACTTCATTCCGGTAACAACTGGGGGTAGTTTTATTAGAGTTAAAAATGCTTTAATTAGTCCAGGGTGAAAAAGAAATGAATAATGAAAAAGTAGAATTAATTAGAAAAGCTCTTCAATCGAAAAATGTTGAGGAATATGAAATATATCTTGTTTCTCAACAAATTTATGAAACGCAATTTTTAAAAAATCAAATTGATTCTGAAAGAGAAATAAATGATTTAGAATATATAATTAGGATATTATCTCAGAGAAATAATGAAACCGGAATTGGGATAGTTAAGGGAAATTCGATAGATCCTAAAGAAATTGAGAAATATATAAATACATGTTTATTATTGGCAAAAAATAACTCTACTTCTAAATATAACTTTCCTGAAAAAAAATCAATTTCGCAGATTATTACAGCCGATCAGAAATTAATAAAAGATCCAATTAGAGCCAAAAAAGAGATTTGTGAAGAATTAATAACAGAAATCAATGAATATAAAGATGTAACACCTACTTTTGGTCGTTTTAGAATACATATCCAAAAAAGATTCTTAAATAATAGCAATGGAATAGATTTAGATGATTTAAGAACTTTTTTTTACCTTGAATTTTCCTTGAAGGCACAAGAAAACGGAAAATTATCTGAAAGTTGGGAAAGTGAATATATTAAAGAGAGAGAGCATCTAAATTTTAATGAACGAGTTGAAAAATGGGCTAGGATTGCTAAGGATACTTTAAAAGCACAACCTCCTAAATCAAATAAACAAGCCCTTGTTATTTTTACACCAAGCCTTTTAAAATATGCAATTAATCCCGTTGTTGGTTTTCATGCATTGGGAAGAGCATTTCACGAAAAAGTTTCTAAATTTAATTTAAATGAGAAAGTTGCATCCGATAATTTCACTATTATTGACAACGGGTTACTTGAGGGAGGATTACTGACAAATTCTTGGGATGGAGAAGGAAATGCTCAACAGAAAAACGAAATAATTGAGAATGGAATTTTTAAAAAACGCTTATTTGATCAAAAATATGCGATTTTAGGGAACACAATTTCAACTGGAAATGGCATAAGGACAGAAAATGGTTCAATTACTAACGGGAACACAAATCTTCAAATTTTGCCGGGTGATATTTCTTTAGAGGAAATGATTTCAAATGTGAAAGAAGGTTATTATATTGAAAAATGTTCATGGCTAAATCCAGATGAATTTTCAGGTTCTTTTGGAGCAGAAATAAGAAATGGATATTTCATTAAAAATGGTAGATTCTCGAATCCAATAAAAGGTGGAAATGTTAGCGGAAATATCTTAGAAATGATAAAAAATTGTCAGTATATCTCAAAAGAAACTGAGTTTTCTTCAGATTCACTTTTTCCATATATTGCATTTCCTAATCTGACAATCTCATTTTGAAATTAAATTCGAATTGAAATTCTCTAAAAGATGTTAAGAAAATTAATATTTAAAAAAACGTTTTTTGTATTATAAAAATAATCTCTAATAGCGAGAAATTATATAAAAATTGTATATTTTTGTATAATCTCAAAACTCGATTATTAAATTAAAATAATTTTGATGGTAAATGAAAGAATTATCCAAAAAGGTAAAATTAGCGCCTAAGTCCCAGATACGGGAATTGTTTGACATCGCAGCCGGCAGAAAAGATGTCATTAGTTTGGGAATAGGGCAACCTGATTTTAGGACACCAGAACCAATTATCAAGGCAAATATAAAAGCATTAGAGGATGGAATCACAATGTATGCTCCTACTCGAGGGCAACCTGAGTTAATCGAATTAATTGCTAAAAAACTAAAAAGGGTAAATAATCTTGATGTTGGAACTGATAATGTAATTGTGACTAATGGTGGATCTCAAGCAATCACCTTTTCATTTGCTTCTCTATTTAATCCTGGTGATGAATTAATTTTAAGCTCACCTAATTTCATTTCTTATTTCTATTGTGGAATATTTTACGGGATAAATGTTATAGAATCAAAAAGAAACAAAGATTTTAGTCCCAATATTGATAATATAAAGGATAAGATTACAGATAAAACAAAAGCGATTCTTATTAATTCTCCTAATAATCCAACTGGATACGTTTTGAATAAAAAAGAGATTGAAGATATTGCTGACATTGTTATTGAAAATGATCTTTATTTAATCAGCGATGAAGCATATGAAAACTATCTTTATGATGATGCCATACACATTAGTCCTGCATCATTAAATGGAATGCAAGAAAGAACAATAACACTTAATGCCATGTCAAAATTATTTTCAGCAACAGGAATCCGTCTGGGGTATGTCGCAGCACCTACACATATTATAGACCTAATGGAAAAATATCAACAATATACTGTAGCTGGTACAAACCATGCCGCCCAATTCGGTTTTATCGCGGCTTTAAAAATGGATTCTCAATTCTTTGAAAAAATCTTAAAAGATTATAATGCTCGAAGATTGTTTTGCTATAAAAGATTAAGCGAAATGGGGTTTGATGTGGTGAAACCGAAAGGTGCCTTTTATATTATGCCAGGTATCTCAAATTTTAAAATTTCTTCAGATGATTTCTCAAAGAAAATTATTGAAGAAAAAGGGGTGGCAATAGTTCCCGGTTCTATTTTTGGAAGCTTTTCCAATGATAAATTAAGGATATCTTATGCTACTTCCATGAAAAATCTTAAAATCGCTATGGACAGAATCGAAGATTTCACCAAATCTTTTTAAAAATTTTATGAAAAACGCTCTCAACTATTCAATTATAGAGCAGACATCTATTATTTCTAAAAAATCATTCTTATTAGAATTTAAACTAGATTAATTTATTCGGTCTCATATAATTTGGCGGTTGGTATCTTTAATTTTTACCCTTATATTGACTATTTTTTAAATTATTTATTGCAATTGTGTTGTAAAAAACAGCATAACTCCTAGTTATTATCTTTTTTTCTCAAAAAGATATAAAATATTAAGCTTTATTCTTCCCTTAGTTGAAGCATAATATCAAATAGAAACTTCTTTTCGCTTTTCTTTACCATAACTGGATACCAATTAAGAAACTCTTCAAAACCTAATTCAAAACCATATTCTCCTTTTGTTTCACCTATGTATTCATGTTCGCTTTCATTGACCCATTTCCATAAACTCGCCCATATTTCACCTATTTCTTCTAACCCCTCACATCGAGCTACTGCATAAAGCCCCCCAGGTATTATACGAATAGAAATTCCTTTCTCATTCGTAATATCAGGTGTAATTGTTATAAAATAACCATATCCATGCGGTTCAGGTTTCTCTGTTGGATATGTATTTCGCCCAAAAATTCGAGTTTTGGAACCCTTATTTAATAACCCCTTCTCTTTTGCCCAGGTTTCCGTCTTTTTCCATGCATCATCTTCTGGCGTCTCTGAAAATGCGTGAAAATACGCAGCACGCATAGATTTAATCCTCTCAAGTCTAATTTTTTCACTCATAAGAATTGTAAAAAATTCCAAAATTATAATTTTTCTCTAATTCAATTTATTATAATTGGCAAGTGTTGCTTTTGTGGTGCAAAAAACAACATAACTCGAATATATTTACTAGGAAAAAAAAATTGTGCTCTTTATTGGGAATATATATTTTTAAAGAATTGCGGTTTTTCTTTGGAATAATATTATTCCCAACAAAGTTGAAATTCCACCAAAACCTATTAAAACCAAAATATCTTGACCAATAGCATTCCATGTATTTATTCCTTCTACCATAACCATACGCATTGCGTGAGCTGCATATGAAGTTGGAACGAACTTCATAATTGGACTTTCAAAATAGAAGAACAGCCCACCTAAGAATTGAAAGGGAAGAATAATAAACCATGCTAATAATCCAGCAGTCTCTTCAGATTGAACAAGTGATGCTAAAAGTGTTCCAAATCCAAGACTAGTAAAAGCAAATAGCATAGGGATTAAGATCAATAGTAATATATTAGCATTTGGATGGAAGTAAGCACCAAAAATTAATAAACATATAAGTAAAATAATAGTTTGGAAAAACGCGACTATAAGCTGAGAAAACATACCAGAAAATAAGATATAACTTCTAGGTACTGGAGTTGTACTTAATCTTCTTAGAGTTCCATTTTTTTTTTCTTCAGCAAAATGTAATGCTAATTGACTTATACATACAAGAACTCCAGAAATAACAAAACCTGGTGCTATTGAATCAAAATAAGTTATTTTTACCGTTTCTAATTCCATTTCACTATTTATTTTAGAGGGGTTTACACCATTATGATAAATAATAATATTATCAACAATCTGTTTTAGAATTGAATATATTACAGTCTCTGCAATTTGATCAGGAACTGTTGTAATATTAATTTCAGGTTCCATTCCAAAATAGATCTTCTCTGTAAAATCATGTGGAATATAAACAATTGCATCAATTTTCTCATATTCTAAAAGTTCGATTGCTTCTTCTTCTGTAAAATTATCTTGAGTTCCTATTATATCTATAGAATTACTTAAATTCGTTTCTAAAATATCTATTAGAAGTAGTGAGTAATTAGCAGGATTTCCAGAGATTCCTGAATCTTCTATATCATAATTAAATAGTACAAGATTATAATCTGTTCTTGAAGAAGAGAAACCAAAAGCTAAAGAGAATATAATTATGAGTAATAAAGGATATCCTATTAGCCATATTAATTGACCACGATCTCTAAACATTGTTTTAATGTTTTTAATCGTTAAATGATAGAGATTATAAACATTCTTATTTTTCCGTTTTTTCTTCTTCATATTAAATAGAGTCAGAGTTTGTCATTAATCTCTCAACCTCCGACCAGTTAGATCAATAAAAACATCTTCTAATGTATTCTCTCTTATCGAGATATCTAACATCTTTACTTTTACAGCATCCATTATCTTAGAAATATGTCTTAATGCATCTAATCCATTTAAAAGTATCCTTCTTTTTCCTATGGGTTTTACCCATTTAACAAAATTTAAGTCTTTTATTCTTGGGATTATTTTTTCTCTATTTATTGCTTCATCCACTTTAAATTCCACAATATCTCCTTCTCCTAATCTTCCCTTAAGATTGCTAGGGGTTCCCTGAGTAATTATTTTACCGTTATCTATGATAATTAACTCATCAGATAAATCATCAGCTTCTTCCATATTATGAGTAGTTAAAATGATTGTTGATTTTTTCTTTTGAAAATCTTTAATAAAATCCCACACAACTCTGCGAGATTGAGGATCAAGTCCGGCCGTAGGTTCATCAAAAAAGATTAATTCCGGTTCATGTATTACTGCCATCAATACATTAACTCTACGTTTCATTCCTCCTGAATATGTCTTTACTAAAGAATTTACTCTATCTAAAAGATTCATCCTACCAAGAAGATCATCTGTTCTTTCTTTATAATCTGCTTTTTTTAATCCATGCATCTGCGCTATTAGGTGGATATTTTCACGTGCTGTCAATCTTTCATAAAGAACTATATCTTGTGGACAGACTCCTATACATTCTTTAATTTTGTTAGATTCTTTTTTGAGGTCATATCCTAGAATATTTGCTTTCCCACTAGTAGGAGGGAGAACAGTACTCAACATAGATATTGTCGTTGTTTTCCCCGCACCATTAGGACCTAAAAATCCAAATAACGAGCCTTTCGGTACAGCTAAATCAATTCCATCTACAGCATGAATATCTCCAAAATATCTTTTCAGATTATTAGTTTCAATAGCCAAATCCATTTTTTGTATCACTTATAATACTGTAAGTATCATAATATTGCATTTAAAATTGTTTTTAATATATTTAAAACAATTGTAGACCAATTTTTGAATAAAAGTTCTTAATAATTAATTTAAGAAATAAAAATGAGTAGCAAATACTATGAATTTGAATAATGATTTTAGAAATATCTTGTTCTTTTGTTATTCAAATTTAATATAATTATTATTATTAATCTTTTTTTAATAATTCACCAAATTTATTGGCAAAATCTTTGATCTGTTCCCAATCTCGATAATCATGCATTTTGCCTTCAGGATTCTCAATTCCTTCCTCGTTCTTCATAATACCAATTACTATTTTTCGTGTTAAACCAGTTAAAGCAGACCCTTCAGTTAAATCATAAGCTCCTCCGAATGCATCAACTAAAGCGGGTTGTATTCCTAATTTCTGTAATTTTGAAGTTATATAATCATTTATCGCTTTACTTATATCGCTTTTTTTTGAGGCTACTCCACAGCATACGTAGAATCCCAATGTACTTTGCCTTTTCTTTAGTTCTGTCTTTCTTTTTTGTACAAATTTCTTAACTACTTTTGTCCACCTTTTTATTTTAATTCCCGTACCTATTATTACCCCATCATACTCTTCTAATGGAGGAATTTCTTTTAGATTATATTCTTTTAAATTGTAACTTTCAGTAGATATTCCCTTTTCTTGAATTACTTTTTCAATTTCGTCCGATATTCCTTTAGTAGTGCCATATCTTGTTCCATATAAGATTAAAACTTTATTCATCACTTTTCATCATTTTTCTTTTGAAATTTAAAAGTTTTAATTTTATTTAGTAAATTTTTAATAGTATTTAAACAAATAGAAGTCCATTTTTATCGAGTTATGAATCCTAAATTTGGTTCCGTATAATTATTGAGTTTCCATTTAAACAAGAAAAAATAAACAGAAAAAGAGTGTTTGGTATTTTTTATAATTATATTCCAGAAGTTTATTTAAGCATAAATTAATTCTAATGGTACATACTGTTGTAAGGGAGGAATAATTTCATATCTAAAATGATCATTTCCTGCTCATTATCAAATCATTCTTATTTCTTATTTTTAAAATAGCTTAATAAACAAGTTAATTTATCTAAATGTGTTGGAAATCTTAAAATAATTCCATTTACTTCTTCATGGGAAAAATTATTTACTATTGGTTGATGAAATTCATTTCTAGTTTGTCGAATATAATTAAAAAATTCACTTAGCCACAATTCTAAATTTTGACCTATATTGCTTGGTAATTCCTTCTTTAATGGCTTTAAACTTTCCAGTAGATTCTTGAATGTGGTACTTATTGTATGAGACATATCAATCTTCACAAATTTTTTCAAATCGACTATAAAATGCATAAATATTGTTTCAGCACACATTCCCAATAAAACAACCGAACCGAAATAACAATTCAATTTAAATGATCGTAGAGACTCTAATAAAAATGTTTGTGCTACATCATCTACTAGATCAGAATTAAGTTCCATAAGTTTATTAAGATAAATATCAGAACTATACGGATCATAATCCTGATTTTCAATTAGATACTTTCCCAATTCAGTTAGGTGGAGATGTGGAAAGAATTTTGAATCTCTATAATTTTTTTTACCCCCTGGAGATAAGATACCCGTTAGTACATAATTCCATATCTCATCTATACATTTCATTTCATCATCATGGGATAAAATGTTTGTGTGCATACTATGTGGATCTTCTATATACCCTAGATTAATAGCCGTTCGTTGAAGTGTTGAGTAAAAATTATCACTATTGATATTAATACCAGATTTATTTTGTTTGATTAATTCTTTCACAATCTTTTTTGCTTGATTATCATTTAATTTGTCTTCTTTACTATAAAGCATCATTTTATTATCCCACTTTTCCTTAATGTTTTTAATAACATATCTTTCCAATTAGTTCCGTCAAAATCTTCCCATACATAACTACTTATATTGCTAGGTAAGACTGTTTCCTTTCTACGCAATAGAAAAAATTCTTTTATTTTACCTTTCTTCTTTCTATCCCGTATTATACCAAATTCATCAATGACATTTTGCCTTGCTTGCTTATTTCCGTTTTCGAGTTTATCATCGGGAGAAAATAATACAATGGCAAACAAACAGCGATCTAGGTAATGAGTTATTTTATCGGGTATCGTTCCAGAATAAGGTTCTTCTGCTATATGAATGGGATTTAATCCTAATTCATTTATATATTCTTTTACTGTGTATAGCATTTCAGTATCTTGACCGTGACTAATAAAAACATTCTTATTATCCGATATATCCTCCTTATACGATTCGCCAACTAAACCAAGATATTTTTCCAACTTTTCTTTTACCATTTTGCCAAAATGTTTCATTTCAAATGGTTGTTTTGCGATTATATTTACAGAAAAATTTTGTATGCAGTTCATCTCTTCGAACCTGATCGAACTATTGCGTTGAATTGGCATTTTTCCACCTTGAAGACCGTAATATACTAGCATATTCACCTTTTCTTCCATTTCTCTAGATATAGAATGCAACCACATATTATCATTTTCCGAAATGATAAAATTATCATTCAATATATTATTAGCAATCTTTAATAATTTCTTGACTGCTTGGATTAATGTATTTTTTTCATTTGCCATTGTCTCAATCATTTATTATCCGTACCCATTTATGTATTTGTATGATATGCATCCATTTCTCTATATTTTAATCTTTCGGGTTTTTTTTTTAATAGTTATTATTTTAATATATTAATTAAAATGTGAATTTTTAAATAAAGAAAGAGTAATAAAATACTTATTTTTATAAATTGATGGCAAAATTTATTAAAATCTTACTTTTTATCCAATATATCCAATACTTCAGATACTTGAACATTTATGAATAAATTATTTTTTATTAATAATTTATTAATTTTTGAAATATCTAATTATGAAGTGTTTGGGTATGAAAAATTGATTATTGTATTGAATAAAAAAAAGGTAACTATCTACTTATTTTATAATTTATGCGACAATAAACTAAAAAAGAATTAAACTTTAATTTAATCAAAATACTGTGCTAATTCTATGAAAGAAGACCTAGAAAAATTAACTAAGGAAAAGTTAATTGAGTACATCGAAGATATATCTAAAAACTGGATTGCGCTCGATGGTACCTGGTTTCAGGCAGTGGAAAATGACCTAGGACTTGAAAAAGCCATGGAACTTAATATTAAACAATGGACGAGATTTACAGTTATTGAAGCTAAGAGAATTATGAAAAGATTTAATATTCCTCCAAACGGAGGTATTTCTGCATTGATTAAGGCTTTAAAATTCAGGGTTTATGCGAATATTAACGTACAAGAAATCGTTGAGATTTCCGAAAATCGCTGTGTATTTCGAATGAACAATTGCCGCGTTCAGTATGCAAGAAAGCAACGAGGGTTACCAGATTTTCCTTGTAAGGGAGTTGGTTTGGTTGAATACGGTTTATTTGCTGAAACAATAGACCCAAGAATAGAAACTAAATGCATTTGTTGTCCTCCAGATCCTCATCCGGAAGAATATTTTTGTGCTTGGGAATTTATTCTAAAGGATAAATAAATAAAATAAAAAAAAAAGATTTTAAACTTCTTTATCAAATTTACTCAAAAGCCATAATATTGCGATAATTGCGAGTGGAATTCCAAAAATTATCAAAAACCAAACACCAACCGTTAGATAAGCGATGATGAAATAACTATATGATAGACTACCAAATGGGGTAAGCCAATTGCCATCAATAGCCACGTAAATACAAACTCCAATAAATAGGAAAAATGATAAACCACCACCGCCACCTTCATACTTTCTATTTTTCAATCTCTTCCATTTCTCCCTTTCCATCTCTTCTTTTTTTAATCTCTTCTTAATATCTTCTTTCTCATCAGCCGGTAAAATTTTAAACCATAGTAATGCGAATAAAATGGCAAAGAATGCTACTACTGGCAGTACAACAAGCAAAAATTCCCATAAAATCAATAGCAATACCCATAAAATGGCTGTCCCCATAGAAAATTCATCAAATGTCCATGCACCGTTGCCTCCAACTTCTGAAGCTGGAATATACAATAAAGTGACTAAAATTCCTACTATTAAAGCTCCAACTACCGCAGCTCCACAGATTATAGTAATTACCCAATGTTTTCTTATCAATCGTTTCCAAAACCATTCATCTAAGACTCTCTTACTCTCTTCTTCACTACTCATAAATATTTCTACCTCGAAATATGTTTTGTTTTTAAATTAAATTAGAATTCTGTTTTAAATAAAAAACAGATCTAAATATAAAACTAGTCCTTATATTTTATTTATTTGATCAAAAAATTAAAGGAGTGATATATTTTAATAGCAGATTTTTATGAAACTAAGGGTAATTATTATCTAAGAAATAATATTGTCATTTTTTGAAGATTAAAAAAGAATTGTTACTTATCTTAGATTTTTTTTTAAAATCTTTTTTCTACTTGTAATTTCTTATTCTAGTCTCTTTCTAACAACACAATAAACTTCACCGTTAAACATAGTCTTATAACATGAATTACAGCTAATACAATGTGCTGGCGAGATATCACCACTTTTCTAACCGTTTGGAGGGTCTGGTTCGTGTATAAGAGGTCTACTCATCGATATAAAATCTGTATAATTTTCGCCTTCAGGAAATTTTTTCACAGAAAAAATTTAATCTTTGGTTGCTTTTTGAATCCAACCAAACTTATCCTCCATATGTCCTGATTGAATTCCAGTTATTGTATCATATAGTTTTTGAGTCAGTTTTCCAACTTTGAAGTCGTTAATCTTATAATCTTTGCCTTTATATCCTAATAATCCGACAGGTGTAATTACTGCTGCAGTTCCACTTCCAAATGCCTCATCTAATTTGCCATTCTCAAATGCAGTAATAACCTCATCTATGGATAGATTTCTCTCTTCGACTTTTATTCCTTCGGATTTACATAACTGTATCACAGAGTCTCTTGTTATACCAGGTAAAATTGTTCCTGTTAGAGGTGAGGTTATTACAACTCCATCTATCACGAAAAAAATATTCATTGTGCCCACTTCTTCTATATATTTTCTTTCTTGGGCGTCTAGCCATAATACTTGTGCATATCCCTCTTTTTCCGCTTCTTTTGTTGCAAATAAACTAGCTGCATAATTTCCACAAGTTTTTGCTTGACCAACACCACCATCTGCTGCACGAATATATTTATCTTCGACCTTAATTTTTACTGGACCAAAACCTGTGGAGTAATAAGCACCAACAGGGGATAAAATTATATAAAATATATATTGACCACTCGGATGCACACCAAGAAACGGTTCTGAAGCAATGTAAGTTGGTCTTATGTAGAGAGATGTTCCTTCTGAATGAGGAACCCAATGTTGTTCAATAGTAAGTAGTTCTTTAAGAGCATCTAGGGCAAAATTGACGTCTATTCGGGGCATCACCATTCTAACGGCGGACATTTGAAGTCTTTCAAAGTTTTTTTCTGGTCTAAATAAATTGATTTGGTCTTCTGTTCTATAAGCTTTCAATCCTTCGAATATTGCTTGTCCGTAATGGAGGACGCATGCAGCAGGATCAAGCATGAAAGGCTCATATTTTTTTATTTCTGCATTATGCCAACCTTTCATTTCATCATAATACATAAGAAACATATGATCCGTGAAGATTTTACCAAAACCTAAGGTGTTTTCATCTTCTGGAAGTTTTCCTCTTTCATTTTTTGGAATTGTATTAATTTTTAATTCCATATTCTTTTAATTCCTTTCAATTTTAATCTTTATTAAACTAATTCGTTGTATTTAAAAAATTATAGTTATAATAATATAAAGATTTTGAAAAAAGTATACGGTCTTTATGGGTTATTTTTCCAAATTTAAGTAAAAACTAAAAGAAATAATTAAAATTTTTTTGAATCGAATATTTATTAAGTTGAAAACTGGTGATATAGAATTGAAAAAAACAAAATGTAAAGGTTGCGGAAAAAAATTAGATATAAAAGATAAAGATAGTTATGGTAAATGCCAAGATTGTGGAGAAATTTTTTGTGAGAAATGTTTAAGATCATGCCCTGATTGCGGCGCTTCTCCATTTTGCGCTGATTGTATGGAGGCACATTTAGCTGATCATGATTTTTAATAAGAATTAATATTGGCCAAATTTTTCTATTAATGCTTTAGCATAACCAATATTCCTACTCGCCATTTCAAAAGGTTCCCATGGCCACTCGCATCCTGCAGCATACATGAACCTTCCACTTGGTTTTCCAGCTTCAATTGTTTTAGAAATTTCATTAATAACTTCCAAAGGTGAATATTTTGGGCTTCCAATTATCATGGTGTTGGTATTACCTCTAATGCAATTATTCTTTCCTATTTTCTCCTTTGCCATTTTTAAATCTACTTGATAATCTAAATCTAAGATTGCTGCTTTTGTGCTGGAGACCAATTTTAACATATCTCGACCTTCTCTGTCAATTACTGAATTATCTCCGCAGATATGGTATAGAACAGGAACATCTTTTTGGATGTAGTTAAATAATTCTCTGGTGGCATCTAAGCAACATTTCTCATATCTCATCGGTCCAATTTGTGATATTGCTGAATCACCAGCGCCAATGATATCTGCTCCTGCTTCAATTTGTAATTTAGCAAATTCTTTTTGGATGGGCAAAATTCTATTAATAAACCCTTTAATTTCTTCTACCCAATTTTCTTTTTTGCATAATAATAAAATATTTATTAAATCGAATAAACAACATATCTCAGCAAATGGTGCTTCAATCCATCCAACAATGCATTGACTCCCTCCCACTTTCTCGTGAAGTTTTTTAACTGCAGCAACTCTGTTTTGAATTCTCTTATTTTCTAAAATAGTAGGAGTTTCAATGGAGCTAAAATCTTCAATTTTTATATTTTTTTTTGCAACAGGTGTGTGACTATCCCAATTAATTTCGACACCCCATGCATTTGCTTCCCTATAGGCATCAGTTGAAACATTAACATGATCAATTCCAAAAAAATTAGAACATTTAATTTGTGCATTCGCTAAAATTTCGGGATTTTGGCAATATTCGTTATAACTTTTATGTAATAACATCGGGGCGAGATGCATGATGAATGGATTAAAGGGAATCTTTTCAGGAATTCCTTTAATTGCTGATAAGGTTAATTCAAGAGAATTCATTTAAAATCATCATTCTTTAAGATTTTTATGAATTGATAAAAATACTTATATGCATTATTATAGTGTTTATCATTTTTTGAATATTCTATTCCGTTGGAAAGTAATTTCTTGAATCCCTCCATATCTTTTGTTTTAATTGTTTTTCTATAAGATTTTAATAAGTGTTCAAATAATTCAAGGATTTTTTGAAATTGTAAATTATCCATCTGAATTTCTCCAAGCATTTCAACTTCCTTTTGAATAATGCTTTCAGCGAAAAGTTTTTGTAATAAAAATGTTGTCCCGGTATATTTCATTAGCTCATCAAGAGGTTGATTTGATTCCTTTATTAGATTTAAAAAAAGAATGTTAAACATGTGTGGAACCCCCAATGTTAATGCTATCATCATATCATGAAAATCTTCTGTAGTTTCAGTAATTTTAAGGCCTTCTTTTTTAAAAAGACTAAAAAGCTCATTAGTAATTGACTCATATAGATCGGTTCCGCCAATCTTTAGATATAACATTACATAATTCTTTAAATCTTTTATTCCAGGTCCAAACATAGGATGCAATGAAAAACAATTTATTGGATATCTTTCTTGGACTTTTTTTAATGATTTAACGACTTCAGATTTTAATGAAGTTATATCGAAAATTAAAGCATTTACTTTTAAATATTGAGCAACTTTTTCTATCATTTCAGGTGAAGATCTAATAGGGATTGCAACCATCACAATATCAGCATTTAAAACACTTTTTTGAAGATTCAACTCATACTTCACACCAACTTCTTGTGATACATTCTTTAACCTTTCTTCATTTCTTGCTATCAACGTTACATCAAATCCGTGTTTTTTAAAAAATCTAGCAAATATTTTACCTAATCCACCCGAACCCCCAATAATTGTAATTTTTTTTCCTAACATTTTTATTTAATCCCCAAAAACTTTTTTACAATATTTGTCATAAGTTCTTTTTTAGGAGCTTTTTCAGTCCACCATTCAAATGCTAAAAATCCTTGATTTACAAGCATATCTAACCCACCCAATGTCCTGCAACCGATATCTTCAGCATTTTTTAGTAATTTTGTTTTCAATGGATTATAAATTATATCAAAAACAAATAAGTTTTTATTTAGAAATTCTTTAGGAACTGGAGTTTCTTCAATTTTTGGATACATTCCAATCGGGGAAGTATTAATTAAGATATCAGATGTGGCACAAAATTTTTTCAAGTTGTAATTAGAAATAGCATCGGCAAATGTTTTTACTCCAGTTCTTTCATTTAATTCTTTCGCCAATAATTTTGATCTTTCTTTTCGAATATTTAAAAATATAATCTGAGCAACATCTTCTGCTATGAAGTAACTCAATGCTCTTGCAGCTCCACCGGCTCCTATAAACAATACCTTTTTATCTGATAGTTCAAAACCATTTTCAATTAACGATTGTTTTCCTCCAGCACCATCGGTATTTCTTGCTTTTAAATAACCATTTTCGTTTTTAATTGTATTTACAGCCCCAATATTTTTTGCAATGGGATCAATCTCATCTAAATATTCCATTATTGCCTCTTTATGAGGTGTAGTGACACTAATTCCCTTGATATTTAATGCTCTAAAACCATCTATTGCTTTACTTAAATTTTGAGGTTCAATATCAAAAGCTAAATACACATAATCAAGATTAAGATCATTAATTGCAGTATTATGCATTATAGGACTCATGCTATGCTTTATAGGGTGTCCAATAACTCCAAGTATCTTTGTTTTTGCCGTAATAGTGGGCATGATTTATCAATAAATAATACTTAATACTTAAATTTTTAATATATTTTTGTTTTGATATTATTTAATTTAAATGATATGTAGGAAAAAATAAATGGAAAAGCATTCTATAGCTTTAATTGGTTTTATGGGAACTGGAAAAACAGTTGTAGGAAAAAATTTAGCAAATCAATTGGATAAAGACTATAAATTCATTGAGACTGATGAGATTATTGAAGAGATGGCTGGAAAATCTATTCCAGAAATTTTTAAAGAAGATGGAGAAATTAGATTTAGAGAATTGGAAATTGCGGCCTGTAAGAAAGTTTCTCAATTAAAGAACGTTATTGTCTCTTGTGGGGGCGGTGTAGTTTTAAATAAAATAAATATTGATTATATTAAGCGTGATTTTCATATCGTTTTATTAACTGCAACCCCTGAGGAAATATTGAAAAGAATAATGAAAGAGGGGGAAAAAAAAAGACCGCTTCTAGATAAACCAGATCCAATGGAGGAAATTAAGATTTTATTAAAATTTAGATCATCTTTTTATGGCGCTCATGCAGTATTTACAGTCGATACAACTGGAAAGAGTATTGATGAGATTGTTTCTGAAATAATTATTAAAATTGGTATTGAATTAGTTCATTGAAAATTAATCTTATTTTAGATTAGGAAACATATTTTAGAATTTCTCTTATTATAGTGATTGATATTTGTCCTGGAGCCGTTTGTTCTTTATAAGACCCATAAGTAAGATATGAGCCAGCTTTTAGACAAAAGATTCGGGATAGTATTCCCAACTCGCCCATACAAAAGCTAATAATTTTTTGGTTTTCTGTTCCCAACTCTCTACAAATTCTTAAAGGAATAATGTTATCTTCAAAATTTTTCGCATAAAAAATCAATTTTATTAAATAATTTGAAGGAGATTTTTCTAAATTAACAGTAAGTTTATCAAATTTTGCTTTAAATTTTGATAATATTTCTATAACGGTCTCATAATCAGGAGTCTTATCAAAATTATGGTAAGAAAAGATAATTTTAACATTCTTATTAGAAGCTTTTTGAATTGCATTTTGTAGGAACTCATCATCATTATCCATTTCAATATCCACATAGGTTGGGCTTAGATTTATCACTTGATTAATTATGTCATATCGTTTTTTATTTTCAATATCTAACTTACCACCTTCACTAAATTTTCTGAAAGTAAAGATCACGGGAATTTTAACTCCAATAAAAGTGAGTAGTTCTTTTAAGAAATGTGTAGTTAAGGATTCAATATCCTTAATATAATCTAATCGAAATTCAATGATATTAGGTCTTAATTTTAATAATTCTTCAATTTCTTTTTTCAATTGATGAATTTCATTTGTTTCTACTGGAACTGGAATACAAATATTCATTTTCTATTTTTTAACAGTTATTTTATTAAATATTTAAATTAAATTTAAGAAAAAAAGAATAAAAGAGAATAAATTTTAATCTCGATAACCAATTGCTTTTTTAATTTCTTCTTCAGACATTGCTAATGTATCAGTAGAATCAATTTTTTGTAGTAAATTCTTATTCTTATAATGCCCTATTATTGGTTCAGCATTTTTTTTATATACATCCAACCTGTTATTTACTGTCTCTTCAGTATCATCTGAACGATGTTTTAATTCGGCACCACACTTATCACAAATCCCTTCCTTTTTTGGTGGTAAAGTATATATATTATAAATCTCATTACACTTAGGGCAGGAGACCCTTCCTGTTAGCCGTTTCATGATAATATCGCGTGATACTTCTAATAATAAAAAGGCATCAATATCAGTTATTTCATCAAGGGCTTCCGCTTGTTCTATAGTGCGTGGAAAACCATCAAGTAGAAAGCCATTCTCTTTTACATCATTTTGGCTTAACCTATCTTTTATCATGTCTATTACAACATCATCTGGAACAAGAGCACCATCATCCATGTACTTTTTTGCTTTCAACCCTAATTCGGTTTTATTCCTTAAATTCTCCCGAAAAATATCCCCTGTGCTTATATGAGGTATTTTAAGTAAAACTTTTTTAATTTGTCCAGCAAATGTGCCCTTACCACCTCCAGGGGGGCCAAATAACACATATTTCATATTAAAATTTCACCAATAGCTAATATAGTTTGAATTATTAATATTTTATAATTAATATATCGTTTTTTTATAATTATTATTTACAGTTATAATAAATATTGTATTAACTTAATTTCTATAAATCAAAACTAAAGAAGAAGTGGTTTTTTTGAGTATTGAATTAACTGAGCCAAGAATAAAAGGGAGTAAAAGTCTGGAAGAGTGTATATTTGAGAGGGTAAGTGTTAGGAGTTTTAAGGATAAGGAAATTGAAATCGAAAAAATATCCCAAATTTTATGGGCAGGTCAAGGTAAAAAAGGGTATAAAAGGACCGTTCCATCTGCAGGTGCCACTTATCCTTTAGAGTTATATATTACAATTAAAAGTAAGGGTTTTTTTCATTACAATTCTAATAAAAATCTATTGGAATTAAAAAAAGATAGTGATTTTGGAAAAGATTTAGCTCAAGCATCTTTAGATCAGATGTTTATCTATGAAGCACCGATAAATATCATAATTTGTGCTGATTTAAATAGAACATGCGATCATTATGGTAAAAGAGGTGTGAGATACGTTTATATGGAAATTGGCCACTGCGCACAAAATATTGAATTAGAAGCAGTTGCGTTAGGGTTAGCATCCGTTCCTATCGGTGCATTCCATGATGAAGAGGTAAAGAAAATATTAGATTTACCAAAAAATTTTGAACCATTATATATTATTCCAATTGGATATCAAAAATAGAATTTATTCTAATAAGAGGAAAAATTTATAAATCGACTTTAGATAATTTCAATTTTAAATCTACTTGCTATTTTACACAGCTTCGGGAATTAATATTACAAAATTACTTCCTTTCGTGTAGTCTCCTTTGACTCTATCCTCGACCCAAATTTCTCCATTATAACCTGTTAATATTTTTTTCACTAGCGATAATCCCAATCCCATCCCCTTTATGGATATATCTTTTTTATATCCTCTTTGAAAAATTATCTCTTTCTTAGAATCTTGTATTCCTATGCCGTTATCTTTGAACTCAATTTTCAGATATTTAATCCCTTCTTTCTGAATTTTCGATAATAAAATAGAAATTTCTATAATTGGATTTTCATTATATTTTACAGCATTAAATAGAATATTTTCAAAAACATCTATCAAAAGGTCATTCGCGTAGATATGTATCTTTTTCCAAGGGATGTCAACTTTTATTTTTAGTTTCCTTTCTTGAATACCGTCTTGAATAAATTTTACCGCTTTTTGTAAAATAGTATAAACTTCCGTTGATTGGGTAATAATTTGAGTTTCTTCCAATTGTGATAATTTTAGAACATTTGAAATTAGATTTGCGCCTCTTTTAACTTGGTCTTTAAGAATTTTCAATAAATTACTCATATCTTTTAATTTTTCCGGTTCATATAGATATAATTCACATAAGGCTGCTGAGGATAATATATTTTGAAGTATATTATTCATGTCATGAGCAAATAAGTCTTTATAAAAATCAGCAAGATTATAAGCTTCACGATATTTTTCTTCAGATTTAATTAATTTTTGTTCTGCTTTTTTTCTTTCAGTAATATCTCGAGTAAATCCATAAAAACCATTCTTTTGTCCTTGAGTATTATATTTTAAATATATTGAACCTTCAAAAGATCGAATCTTCCCATCATTTCTTAAAACCTTACTTTCAAAATTTGATGTTGGAATTTCATTTTTATAGACCTTATTAAATCTTTTAAATACATCCTCTATTGTTTCTTTGTCCAAAATTTCACGATAATTCATACCTAACAGATCCTCCCTCGAATATCCTAAAAATTCACATATAAAATCATTGACAAAAGTAAAATTTCCCTTGAGATCTACCTCAAAATACCCTTCTATAATATTTTCAAGAATTCCTCGATATTTTTTTTCAGATTCTTTTAGTTTTTCTTCCACTTTTTTGCGATTGGTGATCTCTCTTGAAACAAAAACACCTTTTATTGCCCCTTCTTTGTCTAAAAATCTTTTTCCTCCAAGTTCGACCCAAATATATGTTCCATCTTTTTTTCTAATTCTTAATTCGACCATTCCTTCTCCTTTTTTAAAACTTTTCCTTAAAACTTTACTGAGATTTTTAAAATCATCAGGATGTATAAATTCTACTGCATTTTTACCGATTAAATCGTCTTTTGAATATCCTAAAATTTTCTGAGTAGTTATTTCATTAATGTATTCAAATTTAAATTTTTCATTAAGAATGGCAATCATATCTTTCGCATTTTCTGATATAAGTCGATATTTCTCTTCGGATTCTTTTAATGCTTCCATTGCTTTTTTTTTTTCAGTAATATCTCTTGCAATAAAAAGAGCTTTCTTTTGACCTTTATTATCAATAAATGTTTTACCTCTAATCTCAAGCCAGTTCCAATTTCCAGTTTTTTGTTTAAATCTTATTTCTTCCATGCCTTCACCAGTTTTTAGACCTCTTCTAAAAGCTTCAATTGCCTTTTTCAGATCATCAGGATGTATGAATTCTGTTACAGACTTGCCAATTACCTCTTCTCTTGGATATCCCGTTGATTTTCTATAAATTGGGTCATTCATATACTCAATTTCAAATTTATGATTAACAACAACAATCAAATCACTTGCATTCTCTGATATAAGTCGATATTTCTCCTCACTTTCTTTTAATGCCTCTTTTATCTTCTTTCCTTCAGTGATGTCTCTGGCGATACCACAAAGACTAAAAATATTTCCATTGGAATCCTTAAGCGGTACCTTGATTGTGTGAAAAGTATGAGGGATTCCGCGAATAGGTATCGTTGGTTCTTCTTCAATAATTTCTCCGTTAATAACACGCCTGTCTATTTTCATCAAATGTTTTCCTACATTTTCTCCAAATAAGTCGATATCTGTTTTATTTTTTAATTCTTCTGCTGGTATGCCAGACAACTTCTCCATCGCCGGGTTTACTTGAATATATTGCAATGAACTATTCTTAATGAAGATGCAGTCTTTAGCTGTCTCGATAATTGCTCGGTACATCTCTTCACTTTCCCGTAATTTTTGTTCAGCTTTTTTAAGTTTTGAAATATCTTTATCTATACCTCTATAACCAAGCCAATTTCCATTTTTATCGTAAAAGGAAATTCCGTTTGTTAAAAAACAAACAAGATTTCCATTTTTATGCAAATTCCAATTCTCTAAATTAACAATTGGTTTTTGTTTTTCAGCTATTTCATTAAATATTGCAGAGACTCGAGTAGCCTCTTCTGATGGCATAAAATCGAAAGGAGTCTTTCCTAATATTTCTTGGGGAGTATATCCTAAAAAATCTTTTATACGTTCACTACAGTAAGTATAGATACCGTCTTCATTTACTTCCCAAATCCAATCTATCTGGGTTGATAAAATATCCTTATAGAAAGACTCATCATTCCTTAATTTTTCTAATAAAAGATCTCTGTCTTTTTTTTTCTCTTGTTGTTTCATATAAAAATACCTTTATTTTTCTTTTAGATATCAAAAATATCTTTTAATAATAAATAAAATCATCATTATATCATGATCTGGTAATAAAGAAAATCTTAAACTTCTTAAATAATATCAATTCATTATATACATCATCACTGCAAGGTATTAATGATAAGATCCTAAAAATTTAAAACCTCTTTAATTTTTTCAACTAATTCCTTAAAATCGAAAGGTTTTTCAATAAAACCAACTGCTCCAATTGAAAGTGCTTCTTCTCTAACAGTCTTATCTGCACTTGCAAAAATAATTTTTGGGTTTTTTCCAAGACTAATAATTTCTTTTGTGGCATCAATCCCACTTTTGATCGGCATCCGATGATCCATTATAATAATATCCGGTTTTTCTGAAAATAATTTAAATTTATCAACAGCTTCCTGCCCATTTTTTGCAACCCCAATAATTTGAAATCCCCAAAAACTCAATAATTTTTGATATAGATCTCGGATTGCTCGATCATCCTCAACGATAAAAATATTGGTTATTTTCCTAAACCTCTGGAATTATTATAATAAAATTACTCCCTTTTGAATAATCTCCTTGAACTTTATTTTCCACCCAAATTTCTCCATTACAAAGTGATACAATTTTTTTTACTAATGATAATCCCAACCCCATACCACTTGTGCTCTTATCTGCTCTATAAGCCCTTTCAAAAATTATCTCTTTTTGATCATCAGAAATTCCGTAGCCATTATCAATAAATTCCATTTTAAGAAATTTACTACCCTCTTTTTTAATTTTTGAAAATTTAATGAGAATTTCAACAATTGGGCGTTCATTATATTTTACAGCATTAATTAATATGTTTTCAAATACATCTATTAAGAGATCATTTGCTTTAGCAAACAATTTTTTTTTTTCAGTCTCAATCTCTATATTAATTTTTCTCTTCGGGAAATTTTTCTTTAAAATCTCAACTAATTCCTTTAAAACCTTACAAACTTCTATAGGTTGTGTAAGAATTTGAGCCTTATCCAAATCAGAAAGTTTTTGTATATTTGAGATCAAGGTTGCACCCCTTCTAACTTGCTGTTTTGTGGTATTAAACATACTTCTTACTTCAGGTAATATAATTTCCTCACCTAAATAATGAGTAGCAATTTCTATTGAAGATAATATATTTTGAAGAATATTATTCATATCGTGAGTAAAAAGATCCTTATAAAAATTAACGCGATTATAAGCTTCACGATAATTCTCTTCCGATTCTTTTAGTTTTTGTTCTGCTTTTTTCCTCTCTGTGATATCCTGTATTATAAATTGTATCAATGATTGATCTTCTATCTTTATTAAAGAACCATGGAGATTTGTCCATATTATACCTCCTATTGATCTACTTAATGGAAACTCAAATGATTCTGTAACTTCACCTCTAAGCGCTTCATTGAATTGCTTTTCGAATAATGATACAAGAGGTTTATTTCTCTCATTAAATGAGAAAATTTCTCTGAAATTTCTTCCGACTAAATAATCTTTTGTATGCGTAGAAAGAAAATGATTTGTAGCAGTATTACAATCTATAAGATTTCCTTTTAAATCCAAAAGCCCTATGGAATATGGAGAACTTTCGAATAAATGTCGATATTTTTCTTCGGATTCCCTTAATTTTTGTTCCCAATTTTTTCTTTCAGTGATATCCCGTATAAGACCATAAAACCCAATCTTTTTTCCTTCAGAATCACGTTTTAAATAAACAGAACTTTCAATAAATCGTTGTTGTCCATCCTTTCTATTCGTTTTAAATTCTATTGTTGCTCGAGGAATCTCATCTTTATAAACCATATTGAACTTCTTAAAAATGTCTTTAATATTTTCCGTATGAATCAATGTGCCATAATTCTTTCCCAATAATTCAGCTTTCGTATATCCAAGATATTCAGCTAATCGATCATTGAAAAATTTGAGATTTCCTTTGAGATCTACCTCATAATATCCTTCCTTAATATCTTCAAGAATTCCTCGATATTTTTCTTCGGATTCTTTAATCTTCCGTTCTGCTAACACACGCTCAGTAATATCACGGCTGATTCCGAACAAGACATCTTGATCATCCCAATGACCTTTAGTAAAAATCGTTTCAACGGGAATTATTTTCTCTTCCTTGGTAATAAATGGAATATTACAAGAATTAATTTTACCCTCAACTAAGTCTCTGAAAATTCTAAGCGCACGATCGTTTTGGGCAGGGGGATAAATTTTTAATATATTCATTTTTAGCATTTCCTCTTCTGAATAATTTAAGGTTTTTAAAACGGAAGGATTAATGTTGAGAAAGCGCCCATCGAAATTCAGAACAAATATTAATTCTTGCATAGAATCGAATAACGTTTGTAAATTTGCCTGACTTTCTTGAAGAGCTTCTTCGGTTTGCATTTTTTCTATAATTGCACCGGTTTCTTGTGCTATAGTTTGAAATATATTTTTTTCTTCGTTTGAGAAGAAATGACGATTTTTAAAGGCTATATTTATTGTTCCATAGACTTTATTTTTTACAAAAAAGGGGATACTGGCAAGGGATAATATTCCCCACTTTTTTGAACGCCTAGGATTAAGTTTAGAATAATCCTCGGCAAATAGTGGCTGCCCTTCGTTAAAAACAATATTATAAGCACCTTCATCGATTTTAACTCGCTTCACATCTTTAATAAAATCGGAAGGAAGCCCTTTAAAACATGCTAATTCAGCAATCCTTGTGCTTTCATCCACTAAATAAATACCTCCCCCTTCAAAATTCATCAATTCAAGGGTTGAATTTAATACATTTTCTAATAACAATGATAAGTCCTTAATTTTATTTACTGCTATTATAATTCGGTTTAAAATTTCCATTTTTCTTGCGTATTCTTTTATATTTTCTTCTGCCTTCTTGCGTTCGGTTATATCTAGAAGTGATGCTACACTTTTTTTTGTTCTAGGAATCATATCGATATTTAGCAATATATCCCGAATATCACCTCTTTTATTGATGAAATGAAACTCGTAACTTTTTGGAGCAATGTCAGAGGTTTTTCTGCGTGAGTAATGATACTTTTTCATCATCTCTAATTCTTCTTTGATAACAAATTCAGTCCATTTTTTTTTCCATTCAATCTCTTCTTTTGAATAACCAGAGAGTTCTTCAAATTTTTCGTTTGCAAGTGAAATAGTGGTGTCCTTCTCGATTATAACAGTTGCAGTACCTGTATTTTCGAAAATAGTTCGGTATTTTTCTTCAGATTCCTTTAAATTTATTTCCTTCTCTATTCGCTTTCTTGACTCCAAGTTTTTATCTTCATTATTCAATTTTAATCATCATTTTTTTATTTTAATGTTAATACTCACATATTATCTAAAATTATTAAATTAAAATTTAAGTAGGAAAATAATTGAATTAGAAAATTTTGATTCTTGATCTTTATATTTAATACAAATATTTCATATAAAGTTTAAAATTATTTTATATACGAAATTCGATTATATTTAAAAATTTCATAAAAATTAATTTAGGATATAAATTAAGAAGAAAAAATGTAGGGATTTAAATTTACATAAACAATTGCGAATATCTTTCCTTTGATCCGGGTTCTTTTTGCGATAAATGCATCTGTTGAGCTTTTTGGGCTAATTCCATCATCTTATTTTTTATTTCTTTACCACGTTCTAATAAATCTGAGACATCAACTCCTAATTGATAAATAGTATTAAGAGCCTTAATTATTTCTGCACCTCCTTCTGGTGTCGGAATCTGCTGGTAAGCATCAGTAAATAAGATATATGCATCAATAGGGTTGTTTAAGCATTCATTTAATATTGTGGCTTCAGGTCCTACGACTAAACCTTTGGGTATAATTTCAAGTCCAAGCTTTTCAAGTTTTTCCTTTATCTCTTTCTCAGCAGCAAAGAAAACTTTAAATTTTTCTACCATATTCAATGTTGGAATACCTTGCAGTATTACCATTTCCTTAGCTTTTATATCTTGGGACAAAGCCCAATTACAAATTGTCCTGGCGAGGTCAGAATAATCTTTTGGGGTAGAAAAGGGGAGATCGCAAACACCGACAACTATATTTTTACTTTCAGAATAGTATAATCTAAAGGGGCGCTTTAAGATCCCATCTGTAAACACTGCAATAGGCGGAAATGAATCGCTTGCAACAAACCCAATTTGTTTAATATCTTCAATTTTTTCAACTAACTCGTTAGTCACAATTGGTCCAATTAATCCGATTCCTGCAAATCCTAAAATAACCGTGGAATTTGGCTGAATTTCTTTAGGATCAACCCCTAAAACAATCCTACTTCTTTTGCCTTTCTCACAAATATATACTTTGGTCATAATATTCTCACAAAAATTTGAGTTTCAATAAAAGTAATTGTTTTGTATATAATTAATTATTTTGTAATATTAACTAAAAACGATATATAAGAGAAAATTTTTATTAACTTCTAAGATATTAAAGAAAAAGTAAATTTATTAAAATCATAAAAGAGTAATTAATATCATATAAGAAATTAATGGTGTGGAGAAATTTCAAAGAATATTCCAGATGTATCAAATTTAATATATTTTATTCATTTTGGAACGAAGGAACATATATATTTTTCTTGGAAATCAAAATATAGACCAAAGGCTTTCATTTTTGATTACGCAATTGCAAAGAATGCCCTCAAAACCGATATATATTATCAATTGAACAAGGGGGATGTTAAAATAGTTTATATTAAAAAAAATAGTTTTATTTATATAATTGGGGGGCATATTTCAGTCCAATATCAAATCCTTGAAGCATTAATTGAACATCTTTCTATAAAATTTATTGAAATTTATGGAGATGTTCTAAAAGAAATTTTTGATATTGGAACAGATGATTTCTTTAAAGATTTTATTTCAAAAATTGAAAATTCAATTAAACATATTCCTAATCAAATTGGGAAAATAATTAACGTATATTGCAGAATTTGTGGCGAATATGTAAATGTTTACGTGAAAGATAGCTTAATTGAAGATGCAGAAGATTACCCAGTCGCTTTAGTATATATGCACCATGGGCACTCTCTTTTATTATATATTGATGCAGATTTTAAAGTGAGGGGAGCCGAAATCGTTTCAATTACCGGTTAGAGATAACCCCTCAACCTTTGTTTTTAAAAAGCGTTCTTGTTTGAATATTCTTCTTGTTAAAATATCAAAAGGCTCATTAATTTTGATACCAGTTTTTGAAGATACCTTTAAATAATCATCCAAATTATACCTTTCTCTCAATTCTAAAGGATAAATATCATCCACAGATATTTTTTCTCCTAAATCAAGTTTTGTTCCTAATAATAGGATCGGAAGGTTTGGATCCTCATCTCGAATCATTTTAACCCATTCTTCTATCCTATTAAGAGTAGTCATTCGAGTGAGATCAAACATCAAGAGAGCTCCGTATGCTCCGTTTAGATAATACTGCAAAATTGATCGAAATTGTATTTCTCCTCCTAAATCCCAGAGTTGCAACTTATACCCCATTCCGTCAATTATAATCTCTTTTAGAAAAAATTGAACACCTACCATTAGCTTAGTATCAGGTATGAATTTTTCTTCTACATATCGATGTAAGAAAGTTGTTTTACCTACACCACCTTCTCCTGCGACAATAATCTTTAAAAAATCTTTTGGTTTGGTTTCTTTCTTTTCCTTATCTTTTTTGATGCTGACAGTAGGCTTTTTTTTTCGCTTTTTAAATAACTTCATAAAAATATGAATTCCATATTCTATTAGTTATTGAAAAATTTATTACTTTTTTCTAGAAATTCCACCATCCATAAATTATGGAAATAATACCCCCAATTAAAACAACGAGATTCAATACGAGATCGCCTTTATTTGAACTAAATCTACCTTGCTGTTTGTTATAAGTTAGATCTATTAAGCCTAAAAACACTAAAGCGCCTCCAGAAATTAAACTGAAAATTACTCCAAAACTTTCTCCTAAAAAATTTCCGATTGCAGCCAAGATCAAGATCGGAACAACCCAGCCAAGGTCAGGTACTGGAAAGCTTCTTTCATGGCTTAAATAAGCTTCTGAATTTTCCGGATTTTTATTTTGCACCTTGAAAAAATCAATCCAAAACCAAATAATCGCTGCGCTTCCTAATATTTGCAAGATTGCCATTAAAATATTAAAAATTTTTATCAACTCCAATTGATTTAAAATTATTTAATATAATTATATGCATTTAATTAAATTAAGAGTTTTTCAAACTTTATATACTAAAATGTTTAAAGGTGATAAAAATATTTGATAAATTTTTAGAAGGAAAGGGTGCCGTTATAACTGGCGCTGCTTCTGGGTTTGGAAGAGATATTGCTTTAAAATACGCAGAATTAGGTGCAAACTTGGTTTTAAATGATATTAATGAGGAAGGACTTGAAGAAACCACAAAAATGGTGAAATCAAAATTTGGTTCTGAAGTTCTACCTATTAAAGCTGATGTGTCAATTGGGGATGAAGTAAATCAAATGAGGAAAAAAGCCTTTTCTACTTTTGATAATATATTTGTGCTAGTTAACAATGCAGGAGGAGGTGTCTCGTCTTTTAAAAATATTCTTGCCAGAACAGAAGAAGATTGGCATAAAATTTTAGATATTAATTTAAAAAGTCAATGGTTGATGGCTAAAGCGTTCTGTAGAAAAATGAAACCCCAAAAATTTGAACCAATATCTGGGAAGGTAATTAATATGGCTTCAATAGCTGGTGTGCGGCCAGAAGCACAAACACCCGTGTATAGCATAGCTAAGGCTGGAATTATTGCGTTAACAAAAATATTGGCAGCACAACTCGCACCAAAAATGACGGTGAATAGTATAGCTCCCGGATACCATATAACTGGACTGTATAATAATTCAGAACAAGCATTAAAAGACGCGATGGAGGTTCAGGGTATAAAAACCCCCTTAAATAGATTGGGAACAGTTGAAGATGTGTCAAAAGTTGCTGTATTTTTAGCTTCACCCCTCTCTGATTTCATTACAGCTCAAAATATCGTTGTAGATGGTGGCGTAATTACAGTAGGTGTGGCTGCACATTTATAAACTAATTATTACCTAAAAATATTAATTTTTTATTTTTTCTTTCTATATAAAGGCGGAAATGAAAATCTTTTTTATCAAACGCTGGTTTTGGAAACAAGATTCTACTTCAAAATCATTAAATATTAGTATATTGTTGGAAATAAACAAAAGTTTAATCTGAAAAAAAATCATCTTACATTTATTAGTTCTTTCTAATAAAATATAAAAACAAATTTAAAATTAAGCCCATAACTATGATTTGTTAGAAATTATGTCATCAGACGTTTTACTTTCAGTTAAGGATATTTCTATTTTCTCGGAAGATAGACAGTGTAATATTGTTGATACAATATCATTTGATGTGATGGAAGGAAGCATTCATTCGATAATTGGGCCGAATGGAGCAGGAAAATCAACCATAGGATATGCAATAATGGGAATTTACCATCCATGTAGTGGTAAGATATTTTTTGAAGGGGAAAATATTTCAGACTTAACTATTACAGAGAGAGCAAAGAGAGGAATTACACTTGCTTGGCAGACTCCAGCTAGGTTTGATGGTTTATCAGTTTATGACTATATTGGTGTCGGTGTCAAAGATAAAAATCTAATTGAGCAAAGAGTGGCAGAAGCGTTAGAAATAGTTAATTTAAATCCGGACATTTATCTTAAGCGAAAAGTAGATGCAAATTTGAGTGGAGGAGAGAGGAAGAGAATCGAATTAGCTTCAGTAATCGCGATGCGTCCTAAGCTTGTTATTTTAGATGAAGCAGAGGCGGGAATGGATTTAATTGTTTTAGAGTCTTTTATGGACATTTTCAATAAAATTAAAGAGCTCAGAATGACCATCTTAATAATTACCCACCGAGAAGATATTGGAATGGTTTCGGATAATTCAACACTGATTTGGGATGGAAAAGTCTTGGCAAATGGCTCTTTTCGGGATATTATGGTCTTATATTGCCAAAAAGCGGGATTAAAAAAGATTTGCAGCAGAACATTGTTTAATCAGTTTGATGAATCTGTAGATAAAATTATTGAAGAGGAAACACGGGAAAATAAAATATGAGTGAAAGAAGTGATTCTAGTGAAATCTTAAATAGCTTAGAAAAGTATGATCTTGATATTAGTGATTATCTTCCATCTCATAGTGGTCCAAAATTAGTTCTTAATTTTAATAAGATAACAACCGTTAGTGAAGTTGAGGGTATAATACTCAAAGGTCGAGAGATTGAGAATGGAATTATAGCTGACATTGTGATTAAAGAAGGAACTGTATTTGAAGATCCTATCCATTTATGTTTTGGAGTCAATAAAGAAACAGGGCTCCAAGAAATTTTTCCTAGAATCATCGCAGAAGATAATAGCAGCGTGACTTTACAGGCTCACTGCTCTTTTCCAAATGCAAAAAACCTAACTCATAAAATGTTTGGACACATCTACGTTGGTAAAAATTGCAAATTCGTTTATAATGAAACACACTATCATGGTGAGCAGAATGGGGCTACTGTAGCGCCAGTATCTTATGTTTATGTTGGAGAAAATAGTTATTTCGAGAATAATTTCTTTTTAACACAGGGAACAATTGGTCGTATGAAGATTCAAATAGACATTTATGCTTTTAAGGATAGTAGAATCAATTCAAATGTGAAAGCTTTTGGAAAAAATTCATTGGATTCAATTCATGTAAGAGATGCAGTCTTTTTGGAGGGAGAAAATGCCAGAAGTATAATAAAAATGAAAGCTGCAGCCATTGGTGGAGGTGAAGTAATGATGTTCGGTATCACAGAGGGCAATGCAGCGAATACAACAGGTCATGTGGATTGCACTGAAATCGTAAAGGACCGAGGATCTAGATGCCGAGCAATCCCCCTTATTAGGGCTACTGATGAGAGTTGTCATATAACTCATGAAGCAAGTTTAGGTAAGGTGGATTCGGCACAGTTAAATGCATTAATGGCTCGTGGTTTGGATGAAGATGAAGCAACAGATTTAATTATAAAAAATATGCTTTAACGAGGTGTCAAAACAGTGAAAGAAAACACAAAATATAATATGCATAGATTTATAGGGAAGCAAATTATAGATGAGATTCAACCTTGGTTTGAATTTTCTACAAGCTTACCATGGGACGAAAGAAGTCCTCCATGGGTATTTGATAATAAGGTAAGAAGGCAAATATTAGTTATATTATCTGAAAGTCCTTTAACTTTTGAAGAAATTATAGAACGAGTATTGTTTAAACCAGCACCATTGATAATAACAAAAGAAGAATATGAGCCAAAAATAATATATCAATGGGATAAAAGAACGATTGAGAATCATTTATTTAATTTAGAATGGTATGGACTTGTTAGAAAGAACTTTGATAAATATGAAATTAACTTTCCAATTATTAATAAAGAGCAACTAGACGATGTTGAGAATTACGTTATTAAATTTGCAGAAAATTGGGTAAAAGTAATTGAGGAATCCAAGGAAGAAATTTTAAATAAATACCAAGGATTGCATAAGAACACTCCAATAATGGATATAATTATTGAAAAAATTATTGAGAAATTATGGGAAACTCTTAAAAAGAAGGGATTAGTTCCCAATGAACCGAATCTCAAGCATCTATGGGGAGAACAGTTGAGAAAAACTAAATTCAATGAATGGGTCTTAAAAAATTTTAAATAACTATAAATTTCTTATTTTATGCATTCATTTTTTATTATGAAGTAAGGTGAAATTAAAATGAAAATATTACACAATGGTTTAACATTTCGTTCTAAAGAAGAAAGCGATAAATTTCTCATAGATTTTCTGGGTTTAGAAATAAAGCGTTCTTTTACAGGCGAAAAATGGCTAATGAAGGAATGTTTTGGGATAAATAAAGACATTGAAATAATTCACTATGGAAATGAAGAAGCCCTATTAGAAGTATTTATAAATAATAATGTTTCAGAAAAAAAAGATAAAATTGTTCATATTTGTATAGAAGTCGATGATCGGGATTCCTTAGTAGATAAAGCAGCTGCTATGGGAATCGAATCAATAGTTATTCCAAGAAAAGATAGTGAGAAAGGTTATTACTTATTCATTCGGGATTCTTCAAATAATTTATATGAGATCAAATAAGTTTTAAATTGTTATTTGATTTTGAGAAATTATAATGCAATTATATTTCATATCAGATAGAGGATTTTTAATAAAAATAAATAAATATGATTTCTTAGATGAGGACGTTTATGTAACTGATGATGGCAGCACTGTTTATATCTGGTATGGCCTAAGTGCTTCGAAGGAGAAGAAAGAAGCGGCTTTGCGGACCGCACGACATATAGTTAGAGAAAAAGTGGGTTCTGCAAAAATTCTCTTAATGAATCAAAATGATGAATATGGTGCTTTTTTAGCCATGATAGATGATTTAAGAGGTGGTATTTTAGAAGATGGATCTTTTAAACCAAGACCTGAATTAGATTTGGAGGAGATCATAGAAGGACCAGAGAAAGATATAGGTCTGGAATCTATGATTAGAGTTGCAGCATATTATATCTCTTTAGAAAATTATACTTATGACGATTTATGTTGGCTTTTAGCCGAAAAACATCTAATCATAATGAAGGGGAAGGCAAACATAACGGAAGATAATATCAAGCAGAAAGCGGAGGAGGTATATAAATCATCCACAACATACGATGAGTTATGTTGGTTGATGGGGGAACTTGATATATTGATCGATCAGGGCTATGTTGAATTAGAATAAAGAATTGAGCACCAATTTTTCTCTATTTTTTAAATCGATTAATTTTAAAAGATTTCCATATTTAAATCGAAATTCATAAATAAATAGAATTGTTGTTATTATACCCAATATAACTTTCTCAATATCTAAAGATCTCTATGAGAAGATGAAACAATATCCTGAGATTAAGTGAAACACCTTATCTCTTAAGTGGATTGAACCACATCTTGATAAACTCGAAGATCCAAATATACAATCTATATCTGAACTTAGAGACCGGCTTAGGAAAAAAGGTATCTCTACGGATGATTTAACTCATGAGAAAATAATAGAATCATATAAAAAGAGGGAATGTCCCAAATAAGGTTTATAATTGTAATAAAACAAAAGATAATAAATAATAATCAAATTAAACATATCTAAATTTATTCTTATTTTTGTTTTGTTCTATAATTTTCTATTGCCTTACGTAATCCATCAGAGGCTAAGTTAGAGCAGTGCATTTTAATGGGTGGAAGACCATCTAAGGAACCTGCAATATCATCTCTTGTTATTTTCATAGCATCATCCAAAGTCTTTCCCTTGGCTAACTCCGTAATCATTGAAGAAGTAGCAATTGCTGCACCACACCCAAAAGTCTGGAAAGAAATATCGTCAATATGATTATTCTTTACTTTAATATAAATATACATTAAATCTCCACAGATTGGGTTTCCGATCTCTCCCACAGCATCTGCATCCTTCATTTCTCCCATATTTCGGGGGTTTCTAAAATGATCCATTACTTTTTCTGAATACATTTCATTTATACCTTATTTTTAATCTTTAATTAATATTTTTATATTTTAATGGTGGTGGTTAGTTTCGTATGTTGGGTCAAACGTATATTTTTTCCCCTTTTTTAAGGGAGATATCTTTCTCAATTTTTCGATAATAGGAGGGAGTTTTTCTAAAAAATAGTCAATATCTGCTTCAGTTGTATATCTTCCCGTAGTAATTCTTAATGAACCATGTACATCTTCAGGTTTTTGACCGATGGCTAATAATACATGAGAAGGTTCTAAAGATTTTGAAGAGCACGCTGAACCTGTAGAGGTGGCTATACCTTCCATATCCAAACTTAAAATTATGGATTCTCCTTCAATATATCTAAACCCTAAATTAACATTGTTTGGTAGACGCTTAGTATGGTGTCCATTAAGATAAACATCTTCAATATTTTCAGTAATTACCTTGATAATTTTATCTCTAAATTTTATTAGTTTTTCAGATTCTTCCTTCATATTCCGTTTGCATAATTCAACTGCTTTTGCAAACCCGGCAATACCCGGAACATTTTCTGTGCTTGACCTCAACCCCCTTTCATGCCCTCCACCATGAAATAGCGGTTCAATATACTTACCCCACCCTTTTCTTACACCGTGTCCCCTGATATATAATAATCCAACTCCTTTTGGTCCATATAGCTTGTGGGCCGAAGCTGAAAGCAGATCTATATTCATCTCTTCAACATCGATAGGAACTTTTCCAAGAGTTTGAACAGCGTCAGTATGAAATATTACATCGTGTTTTTTTGCGATTTCACCAATTTCTTTTATTGGTTCGATTGTTCCTATTTCATTATTTGCAAACATTATGGATATCAAAATTGTTTTATTGGTGATGGTCTCTTCCAATTCTTTTAAATCAATCAATCCATATTCATCTACAGGTAAGTAGGTTACTTTAAATCCTTGTGTTTCTAGATATTGACAAGTGTGTTGGACAGCATGATGTTCAATGCTTGAAGTAATTATATGATTACCACGTCCTTTATTTTTAAAAGCTACCCCTTTTATTGCTAAATTATCAGATTCGGTGCCTGATGATGTGAAAAATATTTCATCCGTTTTAGCGTTAATCAATGAAGCCACAATTTCTCTGGATTTTTCTAATATTTGGGCTGCATTTTGACCTATTTTATGAAAACTTGATGGATTTCCATAAGTTACTCTATAATGTTTCTCAATTTCTTTAATAACCTCTGGATCCATGGGAGTTGTAGCAGCGTAGTCTAAATATACATTTTTCATTTCTACTTTCACTTATAATTTAATTCCTTCTCAACAATTTAATTATTTTTCTTATATTTTAAAAATGCTTTACTATTTGTTAGAACGCGAAAAAGCAAATTACGCATTACTTTTTAGAATTTATTAATTATCTTAAGATATATATCAATTATGTCGTCTTAAAAGAATTTTCAACTTCTTTCAAGATATTTTCTATAGATTGTTTTTCTTTTAAATTGAATTCAGGAGCAAAATCACATTTAATAGAATTACCATAATAAGAATTTCCGAAAAATGTTTCACAATTCTTTATCGCTTTTAATAAGAATTTTTGATCCCCAAAATGTAAATATATTGATATATCGTTGATAATTAGAATTGAAGTCGGTTTTTTCGCAAATTTTTTAAGCAATTTTAAAGTTAATTTATAATTATGATTTGCATTTCTATACAATTCCTCTCGATTTTTCGCATTCAAGCGTGGGGGAATAATTTCTCCTTGCAAATTAAGGTAATTACAGCTTTTACTTTTCTTATAAAAATCTTTTATTTTACCTGCAATTTTTTTTCCTTTAATCATCATTAAATGTGGTGCAAAGTCCAAAATGCTAATTTCCTTGGGATTTATTTGTTTATCTTCTAAAAGGAATCGTATAAGATTTGCTGTGTAAAATGTCTTTTTAGTATCGATTTCACCGTAGATAATAGTCGTATGTCCGATTAGACTCTCGAAATCTATATTATTATAGAAACTCATTTTTCGATTAAAAATAATTTAAATTTATCTTTAAATTAAAAGAAATCCTTCCAAGTTATTCCAGCTTTCTTTAAGACTTTCAGCATTAAAAATCCCAAAATAGCTCCGGGGATACAACTTAACGAAAATAGACCCCACCAAAATAATATTCCTTGAAAAGTTGGGACACCATATATTGGTAGAAGAAAATCTGAAATGGTGCCGCCTATAAATACTGTGCCGATTGGATCCATTAAACTGGCGTAATCAACATATTTTGGTTTTTTTTTACGTAATACATAAGCAACTGTTCCAGTAATAACTGCTCCAGAGACACCCCCAGGAAATGCTAGTATGGAACCAATACCTAAACTAAAACGTAAGACTGCAATAGCTAATGCAGTTGTACATGCTAAACTTAACCCCACCAACACACCCATCATACCATTTATCATATGGGCATAAGGGTTAATTTTTGATCCAAAAATTTCAAAGTAAGCAAAAACATTTAAGTAGCTAAGAATTAATCCAACTCCAACAAATACAGCAGAAGTTGCAATTCTCTTATTTTTATTGGTTTTGAATAATTTTGTATCTTTTGACTCATCAGATGATTGATTAGAATTAATTTTTTCCATATCTCCAACTATTAATTCTATGTCTATTTACAGTAAAAAAAACATATTTACATTTATAATAGATAACCTTCTTTTAAATCTTCAATGTTAATCCCTAACTCTTTCAATTTTTCTCTTATATCATCAGAAATATCAAATATTTTCTTTTCCCTTAATTTAACGCGAGTCTCTGCAATAATATTCAATAAGGCTTTTATTAATTTATCTTTCTCATCCATTGAGTTAATCCCATATTCTGATATTCTTTGCTCTAAATTAGGGAATATTCCAAATATTTTATCAATTTTGGTCATAAATTCAAAAAATTTATCTTTAAATTCTTGTGTAATTTTTAAATTCTTTTCCAAAATTTCTCTATTAAGCTCCCTTATTAACGATAACAATTCTGCAATTGCGACAGGAGTGTTAAAATCATCATCCATCACTTCGATAATATTTGATTCAGTATCATTTATTTTTAAAAGTAAATTATCAACTTCAGAAGATCTCTCTTTTATTGGAGGAATTTGGAAAATTTTCTTTATTGTATTAAGTAATTTTTCATAATTTTTTTCAATCTGTTTCATATTCTCTAAAGAGTAATTTATGGACTTCCGGTAATGCGAAGAAATTAAAAAGAATCTAACCACCATAGGGTCAAATTTCTTTACAACTTCAGTAACTGAAAAAATATTCCCCAAGCTTTTTGACATTTTCTCATCATCGAGATTTACAAAACCATTATGTAGAAAATAATTCGCAAATGTCTTACCTGTGAATGATTCAGATTGTGCAATTTCATTCCTATGATGAGGAAATTTCAAATCTTGACCACCTCCATGAATATCAATTGTTTCCCCTAAATAATAGATTGCCATTGCTGAACATTCGATGTGCCAACCGGGCCTCCCTTTACTCCACGGGCTTTCCCAATATGGTTCTCCTTCCTTCATTTTTTTCCATAAGGCAAAATCTCTTGGATCTAATTTGTCTTCGCCAAATGCAACATCTTGATCTTCTTCGATTTCTTGTTCAATTTCCTCTTCAATATCTAAGTTTTGAAAAATTGTCTTGTATTTCGGAAATGAATTTACAGAAAAATATACAGAGCCATTTTTCTCATAAGCAACACCTTTTTCTATCAGACCTTGAATAAATTTTACCATAAAGTCGATAGTCTCCGTGGCTTTGGGATTCAAATAATCCTTTTCTATGTTTAAAACATCCATAATTTCAAAATATTCTTTTGTATACTGTTCGCTGAGAGTTTTTGTATCAATACCTTTCTCATTAGCCCTGTTAATTATCTTATCATCAATGTCAGTGATGTTTTTTACGAGTTTAACATTAAAACCCTTGAATTCAAGATACTTGCGAATGATATCAAATACTACTGCTGACTTTGCATGCCCTAGATGAGGTGAACCATAAACTGTTGGACCACAGACATACATCAAAACTTCATTAGGACTTATCGGTTTAAATTCTTCTTTTTGAAATGTTAAACTATTATATACTTTCAGCATCCTTTGAGTAAGTTAATTAAATTTTTAAATGTTTTTAAACAAAATAAGCCAGTGGTGGGACTTGAACCCACGAATAACCGCTCTGCAGGCGGTCTCCTTAGCCACTCGGATACACTGGCTTTTATTGCTGTCGAGTTATTAAAAATATGTATATTATATCAAATAAATTTTATTCTAATATTCTTTTAAAATTATTCATTGAATTGTTCTCGCCATTCCTTGATGGATAACATATTAATATCCTCCTGAAAAATTTTCAATATAGCATCTATTTAAGCAATTTAAACATAATTCTGTGATGAATTACAATCATTAAATACTCAATTTTGCCAAAGCAAATGAATTTAAACCTTTTGGAACTATTAATGGAAAATAAGTATGATGAAATATTGAGGGGCTTGATAGGGTCTTCGTGAAAATATTAAGGAATTTGATAATATTATAATAAAATTTTGAGAATGTAATTTCTAAGAGTCCCAAAAACCCCTTTTCTTTAAATATCTTCCCAAATAAACCAAGATTAGCATGATAGGAACTTCCCAGAATAACCCCATGGTTGTACCAAGTGCCGCCACTGAACCAACTCCGTACATTGTAATAGCTGTGGCAATAGCTATTTCAAAGTGGCTTGAAGAACCAATAATAACTGTTATGATTGCTTCTCTATATTTCATTTTGAAGAGTTTTGTAATTAGTATGTTGTAGCCAACTACAATCATAAATCCAACCAATAATGGGATTGTAACTACTATTAACAAATCTGGATTATTAATCAACACATTTCCATTCAATGAGAAAAGAATGACTAAAGTTGTCAATAATGCAATAATTGAAATTTTTCCAACAAATGGTCGATAAGTATCATTAAACCATTCTACTCCCTTGGAATTAATTATCAATTTTTTACTGACTATACCTAAGAATAATGGAATTCCGATAAAAAATAATAATGAAATTAATAAAAGTACCCAATCAATGGGAATATTTTGAATCCCTGTGAGTAATGTAACAATAGGAACATAAAGAAAAATTATAGTGATTGTATTTAAACTGGTATTAACCACATTTTGTTCTTGATTACCCTTTGCCATATAACCCCATACTAGGACCATTGCTGTACAGGGTGATGAGCTAAGAAGAATAACCGCTACAATTAACTGTTCATTACCGTTTAAAAATAGATTTACCATTACCAAGCCAACTATAGGCGCGATAACCCAATTGGATAAAATCGTCAATATTATTGGCTTAGGACTTTTTCTTAATTTTTTTAATTCTGATGCTTGTAGATTTAACATTGCGGGATACATCATTAAGAATAGGCAGATGCCAATTGGGATTGAAATACCCTGAATTTGCCAAGAATTAATCGATTCACTTACTGCAGGTATAACTTGAGAAAAAATAATCCCAATGACCATACATAAGGCAACCCAAATTGGAAGATATTTTTCGAAAAAACCGATTCCTCTAGATCTTTCTTCTATTTTTTCCAGATCTGAGCTGTATTCAGTTCCTATCACCATGATTCTTCAAATAGATTTATTTATTTATTTTTGATAAGATCCTTATATCTAAAAATATGGATTCAGATTTAAGTTTATCTATTTGAATTCAAAAAAATTATTAGTCATGATTTTAATACTATAATTATGGGATTAAAAAATGAAGAAGAACTTAGACGTTTAATCGAATGTGTTGGAATTGATAAAAACATTGTTGAATATATTGAAGAATTAAAGAAAAAAAGAGATGAAATTTTATCTAGAAAAGATTTTGAAAGCAATTTATCACGCTATAACGCACTCGGACATAAAATTAGATATTTAATTTATAATTTAATAAAAAAAAAAGAAATATGCATATGCGAGTTAAATGCGATTTTAGATTTAACTCAACCAACAATTTCCCATCATGTAAAAATTTTAGAACAAGCAGGTTTGATTATTGGGATTAAAAGCGGGAGATTTACCCATTATCAAATTAAAAAAGAAATTAATTAGATTTTTTGAATGATTTAAAAATCAAAATTTTAATTAATTAAAAAAAATTGAGGTAAAGAGATTTCACTCACAATTTTAATGAAGCTTAAAATAAAATAAAAAAAAGAAATTGAATTATTCTATAACTTCCATCTTAACTCCATGGTGTTCTGGGATAGGTTGTGCACCACAAGAGGCTCCCATCCAACACACCAATTGATCTCCCTCTTTATGCATGGGTTTCCCACAGTGCATTGGGAGTTCCATTATTTCTCCACATTCGGGACACTTCAATTTTCCCATAGTTATTTCACTATCTTTTTGTTTAATTTTTTCTTTTATAATTTTACCTTCTTCCTTTATTATATATTTTTCTGGGTTATTCTTAAATTCAATTTCACACGATTCATTGCAGAAATAATATTTTTTCCCTTTATATTCATATTCGATTGACTCGATTAACTTTATTTTCATACCACAGACGGGATCAGTAACTAATTCTTCAGATTCAGGTTTTTTATACATTAATTTTGGATCCATATGCTTATAATCCGCATATTTTTCCGGATTAGTTTTAAACTCTGTCTCACAGGATGAGCTGCAGAAGAAAAATTTCTCACCCTTATATTCATACTCAATTGATTGACTTGGAATTATTTCCATTCCGCAAATTGGATCGATTGCTTTCTTTTCGATTAATAATTTTTCTTCTTGAATTTGTTGTTCAGTTCGTGGATCGAATCGTTTTAGGAATAATGCATTAGTGACCACGGAAACCGAGCTCGACGCCATAAATAAAGCTGCCATATATGGTGGTAAGAAAAATCCCGTCAATGCATAAAGTAAGCCCGCAGCCATAGGGATTCCAATGATATTATAAATAAATGCCCAAAATAAATTGGTTATCATTTTTCTGTATGTTTTTTTAGATAATCTAATTGCCGAGACAACGTTTCTTAAATCTCCTCTCATTAAAACGATATCTGCAGTTTCAATAGCTACATCAGTTCCGCTTCCTATTGCAATTCCAACATCAGCTTGTGCTAAGGCAGGAGCATCATTTATACCATCTCCAACCATTGCGACGATGTTACTTTCATTCAATTCTTGTGTAGATTTTACGGTTTTTGCTTTATCATTAGGCAAAACCTCTGCATATATATGGTTTTCTTCAAAATCTAATTCCTTTCCTATACTTAAAGCTGTTTGCCTATTATCACCGGTAAGCATATATAGCTGAATCCCCATTTCTCTTAATTGATTAAGGGCATATGATGCTTGATCTTTGATTTTATCAGAGATTCCAATGATACCTCTAATTTTACTATCGACACTTAACAATATGGTAGTTATTCCACTATTTTGTAACTCCTTAAATTTGTTTTCAAATAGACCTAAACCAATTTTATTATCAAGTATTAATTTTTCATTACCAATCAAAACTTTCAAGTTATCAATTGTTGTTTCAATACCTTTTCCAGGTACTGCATTAAATTCTTTTGGTTCATTTAAGTCAATCATTTTTTGATTTGCTTCCTCAATAATTGCTTTTGCAATTGTATGTTCTGAGCCCAATTCTGCGCTTCCTGCAAAGTGAAGTATTTCTTTTTCAGTAAATCCAACTTCCTTTAATTCCTTTTCCGTTACAATTACAGAAACCTTAGGTTTTCCAATTGTTAATGTTCCCGTTTTATCAAATACGATATTATTAACATTATTTATTGCTTCTAATGAATCACCACCTTTTACTAATATACCAATCTCTGCTCCTTTTCCAGTTCCAACCATTATTGCAGTCGGGATTGCCAAACCTAGCGCACATGGACAAGCAATAACAACAACAGAAGTGAAAATTAATAATGACGTTTCAAAACCACGCTCCCCAATAAAAAACCAGTAAAGAAAAGCACTAAGAGCAACTATAATTACTATTGGTACGAAATAATTGCTTACTTTATCAGCTAATTGCTGTTTTGCTGCTTTTTTACTCTGTGCCTCCTTCACAAAGTCGATAATCTGAAATAATAATGTATCTTTTCCAACCTTTTCCGTCGTCATTTTAATTAACCCAGTTTGATTAACTGTCGCTCCAATAACCTTATCTCCCGCCGTCTTTTTAGCATAAACGCTTTCCCCAGTAATCATTGACTCATCAATTTTTGTTTTTCCTTCGATGATTTTTCCATCTACCGGAATTTTCATTCCTGGTTTCACTATTAAAATATCTCCAACCTCAATTTCTTCAATTGGAATTTCTATTTCTTTACCATCTTTTAAAACTATTGCAGTTTTCGCTTGTAAACCAATTAATTTTTTTATAGCTTCAGATGCCTGACCCTTTGCTTTATGTTCAAGATATTTACCTAATAACAGAAATGTCAAAATCATACTCATAGCTTCATAGAATGTCTCACCTGGGATAAAAAATGTGGTCAATATTGAGTATATATAAGCCGTTCCTGTTCCCAATGAAACCAAAACATCCATATTAGTCGATTTATTTTTAAGAGATTTATATGCTCCTATAAGAAAAAAAGATCCTCCAATCGCAAAATTTGCACTTGCTAAGAAAAATAAAATTAGTTTTATCGTAAAAGAAGGCTCAACAAACCAACTAATTGGAGTTATAATTAACGAGAGAATAGCAGATATAATAAATCTATTTAATCTTTTTTTTTGTTCCTTTTGCTGAACTTCAAATTCCTTGTCAATCACACCTGCAGATTTTTCTATTTTATAACCAAAATTCCTAATTGTAGATATTAATTTGGATACACTTATTTCAAATTCATTAAATTCAAGAAAAACTTTTTTTGCTTGATAATTCCCACGAATCTCATAAATTCCTTTTATTTTTTTTGCGTTTTCTATTAAATTATCAAAATTTTTTTCTGAAATATCATCGGTGATTACAACATCAATTCTCGAAAGATTCGCTCGATATCCTAAATTGATAATTGCTTGGCGAAATTTAAAGAAATCAACTTTGTTTGGACTATATTCTATATTTGCTTCCTCATTAGCAAAATTTACAACAGAGGTTTCAACACCATTGAGAGATTTTAATTTATTTTCGATTTTAAGCGCACAATTAGCGCATGTCATTCCCCCAAGTTTAATAATAATTTTTTCTTTCGATTCAGGTTCCATAATAATACATCCAGAAATACCTTAAAAGTTGTAAAATTGTTTTCAAAAAAAGATTATATCTCTATATTTTATTAAAGATTGTTTAGTTAAATATAAAAAAATTTTCAGTATAAATTATTAGTTTTAAAAGAAAATTCTAAACAAATATAGGTATTTCGTTTAATTTTTCTGTTAATAATTATAGATTCAAAAAATTTTTATAAAATAATTATTAAAGGTACAAAATATATTTTTATAGTTATTTGAATAATTTCTATCTATGACAGAATCTAAAATTCCAATTATTATTACTAAAGAAGGATGCCACCGTTGTGAAGAATTAGAAGCTTGGCTAAAAAAGAATAATGTTAATTATATTCACCGAGACATTGAAGATAAAAAATTTACTGAACAATTATTACTTGATCCAAATTTTGTTGGCACTTTTTGTGATGCTGATGGCTGTATTGTAAATACTCCTGTTGTCATACACAAAGGTAAATATTGGTTTAAGGAACTATGGGGCATTTCTGGATTACGAGAAAGAGAAGCTAAAAAACTCTTTCTAGATTAAGATTTGTGTGGATTTTATAAATTTTTAATTTTTTTCTTTCAATTTAGCCATTTTATTAACTACTTTTTTGATAGCTCTTAGACCTTCTTCATCTTTCTCAATACCTTTTTTTCCTAGATCTTTCGACCATAAGCAAGCACCTAAATTTGCTCCAAAAGCACCACCAGAAACCGTTATTATGCCATTTTGTATATAAAAGTCCAAAATTGTTCTAATAGCAGGTTCTTGACCTCCGTTCCTATCTCCCCCAACAGCTAACGCTATTCCATTCTTATTCCAGAAAATTTCAGGTTTTTTGGCTACTAATGCTCTACAACGGTCCATAACTGCTTTTAATTGTGCGGATAGATTCCCTTGAAAAACTGGAGTTCCAAATAAAAAATATTTTGCGTTTTCTAACATGGGATAAAGCTCCTGTAAATCGTCTTTTTGTATACAACCCTTTTTCTCCCTAATACAATAATCGCAATGGGTACAAAAGCCAATTTTCTTACCTCTGACAGTCCAAAATTCTGTTTCGAATCCAAATTTCTCAGTAGCATAATTTAAGGCATATTTTATGGAAAATTCTGTAGCTTGATTTCTCGGACTGCCGCATATTCCTAATAACAAGTTTTTATTTTCAACCATAATTTATAATTTGTATTTTTTCTTTTATTTGTTTTTACAATATTCTTTTTCGGTGGATTAAGGAAAAATTATTAATATCCAGAATGTAATATTTAATGATGGATGAAAATAAACCGAGTTTAGCAAGAATTAGGATAAAATTTCCAGAACAACTCTAAAAAAATAAAATATGAATATTTAAAATATGAAAGTAATTATTATTGGAAATGGAGTAGCAGGTACTTTTTCTGCTCAAAATATTATAAACATTGATAAGAGTGTAGATATTAAAATAATAACTGAAGAGAAATATCCGTATTATTCCAGACCCAAATTACCTGAATTAATCTCTGAACAAGTATCAATCAACGATATTATCGTTTTTAAAGAAGATTGGTATAGGAAGAAAAATATAAAATTAATTTTAGCAAGGAAAGTTTTAGGAATTCATCCAAGACAAAAGCACCTCCTTCTTGAAGATCAAAAAGAATTCATTCAATATGATAAGTTAATTATTGCAACTGGAAGCAAACCTAATATTCCTCCAATTAAAAACGCAGTTGAACTATTAAAAAAAGGAGTTTTTACTTTACGCAATATTGATGATGCCATAGAAATACAGAATTATATTAAAGTAAATAAAGCTAAGAAGGCGATCATAATTGGGGGGGGGTTATTGGGTTTAGAATTGGCAAAACAAATCAAAAATTGCAATCTTGACACAACGATAGTTGAATTTTTTCCAAGGCTTTTACCTCGTCAATTAGACGATGAATGCGCAGAGATGTTAAAAGCTGAAATTGAAAAAATGGGAATAAAAGTTATATTAAATGCTACAACTGAGGAAATTTTAGGAACTGATTCAGTTGAAGGAATAAAGATAAAGGATGGACCTGAAATTAAAGCCGATACTGTATTAATTCAAGCAGGAATAATACCAAGAACCGAACTAGCAGAAAAAGCAAAAATTCAACAGAATCGAGGTATTATTGTCAATCAATTTTTACAAACAAGCGATAAAGACATTTTTGCTGTTGGTGATGTGATAGAATACAAATCTCAAACATGGGGGATAATTCCAGCATGTATTGAGCAATCAAGAATTGTTGCAGCATCAGTTTTAAATAAAAAAGAGATTCAATATAAGGGAACTACTCCAAAAACCACTCTAAAAATTGTTGGAATTAATTTAACATCTATAGGAATATTTGATCCTTCACAAGAAGAGGATATTGGATGGGAGATTCTAAAAAAAGTTGATCAAAATAATTGCTGCTATCAAAAATTCGTTTTAAAGGATAATAAATTAAAAGGAGCAATTCTTTTTGGAGAAACAAAATCAATTCCATTTGTAAATAAGAATATAAATTCAAATGTTAATAAGGAAGAGATTAATAAATTATTAGAATAAAAACCAAAGTCCCTTTAAAAATAACACAAAAAATATCTATTATTTTATTAATTTATAGTCTTAATATTTTTAATATTTATTAATTTAAATTTCCTAATAATATATTAGAAAATATAAGAGGGGAAATAATTCTGGCAAAGTATGAATGTACGGCTTGTGGCTATATTTATGACGAAGAAGTAGAAGGGACAAAATGGGAAGACCTCCCTGATGATTGGACATGCCCAGTATGCGGAGTAGGAAAAGATATGTTTGAAAAACTTTAAAATTAAAATTATTCCAAATTTTTTTTATTTTCTAAATTTTTTATTATTTTTCCTTTTAGTAATCTCACATGTCAATTGTATTATTTATATTTAAAAAAAAATAAATTTATAATCATTTTTTGAGTCTAATTAAATGTTATTCAAAGAAATTCAAAAAATCAATTAAATAAGAAAAAAAGGTGATAAAAAAATGATTCATCCTGAATTAATGAAGGATATTTATTACACAGGTTATGTAGATTGGGAGGTAAGAAATTTTCACGGATATTCTACACACAGGGGGTCATCATATAATGCTTATTTGGTAAAAGGAGAAAAAAATGTTTTGATAGATACGGTTAAACGTCCTTTTTTTAATTATTTCTTGGAGAATATAAAGAGCATCATTAATCCGGAAAAAATTGATTATCTTATCATGAATCATATAGAAATGGACCATTCTGGCTCATTTCCATTAATCATTAAACACATTCCAAACGCTCAAATTATAGCTTCTAAAAAGGGTGTTGAAATTTTAAGAGATCATTTTCATAAAGAAGTTGATGATGAAGTATTCAATAATATTCGAGCTGTGAAAGAAGGAGATACTTTAGATATTGGTAACGGTAAAAAATTTACATTTGTTCCAATCCCAATGATCCATTGGCCTGATTCAATGGTATCATTTATGACAGACGAAAATGGTAAAAACATTTTATTTTCAAATGATGCTTTTGGACAACATTTCGCCACTTCCTCACGTTGGGATGATGAGAATGATTTTGACGTAATAATGGAAGAAGCGGTTAAATATTATGCAAATATTTTACTTCATTTATCGAAACTGATCTCAAATGTTTTACCCAAAGTAGGTTCTTTGCCAATAGAAATTATTTGCCCTTCGCATGGAGTGTGTTGGAGGAAACATGTAGGAGATATAGTTGAAAGGTATAAAAAGTGGTCAGCAGGAGACATTGATAATAAAACAGCAATAATTATATATGATTCAATGTGGGGAAGCACTGAAATTATCGCAAAAGCCCTATACAATGAATTGCAATATAGAGGGATAAAAGTGAAACGATATAAATTAACTAATGCAGACTATTCTGACGTAATAACAGAAGCTATGCTTTCAAAAGCAATTATTGTAGGAAGTCCAACTTTAAATAATGGAATGTATCCAACAGTGGCAGAATATGTGTGTTATCAGAAAGGTTTAAAGCCAATGAATAAGATAGGTCTAGCCTTTGGTTCGTATGGATGGGGTGGTGGAGCTGTGAAAGAAATTATTAAAGAGTTAGAAGCTTCTAAAATTGAAGTTTTAGACGAACATATAGAAATTAAATTTGTTCCAAAGCCAGAAGATCTTAATTTCAAAAAGATTATCGATAAACTAATTGAGAAAATGGTATAAAGGTTTTAAGATATGGATTTCAATTTAACAGACACTCAAAAAGAATTGCAAAAAAAAGCACAGGAATTTGCAATTAAGGAAATCTTGCCAGTAGCAGCTAGTTACGATGAACATGGGAAATTTCCAATTGAAATTATTGAGAAAGCCTATAAGGCAGGTTTAGTGAATTTAGCAATTCCAAAAAAATATGGGGGACCTGGTTATGGTCTCTTAGAATCTGTAGTAGTTGTTGAGGAAATTGCTGCGGCTTGTCCCGGATTCGCAACATCCATATTTGCAAATAATTTAGGAGCAGAGCCAATAATTTTAGGAGGTAATGAAGAACAGAAAGATAGAATATTAGGAGAATTAGTAAAAAAATTTACTTTAATTTCTTTTGCTACCTCTGAACCTGGAATGGGTTCTGATGTTGCTGGAATTAATTGTCAAGCTCAAAAAGATGGAGAAGATTATATTTTAAATGGTACAAAGTATTGGATTACCAATGCAGGTTATGCAAAATATATTTCTCTATTTGCGACAACGGATCCAGCAAAAAAACATAAAGGAATATGTGCTTTTATTTTACCAACTAATTTAGTAGGAGTTAAAACAGGAAAACCAATTCCTAAATTGGGGCATAGAGCATCGAATACCACTTCTGTGGTTTTAAAAAATGTGAGAATTCCAAAAGAAAATGTATTGGCTCATCCAGGGAGAGGTTTTATTTTAGCAATGCAAACATTTGCTCACACTCGTCCAGCCATAGGAGCTTTTGCTACAGGTTTAGCAAGATCCGCTATGGAATATGTGATTGATTATGCAAAAAAAAGAGAGACTTTCGGAAGACCAATAGCAAATTATCAAGCTATTCAGTTCAAAATTGCAGAAATGTATAAAAATATTGAAGCTAGTCGATTATTAACCCATAAATCAGCATGGGAGACAGATCAAGGGTTAGATAATACATTAAGTGCAGCATGTGCAAAAGCATTTGCCTCAGATGTTGCTATGCAAGTAGCTACTGAAGCTATTCAAATAATGGGAGGTTACGGTTATATGAAAACATACCCATTAGAAAAGTTATTCAGAGATGCAAAACTATTTCAAATTTACGAAGGCACCTCAGAAATCCAGAGAATAATTATTTCAAGATTTGTGATGAAACAATATAAACATGGAATGCCCAATTTATATGAACTCCCAAGAATTGAGGTAGAAAGAGAAGAAGAAGTTGAAATTCCGCCAATTTCATTAAAGACTAGTGAGGAACTGGGAGGAAAATACAGATGTACAGTGTGTGGATATATTTATGATCCTGTAAAAGGTGATCCAGATAGTGGAATCTCTCCAGAAACTCCATTTGAAGAAATTCCAGATGATTGGCATTGTCCAGTATGCGGAGTTTCAAAGGATAAGTTTATAAAATTATGATTATTTTCTTGTAGGTGCGATAAAATTACGGAAAAGAATGTATTCACATTTATAGTTGGGGGTAAAGCTGGTCAAGGTGTTAAAAAAGCAGGTTCAGTTGCTTCTCAACTTTTTATAAATAAGAGTCGTTTTGTATTTCAAATAGACGATTACATGAGTTTAATAAAAGGAGGACATAATTTCTCGATTGTTAGTACTTCTACTAGATGGATTAGTAGTCATTATATGAAAGCTGATCTAATTGTTAATTTTGATAAAAGAAGCTATGATAATCATATAGACCACCTTTCTGAAGGTGGTTTAATGGTCTATAATTCTGATATTAAAGGAAATATGGGTGGTATAGGTATTTCTTTAACAAGCGAAGCAAAAAGATTTCCTAATCCTAATTTAATGCTTGGAGTTGGTGCTATTGCTATATTAGGGGCGACCATTGGCGTTAATAAAACAGAGTTAAATGCATTAATAAAGAATGAATATTCTAAAGGTGTTAAAGAGAATATTTCTTATGCCAATATTATTTATGATATTGTTTATCCTATAATTGGAGGGAAATTCCAATTAGAAGGTGGATCTAAAAAAAGACCGAATATCTCGGGAAATCAAGCAATAGCATTAGGAGCAATAGCAGGTGGATTAGATTGTTATTACGCTTATCCTATGACACCAGCCACATCCATCCTACATTATCTTGCTGCAATAGCAGATGATTTTGGACTTGCAGTTATACATCCCGAAAATGAAATAGCAGTTATAAATATGGCTATAGGATCAACCTTTACTGGAGCGAGGTCAATGGTTGGTTCTAGCGGCGGAGGTTTTTCCTTGATGGCTGAGGGAATTTCATTAGCTGGTATAATCGAATCACCTGTATTAATTGTATTATCCATGAGACCTGGACCAGCTACGGGCGTTCCAACTTATACAGAACAAGGAGATTTAAATTTTGCTTTAAATGTGGGTCATGGGGAATTTTTACGCATCGTTGCTTCTCCAGGAACTATAGAGGAGGCATTTTTTCTTACAGCTCAAATGTTGGATTTAGTATGGAAGTTTCAAACTCCTGGAATATTACTCACAGAAAAACATTTATCAGAGAGTAGTATGACAGTCGATATAAATTTAAATGACACTATTTGGGCTGAACCACTGCTTTATAAAGATGGAGAATATAAAAGATATTTAGATACGAAGGATGGAATATCCCCCTTATTATTTCCACCATCAAAGGAAATACTCAAATGGAATAGTTATGAACATGATGAGTTTGGATTTACAACCGAAGATCCTCAATGGATTAAAAGGATGCATGATAAACGAAATAAAAAGTTTAAATCATTAAAAAATTACCTTATGAAAAAAAAAACAATAAATATTTTTGGGGATAAGGGGCCAATAATAATTACATATGGTTCAACGGTGATGAGCGTATTAGAAGCATTAAAGTATGGTAATATTGAGGCTAGAGTTGTACAACCAATTTTTTTGAGTCCGTTGCCTATTTGGGAGCTTGAAAAATTTAAAGACCAAGAAGTTATTGTTATAGAGCAAAGTGCTATAGGTCAATTTGCTAATTTACTTAAAGAAAATATGAATATTCAATTAAAAAAAGTAATAAAGCAATACGATGGAAGACCTTTCGACCCAATAAAATTATCTAAAAAAATTAAGGATGTGGTATAAAATAGTGAAATTAGGAACTAATATCGAAAATACCTGGTGCCTAGGTTGCGGTAATTTTGGAATTTTAAATGCTTTCAAGAAAGCAATTGTTGAGCTTGAAGAAAAAGGAATTTCACAAAATAATATTTTAATTGCTTCTGGTATTGGTTGTAGCGCAAAAATCTTTGATTATCTTAATCTCAGCGGTATTTATTCATTACATGGAAGAGATTTAGCTACAATAGAGGGAATTAAATTTGCCAATCCAAATTTAAAAACAATCACATTCTCAGGAGATGGAAATGCAATGGGCGAAGGTTTAACGCATTTACTATTTGCCGCAAAACGGAACGCAGATGTAACAATAATTATGCACAACAACGGTGTTTACGCCTTAACAACGGGACAATATACGCCGATTACTGAAAGAGGTTGGAAAGGACCTTCCACTCCCAAGGGAAGCGTTGAAGAACCTTTTAATGCTATATCTTTAGTTTTGGAAGCAGGAGCTACCTTCGTTGCTAGGTCCTATACAGCGAAAATACAGCACCTTACAGATATGATGGTTCAAGCGATAGAACATAAGGGTTTTTCTTTCTTAGAAGTTCTACAACCTTGTGTTAGCTATAATAATACTTATAAATTATACAACGAAATTGTTGAAGAACTTGATGATATTCCTAAAAGCATTGAAGAAGCAAAATTATATGCAAAGAATAAAGATAAATTATTTATTGGAATATTTTATAGAACTGAGAAACCAACTTTTTGTGAGTTATTATATGGTGATCATAACCCAGTAGAGAAAAGGCAGTATAGAGAAGAGAGAATAAATAAAATAAAAAAAATATTAAATATTAAGTAGAATCGAAATTTTATTTTTTATTAAATAAATTTAGAGGTTCCTAAAATGGATGTAAAAGAGGCAATAAATAAAAGAAGAGCGTATAGATCTCTTGATCCTATTAAAATTTCTGATGAATTAATACAAGATCTTGCAGAATCTGCACAATTGGCTCCATCTTGTATGAACAAACAACCGTGGAGATTTATTTTTATTCATGATAAGAAAGTGTTAGAAAAATTATTTACTACATTAACAACGGGAAATAAATGGGTTGAAAAAGTATCTATGATAATTTGTGTATTTAGCAATCCTAAAAATGATTGTATAATCGGAGAAAGATTTTATTATCTTTTTGATACTGGCATGGCTACAGCTTTTATTATATTAAGAGCTACTGAACTTGGGTTGATTGCGCATCCAATTGCTGGTTTTAATGAAGAGAAGGTCAAGAAAATTCTAGATCTTCCTGAAGAAATGAGATTAATTACACTTGTGAATATTGGGAAACATTCTAAAGAAATAAATCCTAATCTTTCTGAAAGTATGAAGTTGGGAGAAAAACAACGCCCTCCGAGAAAATCAATTGATGATTTTGTACATATTAATAAATATGACCCAAGTAAGGAAAAATAGTTTTTAAGAAATTAAAAAATGGAAAAAAGATTGTTGGATGAAAAAAATTCATCTCAAAATGATGAAATTACACATAATAAACTAATAAATGAGAAAAGTCCTTATTTACTTCAACATGCTGAAAATCCTGTTAATTGGTATCCATGGGGAAACGAAGCATTTGAAAAGGCACGAAAAGAAAATAAGCCAATATTTTTATCAATTGGATATTCTACTTGCCATTGGTGTCATGTTATGGCACATGAATCATTTGAAGATCCTGCAGTGGCAGAATTAATGAACGAAATCTTTGTTTCAATTAAAGTTGACAGAGAAGAGCGACCTGATATTGATAAGATCTATATGACTATATGTCAAATGATGACAGGTCAAGGGGGATGGCCACTTACGTTATTTTTAACTCCTGATAAAAAACCATTTTTTGCTGGAACCTATTTTCCTAAAGAAAGGAGATTTGGTCGAATAGGTTTGATAGAACTCATATTAAAAATAAAAGAGCTTTGGAAAATACAAAAAAACGATGTGTTAAGATCTGCAGATCAAATTACTTTTTCTTTACAAAATTTAGATTTTAAATCGCCTGGAGATAAACTTAATGAAAAAACCATTAAAAAAGCTTATAATCAATTATTGAGTCAATATGATAATAAAAATGGAGGTTTCAACAACGCTCCCAAATTTCCTACTCCACATAATCTTCTCTTTCTTTTAAGATTTTGGAAGCGTACTGGAAATAAAGAAGCTTTAGAGATGGTTGAAAATACCCTTCAAAAAATGAGGCTTGGTGGTATTTATGATCATATTGGATTTGGTTTTCATCGATATTCTACTGATCCAGTCTGGCTTGTTCCCCATTTTGAAAAGATGCTCTACGATCAAGCTTTATTGGCAATTGCTTATACAGAAGCTTACCAAGCAACTAAAAAAAATGAATACGCAAATACAGCTAAAGAAATTTTTACTTATGTTTTACGTGATATGACTTCACCTGAGGGGGGATTTTATTCAGCAGAGGATGCTGATAGTGAGGGTAAAGAAGGAAAATTTTATGTATGGACTATTGAAGAATTCCAACAAATACTTGAAGAGGAAGAAGAAGAATTAGCAATAAAAGTATTTAATTTAAAAAATCAAGGAAATTATTTAGAAGAAACAACTAAAAAAAAGACAAGTTATAATATATTGCATCTTAAAGATTCATTGACCAACCTTTCTAAAGAATTAAATATTTCTGAAAAAGATTTAAGATTTAGGATAGAAAAAATTCGCGAAAAATTATTCAAAATTAGAGATGAACGAGTTCATCCCCATAAAGATGATAAGATATTAGCTGATTGGAACGGATTAATGATTGCTGCATTTGCTAAAGGATCTCAAATTTTTGGCGATTCTATTTATTTAAATGTTGCAAAAAAAGCGGCAAATTTTATACTTTCAAATATGCGGAAACCAAACAATAGATTATTACATCGATATAGAGAAGGAGATGCTGAAATTGATGCCTACCTAAATGATTATATCTTCTTAATATGGGGATTTATTGAATTATATGAAACTAGTTTAGAAGTCACTTTTCTTAAGACTGCTCTGGAATTAAATAAAGAAGTAATAGATCATTTTTGGGATGATTCAATAGGTGGTTTCTTTTTTACAGCCAATGATGGTGAGACACTTTTAACTCGTCAGAAAGAGATCTACGATGGAGCAATCCCATCAGGAAATTCTGTAGCTATGTTAAATTTATTGAGATTGAGTTATTTAACTGGAGATCACGAGTTAGAAGAAAAAGCGGATATTTTAAGTAAAGTTTTTGCTGAACGAGTTAATAATTCACCGATTGCGCATACTCAATTAATGGTTGCAGTTGATTTTAGCGTTGGTCCAACCTTTACAATAGTAATTGTTGGTGATGCTGAAGAAATTAATACGCAAGAAATGTTAGCATATATTCATAATCAATTTCTCCCAAATATATCATTAATTCAGAGAAATATAAAACAGGTTCCTCCAGAAATCGATGTATTTATAAATTATATCCATAATTACAATAAAATAGATAATAAAACTACTGCTTATATATGCACAAATAAAACCTGTAAACCTCCAATAACAGATGTCAATAATTTGTTAAAACTTATTAATCCAAGATGGAATTAAAAGTTATGAATGGTATTTGGGATGTTAAATCCGATGTTGTGAAAAGAGGAGATAATAATAGAGATGTTTCGCCTTTAACTGGCAAAACAGGAAAGGATGAAAACGGTTTTACTCACTATGTATTTAGTAAAGTTTTATTTAATAATCCGTGGTATGTCATCCCTGATGATAACATTGAATTATTCGAGAAATTTTTAAACGGAGGTTCAAGGCATTATCCATCCGATGGAAGCATACCTTGTGATATAGTTGCTAAGGAAACAAGAATAATTTTAAATAAAATAGTAGAAATCGCTAATGACCCTAGCGATAAATATTATGAAGATGCGCGTAAAACATTAGAAAATGGTAAATATGCATTGGTTAGAGGGACTTTAAAATTATATTTAGGCAAATATACTACGAGAGATTGGAGAAGAAAAAGATTTACTGATGATATTGACTTCTGGATTTTCAAAATGGATTTATATGAGCACGTGTTAAAAGAAAATGGTTGGAAGAGGATATCAGATACAAAAGAATGGGAAAAACAAATTCAGTGGGTTAATCTTATTAGAAATGAAAGGGAAGCAAATATACTTATTGCAGCAAATAATATAAACTTATTATTGGATTTCGGGTCAGGAGCTTATCTTGAAGGCACAAGCTTAAAGGAAATCTTTAGCAAAAAAATAAAAAGAGGTCATGATGTTGACCTTAGTGATTTATTAAATGTAGCCATAGTTAATGGATGTGATTATAAACATTGCGGAGAAAGGCTTAGAGAAGAAGAGTGGCTTAATGTTTGGATTGTATTTGAGGAGGCCGTTAATACAAGAAATACACGAACAACTTCGAATTTGATAACTCTTTGTCGATATTCGTTAGGAATTGCTGATCACTTAGAAAGGGTTGCAAAATCGATAAATAAATATCATTATAAGATACTTGATAACTCTGAATATCCAGATAACGAATTAGAGAGAATATGTAGAATATCAATTCATTGGATTGAATTTCTTTCGTCTCATGGTCATGATAATACTCGGAAAATGCTTCATGATTATTTAATAGAGCAAAGAGATTTTAAATTTCAACATTCAAAAAATCTTAGAGCTTTTACTGAAAAAGTACTAAATCTTCTTAATTCTAAATATTCACATTTGAAGATTTTTTTTGAAATTGAAAATTAAAAGAAAACTTTATTATAATCGAAATAATTGATGGTTTATTTACAATAATAGACTTAAGTTTCTCAAGAGAATTAAATGGATTTTTAGTAATTCATAAAAAAAATGAAAAAAAAATAATTTCATTTATCTTCAAGTAATATTACTTTATCCACAAATAACTCGTAATTATTATCTTCATCGAAATCGTGTATAACAACCTTTTCTACATCCTCAAATCCTTTTATTTCTAGAAGCTCAGATTCGTATATAATTTTAACATCAGATATTTTTAATTTTTCTTGTATTTCTGCATTACCAGGAGTAGATTTACTGTAAGTGACTACTACAACTCTTCCAGTATGTTTTGTTAATTCTAATGCGATTTTTAAGGAATTGTCTCCGTTATCTACAATTAATACTCTTTTATCGTTAAATTCTGATAAATTATCTGCTTTCTTATAAGTTCCCTTACCAAGAAACTCATTAAAACCTATGATATTTTTTTCTTCTAATTGACAAGCAGTAATTACATCAACTTCTGGATTTTCACCGTCTCTATAATTGCGAATTGCTGCTTGAAGCGCATCAGCTGCCAAATTAGAACAATGCATTTTAATCGGTGGTAATCCATCGAGTTCATCTGCCACATCAGATCTCGTTATTTTATACGCTTCGTTAAGCGTTTTTCCCTTGGCCATTTCAGTAATCATAGAAGAAGTCGCCACAGCAGAACCACAACCAAATGTTTTAAACTTAATATCTTCTATTATTTCCTCGCCTTTTTCGTTTTTACCGACCTTGATATAAATCCACATAAGATCTCCGCATACTGGATTTCCAACTTTTCCCATACCGTCTGGAGTTTCTATTTCTCCCATATTTCTTGGGTTTCTAAAGTGATCTAATACTTTTTCAGAATATGTTGTTGATTTCATATTATTTTTTTACCTCATTATATTGTTTTAATAAATCAGAAGGAGTTAAAGGTGATAAAATTCTTAATTTTTTAACAATATCAGGTAATACTTCTACAACTTTATCAATATCGGATTCTTTTGTGTATCGACCCATTGAGAGAAGTAAACTACCGTGAGCTTCTTCATGTAGCAATCCCATTGCGATAAGTGTGTGGGATGGCTCTAAAGTTTTAGAACTGCAAGCAGAACCTGTTGCTGCAGATACATTTTGATCTCTTAATGATAAGATTAATGATTCACCTTCAATATATTCAAATCTAAAATGAGCATTACTGGGAAGCCTTTTGTCGGGATGGCCATTTAAATAAGATTTAGGTATTGACGATAAAACCTCCGAAATGAGCTTATCTTTAAAACCTTTCAAACGGTTTGCCTCTTGATTTATTTCTTGTTTCATAATTTCAGCTGCTTTACCAAATCCCACAATATCTTGCATATTTTCGGAGCCTGATCTCATACCTCTTTCTTGACCACCTCCTATAATAATAGGATTCACTTTCACTCCTTTTTTTAAGTATAACGCACCAACACCTCGAGGTCCATAAATATCATTTGAAGAAAAAGTCATTAAATCTACTGGAACATTTTGCACATCAATAGGAATAACATTTTCAATTGCTACAGCATCTGTGTGAAACAAAATACCTTTTTCTTGTGCTATCTCGCTAATCTCCGCTATGGGTTGGAGAGATCCTACTTCATTACTAGCAGAGGTAATTGAAATTAGAATTGTATTCTCTCTAATTAAACGTTTTAATTTTTCTATATTGATGACACCAAATTTATCAACACCAACCCTTGAAACTTCAAAACCTTGTCTTTCTAAGTATTTTCCAATATTTAATATCGAAATATGCTCAATCTCAGAAATTATAATATGATTTCCCTTTCTTTTTCTATTTAAAGCCGCACCAATTAGTCCTAAATTACTGGCTTCCGTTGCACTAGATGTAAATATTATACTATCTGGACTTGGAGCATTAATGAAATCCGCAATTTTTTGACGCGATTCTTTTAAGGCATTGGTAGCATCATCTCCATCAAAATGTAGAGATGCGGGATTTGCAAAAATTTTATTATAATATGGTCTCATTGCAGATAGAACCCTTGGATCAACTGGTTTAGCTGCTTGATAATCTAAATATACACTCATTTTATCAATTTTCCCTCCACTTTAATTTTTGAAAATAATTTAATTTGTATTTTTTAAATGTTAAAACCACATAGTAGCATCTGCTTCTAAAACTAAATCGTTTAGAGTAGCAGCTCCAACAATTTTTATTCCTGATATTAATTCAACTTTATCCAATCCTAACATTCTTTTTGAAGCTTCACAAACAAAAATCTCGACACCAGCTTCAAGAGTCTTGTCTAGCATTTCTTTCACAGATGGGAATTCTCCGAGTTTTATTCTATCCGCTTCTCCAGGCTTTAGTATTCGTAATCCTGTACCTAAATAATATACTTTTGCATCAATATCCATAGCCTTAGCCGTTTGAGCTAAAACTAATGGAGAATATTGTTTTTCAGGATTGTCACTGGTTTGAACATATAATATAAACTTTTTCTCACTCATTTCTTTCCCTCCATTATTTTATTAGTTTTTTAAATAAAAATATTAAATCATTATCTTCCTTTCTAAAACCTAAGATCTTGGTGCCAGTCCTTTTTGCCCACCTATGCAAATCTTCATCAGCAGCAGGATCATCTGCTATAACTTTGAAAATTTGACCATAATCAAGTGTTTCGTATAAATTTCTAACTTCAAATAATGGTTCAGGACAATACAATCCTCTTGTATCTAATTCTTCGTCAATTTCTTTATTTTCTTCACTTTTCATTTTACGAGTCTCCTTTTTCAAATTTAAAATATTTAAATTACAAATTAAAAAGGATTTATTAATAAATTCTAATCCTTAAATAAAGACAAACCAGAAAAAACTTAAATATTCTCATTATTTTTTAATGAAAATATTTGTATTTTGAAATACTACAATAAATACTATAGGAATTAATTTTATAATATATAAATTTCAAGCAAAATGATTATTAAAATCTATTAAAATCCAGATTTGTTAATTTATAACTTATTAAGATAAAGTCTTAAATGTATGATATACTTAGTTATTTCATATTATACTTTTAAATCAATGCGATTATGACTAATGCTTTTTTACAAATAGTAGTAATAATTTGTTTCATTTTTTTAGTGATAGTGTTATTTTTCGAGAAACTAGATTATTTAATATACTCAGTAGCTATTATTATTGTGGCTGGATTCTTCACGGCAATTTTTATCCCTGAAGCTCGAGATTTAGAGAATTATTTTAATGCAATAGAATGGGAAATCGTTTTTTTTTTAATAACAGTTTTCTGTATTGTAGAAATTCTAAAAGAAAAAGGATTTTTTCACGAGCTTGCAGGACGACTTGTTAATCGATATAAATCAAATTTAAGAAAGCTATTTTATATAATTTGTATAATATCAACTTTAACTGCAGCTTTTATTGAAGATTTATCAGTAGCAATTATTTTTGTCCCGATCATTATTCTATCTTGTCAGGAACTTGAAATAAATTCTACTCCATTCTTATTGGGAATGACAATATGTATTAATTTGGCGTCTACCTTAACACCATTCGGTTCTGCTGAAAATATTTTAATTGCTAATCATTTTAATTTATCTACATTATGGTTTATTGTAAATTTAGGACTTTTTTTTGTGATCTCAACTTTTCTAACTTTATTTTTATTAGATCAATTCGTACTCACAAAAGAAATTAAGCATCCGACTCCAGGCATGTGTGAGGATATTGAAGGAAAAGAAGTTCTTCAACAAATTGAGGTTGATGATAAAACATTTAAGAAGAATTTTTATGGTTTTATCATTCTTATTATTTTATTAATTATAATTCCTAGTATTCTTATTGCAGGATTAATTGGATTAGTAATTTTTGTATTATTGAATCCCGTTAAAGATAAGAAAGGAAAATCCCGTCGAAATGTATCATATTATTTGCGTAAAGTTGATTATAAACTAATTTTTTTCTTCATATGTTTGTTTATATTAGTTTATCTAATGGAATTGAACGGGACAATCATATTCATTGAAGATTTCTTTGTTCAAATGACAACTGATAATCTTTTTCTACTGTGCTTAATGATTTTAATTATAACGAGCTTATTATCTGGTTTTATGGATAACGCACCTGTTACTATTATGTTTATACCAATAATAGAAATTCTTGTCAGTATAGAGGGAATTAATCCAGTTCCTCTTTTGATTGCATTTATCACTGGTGTTAATATAGGCGGTAATTTTTTACCTCAGGGTTCTGCTTGTGATATGATGACCTTAGAATTGGCAACGAAAGAGTGCGTTCCTGGAATGAATTACAAAAAATTAACAAAAATTGGAGGTATTTTTGCCTTAATTCATGTATTATTGGCGATTGGTTATATTACAATAATTATTTTTTTATTCCCTTGAGTATTTAATATCCAATTTTCACTTTTTTTAGATATTCAAATGCAGAATAAGTGGCAATTACTCCATCAGGTTGTTATTAAAGAGCAATATATAAATGAGTTGGTTCAAGTTGTTGATGATCTTTCGATTCCGCTAGAGATTTAACTTCAACAAAAGCTTCATGCAATTTTATTGAAAAACTATCAAATCTCATCATTTTACATCACTTTATAATCCTAAATTTTTTAATTTTAATAATAAGTCTTTCTGTTCTCCCGTTAATTTTTTGGGAACATTAATTTTTACTTTCACCAATAAATCACCTCTTTGATCTGAATTCAATTTATAAAATCCTTGATTTTTTAATCTAAGAGTGGCATTAGGTTGAGTTCTTGAAGGAATGTTTACATTTAAAGTGCCCCCATCGATTTTAGGAATTTTAACTTTTCCCCCTAATGTTGCAACTGAGAAGGGTATTTCTTTTTCGATATAGAGATCGTTGGTTCTTCTTTCAAAAATTGTATGATTTTCAATGTGAATTACTATATAAAGGTCGCCATTTGAACCACCATATTCTCCCGGCATACCTTTATCTTTAAGTCTTAATTTCTGATTATCATGTACTCCTCTAGGAATTTTTATTGATAGAGTAGTTTTTTTATTAGTAGCAGGATCTATATATTGAACCTTTCTAGTATCCCCATAAAATGCTTTCATAAAATTAATTTCCATATCATATCTCAAATCATCACCTTCTCGAGGGATATTTGGTCTTACCCTTGCTCTTGTGCTACCACTTTTTTTATTTGAAAAAACATCAAATATATCTCCTAAATCATTAAAGAAATCGAAATTGGATCCTGAGAATCTCCCCGAACTTCCCATATTTTTGAAAAATTCGCTAAAATCTCTAGGATTTCCGGAGCTAGTATATACATAAGTTCCGTCAGGAGTTCTATTAAAATTTGAACGACTACTACTAGGGGTAGATTGATAATATGTTGAGCGATCACCATCTACTACTCCAAATTTATCATAAAGCTCCCTCTTTTTATCATCGTTCAGGACGCTATAAGCTTCATTAATTTCTTTAAATTTTTCCCCAGATTTTGGTTCGTCTGGATTTACATCAGGGTGATATTTTCTTGCCATTTTTCGGAAAGCGCGTTTTATTTCTTCCTTAGTAGCGCTTTTATCTATTCCTAAAATTTTATAATAATTTTTCTTTGGCAGTATTATTCACCCCAGCATAACTATTAATTTAAAAAAATAAAAAATTATTAAAAAAAAAACAAATTTTTTTATTTTAGGATTCTTCATAATCTGCATCTACTACATCGTCTTGTCCAGAAGCTTTTCGATATTGTTCAGCTTGTTTTTCATATTCTGGTCTATCATCTTGCGGTATTCCGCATGAACCACCAGGATAACCTTTATTAGTCTGATTTTGACCATAAATCCTCTCTGAAACTTGATGTAAAGCAGTTTGTAAATCTTCCATTGCGTTTTTAATCCTTGAAGGATCTTCTCCTTCATAAGCTCCCTTCAACGCTAATACTTTTTGTTCAATAGTTGTTTTTAAGTCCCCGATTTTATCTTCGTGTTCTTTCATAATTTTCTCGGTTTGATATATTAGAGATTCCGCTTGGTTTTTTAAAGACATTAATTCTTTGATTTTATTATCTTCCTCAGCATATTTCTCGGCTTCTCTGATTTTTGCATCTATTTCTGATTCAGACATATTTGTAGAAGCAGTAATAGTAATTCCAGTTTGTTTTCCAGTACCCTTGTCTTTTGCTTTTACATTTAAAATGCCATTTTCATCGATGTCAAATGTAACCTCTATTTGTGGCACCCCTCTCGGAGCTGGTGGTATCCCAGTTAAATGAAATGTCCCTAAAGTAATATTATCAGCAGCCATTGGTCTTTCACCTTGAAGTACATGAATTTCAACTGCAGGTTGATTGTCTGACGCTGTCGAAAATACTTCAGTTTTTCTCGTAGGAATTGTCGTATTTCTTTCAATTAATTTAGTAAATACTCCTCCCAATGTTTCAACCCCCAAAGAGAGTGGCGTGACATCTAAGAGTAATAAATCCTTAACTTCACCAGATAAAATTCCACCTTGGATTGAAGCACCCAGAGCAACACATTCCATCGGATCAATACCATGTTCTGGAGGCTTTCCAAAAAGTTCTTGGAACTTTTTTTGAACGCTAGGCATTCTTGTAGGCCCTCCTACTAACAGAATCTTATTTATACTTGAAGACTGTAATTTTGCATCGCTTAACGCCTTTTTAATAGATATCTCTAATTTTTTTAAAATTGGGCTAATTAAACTCTCAAGTTTGGCTCTGGTTAAGGAGATATTTAAATGCTTAGGTCCATTTGCATCCGCAGTAATGTACGGCAGATTTATTTCAGTTGTTAGCGTCGTGGATAACTCAATTTTTCCTTTTTCTGCTCCTTCTCTAATCCTTTCCATTGCTTTAGAATCTTTTCTCACGTCAATTCCTTGTTCCTTTTGAAATTCTGTAGCAATATAATCTACTAAAATTCTATCCATGTCAGTTCCTCCCAATTGAGTATCTCCAGCTGTGGAAATGACTTCAAATACTTTATTTTCCATTTCGAGAATAGTGACATCAAATGTACCTCCTCCTAAATCAAGAACAGCAAATTTAATACTGATATCTTCCTTATCTAAACCGTAGGCTACGGCTGCAGCAGTAGGTTCGTTAATTAATCTCTTTACGTTCAATCCTGCAATTTTTCCGGCGTCTTTTGTAGCTTGTCTTTGATTATCGTTAAAATAGGCAGGTACCGTAATTATAACTTCATTTACTTCTTCTCCTAAAAAGGCACTTGCGTCTTCCTTTATTTTCCTTAAGATCATTGCTGAGATTTCTTGCGGAGTATAATCTTTTCCATCGATTTTAACCTTGTAATTCATACCCATTTTTCGCTTAATGGCAGTGATGGTTCTATCAGGATTAGAAACAGCTTGTCTGCGAGCGGGTTCTCCTACTAATCGTTGTTTATCTTTCGTGAAGGCAACTACACTAGGAAAAGCTTTACCTCCAATGGTAAGGCCTTCAGCGCTCGGAATTAATGTGGGTTTTCCTCCAATTAATACAGCAGCAGCAGAATTTGAAGTTCCTAAGTCAATTCCAATTATTTTTCCCATTTTATTTACCTCATTTTTTTAGTTTTAATTTTTATAAAATTTGTTAATTTTTGCTTGTCAATCTATGATTGACAACCATCATTTATAAAATGTAAGCTTACATATTTAAATGTTTGTTTAATAATAAATAAGTCTGTACTTGAGTTAAACTAAAAATAACTAACTATAACTAAAGAAAAATAAATAAAATATTAATTAAAAAAATTAATATTCAAGATTTAAATTCACTTCAATCCCTTCCCTAACAGCTGCAGTAACCGTGCAGTAATTCTCAAACATCTTTCGACATTGATCTGCTCTTTTACGGGCTTTAGGATCGTCTATTTTAGAAATTATATCGACATCTACTTTTTTTACTCTTAAAAACCCCTTATTATTCCTCCCAATTACTACTTCGGCTTTTGCCATTAAATCGTCTATTGAAAAATTTCTTTTTTTTAAACAAAAAATAAAACTCGCACTTAAACACCCCAAAAGAGCCATCCCTAGAAGTTTTGATGGATTTGGACCCCACATATCTGCTTCTTCTTGATTGGTTTCGTCAATATAGCAGTCTTTAACTGCCATTTCACCCATATCGCATTTAAATATCATATCTTTTTTTAATTTTATACCTACCTTTGTTTTCACTTCTTCCAACATAATTTTCATCTATATTTTTATATTTTATTTATAAATTCAATTTTTATTAATTATTAGAATTAGATTTTTTTTTAAAGGATTAGTAAAAAAATTATAATAATAATAAAAAAATTAGAATGAAAATAGGCTAAAATAATAGAATACAATTAGAGTAAATGCAAAACTATAGAAAGAAATAAATTAGAAATAAAAAGGGGATAAATTTACTATGGCAAATAAAAATAAATTAGATGAATTGAAAAAGACTAAATTTACTTGTACTGGATGAGCAATTTTTGATACGATATCATTTCCATTTAGAAAACTAAAAAATTGGATAAACTGCAAGAAAACTAAAAAGCTAAATCATAATCTCAACAGTTAATTCAAAAAAGCTAGGAATTGGCTGTAGGTTCCGCAAGAATCTGAGAATAAAAAATTTTTAGTTATACACTTAAAAAAAATAGATAAAAATTAATTATGGTGTAGACAATAATTTAAATTCTAATTCTGGATTAGTATCATATATTGATTTCCTTTTTGTATTTGGATTAGGAGATTTTCTTTCTTTTAATTACTTTTTATTATCTTTTTGACAAAATAAATCAAAATACTGAAAATTTTTTTTAATAAAATACAAATAATATATATTGACGATATCCCACTAGAAAAACATATAATATTAGGTATTTACTCCAATTTATAATCAATATAATTGAAAAATTAAAAATGAATTTAAGTTTAATAAAAAAAATAATCAATGATTGTAGAGACTCCTCAATTGAATATTTAGAGGATTTAGCTTTAGATTTAGAAAAGATTAGTACACAAAAGTTAGATTTTCAAAATTTAAAAATAAAATATATAAAAACGAATGAAAACCGTCAAGTTGATAATCCCGCTCATGAAGTTGATTTCAATAAAAAAAATTATTTTATAATAGGAGAAATGGGTACAGGAAAAACAACATTCTTTGATAAAATCTATCATACTTTTGTGTCTAGAGAAGATATGTATTCTCCAATTCAAAATTATATAACAGATATTGAAATTATGCTTGAGAATAAGAAAAATGAGCATTCTCTTGTTTTTAAAACATCGACAGCAGAACCAAAGAAAACGAGTATTTACTTAAACAACCATAATCAAGAATCCTCTTTAGAATTATTAGAGCAACTAGGTTTGATTAATAATCATATTAATCAGATACTATTTATATCTCAACTATCGAAAGATGATAAACTATTTGAAGATTTAATAAATAAAAAAGATTTTACTTTATTTTCAGAATTTTTTTATGATCCTATTGAAAGAAAATTAAACGACATCTTAAATAAAAAGAAAAAGGATCTGAATATAGTAAAATTAGATTTAATAAATGGAAGAGCTCATTTCGAAAATATTTTAATAGATTTCACTTCAGAAATTAAAGAATATCAAAGTTTCCTAGCAAATATTAATGATTTTATTAAAAATTTTGATAATATCCAAATCAACATTGAAAAATTAAAAAATAATGCAGAGCTAAAGGATAAAATCTCTAAAAAAAGAGATATTAATAAAAAAATTGCAGATTTAAAAAGCAAAATAAAAAAAGTAAATAATTTAAAGGAACTTGAAAAGAAGACTAAAATATCATCAAAAGATAAGATTAAAGAATTATATATAGAGTATAATCCCATATGTCCAATATGTTCTGATTTAATATCATTAAACGAATTTCAGAAAAGATATAATAAAGATCTTTGTTTTCTTTGTGGAAATTCTAAATATAGTTATTCAGATTCTAAAGAAACTCCTGACTATAATGATAGTGAAATATTTTACTCGAATATTCATTTAAATTATGATGAAAAGTTAAAAATGTTAAAAGGAGAAAAAGCTAATATAGAAAGGGAGATCCAAAATATAAAACTTGAATCCAAAAAAACAATCCCAGAGAAATTAATAGAAATTATGGGTAATTTTTATATTGACATTAATAGACCTGGTTTTTCTTTAGATGAAGAATTAAATAGACAGATAAATTTAAAAGAAAATTATGAAAAATTAATTATTCAAAAAGAAGAAGAAATAAAAAAATTTGAATTTAAAATAGAAGCTTCATTAGAACATGAAAAAATTATTGAAAAAGCCTTGGAGATAATAATAAAGAATTTTATTGTGTTTCAGAATGAATTAAGAAAGGAAACTAATAAATTTTTCCTGAATTTCATTGAAGATATTAAAAATTATTGGCAAAAGATCTCAAAAGAGAAAAAAAAAAATGTTGAATATCTTCCAAATGAAAAATGCTTGGCTGTTGTAACCGTATCTAAAAATGGAATTCCAAGAGTTTCTAAAATAAGGAGTATTAAACCACGAAAAAAACAAAGAAGACTTTCTAATAGTCAATTAAATGCATTAAGATATTCAATTCATTTTAGTTTATTAAAAAATTTATTATACAAGTATGATAACCTCCCTATTCGTTCAATGTTGATAGATGATCCCGATAGTGAATGTAGAGAATCTTTAATTACCTTCCTAGAAAATGATTTTTTATCAGAATATAGTTTTCAAGCAATTATTTTTGTGACTGAGTCAGAGGAGATAAAAAAAAGAATAAACGACTTTTGGCATTATAAAGAATTTAAGAAAAATAAAGAACTCGAAAATATTGATTCAAAATCTTATCAAATGTCGCTTAATCAATATTTGAAATCAAAGAAAACTGAGAATCAATCTGAAAAGGAGGTATATAAAAGAGATGAGCGCAATCTCTAAGATAAAAATCAATGAGGATTTATTGATCGATTATCTTAAAAGAGGAATAACTGATGAAACTTTAAGAAAATTAATAGCAATAATGTCTGGAAAAGCTAATCCATCAATATTCAAGCATCAGAATAAAACCCCATTGGATATTAATATTAAACTATGTTATGATCAAAACTTATTTTCAAAAGATTTAATATTAGCAGATTTAAATTCTTTAGATCCTGATGATATAACTGAGAAGGCAGCTATAGGATTTATTTTTTCTTTTTTTTTGTATATTTATCCGGAAATTAAGAATATTAAAGTTTGTTTAAAAGGGGAAGGATATGATTATAAATGTCATAGAGATCAACATCTTATAAAAATAGAAATAAGTGGAGTAAATTCAGAAAATAGGAATACTTTTAATAAAAGAATATATACTAAAAAGAGGAAATTTAAAGAAAATAAGTATGAACCTAAAAGTGATGAAGAATTAATTGGAATTGTTGATTTTTTTTATCTTAGATATACAATTTGTGAGGTTGATTAAAAAAATTGATAAATGATTTTACAAGACAAAGAAAGTTATTTCCTAATAAAAAGTATAAAAAGTATATCAAAATTTTTGTAGAAGATAAAAAAATGGGAAAATTACGATATTTAAACAATGTTAAATCAAATTTAATAATCAATTTAGAAAAATTGAATCTTGAAGAGAGAGATTTAGCACTGCAAATAATTGGTAAATATGAGCTTGAAATAGCAGATATTGAAATTAAAAATAATAATTTTGAAGAAGCGTATGATGCTTTGTTCAGTGCTATCCATTCTTATTTTAGACTTGATAATCACGAAATCTCTTATAATATTGCCTTAAGAAGTATTTTGGAAAAGAACTTCAAAAAAACCATAAAAAATAAAATGTTTCAACTTATTAAAGATAGAACTTTTAAACCTGAATCTTATCGATCATTTGACTATTTCAAATACATCGTTAATCAGTATATAATTAATAATTATAGCTACAAATTACAAAATATAAATAAAGTTCCTATTTATATATTCCAAAATTTAAAATTTAATGAGATAAGATTTCCAACTATTAATCCATATACAATTTCGATTCATCCAATTTATTCAAAAGAATTAACAAGACATCTAGATATTCTTGAGCAGTATAATGCCATAAAAAGAGTTAATCATTCATTGTATCAAGGTAAAAATTATTATCTTGTAAAAGGGAGTGCTAGTGCTTTTCAATCTTCTATATTAAAGGACAATAGCAATCTTTATAAAAAAATTAATTATTTAATTGAAGAATTTTCACATTGGGATACAAATAAAATAAAAGAATGGGAAAAATATATAGGAATTCTAAATTACTTTCCGACAGGAGAAACTATAAAATAGTTATCATTAATATTACAAGAGATATTTCTAGCGCTTTCTAAAATTATAATGATGTTCTAAATAATAAAACTTGAGTATTCAATCATTTTATAAATTCATATAAAAAATTTTATTTTTAAAGATATCTTTAAATTCAATTGCGTATTGATATCATAAGAGTAATTATAACTTAATCCTCTCACCAAAAATTAACATTCCTCCACCAAAACTAGGTTCTTACAAATCAAACAACCTGAATGAATCATTCAGAATAACAAGTAGACTTGTTGCTTTAACTTATGTAAATAATATAACATGTCAACAAGTTATGTCTGTTCCGTTATTTTGAAATGAAGATAATGTTCCAATTAGGGTTCAATTTGTTGCCCGATTTGGAGATGTAGCTATGCTTTTCCAACTAGCTGTTCAATTGGAGAAAGAAAGATCATTGGTCGATTAGAAGCCTCCAATACATTGCCTTAATGTTATACAGTTTTAAGAGATGTTATTCAATTTGCCTATGATTTACCAAAGACGAGAAGCGGTAAGATTATGCGCAGGATTTTAAAAGCAATCGCTACAGGATCGAATGTTGGAAATATAACCACACTTGCAGATCCAAGTGTTGTTGATGAATTAATTAGAGAAAAGATAGGAATGGAAGCAGAAGAACAATAATTTTTTAATTTTCAGTTTATTTTCTTATTATAATAGCAAATAAGAATTTTTTTATTTCCATAAAACTTATTGTCATATTTTGAATTACTAAATAGTTGTTTTTAATTATATTTAGGGTTCTTCGTGAAATTAAAGATTTAATAGATAATATTTAAAACTTCTTCAATTGACAATTGTTTTAATAATATTCTATTAAGATTTTAAGAAATTTAATATATTTTTATTTCTCAAATTAATTACAAATTTTTAAAAAATCTTCAAATATTAAATAGATTTTTTAAAATATGTCAATTAATTATATTCTTGAAGTTAGAATTAGAAATTAAAAATTAAAAATAAGAGGATAGTATAAAATATGACTTTATCTAAAATTCCCATTTCACTTAAAAAAATTAGTAAAAAAAATATGGATAAAGAAATTTTACGAACTGGAATAATAGCAGAGCTAGATGCGATAAATCTTTATGAACAAATGGCAGAAATGACAGAAAATCTGCATGTAAAGACTATTTTACTAGATATTGCAAATGAAGAAAAAGTACATGTTGGTGAATTTCAATATTTGTTATTAAAATATGATAAAGAACAAATAGAAGCGTTAGAAGAAGGTAATAAAGAAGTAAAAGAACTTATGGAAAAATAATATTATAATTCAAAAACAAATCTTTTTAATTTTTTTTATTAATTTAAATGATCTTTAATAGCCAAAATATTTAGATTTTAAAAAAAAAATATTTTAAATTATTTTATTATTTTGATTTCCATAAACCGTGAATATTACAGTATTCTCTAGCCCAGAGTCCTTCAGTATCTGCTACTACAAATGTTGCTTTAGGTTCATCGCCTGGCTTAAGAAATTTCCTTTTATAGCAATTATCCTTGCAAATTAATTCTATCCATTCAATCCAATGCTCTTCAGTCATTGGATGAGCCATATCTGCAACAATTCCAATCGAAACAGTCACTTTATTCCCATCAATTTCTATATAAGGAACATGTTTTTCTCCTTTATAATCAGCGGTTTTTGGTTCCATTAATTTCATATCTTGTCCGCAACATACGAGAGTACCGCCTCCAGTATGTAGGACTTCAACAATATTACCACAAACTTCACATTTATAAATTTCTTTTAATTGAGTCAAGATTCTTTCACCCTTTTTTATATATTTATTTATTGAATATTTTGATTTTAAAAATTATTTTCTAATAAATATTAAAATAATTTAAAATTCTTCACATTTTTTTCGGTAGTTTGCTCTTGGATGATCACAAGCAGGGCACCTCCAATCTTCTGGTAATTCGTCCATCTCTACTTCATAACCACACTCCATACATACCCAAACAATCTTTTTCCCACGTTTGAAGAATGCATCATCACCGACTAGTTTTAAAAGCTTACCATAGCGTTCTGAGTGATGTTTTTCTGCACGAGCAATGGATCTCAATCTGTTAGCAATTTCTGGATATCCTTCCTTTTTTGCAATATCTGCAAATCCGGGATACATTTCCTGCCATTCATAATTTTCTCCAGCAATGGCAGATTTTAAGTTTTCCTCGGTCGTTCCATAAGTTGTAGGTCCTGCAGCTTGAACTTCCAAATCATCAAAACTTTCTTCTTTTTTTAGATCTTGTAACATTCTATAATTCCATGTTGCGTGTTCTTTCTCTTGGTCAGCGGTTTCAATAAAAAATTTTGATATTAATACATACCCTTCTTTTTGTGCTATTTTAGAAAACATGGTATATCTCATTCTTGCTTGAGATTCGCCCATAAAGGCAACCATTAAATTTTGTACTGTTTTTTTCATTATTTTTAACCCATCAATTTAATATTTATTTTTAAATATTTCTTAAGAAATTTTAATTTTTAAATAATGATATTTCAGTTATTGTAAATATCTACAGATTATATTTTAAAAGTTAAATTAAAAATTAACTTAAGATATAGGAATCTCTCTTTCCAAATGTTTAATAATATTTTAAAGTTAAATTGAAATTCTCATTTTAGCAAATATAAAGAAATAAAATTACTTTTTTTTCATTTTAACCTTATCTCTCTGAAGTCCCGTTTCTCTGCTAGATGGAAGAGCAGTACCACAATGGTTTTTTTGAGCTTCTTTTAATTTAAAAGCTCTTTCCAATTCCTCTTCTACTTCTTTATCAGTTAATTCTTTATTACTCATAATAATCAAAGAGAAAACGGAAAATAAAAAGATCACGTTTAAAAATTATAAATTTTCTTCAGCTTTTCTTTGCAAATCAATTGGTCTCCTCTCAGGAACATTTAAAAATTCCAAACCCTTTTCATAGAAATTTGAAGCTAAATATAAATTGCAATAACATGCTCCATATTCTTTTATATCTGCTGGGGCATAATCACATGGACAAATTAAATCATGATCTAATTCCCTCTTTCCTGAAGCTAATCTACATGGACAAGATTGATATCCATATCTTAATTTATTATTTAATAATCCATCTATTAAATCCTTAAGAGTCTCTTTATCCTTATTAAGATTCCAATTATTGGTTTTAGCAACTTGCTTGCAATATTGAATCATCCCATCTTTAGTTGATAAATTCATTTCATACTCACTCCCTTTTAATTAATTTTTTATATTTTTCTGGATCGTATCCAACGAGAGGTTGATCGTCAACGATTAAAAAAGGAAAAGCAATTCTTTCTTTATAGGTTTTTCTTAAACAATCTAAAATTGCTTTTTTTGTGTTTTTATCTATTTTATCTACATCGATAAATCTATACTTTATATTATTATCATTTAAATACTTCTTAGTTTTCTTACACCACATGCATGTACTTAAAGTAAATAATGAAATCTTTTGAGAAGTTTTACTTCCATCGACTATATTAAATTCTTCTTTACAAAAATCGAACATTACATCAGCATTAGACATTTCTTATTTTCTACTCCCATTTTAATAATTGCTAATAATGATTATTTTTATTTATTACAGATTCAGTATTTTTTCAATTTTTTTGACATTTTCTTTCCAATTATATTCTTTTGCATCTCAAACTCAAGTAAATATTTGAAAAATTAGAATTTGTTGTATATAATTTATAGAAATTTTTTCTCAAATTAAAAATGAACAAGTTTATTTTTAACTTTTTATGTATAAAATATTTAAAAAAAAAAATGATAAGAGTAATTAGTGTTTTCTCTTCACTTCAATTGAAATCAAGAGAATTGCCTAAAAAATTTCTTAATTTAAAAATATCGCCAAATTTTATTATCAGTTAATATTAAATAAACGGAATTATATAATTTCTTTTTTAAAATTTATCCCTTTGCAATTTTCTTTTTATTTTATAATCAATAAAATTAAAGTTTTTAATTAGTATTTTATCTTGTGGAAGTTTCAAACTGTTCAGCGAAAGCTTTTCATATTATTAGAGAGAATAAATGCTCAAAATGTCAAACATTCGACTGTGAAAATGCATGCTTTAGAGGGATCTATAAAGTAATAAACAAGGATTTGGTACCAAAATGTATTGTGGTTAAAGAAAGAGAATCGTTCTGTTTAAAATGCCACCTTTGCACAACTGCATGCAAATATAAGGCAATCGAAATATTATAAACTTCTATTCAAGTATATCCAAAATATATGAAAATTTTATTATTACCATTTACACTTTATATTAATAAGAATTAATAATGGAGTCAAAAAAGTAAATGTCAAAACAAACCTTTAACGAGAAATTGGGAATTGACAATGATGATAAAAAAATAATAGAAATGCTCGAGGAGAATCCAGATTTAACGCATAGTTATATAGCTGAGGAAATAGGAAAAAGTCAGCCTGCTATTGGAGCAAGAATTCTAAAATTGGAGCGAAAGCATCTTATAACCAAACAAGTTGGATTGAATCTTAGAAAAGTTGATTTAGATGTTGCGATTGTTCAAATTTCTACACGAGATGTTGAAGAAATCATAAAAAAAGTTAAAGATTGCCCTTTCATTAATTATGTATTTAGAATATCTGGTGAATTTAATCTTATGGTTTTTTTGGCTGCCTCTGATTTAAACATTATAGAAAAAATAGTAGATCTATGTTTTCGTAATGATAAGAATGTATTAAACGTAAAAACCAATTTTATAATATCTGCAGAGAGAGATTTCGTTATACCTATTGATTTTAAGATTGAAAAATTTGATGGCAACTCTTGCGGACCAAATTGTTATCTAAATAAAAATAGGCCAACAATAAATATTAAAAGAGATTAAACCTTTTCAATCTACGCATTAACTTTTTCAATTAATCTTACACAATCTTCTCCACAACCTTTTTCTTTGGTGGGATTTTGATCTTCAGACCTGAAATCCACTGGAAGGATTAGATCTTTAGCAATGTCAACTACAATTTCCATTTTAACATTTGTTATATTTTTATTGTTCCTGAAGTGATAATTTACCATATTATCTAATTTATTCAAATTCGAGGCGGTGAGTAATAATAGGATATTTTCCTCGCCCGATAACTTAAAACAATTAATTATAAACGGGCAGACTTTCGCCATTTCAAAAATATCATTGGGATCTTTAGTTCTTAATGTCACCGATGCTAAAAATAGATCAACTTTCTTAAAATTAACACCTCTTTGCAACTCCAGAAGTCCTTTTTCCTCCAATTTATGAATACGCATACCTACAGTAGGTTGGGATCTAGAAATTTTATCTGCTATTTCCATATGTGTCAAAGTGGGGTTTTCCTGCAACAAATCAATTATATTCCTGTCAACTTCGTCAATTCTAAATTTTGATTCAGTCATTTTTTTAAAATCTTTTTTTTTGCAATTTTAAATTGAAATTCGGATACTTATAAAATATAAATTAAAGGTTTTTAAAAAAATTTTACAAATTATTTTGATATTCTTTAAAAACTTTTTATGTTTTGATCATAATGAATATTTTTTCAACACATAGGATATTTTATCCGTAATTCCTTAAATTATCCACTTGAAATAATAATTACTGCTATTAAAATTAGAATACCTCCGAATAATGGAACCAAGATATCCTGCTCAATGCCTAAAACAAAAGAAAAAAGTAGAGTCAAGAAGGGTTCTGCATAGAGAAATGATGCGACTTTTGAAGCTTCAAGTTTTTTCATACTTGATGCCCACAAAATCCCTCCAATTACACTCGCGATAATTGCAAGATAAGCAACATTTAAGATAACAATGGGATTAAGGAAATTTTCAAAAAATATGGGCAGTTCGCCTAAAAATATAACAAATAAAAATAATTCAATAGTTCCAATATATATTACATAACGCATGGTTTGAGCGGGTGTTAATTTTTTTGTTAATTTTTTCAAGAGGATAGAATATACGGCCCAAATAATTGGCTGGCCTATACCGAGAAGATTTCCAAATAAGTTTTGAGAAAACAGATTTAAATTATTAATATCGCCACGTGTCATTAATATTAATGTGCCTATTGTTGCTAAGATAAAACCGATAATTTTAAGATAATTTAATTTTTCCTTGTAGAAAATTATTGATAATATCATAATGAAGATTGGGGATAATAAACATACTAATAAGGCGGATGTTGAAGGTCCAATCAATTCTATTGCGTTGTATTGGACAATATAAAAAAGGGAGCCTCCAAGAAAGCTGCAAGCTAAAATTAAAACATAATCTTTTTTTTTTAAATTTAAATTATTTATTATCTCTTCATTATTCTTAGAAATCTCTTGATCATTTTTCATAGAACTATTCTTTTTTTTCCATATTTTTTCAAAAACTGTTATCAGCAAGAGAGTAAAAGATGCAATTATGAACCGATAAAAAGCAATTGTAATTGGAGTAATAAACATTATAAGATTATCGACTATAATAAATGAGAAACTCCAAAAAACTATTAGTATCCCCAATAGGACGTATTCTTTTTTCATTGATGATAAGCAGATATATTAAAAATGTTAATTTAAACAAAGAAGAGTGGTTTATTACTTTTTATCTTGAATAGATATGTAAATGAAAATTCCATATTATGTCGATATTACACAGTAATATTTAGATCTACTTCAAATGTATATCTAGATAATATAACATAATTTCATGATTTATATGGAATTTCAAGAGCCTATTATAAGAAAGGTCGATTCCTTTAATTTAGATTCCTTTCAAGATAGAAGATTAAAAACTTTTTTGAATGCAGGGATTAAAAATGCTTTTCCATCCAAAGAAGGCATTAATATTCCGAAAAAGGGAGATTCCGATGAATTCTTAGCGGATTTATTAAATGTTTTGAATATTAAGACATTGGTTGTAGGAGTGGGAGGAGCCGGCAATAATACAGTATCTCGATTGCAAGAGGGGGGGATTATTGGAGCTGAGACATTAAACGTAAATACAGATGCTCAAGATTTGTATTATTCGCATGCGAGTTCAAAGTTATTGATTGGAAAAGAAATTTCCAAAGGGTTGGGGTCAGGAAATAATCCTGAAATAGGAAAGGAATCTGCTGAATGTGACGTTAAAAGAATTAGAGAATTCATGGATGCAGATGTAGTATTTTTAACGTGTGGATTAGGAGGAGGTACAGGAACTGGTGCTACTCCTATTATTGCAAGAGAAGCAAAAAAAGCAGGTGCCGTCGTTGTTACTTTCTGCACATTACCGTTTGGAATGGAGGGAGAAAAAAGGAGCTTGCGCGCGAATAGTGCATTAAGAGAATTAGCACAATATTCGGACTCGTTAATTCCCATTCCAAACGACCGTCTATTTAAGTTGGACCAAAACATTTCAATGATGACTGGATTTAAGATTATGGATGAAGTTCTTGTCAGAAGTTGCAGATCTTTGGTAGGTCTTATAAATAATTGTGGGATGGTCAATTTAGATTATGCTGATGTAAAAAATGTTCTTAGAAAAACTGGGAAATATCCATCAGGAATTATTGGAATCGCTGAATCAGTAGGAGATAAAAATGACCTTATAAATAAAACAAAATTGGCTATTAATAATCCCCTTCTAGAACCCGATACAAAAAAAATTGATCAGTGCATAGTTTCAATATCTGGGGACCATGATATTCCATTATCAAAAATAGACAACGTAGTATCCACTGTTTCAAGTGAAATATCTAAAGAGGCCGATTTAAAATTCGGTGCCATGATAAATCCAACTTTGGGTTCAAAAACTCAAATCCTATTTTTAGGAAAAGGACCGATTTCTCCATTATTACTTAAAGCGGTTAATTCGGAGGAAGGTAGGAACGATATTGAAGAAGATATGGGTTATAAAAATGTAATTAATCGCCTTTTTTGATTAATTACATCCTTTTAATTTTAAGTTGTTGATTATTTATTCTAATAATTCATATCATAGGCCAAGATATTTCAAAATTATTCATTAGAGCAATTTTAAATTAAATATCATATTATGCTTTTTTAACGATGATTCAATTTGACATTAAAACCATAGTTTTTGATTTAGGTGGTGTATTATTCACATCGGGGACAACATTAGCTATAAAAAAAATTGCAACTAATTATGGAATTAATTATAGGAAAGTCGGAGTAATATTTATTGATAAAACTCATGAACTGGGCTATAAATTAAGGAGTGGAATGATCTCTATGGAAGAGTTCTTAGATATTGTAATTAAAAAACTAAATTTGGAAGAAGAAGATAAAGAGTATATACAAAATATTTGGTTTAATTCGTATATTCCCCATTTTGGGATGTTAGATTTATTAAAAAATTTGAAAAATAATTATAGGTTAGTGGCATTTAGTGGAAATGTTAAGACAAGGATAGATTTTCTAAATAATAGATATGATTTTCTTAAATATTTTGACGATTCTGTTTTTAGTTATATTTATCATCATAATAAGAATGAGATAGAATTTTATTATGAATTATTAAATCATCTCAATTGTGAGCCCAATCAATCTTTATTAATTGATGATAGTAGCAAAACAGTTAAAATAGCTAAATCTATTGGGTTAAATGCAATAATTTTTTATTATCCAGAAAAATTAATCAAAGATTTAGAAAAATTTAATATAAAAATGAATTAATTCGAGTGAATTCTATTTCCAAGAAATGCAAGTGGTACATTTGTTGCCCTATGAAATATTTCTATGAACAAGGCAGATTAGAAGAAAAATGGGTTAGGGATTATTGCTGGGTAAGCAATAAAAGTTGTATAAGATATCAAAAAGAAGAAGCCGGAATACCTCATCCAGATAACATGTTGCCAGATGGGAGTATTAGGAAGGATTTAGAATATTAATGTGCTTCCAGCTTTTATTTCTACAAAATTATTGGGAAAATTTTTTCTTATTTTATTAGTTTTTGATGTACAATGACAGGGAGCAATTAAATCGATTCCTTCTAAAGCATATAACTTATCGAATCCGTGAAAACCTCCCAATACAGCGCGGATTTTTCCTAATTCCTTAGCATTTTCTATTATATTTTCTAAGCCTGGATGGGCACATCCTGTAATTATCACAATTCCTTCTTCTGACTTTAAAAATAAAGAGATTTCGGGTATTCCTGTTCCCAATTCTTTTGAGCAATAAATATTATCACCAATCTCAGTTATTTCCTTTATTCCATGAATCTTAACATCGGATGGCATTTGATTTGACATAAAATCTTTTTTTGAATAAGCTAGATAAAGTTCGATATTAGGATTTATTGCAATAAGACTCATTAATCCCCCAGCATGATCCATATGCGTATGAGAAAGAATTACTTTTTGAATTTTTTCAACTTCAATATTAAATTTATTAAGATTATGTGCCAATTTAGGAAAGTCACCACCGGTATCAAAGAGCAAAATCTTATTTGAATAATTATTCACAATAATTGCCCCAAATCCCCATCCAGATTGGAATCCAGGGAGGGCATTATTATCGAAGACTATTTTTACTTCAAAATTATGTTTATTTTTCATGAGATTATACCAATATCTTAAAAGAGATATGATTTAAAAAATTATTGAGCTTTATGAGAAGAAAGAGAAATGAAATGATTATATCTAGATTAAGATTTTTTGATTAAATCAATACAATATTCTAAAATAGCAGTTTCTTTTATTGTTTTATCAGGAATTAATCCTTGTCCGTAATTTAATTTACCTCCGCCTTTCCCTCCAAAATTTTGGACACAAGTCTTTATTATTTTGCCCATATTGAGATTGGATTTTTGAGAAGCTTCAGATCCTAACAAACCTAATAGAATTGTTCCCTGCTTTTCTTTACTGGTAAAAATTGTGATTGTCTCGGGGACTTTCTTAAAAATCTTAATTGATAAATTCTTCATATCATCTTGATTAATTGCATCAAATGATCGCATAATAATTTTAAATTCTTTAAATTGTTTGGCATCTTCAATATATTTTTCAATTGCGCTATCACCAAAAATATTATTTATTTTTTCTAATTTTTGTTTACTTTCCTCCCATTCACCGTAGAATTTTTTAACTCTTTCTACGATAAGTTCAATTTGGGAATTTAGAATTTTGGCAACCTCTTCCAAGATATCTCCTTTTTTTTCTTCAGTGGAAGTTAAAACTAGATCCTCTGGATTAATTTGACCTGAAGTAAGAGATTTTCTGGTTGATTTCCATTTTTTTATTAATTCTTGTACTCTGGCGGGTATTTGGGATGCGGAGACATGTAATACATCTTCTAATTCTTGAATATATTTTTCATAAGTGTATTTTAATTCTTTTGTAGCATTATCAGCAGTGAATGTTATTCTGACAATACCATCTTGTATTTTTTGAGATTTTAAAATTTTTATTTCACCTGCTTCTCCTGTTCTATTTAAATGAGTTCCACCACACGCTTCGACTTCTAAATTAGGTATTTCAACAATTCTAATCAGTTTACCGGGAACTGCACCACCTTGATAGATGCTCATTCCGTACTTATTTTCAGCTTCGGAACGAGGCATAAAGGATAGATTTGTTTTTAAATTCTTTTTAACAATATCATTTGATATAGCTTCAATTTTTTTAAGATCCTCATCAGAAATTGCATTATAATGAGTTACATCGAGATGGGCTTTTTCTTGAGATTTTTTTGCGCCTGCTTGGTTGATATGAGCACCTAAGACTTCTCTTGTTGCGGCATTTATAATGTGGGTTGTAGTGTGATGTTGTGCTATTTGTTTCCGCCATTTTTTATCAAGAATAACATTAACTATATCACCTTCTTTAAATTTAGGTGGATCGTCCATAACATGAACTATATGTTTTCCCTCCTTAATTACATCTAAAAATTTCTCTCCATTTATAGTTCCAATATCATGTAATTGGCCACCAGAAGTTGGGTATGCCACAGATTTGTCAAGAATCACGTACTTATCTATTATTTTTAATACTTTTCCTTTATTAGAATAATCTTCATAATTATCAAAATAAAGTGATTGGGTTTCAGGTATATTACTTAAATCAATATCGAGCTCTTTCTGAGTAGCATAGACTTGTTCCTTTTTCTCATGTAATGCAACAACTCTACTATAAAAATCATCGGGAATTTTAACTTTTACGCCTAGTTGTTTTGCCTCTTCCACGACCATATCAGGGCTTATACCGTTAGAATCATATAACTTAATTAGGGTTTCTTCTGAAATTTCTCCTTTTTTAATTTCATTTTTAACGATTTTTGCCGCATTCTTTTTAGTTTGATAATATTTCTTTTTTTCAACATTCAATATTTGCCTTAACTCATCTAAATGTTCGCTGACCTCTGGAAATAATTCCTTTAATTCTTCAGCGTGCCATTCACATACATCTGCAATGTTAATATCCCAATTAAATTGGTCTATAAAAGAAATGGCTCTTCTAAAAATTACCCTTAAATTATAACCTCCTCCTACATTTGAGGGTAATTTTCCATCATTAATTGCAAATAATAAAGTTCTTGCATGCTCGGCGATTGAATATAAGCCTGCCATTGGCATGATTTTTTTTTCTAATTCCATCACATCCATATTTAATTTTTGAGCGACTCTTTCCCATGCTTTTTCTAAATCATCGACTTCATCTATGTTTAGATACGCAGAATATTGAGAAAATTTATTATATAATTCTAAATCTAAATCAATTTTTGCTTTTTCTCTTAATCTTGATAATACTAAGGGGAATACAGCTTCATACATATTTGGAGTACCTTGTGAGAACCAAGCAACCCGTTCCTGACCAAGACCCATGTCTAAAACTTTTAATGGAAGTTCGCGAGAACCTTCTGGTGTTTGTTCAAACATAGTATATACTTGATTAAACAACTCAACCCCTCTACTAAAAAATTCAAGACTACAACCGTAGGAACCTCCTCCAGCCCAACTATCTTCATGAATTGTTAATTCATGTTTTGAAACTCCTACTCCCTCAGTAATAAAATCATACATATCGAGAAAATATTCACCTTGTTTCCATTCTTTAGGTTTTACGAAAACGTGTTGCCCAATCATGGTAAAGCCACAAAAATGTGCTGAAGTCAAACCTACATTACTAATATCACTAAAGCGTAAACAGAATTGAGGAATAATTAATTTCTTTGCGGGAGGTTCAATTTCTCCGGAAACAACATAAGGTTGAAATGCAGAAATTGAAGCAATTGTAAATTCAGTAGTGGGATTCCAACGGGCAACACAAGGGTATCTCTTTATCGGTTTATAACCCCTAGGCTGTAAGATTTCCACAATCTTGTTCCAGACATCAATATAAGACAGTTTCGACTTTATTGGTTTACTGTCAACAACTCTATATCCTCCAGAGCAGATAGGATCACCGCATACCTCTCTATTGTTGTCAGTAGTCCAAAAGTAAGTTCCACATTTACATAATTTCCTAATAAAACCTTTATTTCTTAATTCTTTAACAGGAAAATATTTACTAGGATCATTTGAAGCGATCTCTTTGAAGATTCCTTTTATTTCCTTATCTGTTTTACATTTAGAAAGTACTTTCTTTTGTTCGTTAGTAAGCATTATAAATAGAATTAATAACGCATTAAAAATAAAAATTAGTTAAGAAATGTATATTTTTAATATTCTCATTTTCATATTAACTCTTTTAATTCTTTATATCTCTTAGATATAGTATGTTCATCCACTCCCAGAGCTTTCTTTAATTCTTTTTGAGTAATTGATTTCCCAGTCATTTTACTCGCCAAGTAAATTGCTCCAGCTACTATTCCTCTTGGATTTGTTTTTAAATCTAACTGATTAAAACTTTTATTTTTTTTGGATTTGAATTTTTTTAATAGTGTAAGTGTTGTAGTTGCTATTTCATGATCCAATTTCATTAGATCAATGCTTTTTAATGCTATAAAAACAGGATCCAAAAATTTATTAACTTTATCCCTATTTTCTTTCTTCCACTCTTTAACATAATGTCTAATGGCTTCGATATTCTTACCTTCAAATTTTTTTATTACTCCTATTGGTTTGTCTGTTGGATGGTCTTCCATATGTTTAAATACTTGATGTTTAAGAGGCAAATAGTCGACCGAATTGGGATTAAGAATTTTAGTTAAATTGCGTACTGTGGTATCATAATTCCTTAATGTATATACTTTTACCCAACTAGATGCTCGTTCTTTAATTTTAACAGGATCGCTCTCTTTACATAAACCTAAACCAATTGCCACTTTTAAATTTATATTAAATTCATCTTTATTTTTTAATGCTAGTTTTTCAAAAAGAGGTTTAAAGATCTCATCGCGTTTTTTTCTAAAATCCATTCCAAATACATTCCTACAAATGCTATAAAACTCCCTATCGTACTTAAATTTAATAATTTTTTCTAATTCTGTTTTGGCCTCTCCAGGCGTAATATCTGGTCTATTGATAACTGAAAGTATATAATCTGCGACGACTTGAAACCTTGCATCTTTATGCCTTGATGTCCCCCATATCTGCTTAAGCATACGGCGGAAAAATGCACCTTTGGCATTTGGCTTATTTAAGATAAATCTATATCGATCGAATATTTTGATGCCCATGTTTCTACAATATTCGAAGAACTCTTCTTGAGACAAACCTTTATTAAACCCTTTAATAATAATAGGTTTAAGAAGGAACGTTCTCGCGTCTTTTAAGTCAAATTTGCTTTTAACCCCATATCCATAGGCTTTAAATCTCCTTCTCATAGTCTTTGGACTGACATTAAATTTTTTTTCAAGCTCGCTCGCATTAAGACCGTTTAAGATCGCTTCAGAGAGGGCAATTGGAGGTACATCCTTCCATTTTGGATTGAGTTTTTCAAATGGAAACCTCCCACCAGTATCCCTCTTGAATAAATCTCCTATTATTTTGTTGTATTTGTTATTTATCGCAAGATCGTATCCAACGTGATTGTCTGCCCTGTTTCTGTAAATGGTTAGAAATTCTTCCATAATTTGCGCTTCTCCCTTCGTTGGAAAGATATACAAGAGATTCATTTTAAAACGTTTTAAAACTTCTTTCTTAGATTTGCACTTTCTCATATCGTAATAAATATTTGCCAACCCCCTAGGGAGGTTAGGAGAGAATGCTCGTGATAAATAAGACTTCATCCTATCGCTGAGGGAATAACTTGACCTACCTATTCGGATCCAACCTGTTTTTTTATTATATATTTCGTATATAATATGAGGAATTTGACCTGATTTTATAATTCTCCTTCTAAGTTCCTTATACACTTGATGATTCTCCACCCTATTTCTATTAAAGTCTAAGTTCTTAAACCTTTCTGAGTAAATATTTTTATAATTATTAGTGTAATATTCCAAAAATTCTTGAAGGTCCTCTATTGAGACCCTTTCCTCAAATTCTTTTATTTCCTTTCCTTCTGATTTTACCTTTTTGTTTATTTGTTCATTTAAACTTTCCTGATTTTCCGAATCTTTAGTATCTTCTTTATTATGGCTTTCTTCAAATTGTTTTAACATATGTTCTGATTCATTTTCTGAGTCTTCTCTTTGGTCAGTTTCACTTTCTAAGTCATCTTGCTTCGAAATTTTTTTATGATCTGTGGAGGATGTACTTTTTTTACTTTCTTCTCTATTTTCCTTTCCTATTATCGATAATTCTTGTTCTGGCTCGTCTTTTTGGATATCCTGTTCTTTATCCTCAACCTGACTCCCAAATTCTCTCCTCAACCTTTCCTTCAAATTCTTTGTTTGATCAATAAAACCCCCAAATTCTTTCCTTAACCTCTCCTTCAAATTCAGTGTTTGATCAATTAAACCCGTTCTGTTATAATCCATTTCCATTTGGTTTTCTTTCTCTTGTTCTGAAGTTTGTTCCTCTTCTTTAGTATCTTCTTGACTTTCTTTCTGGTCTGTGGAAGTTGTGGAAGATGTGGTGGCTGTAATTTCTTTATTTTCTTCTCCACTTTCCTTTCCTATTAACGATAATTCTTGTTCCGATGCCTCTTGATTATTTTTATCTATACTTAAATCATAGTTAATCTCATTTTCATCCCCCTCTTCAAATACGTTTTCTTTTTGAGGTTCTCCAATATAGTCCTGTTCAAGAGTTCTTGTATGCACATTTGCGATATCTAACGCCATAGGTTCCATAGCATTAGAAATTTCCAATGAGTCCTCTTCTAAGCTATATTGAGTATCTGAGAGATCTACAAATTCATTTAAGAATATATCTTTAAGATCCCATGACTCATTATCTAATTTCATTAATTCATCTTTTATTTCTTCTCTTGCTATGTCTTGAGTAATTTTACTATCTTGAAAATCGCTTGAGGATATATCTTTTATTTCCGATAATTCCCCATCTAATTCAGATAACTCATTTTCTAACATGTCTTGAATAACTGGAACTTCTCGAAACTCACTTGAAGATATGTCATCCATTTCCAGTAACTCTGCATCCATTTCAGATAACTCATCTCTTGCTATATCTTGAACATCTGAATCTCCTGGAAGTTCGCTTGCTAATTCACTATCCGTATCCGATAATCTGACATTCAGTTCTGACATGTGATTACTCTCTTCATCCCATTTAATTAGAAGGGAGGTAGTCGTTCCTTCGTTGTCATTAATATATGGATTTATATCTGAATGATCAAGTTCAATTGGCTCTGTTGATATTCCCTCTTTGGTATCGGGATCCAAACTGCCTAAATCTGAAAGGCTTGGATCAATATTTACTCTTGCATCACTGAGATCAAGGTCAATTAACTCCTTACCCTCATTAGTTTCGGGATCCAAACTGTATAAATCTGAAAGGCTCGGATCAATATTTACTCTTGCATCACTGAGATCAAGGTCAATTGGCTCTATTGATATTCCCTCTTTGGTATCGGAATCCAAGCTGCCTAAATCTGAAAGGCTCGGATCAAAATTTACTCTTGCATCACCGAGATCAAGGTCAATTGGCTCCGTTGATATTCCCTCTTTGGTATCAGGATCCAAACTACCCAAATCTGAAAGGCTCGGATCAATATTTAATCTTGCATCACTGAGATCAAGGTCAATTGGCTCCGTTGATATTCCCTCTTTGGTATCAGGATCCAAACTGCCTAAATCTGAAAGGCTTGGATCAATATTTACTTTTGCATCACTGAGATCAAGGTCAATTAACTCCTTACCCTCGCTTGTATCGGGATCCAAACTGCCTAAATCTGAAAGGTTCGGATCAATATTTACTCTTACATCACCGAGATTAGGGTCAAAAACTCTTACATCACTGTGATCAGGTTCAAATGGCTGGACTTCATCTAAATCTTCATTTGAATCCTCTTTTAAATCTTCATTTAGACCCTCATCTGAATCTTCATTTAAATCTTCTTTAGAATCCTCATCTAAATCTTCTTTAGAATCCTCATCTAAATCTTCTTTAGAATCCTCATCTAAATCTTCTTTAGAATCCTCACTTAAATCTTCTTTAGAATCCTCACTTAAATCTTCTTTAGAATCCTCACTTAAATCTTCTTTTGTATCTTCTTCTGACTTATTATCTTGAGTTTGTTCTCTTAATTGGGACATGTCTCTTAATTTTCTTTAATTGAATATAAATTTAACACTCGACAAATTTCTTTAAAAGTCTCATCAAAAACCTTTTGAACAAATAATAGCTTTTCTTTTACTCCTTCCCCGCTCATAAAATTTTTATGCATTTCAGAAAGATTATTAAACTCAACAAAAATCTCTTTATTAAACGGTGAAATCTTTTCTTTCAATGTAAATTCGTGAATCTGGTCAACATAATCAAATAAACTCCAGGAATCTTTTGCACATAATTTAAAAATGGGAGAAACTACTATATTTATTCGATAGTAATTTAAAGCATAGGCAAGTTTATAGGCAGATTTAATCGCATTATTATTCTTAAATTCGCGATATTTTTTTCTCAGATAATTCCATGCATAATGACCTATTCTTTTATCATCTAAAA